>Ga0308170_10000850_pt1 | contig 33828 bp, 39 predicted proteins | sample PhyBR2_2_FD_202136 | JGI IMG/M metagenome (GOLD analysis project Ga0308170, IMG submission 202136) | Phyllosphere microbial communities from UC Gill Tract Community Farm, Albany, California, United States - DLSLSB.R2 | ecosystem: Host-associated > Plants > Phyllosphere > Unclassified | place...
CTCTGGTGGCATGCTGACGGTGAGCCGATGAACCCAGGGTGAACAAACAAGGAAAGTGCCGTTTTACAGAACGACGCCGTACGCATGGTCGACCGGCCTCGCCGGCTCTCCTCCTTCACGCTCCGCACCGCTCGACTTGGGAAGGTCACGGGCGTCTCGAGCACACCCTGTAGCAGGCCTCGACGAGCGGTAGCGCTCCCAGACGAAGAGGGCGACGAGAGAGAGCCGAAAGAGAGGCGCGAGCCCGGAAGCGCGCGCGGCGCGTCGACGCGCTTGCTCGCCGTGCTCACCTCCTCCTTGCTCGTACGCTCGCTCCTTTCGTGCTCATGGTCGCACAGGACGAGCTACATAGAGATACGAGGCGCTCGAGAAGGGTGGCGAAGCGAGGAGACGGCGAAACAGGACGATCCGTCTCGAGACGAGGAGGAAAGCACGCCGCTCCTCGAGCTGAGCTCTCTCTTCTGTCCCAGCGGTCCTCTCAGGACCGTCAGAGCGCTCGGAGAAGCTGAGATACTGCTCGAGCTATGAGACGAGGCGATGCGTGGGGCCCGACGATGACGGGGTCCGTGCGGTCGACCTTCGGCGACCTGAGCTCGCGCTCAAGCAGCACGTCCGGCCGTGGTCACTGACTGCATGGGTTCCCTCGATCAATTCAGCAGTGGCTGGGCAGCTTCGGCGACGCGTGGGGCATGAGCAGAGCGGCTCAAGCGTATAGTTTTCGGATGTGTCACAAAAGCGCGTTATAGTATGGCATCCCAGCTCGCCCTGGCATACAAGAGGCCAGATGCCCGAGCGGTTAAGGGGATAGACTCGAATCAACTCGCCATCTATTAGGCTTTGCCTGCGCAGGTTCAAGTCCTGCTCTGGTCGCTTCTCTTTTTGCTTTTCTGTCCCTCGCCTCGACACGCTGTGAGCTCGCGAGCCGCGCGTCATCCTTTTTCGTGGCCAGGCAATGCATGCTTACAGGAGAGGGAAGCTCGGAGCTCGTTGCGGATACCTTGCCTCGAGACGCGCCTCGCTCGTCGCGTCCGCTCGCTCCGCCTTCTCTTCCTCCTCAGCACCGGCACGCGCTTACCAGCAGCCGAGCCTTTCAAGCGTCTGCAAGCGCTCGCCAGCGATTTGGCCGACGACGCGCACAGCAAGCACCGCCAAGCTCGCCTCGACCCGACCTCCTCCCCGCCCCCCCCGCGGGTTTCGCCCTCCAACCCGACCGCAACGACATCCGCCAAGCTGCCGTCCCCACCGCCACCCGAAGCGCCTTCGCCCTCGTCGCCGCCTCACCGCAGCTCGCTGCTCCGCCCTCGGCACGCCCTCCTCTTCACCCTCCTCGCGCCCCTCCTCGCCATCATCGTGCTCCGCTTCCGCCTTCCGACCGGGCCTCTTGCGCCCCTTGCGCACGGCATGAGCTCGACAGCCAGCTCAGCGACGGTCGCCAGGTCGGTCCCGCTCCTCCCGCGGGCGGACGCCGGCGAGCTGCCGGACATGGGCGAGCCTCTCGTGCTGCGGCCGGCAGCAGGCGTCGAGCACACGGGGACGGTCATCTGGTCCCAGTGCGTCTTCTCTCCTCCTCTCTTCTCCTCAGAGACGGAGCGACTGGCCCGGATGAAGGCGCGCGCTGACCCTGGCTTCGCGCGCTCGCAGCGGACTTGGCGACACGGCACAGGGCTGGCGCAGCTTTGCGCAGGCGCTCACGCGCGTTCAGGGGCTCGAGGGCGTCAAGTGGGTGCTCACGAACTCGTGCGTCTCGTTCTGTCTTTGCTCGGCCGTGCAGACGAGCTTGAGATGGGTCACGAGCGCCTGAGACGCGGCGCGCTGACCCTCTCGATCTTGCTGCAACAGGCCCAAGCGCTTCGTCGCAGTGAACAACGCCGAGATGTCGTCCTGGTGCGCCTCTCTCTCTCTCTCTCTCTGTGAGCTATCGCTTCGCCCGGACGCAGCCGGACTGACCCTTCTCGACCGACCTCGCTCGCAGGTACGACATCGTGCGCCCGAACGCGACTGCGTCTGAGGAGGACACGGACGGCATGGCCGCGTCGGTGCAGCAGCTCGAGGGGCTCATCAAGCACGAGGTCGACGAGGAGGGGATTGAGGAGGGCCAGGTCGTCGTCGGCGGGTTCAGCCAAGGTGCGTCGCGCAACTCGCTTTGTCGAGCGTGGCCCGCCTGCTTTAGCTAGTCGAGCTCGTCGACGAGCAAGATCACCGTCGCTTCACATAATGACTGCACCGTGTGCGACGTTTTCCTCGTGCGCAGGCGGCGTCATTTCGCTCCTCGCCGGGCTCACCTCGCCTCGTCAGCTCGGCGGCGTGTGCGTCCTGTCCGGCTTCCTCGGCCTCACGCACGACGACAAGATCAAGTCGGTGCGTCCCGCTACGGCGCTCTCTCGCCCCCTCCTCTCTGCGCGAGACGATTCTGATGCTGCTCTCGCTCCCCACCCGCAGCACCTCTCGCCGACAGCGCTCAAGACGCCGATCCTGTGGGCGCACGGCACAGCCGACAGCGTCATCTCGTTCGAGCGGGCGCAGAGTGGGCGGCGGTACCTCGTTGACGAGCTCGAGCTGGACGAGGGCGGCAAGGTCGGCGGTCGCGAGGGCAAGTTCAGGTTCTCGGCACACACCGGGATGGGGCATCAGTTGGGGAGCCAGGAGTTCGAGGAGGTCAAGGCGTGGCTCGTCGAGCGGTTTGCGAGGCTGTAATCGAGGCGGTGGAAAGTGTGAGACGGTCCGCCGCGTGAGAGCCGGAGTCCGGCAAAAAGCGCCGAGCGGCCGCGTCCCCCCGCTCCTCGCCCTCAGCCGCCTCGACGCCTGAGCAATGACAGCAGCAAAGCGAGTTGCACACGGCGTGCTCCCTCGCACCTGGACCACGTCGGCGAGCGCTCCAGCGCGCCGGCTCTTGTCGACAGCCGGCTCGTCATCCCGACCTTCGCTCGCCCGGTCACCCTCATCCTCGGCCAGCGCAGGCGCAGCAGCACCGAGGCGGTCCCTGTTCCTCCTGTCGACTGCACTCGTCTCGACCGGGCTCATCGCCGGGTACGCCGTCGCCCTCGTCGCGCCTCGACCTCAGCTCCTGTCGCTCGTCTTCCCCTTCCCGACGCCGCACCCGCCGCCCAAGGACCACCCGGACGCCCACGAGATCCGCGACTCGATCGAGCAGGGCCTGCACAACCTCGACGTCGTCAAGCGCCTCAAGCAGGACGTCGTCCCCGCCGCCTCCCTCCTCGCCCCGCCTCCGCCCTCTTCCTCCTCGTCCTCCTCGCTCGAGCAACAAGTCGCCGCAGCAGCGAGCACGACCGACGGGACCTCACCGAGCGACACCCCGCTCACGCCGCGGTACACCCTCTCGCGCCCGTACGCCTCGACCCCGGCGGGCCCGCACTCGCTCTCGGGCTACGCCTTGCGCGGGCCGGGCAAGTTTGCCGTGCCGCCGCTCGTCTTCACGACGACCGACAAGAAGGAGAGCGTCCTCGTCGTGCATGTCGGCGACGGCCTGTGCGGTCACGAGGGCGTCGTCCACGGCGGGTTGCTCGCGACCGTTCTCGACGAGGCCATGGGTCGCACCGTGCGTCGCTTCCCTCTCTCCCTCTCTGCAGCTATCGCACTCGATGGCCCTCTTGCTAATGCGACTCCAATGCGCGCAGGCCCTCCTCAACCTGCCGAGCAACATTGGCGTCACGGCGACGCTCGGAATGAAGTACAAGAAGCCGACGTTCGCCAACCAGTACATCGTCGTGCGCACCTCGCTCGTCAAGCAGCAAGGGCGCAAAGCCTGGGTTCAAGGCCGCATCGAGGACGCCGAGGGGACGACGCTCGTCGAGGCAGAGTGCGTCCCTTTCATCCGCCTCTCTCTCTCTCGCTCTCTCACAAGCTCGACGCTGCTCGGGCGAGACTGCTGACGCTTGCCCTACACGTACTGCTCGCAGATGTCTCTTCGTCGAGCCCAAGTTTGCCCAGTTCCTCAACAACAGCAGCGTGCGCGAGGCGCTCAAGTAGACGGTGACGAGGTCCGGGTCGAGACGAGCGCTGCGGGTGCAATAGATGCTAGACTCGTCCGTTCTCGCACGTGCGCATACCCACGAGAGCTTCAGAAGAGAGAGACAGAGCGAAAGAGAGAAAAAAGCGGGCTATGCACAGCTCTCGCACGAGCCTCGTCAAGCTACAACCCCTCGCTCCTCTCGCACGCCGCTTCGGCCTCGTCCCGCACCTCCCCTCGCACCAAGCGATGCGCGTCAGTCGCTGTCCTCGACCATGATGCCGTCCCACCCGCCGTCGCCTCCACCGCTCTTGCCGCCGAACCGGCTCGGCGACCCACCGTCAAAGTCGTCGGCAAAGTCGGGCCCGCCGAACCCGCCGGCGCCGAGACCAGTCGAGGCGGACGCAGCTTGGAGAGGAGCGGCGGCGGCGGACCAGGCCTGCGAGAGGGAGAGGGGGGGAGAGGAGGAGGGCGGCGAGCGCGCAAGAGAGGGCAGGACGAGGAAGTGAAGAGGGGAGCGAGGACAAGGGCGAGAACGTCAGCGATCTGTGCAAAGGTCGAGTCTCGTTGTGCATCAAGCGCGAGAGAAAAGGGTGGGCGAGCGAGGCGGACGAGGTGCGAGCGCAAAGGAAGGAGGGCGAGGCGGCGAGAGCCGAGAGAGGGGCAGGAGGGAAGGTAGGGGAGGGACAGGTGCTCGAAGGCGAGACTCGAAGAGGAACAGCTCGAAGGCTGAGCGACGCACCTTGGTCGCAAACTCCTTGCTCGCCTCGACCCGGTCGGCCTCCCACGCCCACTGCCCGTCGAGCCTCTGCGCGCGCTCGATCGCGCTCGTCATGCGCTGCACCGTCTCGGGCGACAGGTACGGCTCGGGGTCGTCGGTGAACGAGACGGTCGTTGCGGCGAGATCGGCGGCGGTCGAGGACGAGGCGATCGCAGGAGGGGACAGCGTCGCAAAGACGAGGCGGCTGGCGATCTGCGAGGTCGAGCGGGCGCGTCAGTCAATTCTTCGCGTGGGACCAGCGAGAGGCTGCTGCGCGCACGGCGTAGCGACCCCTCGCGCTCACAGCGAAACAACCGACGCACCATGCGCCTGAGCTCGCCCTCGACGTCCTTGAGGCCCTGCTCGTTCGTCGGGTTGACGCCGACGTGGCTCGCGATCTCGCCGAGCGACAGCGTCATGTACGTCTCGGTGAGGTCGAGGATCTGGCGGCTGCGCAGCGAGCGCTCGACGACGTAGACGAGGCCGGCGTTGTGGTCCTGCGGGCACAAGGGGTCCGTGCGTCAGCCACGGCCCTCGGAGCATACGAGCACGCCGCGCCGCACAGAACTGCAGCCGGACCCGACAACGAAGAGCGGCGAGCGACTGACGCACCTTCTCGAACGCCTCCCTGCCCTTCTCGCTCGCGAGCGCGACGCGCACGCCGTCGAGCGTCGCAAACGCCGTCGCAAACTCGGCGTACGGCGCGCACAGCGCCTTTGCCGCCTGGCCGAACGCGCTCGTCGTGTACTTGGGGAGCGGCTGCGCCTGCGAGCGGGTGCCGAGCGTCAGCACTTCCCGATCCGGGTAGCTGCAGGTCGGCGCCGACACGGACGCCGCGCCTGGGCGCCGTAGGCACGGGGACGAGCCGACGCACCTTGCCGAACGCGACGAGCTGCACGAGGAGAAGCTTTTTGTAGGCGTCGAGCTGGATCAGGCTCACGTGCGAGCCCGGCGCCGAGACGCACTGCGCGCGTAGGTCGACAAGGGTCGTCAGCGTCGCTCGAATCACTCTCGGTTTAGACTCGGTCACAGGCTGCGTCGAGAGCGGCGTGTCCGAGCCAGGGGAAGGCAGAGGGACGGGCGACGCACAATCTCGAGGAGCTCGGCGGCGCGGGCGTACTCGCCGAGGAGCGCGAGGACGGTCCCGCCGAGGTAGTGGTAGAGGAGGTGGTCGTGGTACCTGACCGGGAACAGCTGCGGGCGGTACGATGCACGATGTCAGTTAGGCTCGACCGCGAGGAACCTGCAGAACCCAGGCTCGTCGCGCCGAGTGACCCGGAGCGACGGGCTCGAGGACGGGCTCGAGAATGCGCCGACGCACCTGCTTGTCGATATCGGTGATGTCGTGCATGAGGATGCCCCTCGCGGCGCGGTACATGCCGCTGCGCATGACGACCTGTAGCGGCGCGAGCGCACGACGAGTCAGCGAGGTGCTTTGCTCGGGCGGCCGCGCACACCTCGTCTAGATGCGCTCGAGATCTGAAGAGGCTGACGTGACGTACACGAAGGAAGAGCTGGTGCAGCGACGTGAGGTAGCCCTGGTAGGGGAAGCGCTGAACGAGGACGGCGAGCGCCGGGACGGTCGAGGCGTACTGCGAGCGCGGCGAGGAATCGTCGGCGTCAGCACGCTGCACGTTGCTCACGAGCAAGAGGGGAAAGAGACGAACCTGCGAGGCGGCTTCGCCGATCTGGACGAGCTGGTTGGCGAGGAAGACGACTGCGTGTCGAAGAGGAGCAAGAGGGTCAGCACGTGTCGCACAGCGCAAACGAGGGCGACGCGGCAGCACGGCGCCGTCATGGGTCGAGAAGGTGAGGACGAGGACTGACCCTGTTCGGGAACGAGCCTCGCCTGGTCCATGTCGGCGCGCTCGACCCACACCTGGACGGTCCGGAGGAGCGCCTCGAGGTCGCCTGCCGCTCCCGCCAAGCGCGCGTTCCTGCGTGAGAAGTGGAACAAAACGCATCAGCTGCCAGACGCATCAGCTGCCGAAGCCCGTGTGGCCAGAGGCTCGCAGGCCGCTGAGAGGCGAGGGAGCGCGCACGCACAGGATGTAGAGGACGCCGACGGCGTGCCTGGCCGGGTCGAGCACCTGGAGCGGGTCCTGCCCGCCCTCGAGCTTGCCCTCGAGGATGCTGCCGCCCTCTGCTGCTGGTCCTGCTCCCTCGCCCGCCGCCGCCGAAGTGGTGCCGGTGCTGGTCGAGGCGGAGGCGGAGGCGGAGGCGGACGGACGCGAGGCCGAGCCCGACGGGGCTGCAGAGGAGGAGCGGGCCTTGTCGAGCTTCTTGAGGTGGGTGATGACTGCATGGTCGGGGCAAGAGGTGCGCAGGGCGAGGGACGAGGGGCGGGCGTCAGCGATGAGGACGAGCGAGGTGGGGAGGAGGAGAGCGAGGAAGGGGAGCGCACGCTGAGGGACGTCGGCCGGCTCGGTGGCGAGGATGACAGACACAATGTCGTCAAGCGTCGTGCTCGCAGCAGCAGCAGCCGGTGCCATGGTGCTCGAGGCGGGTGAGAGGAGCGAGCCAGAGCCGCGTCGGCGCACCAGACGAGGCGGTGAAGCTCTGCCGACTCGCTCCTCCAAGCACCGCACCAGGCCAGGTACAGACACCTCGAGCAGCTCTACAAAGTACTCACAAGGCTCACTCGAGCGCGCAGGTCGCCGCTCGGGCAAGACGCCCTCTCGTTGCTCCCGCTCGCTCGCTCTCGCTCTCCCGCCGCACGCCAAAGAGCGACAACCACCGTGTTCTTACAAGGGAGGGGAACGAAGGCGAGATGGAGAAGGAGAAGGAGGAGGTACTAGTCCCGCCGCAGGAGGGAGGCTTTTGGCACGTCCACGAGACGAGCCCGGCGAGGCGAGCAGCCTACCGGGGCGCGAAGCTGCAGGGCGAGGCGAGGAGGTCAGCCTATGGCACCAACTTCGACGCCGCGCGCTCGTCCTGAAGAGGCACGAGCGGCGGCGAAAGGCCGAGACGAGAGCGCTGACTCGGACGCACCCAGGGGGAGGGGCGAACCCGGGCGGCGGCGCGAACCCAGGCGGGGGCGCAAAGCCAGGAGGCGGCGCCATGCCGGGCATACCCGGCGGCGGCGCGAACGACTGCGGGGCTTGCCGCCTGCGAGACGAGGGAGCGCGAGCACGAGGTCAGCGAGCGGCTCGTGAGGTCGACGAGGACGATGTGGGCGAAGGAGGGACGCACATGGTTGGCGGGGCGGCGAGGCCCATGCCGCGACCGGCGGGTGCACCGAAGCCAGGTCCCGGGGCGAGCTGTTGCAGGAGAGGGAGAGGTGAGCGGCGTGTCCAGGTGAGCGCGTGAGGACAAGGAGGGACGAGGGACGCACGCCTGCGAGACCCTTCTCGTCAACTGCGGGAGGCGGGCCCTCGACTGCGTGTAAGGGAGCTCGGGGTCAGCACGAGGAGCAGCAGGGAGGCCGAGTGGGAGAGAGAGAGGACGGACCGCTGAGGGTGACGATGGTCTCGCCGCGGAGGATGACGAGCCCGAGCGTGCGCTTCATCTCGTCGTCGTCGTCGTCTGCGGCGTCCTCCTTGTTGCCCTGGGCGGCCGAGTGCTTGCGCTTGACGCGGCGGAACTCGTCGCACTCTGCGAGGACGAGGTTCATGTGCTTGTCGAACGCGAGGAGCTGGCCGACGAGGGCGCGCGAGTCGTTGAGGACGACCTTGACGCGGTGCTGGAGGATCATCGACAGCTTGGAGGTTTGCTTCTGCGCGTCCGGGAGGCGAGGGCGGGTGGGACGGGTGCGGCGAGATGGGGGAGAGGGGAGGGGGAGGAGGGAGGAGCGATGAAGGGCAGGGGCGGGTCAGCGTGCTGCACGAGCGGGTGTGTGCTGTTCAGTAGCAGCTCAGGAGGACCAGGACGCACCATCTTGGCAGCCTCGAGGTGTGGTGAGCGGACGACGAGCAGCCGCGCCTCCGTCCTCCTCCTCGTCCTCTCCCACATCCAGCCGCGCACCAACACCACCGCCGATCTGCGCTCTGCTGCCATGGCACGCCCCTGCTGGCTTCTGAAACGGTGCTCGCGGCGCACTGAGCTGCCCACATCTGTCCTCGCCGACTCATTGTGCTCCCGGCTTCCTCGCTCGGCGGCTCTCAGGGCTTCAGCTTCTGCGTAAGCCGCACAGCTCGAGCGAGTCTGCAGCTTACGAGTAGTTCTCGAACAGTTCCGCGAAGCCGCGCTTTCGGTGCTAGTCTGCTCGCTTCGAGGCTGCACGATGCGGACGACCAGCTCGTCTCGCTCTTCGCCGCACGCACGCTCTCGTCTCCCACGATGGCAAGGCGACAAGGCCGAAGCTCGTACCGTCCCTCGCCTCGACTCGGCCGCTCGCCAAGCCATGGTCAGCTCGCTGCACGTTCGAGCGTTGCACGCCCTCTCGAGCCCTCGCGCCGCCCAGCTCCTCCTCTGCTCGCGCCGCTACAGAACCGGCTTGACGCCCGCGCGCATGAAAGCCTGCACCTCGCGCGGCGTCCACGCGCGCGGCCCTGACGCTCCCGAGTCGGCCGCACCCTCGCCGTCGACCTGCATCGCGTCCGCCTTCCCTCCCGCTCGCTCTCGCGCGGTGCCGTCCCGCTCCCCGCCCTCGCCTCCCTCGCCACTCTCGTCCGCCTCGTCATCGTCGTCGTCGAGCTCGACACGCGCCTTCCAGTCCCACTCCTCGCTCGCCGAGTTGAACTCTTTGAGCGCCGCGAGGCGGTCGTGCGCGAGCGAGACGAGGCGGGCGTGCGAGGCGGCGAGGGCGGCGAACGAGGGCGAGGTGGAGGGTGGTGGTGGTGCCGGTGGGTGGGTCGAGGTGGAGGTGCTCGAGAGGGCGGAGGAGGACGAGGAGGAGAGGAGGGCCGACGCAAAGGGCTCGGGGAGGGAGTTGACGAGGGCGGCCTGCGAGGCCTCGACGTCGGGCGTCTGTCGAGAGTAGGAGGGTCAGGTCTGTGAGAGCAGCTCGAACGAGGCAATGAGGAAGAGAGAGAGACGAGCGAGCGCACCTGTTTTGTGCGGAGGAGCATGCCGACGATCCAGTCGCGCGACTCGTCGACCTTGTCGGTCGGGACGACGGCGAGGGCGTCCCACTTTTCACGCTTGAGGTCGCGGTCGCGCTCTGCGCGCCTGCGCCTGCCGAGGGCGCCGCCGTGCTCGCCCTCGTCGCGGTCGCGGTCGCGGTCCTTGTCGCGGTCCTGCTGCGAGCTGACGAGGCCCTGGAGGGCGGTGAGGTGGGTCAAGAGGGTGTTGTACCGGGCGACGAGGTCGGCAAAGGCGGGCAGGCCCGGGTTGTGGGTCGAGGGAGTGGGCGAGTGGAAGGCGAGGAACGAGAGGTGGGTGTGGAGGGTGGTGACGGCGTCAATGAGCTGGACGAGGCGGAGGCGGAGCGGGTCGAGGTCGGGGGTGGCTGCTGTTGCTGCTGGTGCGCCTGGTGCTGCTTGAGGGTGCGAGCCGTTGCGGCCGTGCGAGTGGAGCGACGAGAGAGCCGACTGCATGCCGACGACTGGCTCGGGGCGGGGGTGCGCTTCGAGGAGGTGGCTCGTGTGAGGGTGCTCGAGCTGGTGGGCGTGCTCGACGGTGCGCTGGTAGAGCGAAGAGCGAGAGACGGCGTGCGGGGGAGCGAGAGAGGGACGACGACGAGACCAACGACGGCTCGCTCCCTCTCAGCTCGTCCCGCCGGCACCAAGACGAGCACGAGCACACCTGTACCAGCTCGGGACACCCCGACAACCCGCCCTGCCGCCCCTCAACCCTCGCACCTCTCTACCTCGCCCTTCTCGACTTCATCGCCCTCGCCATCAACGCCGGCCTCGGCACCTTCAGCACGAGCCCCTGCCGCGACAGTCGCGCCCTCAAAGCCACTCAAGCCCCACCGACGCCCGCTTCAAGCTGGCTGCGACGCGCTCCACGCGGTAGGCGACCGCGGCTCGGCCTCTCGTCCTCGTCCGCTTCCTTCAGCTGCGCGTCACGCCCATGTCGACCCACCATGGCTTCAGTGCGTCCCTCTCCTGCCTTCCCTCGTCGTCGAGGAGCTCATCGCCGACTCGTGACCACCCCTGCACGCAGTCAAGGAGTTCCCCTTCATCCGCGTCGACGCCTTCAACGGCGACCCGGCCAACCTCAACCCCTTTACGCGCAAGGCGCCCCACTTCTACCTCTTGACCCACGCCCACACCGACCACATCGCCGGTACGCTCCTCCTCGCCCGCACTCTTCCACGCACCCCTTGCCGTCGAGCACTTGCTGACCCCACTTCGACCTTCGCGCAGGCCTCAACTCGCCCCACTTCCACGGCCAGATCTACGCGACGCCCATCACCAAGCAGCTCGTCCTCGACACGGTCGAGGCTGCTGACCGCGTTCGGTACGACGAGCTCGGGCACCGCGTCGGGCGCAGGTTCAAGTTCGCCAACCTGCGCAAGGTCAAGCCGAGACGGACGTCGACCGTCGCGGGCAGTGCGGCGCGCGCGAGTCGCCAGGGGATGGGCATGGACAGGATCGTGCGTCTCTTCGTCTTCAGCTTGCGATCCCTCAGGCGCGCTCCGCGCGGCTCGCTCGGCGCTGCGAATCATGAGACGCTCACTCACGCTTTGCCTACCCCGCCCGCAGAAGGAGATCCCGCTCAATACGCGCTTCGAGGTCGAGGGTCCAGACGGCGTCACCGTCACCATCACGGCGCTCGACGCCAACCATTGCCCCGGCTCGTGCATGTGCGTCTCGTCCTCCCTCCCCCTCCCTCCCTCCTTCCCTCGCGCCGACGAGCTCACTCCGCCTCCGAACCGTGCGCGCAGGTTCCTCATCGAGGGCACCGTCGCCGGCGCGCACCGCGCCGTCCTCATCACGGGCGACGTCCGCATCGAGCCCTGGTGGCTCGACGCCCTGCGGCACAACCCGCTCGTCGAGCCGTACCTCCCGGGCCCTCGTCCTCGCACGGCGCAGGCGCACGTCGAGGGCGTGTCGGGCGGCGGGCGCGCAGGGGAGCACCGCGGCAGGACGAGGGCGCTCGACTGCGTCTACCTCGACACGAGCAACGTCTTGCTCGACGAGGAGCTCGTCACCAAGGTGCGCTCTCTTTCCTCCCCTCCCTCTTCCTCTGTCGACTCTCACACGAGCCGGCGTTCTCCTGCGAGCTGCGTCGCTGACGTGCCCGAGCCGGCGCCCGCAGGACCAAGCCGTCGCCGCCGCCGTCGATCTCATGGCGCAGTACCCGCCCGAGACGCGCTTCTTCCTCAACACGTGGACGTGGGGCTACGAGGAGCTCCTCAAGGGCGTGCACAGGGCGTTCGGCGACGAGGTGCGTTCCGCTTTCGCTGCGCTCGAGCCCCCTCCCTCGCTTCCTCGCCGTCGCTCTCCCTCCGCTCTCCTGCTCTCCCCTCGAGCTTAAACTGCAGTACTGACAGACTCCTGCCACTCGCAGATCCACCTCGACTGGTACAAGCACCGCATGTACACCTCGGCGCCCTTTCGCGCCGCCGATCCGCTCCTCGCCCAGCTCGGCACGACGGCGTCGTTCTGCTCTCCCTCCTCGTCGGCACCTTCGCCACCCGGCGCCCGACCCGGCGCCGGCCCGTCGCCGTCGCTGCACCTGCGCGCCGTCGCCGCCGACACCTCGGCGTCCACCTCGACCTCGACTTCGGCCTGGCCGTCCGCCGCTTCCTCAGCCTCAGCCTCGACAAGCACGGCACCCTCCGCCGCCGCCGCCTCCTCATCCACCGCCGCACGCGCCCCTTCGCGCCCTCGCCCGCTGCGCTTCCACGCGTGCGAGCGCCGCTGGAAGTGCGACCACGTGTGGCAGGACGGCCTCGGGTCGTACTCGTTCGAGCCCGCGCACCTGCCACTCCTCGGCGGGCCCAAGCGGCTCAAGCGGCCCGGGAGCGGCGAGGTGCTGCCCGGGGACCAGGACGGGCGCGGCGCGGCGCCGCACGTCGTGTACGTCAACCCGAGCGAGATGCCGAGGTGGAGGTGGGACGCGTACCGGGACGAGGTGCAGGGGCGGATCGACGAGTGGAGGGAGCGGCAGGCGGCCGAGGTCGCGAGCGGGAGAACGATCGGCGCCCTGGGCCGGGACGACGGATCGGGCAAGGAGAAGAAGCGCGAGCGAGGACAGGGAGGAGCCGAGGTCGAGCTTCCTGGGGCTCTCGTGCGTCCCATTCCACCTATATCTGCGCTCTGTGCTCACACGGACGCCAGAGCTCGCCAACTGACGCTCTCCTGCCGGCCTGCTCACAGATCGTCCCCCTCGCCCGCCACTCTTCACTCCCCGAGCTTCAGTCGCTCGTCGCCCTCTTCCGCCCTCGCACCCTCTACCCGCTCACCTGCACCGACGACGACCCCGTTTCGCCCGCCCACCAGTACCTCTCGCTGCCGTCCCTCTTCGGCGCACTCCTCGCGCCCGGCGGCGAGGTCCAGCTGCGCGACGAGGCCGAGCAGTACCGTCGGCACGTCCTTGCTCGGCACCGCGCTCGCGGCGGCCGCACGAGTCGCATCGTCGAGCCGAGCGAGGAGACGCCGCCGCAGGACGACGGCGGCGACCTCATCGAGCCGGCATGGGTCACCGAGATGAGCCGCAAGGGCCTCAACATCGAGGGCGGCGAGGACGTCCTCGACGAGGTCGTCGGGTGGGCGCAGCGGCTCGCAAAGGGCGAGCGTGCGCCGAGCGCGGGCGCGAGCCCGAGGCGGACCAAGCGGGCAAGGACGAGCGGGCAGGAGGACGAGCCGCCGGGCGTCGACGTCCTCGAGCTGCACGACTCGTCGGACGACGACGACGACAACATGGTCGTCAAGGTCGTCGCTCGTGCGCCAGCGGGCCGGCGCCGACTTTCGTACGGCTCGTCGAGCCCGTCCCGCCGACAGCGCACGGACCCCGCCGCGCTCGACCTCGCTTCGTTCTCCTCCACCGCAGCATACCCGCCCGGCGACATGCCATCGCCCTTCCTCGCCGCCGAGCTCGAGCGTCGACGGTGTGCGCCCGCCCGCGACGTCACGCCCGAGGGCGCGCTCGTCCCACCTCGCACGGCGTCGACCGCCCTTCGGCTCACGACAACGGCCGCAAAGGCGCCGCCGCCGTGCAAGTCGGTCACGTTCTCGTCGCCGTCGCGAGGTGGGCACGGCATCGCTTCAGCGCGACCGGCGAGCTCGGCTGCGCCGGACGCGGCGGCGATGCTTCCTCCCGCCCGGCGCCCGGCGCTCCTTCCCTCGTTCGACCCTTCCTCCACCGCCTCAACTCGGGCCGCACCTCAGCCTCGCACGTCGACGTCGACTTCCTCCTCGACCGTCCATGCGCCTCTCGCCGCCGCTCCCGCCGCACCTCGACCCGCCGCACAGACCTCCTCGTCGTCGTCGTCCGCCAAGTCCACCTCCTCGACCGCTCGCGCTCGCCCGCCGCTCGCGACGCGCGACAAGCGCAAGGCCGTCGTCGCGTGCCTGCACCGCCAGCTGCGCGGCCTCATCGCGCCGCAGGGCGGGCGCGTCGAGCCTTTCCAGCCGGGCGACCCGAGGCTGCAGGGGAGGAGGGCGCTGCGGGCCGAGTCGGGAGGCGCCGCCGAGCAGGGGCCGGCGCAGAGCGCTGAGCTCGAGGTCGGCAAGGAGAATGTGCGAGGGCTCGAGCAGGGCGAGGGCCCGAGCAACGAGCGCTTGTGGGACAGCCCGACGTCGTTCCGGACCGTGTCGGTGACGGCGAGCCCTTAGCTTCTCCCGCGCGCTCTCTTCCTCGTAACCTTCTCTCCTCCCTCCTCCCTCCTCCCTCCTTACTGTGCATGCTCTTCGTCGTCGTCGTCGTCGTCGTCGTCGTCGTCGAGCCGAGGCGGCGCGCCGACCTCATTTATCCATCTCGCTCTCTCTCTTTCTCACCTTGTTGTCGTTCATAGAGCACTCTCCAACGAGCTATTGCATAGTATCGAGTACGAGCGAGTGTAGAGAGACGAACGAGGGTGCGATAGGAAAGTCAAGACGAGACGGACGAGGAGGGAAGCTCTGGAAGGAAGACGACGTAGGACGGTATGAACGAGGGGAGGGAGAGGGGGAGCTAAATCAGTCCCACAGGAGGCTGACGTCGAACGGCTTCATGTCGAGGCCGCCGCGGCGCGGGCGGTGCAGCGCGACCGAGCGCCCGAGCGCCTTGGCGCGCTCGTCCTCGCCATCGTCGTCGTCGCTCGCGCCCTCGACGCTGCCGTCTGCTCCTCCGCCCTCGGCACCGCCTTGGAGCGTGCTGCCCGTCCCGCTGCCCGTCGCGCTCGCTGCCCCGACGCTGCCCCCTCGGGCGCCCGCTGCTCCTCCTCCCGCTCCGCCGCCGCCGCCGCCGCCGCCGAGGATCTTCTTCTTGCGCGGCACGAACCACGGCGAGTCCATGATGGGCGGCAGCGGCGGCACGGCGCGCCGCTCGGGCAGGGTCCCTTTGCGCTCAGGGACCCAGCGCGGGAATGCCGCCGCGGGCGCGACGGGCGCGATGTAGGCGTAGCCCTTCTTGTACCCGGCGGGCTTGGGCGCGCGCGCCGTCGACGTCGGGGCCGAGGCGGTGGTCGGGGCCGGCGTCGTAGAGGTGGCGCGGCGAGGGTTCCACGAGGCGGCGGCGCCGCCGGCGTTCGACATGCGCGAGCGAGGGCGACGAGCGGCCGTGCTCGACTTCTTGGCCGCGGTGCTCGCGCGCGAGGTGGATGCGGTCGAGACGTCCGAGTCTGTGAGAGGGAGAGAGGAGAGGGCGAGGAGGAGAAGGAGAGGAGGAAAGGGAGAAAAAGTCAGCGACCGAAAGTGAAGAGGCTCGTGCACGAAAGCGAGCGGGCAAGGACGCACCGGGCGAGACTGAGCGCTTGACGCGCTTGGCGGCCGGGGCGACGGGTCGCTCGTCTCGACTGCGTGCGACGAGGAAGAGAATCAGCGCTCAGTCCGATGGCGGGGACGACGGCGAGGAGTTGGAGAGAAGGAGGAGAGGAGGGACGACGCACAGCTTGCTCTTGCCCTTGCCCTTGCCCTTCCAGTCGTCCGTCACCTCCTTCCACCACCTCGCCCACTGACTGTTTTCCTCGCCCGTGACGACGTCGCCGTACGTGATGCGCCGCACGAGCGTCAAGTCGGTCAGGATGTCCTCGAGCGTCTTGCCCTTGGGCGCGCGCGGGCACTGGCGCTCGGCGGCGAGGTACGAGACGGCCTCGTCGAGCCTGGTGCCGAGCGGGCCGGGCGTCATGGCGAGCGCAAAGACGGCGAGCTTGCGCGACGTGATCGGGTAGGTCGGGAACCGCAGGAGCGCCGTCACGTGCGTGTAGATGACGGCCGTGTGGTGCAGGCGTGCGACGCGCGACGCAAAGTCGGCCGTGTTGACCGTCGCCTGGAAGCGCTCCTGGGCGATCTCGAAGGTGGCGAGGTCTGCGCGCAAGAGGGAAAGGGTCAGCGACGCTCGCGACGTCGACGAGCCAGACGAGAGCAGCAGCACGCACCGTCCGTCTCCTTCTGCATGTCGTTAAGCAGTCCGGGTAGGTCCTCGCAGAGCGAGCGAAGCGACGAGTCGACCTGCTTGGCCTCGCCGTGTGCAGCTGCGCGCGCCGGATGAGGAGTCAGCCTGCAGCTCTCTTGCGTTCGCGCCGATCAAGAGAGACGTCGACGCACGCTGGATGAACTGATCGGGAGGCGGCGTGACGAGCGACGGCGCCGGTGCGGCGGGCGGGACGCGCGTGAGGAGCGGGCGCGAGGTGAACGAGTCGTGCTGCTGCTGCTGCGGCGGCGGCGGGCCGCGCAGGTGCTGGTACGGGTAGGCGAGCGGCGGGTGGCCGTAGTAGGGCTGACCCGAGCGGGCGTAGGCGGCGTGGCTGTCGGCGGGCGAGCGTGAGCGGGATCCTCGAGAGGAGGAGGAGCGGGAGGGGGACGCACACGAGCTCGTTGACGTGGGCGTGGAGGACGGCGGTCGCCTCGTAGTTGTCGGCCGAGCGGACGAAGCAGGCGACGTCGGTCCACAGGTGGCGGGTCGCCTTTGCGGCGAGGTTGAGCGCCTCGAAGACGTTGGGGATGGCGAACGGGTCGTGCGGCGAGGCGAGGTGGGCGACATGGCGCAGGACGGGCGACAGGGGCATCTCGGCGTAGGTGGCGAGGACGAGGGCGACCTTGGCGGGCTGGATCGGGAAGACGGGGACGCTGAGGGCGCGCGCGAGCGTCGAGAAGATGTGCCAGTCGACCCAGAGCTGGGCGCGGAGGTTGGGCTCCTGCGCGTTGTAGCTCGTCGACACGGCTCGGCCCGACTGGAGGTTGAGGTGGTCGGCATCGGGGACTGCAGGAGCGAGGGAGAGGGTCGGGGTCAGCGAGAGAGAAGGAGAGGAAGCGGGGCGCCGCGCGAGGACGAGGGAGGGAGGGAGGAGGAGCGCATGCACTCACAGTCGCGCACAAAGTCGCCCATGTCGCGGATCGAGAGGAGGACCGACGGCTGCGACGTGGTGAAGAGGAGCTTGGCGACCGGGAGGCGCTGCGGCGGGGGCGGTGCGTGGCTCGTGGTGCCGACGACGGGCGGCGGGGCGATGTCGAGCGAGAGCGGCGGTTGGCCGACGAGCACGGACGGCGCCGGGCTCGGTACGCTGCAGGAGGGCGACCGTCAGCGGGCGGGACCGAGTGCACAGAGCCAGACAGGCGGGCGGGACTCACCCAGGTGCTGGTGCCGGTGCGGGAGGACGAGCGAGGCGAGCGAGGCGGTGCTGCTCGTCGTCGGCTGAGGGGCGCGTCGCCTCGGCGGGCTGCTCGGGCGCGAGGGCGGCCTGGGGCGGGTCGGCGGGTGCGCCTGGTGCGTTGCGGATGGCGCTCAGGTGCATGTCGGGCGAGCGAGAGGCGTGGGCGGGGTCGACAGAGTCGGGGCCGGCCGAGCGACCCGAGCGCTCGTCACGGCGGACGTCGGGGGCCGAGGGAGCCGTGCTGCCGTCGAGCTGCTCCTGCATCATGTCACCTTGGCACGCTCGTTGGCGCAAGGGAGCGAGAGGGTCGGAGGAGGAGACAGAGGGGGAGCGAGAGAGAGGAGACGAGGTGCGGCGACGGCGACAAGCCCGCACAAGCTCGCGGAAAGGCGCTACTGAGCAGCTGGCTTGAGTCTAGACAGCTCCGACAACGCGCCCCTCCGGCTCCTGTACGCTCAGGCGAGCCGAGTGGCCGCTGCTGCCGACTCATCGGCGAGCCTTCGCGACGGCGAGCAACACTCGACCTCGTCGGCTCTCAGCTCTCTGATAGAGACGAGATTGAGCATACACACTCCCTCGCACCACATGCTGCCCGCCATCGGAGCCAAGCACGCCGAGAGGGACCGGTTGCCGCGCCCTGCTCGCCTCCCTTTCTCCTCGGCTCGAGAGCGCTCTCGTTTCGCGGCTCTCTCTTCTGCGTCGCTGCTTTTCGCGGGCAGGAGTCGATGCTGGACAGCTCTACATGTGAGCGCTCTGCGCACGAGTTTGTCCCGGCAAAGCTGGCTCTGCTCTCGCTCGACTCGGACGGCCGCACGAGCTCCTCGTCTCGCTCGCTTCGGCATGACGTCCTGAGTGCGTTACGCTCGTCTCGCCCTCTCTCGAGAGTGCACGTGAAGAAGGAGAGCAGCTGAATGCGATTGCACGCGCCGCATCCATCGCGCTCGACCTGCCGCCGCGCGAAGCTTGGCTCCACGACGAACGGCGCAGTGCATTGCCGCCAGCCCGGCGAGAATCGCGTCCTCGGCGCATGAGAGCTGTCGGACCGTGCTGCGCGCCCTGCAAAGGCGTGCCGAAGGTCGGCAGCGGCGTGTGAGGCGAGCCGAGGACGGCAAGGATGTGCAGGAGGAGAGAGCGGTCGGTCGGGCGTAGCGAGTAGTTGCGGTCGGGACGATCGGTCGAGAGGGTGATGCTGACGGGGAAGGAGCCATCTGCGAGGGGATCAGGGGTCAGCTCGAGCGGATGGGAGGGGGGTCGAGGAGGACGAGGAGACACGCACTGGGTCTGGTCGTCCAAGGCTCGTCCGGCCGGCGGGTGCGTGCAGAACCGAACTCGATGGTCGTTATTGAGCAGGATGGTCTAGTCGATAGGCGGCCTAGGTCGCTGCTGAGGTTTGTGTCGAGGTCGAGGCGATCTCATCAGGCGGCGAGGAGGGCGAGTGGAGCACTGCACCGGGCGGGCTGTGGGCTGGCTGGATAGCTTCTTGAAGGTGTGCGAGCATGCCTATGAGCTGCAGCAGACTGCCCAGCGGGTGGGTGGTGTGGAGGAGGAGGTGGAGCGTGGTCGGCTCGCTCGAGCTCTCCTTGGTCGCGCTTCCTCACTCTCGCCGTCACCGCCAGGCCGGTACAGCACACCCAGAGACGCGCAGGCAGCTCTCTCCCACCCGCAACCGACCCGACTCGCACCACCCGTCGCGCAACTCGCCCCACCTCGCCTCGTCCCCATCTCGCCCGCTCCACCTCGTCGAGCCCTTGCGACCCGCCCCACCATGGCCGCCGCGACGCCCCTCCAGGCCCTCTCGTCGGCGCAAGACCTGCGCACCCGCTTCGACCTCTTCGGCGGCGCAGAAGAGCTCCCGCCCTCGCTCCGCCAACGCCCGGCGCCCTCGCCCGCCGACATGCACCGCTCCGCCTCGTCGTCCACCGCCACCGCGTCGTCGACGTCCGCATCTGCTTCCGACTCGGACGAGCCCGACACGCGCGCCACCACCCCGGGCCCGGACGACCACTCCTCGTCGTCCTCGTCGTCGCCGCCCTTCAAGCTCGCCGGCGAGCAATGGGCACCTCGCACGGTCGTGCCGCCCCAGGACCACTCGGACTTTCTGTGGCAGATGAACGAGGAGCCCCACCGCTCGCGCCGCATGGCCATCATGAAGGCCCACCCCGAGGTGCGTCCCCTCCTCCCTTGTCGCTCTCGCTCACGAGGCGGGTGCAACTCGCTCTCGTTCCGCACGTACTGACTCGTTCCTCTCTCGCACGCAGGTCACCAAGCTCATGGGTCACGAGCCCCTCACCAAATACGTCGTCCTCTTCGTCACCCTCGTCCAGCTCTCGACGGCGTGGTACCTGCGCTCGACACCCTTCTTCTCGCTCAAGTTCTGGGCCCTCGCCTACCTCGTCGGCGGCACGGCCAACCAGAACACGTTCCTCGCCGTGCACGAGATCACGCACAACCTCGCCTTCCGCGGCGTGCGCCAGAACCGCCTCTTCGCCATCTTTGCCAACCTCCCGATCGGCGTCCCCTTCGCCATGATGTTCAAGAAGTACCACATCGAGCACCACAAGGTGAGCAGCCATCGACTCTCCCTCGTCCTCCTCGGCTGCTCGGCGACAGCGGGACGGGGCGGGTCGTTGCGTCCGAGCGGCGCCTCGCCTCGTCGTCTGCTTGAGCGGAGCAGCCGAGCAGCTCCCTCGAGATGCAGCACTGATGCTTCTCACGACTTGTGCGCAGTTCCTCGGCGTCGACGGCATCGACACGGACCTGCCCTCGCGCCTCGAGCTCCTCGTCCTCAACTCCGTCCTCGGCAAGGCCTTCTTCGCGTGCGTCTCTCTCCTTTTCTCTCCTCTCGCTCCTCTCGACGCGCCCCTCCTGATGCACCTCCTTCTCTCACCCGTCTCCAGCTCGTTCCAGATCTTCTTCTACGCGCTCCGCCCGGGTTTCATCCGGTACCAGGCGCCGACGCGCTGGGTCGCCCTCAACTGGCTCGTCCAGCTGTCGTTCAACGCGCTCGTCGTCAAGGTCGCCGGGTGGCACTCGATGCTCTATTTCCTCCTGAGCAGCCACCTGGCCGGCAGCTTGCACCCGTGCGCGGGCCACTTTGTGCGTCGCCGCTCGGACCTCGTCCTCCTCCTGGAGTCGGGCGGTCGTCGAAGCGGCACGAGCTGACGCCGCTTCTCTTCCTCGTCGCTCACAGATCGCCGAGCACTACCTGTTCGACGGGCACGACCAGGAGACGTGGAGCTAGTGCGTCTTCCCCTCCTCGCTCGTTCCCCTCTCTCCTCCTCGCTCGCTCCCGTCCCTGTCCTTGTCCTCTCACTGACGCATCCCTCCACCTCGTACGTGCACAGCTACGGCCCGCTCAACATCCTCTGCTACAACGTCGGCCTCCACCAGGAGCACCACGACTTCCCCGCCATCCCGTGGACCCGCCTGTGGAAGCTCAAGGCGCTCGCGCCCGAGTTCTACGACGTCCTCCCGAGCCACTCGAGCTGGCCCGGCGTCACGTGGAGGTTCATCACCGGTGCGTCTCTCGGGTGGGCCCTGCGCTCGCTCGGGCTCGCTCTTGCAGGCGAGCTCGACGGCGAGTAGGCCGCCGCGCAATTGGAAGGCGCATTCGCTCACTCGCTCTCCCTCGCCGCACGCAGACTCGAACGTCGGCATGTTCTCGCGCGTCAAGCGCACGCAAAAGGGTGGGCGCGGCGACGAGGGCGGCGGAGGAGCGGGCGCTGTCAAGGACGCCGGCGGGCTCAAGGACGAGTAGGCTCTCGCTTTCCCTCCCGCCCCCCTCTCGCTCTCTCTTGCCGTACACCCACACTCGTTCTGTCCTCGCACACCTGTCACTCACTATCGTACCCCTCTTCATCTCTGCATCGTCGTTGCGTCGCTCACTTTGGCTCTCTCGAGCGTGCACGTCCGCGAGAGAGAAAGGGAAGCGAGCAAAGCGTTCTCATTGGCAGGCGGGGTCTCGCCCTTGTCCTCGTCGACTCGATGTACAGATGGCACAGCCCAAGCCCTCGTCCCTCGCGCCCCTCGCTCCATCCTCCTCGTGCACGAGCCCCTCGCCCTCCTTCCCTCGCTCACTCGTCCTCGGCGTCCTTGAGCCACTCGGCCGCCCCAGGGTGCGCCTCGCCGCACGTCCACCCCTCGTTGTCGTACTCCCTCACGCCCCACACGAGCTCGACGCCGCTGTCGTCCCTTCTGCACCACGCGACCGCCCAGTCCTCCTCGCGCCGCGTGTGCCAGCGCTGCAGCGCGCGCTGGGCCTCGCCGACCATGGCCTGGTCGGCGACGGGCCTCGGCGCACTCGCGGCGAGCGCGGCGGCCCTGCGGCGCTTGCGGTCGGCCGTCGCCGGGTCGTCGAGCGGGTCGCCCGCCGCCGACGACTTGCCGTTGGGCTTGACCGGGTACGGCGGCGGCGTGGGCGGGAGCGGCATGACGACGACCTCGTGCGCGATGACGGGGAACGAGATGGCGCCGGGAGGAGGGTTGAGCGCGAGCTGCGAGGGGAGGTGCGAAACTTGGGCGGGCGAGAGGGCGACGAGGAGGTTGCGGAGCGTCGCGCGCAGGTCCGATGTGCTCGGGTCGTCGGCGGTGGAGGGCTCATCTGCGTGCATGAGAGAGAGGGTGAGCGACGAGTCAATGAGAGGAGCAAGGAAAGAGGGAGAGAAGGCGGCGACGCACTTGTGATGAGCGTGAGCTTGACCTCCTTGGCCTCGCCCGTGCTGCCGAGCGCCGGCACCCTGACCGACTTGTAGCGCTCGCCGAGGCGAGCGAGGGCCTGGACCGTGACCCGGTTAAAGTCCTTGCCCGCCGGGTGGAAGACGTCGAGCGAGACGAGGCTCGGGAGGACCTCGAGCCCGAGCCGGTCGACGAGCGCGTCGGTCGCGAACGTCGTGCCGCCGATGAGGAGCGTCGTGAGCGTCTCGGGGCCGGCATGGCGGATCGCGGGCGAGAGGATGTCGAGGTGCGAGTGGTGGCTCGTCATGCGCAGCTTGCGCAGGTGCGGCGCGTTCCGAAACATGGTCGACAGCGTGTCGGACGACGGTATCGGCGTCGGCAGTTGAACGTGGTGGAGGCCCGACTCCTCGTCGCGCTCGTAGTCGTACTGCTGGCCAAGGTCGACCGTCTCGAGGAAGGGCGTGACGACGACGAAGTGCGACGTGGTCGGCGTTGGCGGGACCCAGAGGAGCGGCGATTGGCCGGCGATGCACAGGTGACGCAGGGCGGGGAGCCTGCAGGGAGCGAGAGCCGGTGTCAGCAGGTGCCGTGAGGAGAGCGCTGAAAGAGAGCGAGAGGAGGACGCACTCGAGAGGTGGCGGGACGTCCTTGTTCCCGCCGCCGGGCGTTGGCGGGAGGAAGCGGTTGGCCGGGTCGGTCTGCACGCCGCGCAGCCAGAGCCGTTCGATGCGCGGCGCGCTCGTGAGGAGGCCGTACAAGTTGCAGACCCGGGCCGAGAAGAACTTGACGTCGCGCAGTTGAGGGAACGACGGGAACGTCGAGTCCATGAGCGACGTGCCGCGCAGGACGAGCCTCGTGAGGGCGCACGACGTGAGCTGCGCCGATTCGAGGGACGCCGTCGTCGAGAAGAAGTCGGGCAGGCGCGCGTCGCCGTACGGCTCGCCGGTCGACGACGTGATGACGAGCTGGTCGAGGTCGGGGAGGCTGAAGAAGAAGGGGGCGCCGGTCGGGAAGCGGTCGAGGGGCGTGAGGACCTTGAGCGTGCGCAGGTTGACGGCGCTGAACTCGGCGAAGTGGACGGCGAGGACGACGACATTGTACGCCGGCTCGAGGTCCTCCATGAGGTGGACGAGGGGCCGCATGTCGACGACGAGCTCCTTGAGGCCGCGTGCGCCGCTCCTCGACACCTCGCGGAAGATCTGCTTGACGACGATGGCGATGGTGGTGCAGAGGGACAGGTCGTCGACGACGTCGAACGTGAGGATGATGCGGCGCAGGTTGTCCTTGGCCCTCGACGCGACGGCGCGCACACGGTCGACCGTGGCATAGTCGACGACGTTGACCTGGTCGAGGTCGCTCCAGAGCTGGCCGCACTCGAGGATGGCGCGCCGCCAGCCTGCGCAGACGTGCGTCGCCTGGACGAGGTCGCGCTCGCTGCCGTCGCGGACGAGGTGCATGACGGCGATGAAGGTCTCGAGTGGGACGCCGCGCGAGTGGGTGACGGCGTGCTTGCTCGGCGGGGGAGCGGCGGCGGCGAAGAAGAGGGACGCGTAGCCCTCGGGGAGGCCTTGGCGCAGGACCTTGGGCGTGTGCGCGCTCGCCGAGCGTGTCGTTGTCGTGAGGGTGCTCATGGCTGCTCGTGCGAGCCAGCTGAGAGCGTGGCAAAGGAGGGAGGAGGGCGCGTCAGCTCGAGGGCGATGAGGTCGAGAGCGGGTCGGGGAGGAGCGAGGACGACTCACGCGGTGGCGCGGCGGGCTTGAGGTAGGCCAGAGAGGTCGCCGAGTGCTGCTGAGCGTGCCCGTGAGCCGTCGCGGGCGGTGTGCGCGAGGTCGAGGGAGGAGGAGCAGGCCAAGCCGGGGAAGGGCTCGAGCTGGTCGCGTCAGAGACAAAAGGGGGAGCGAGCGCCACACCTTTTCCCCTCGAGCCTCGCTGTACAGCTCGACACACAGCACCATGCACAGATACAGACGGTCTAGACAGTATGAGAGAGGGAGGAGTCTACAAAACCTCGTCGAGCGCGTCTCGGAAAAGGGGTGCGCCGGATGCGCTCGAGCCCGCTCACAAGCCCTTGTCGAGCGTCGCGCTCAGCACGGTCCGGATCGTCCTCGAGAGGTCGCCCGTCTGCCGCACCGTGAACGCCTTGCCCGGGAGCACCTGCGGCAACCAGGTCGTCTCGGCACCCTCGCCGATGGCGAGCAGCGCGACGTGCACCTTGGGGTTCCTCGTCAACGAGCGGCGGATGTCGTCCTTGGTAATGCCGTACCGCTCAAAGTTGGCGTCGCTGAGCGCGATGACGATGTAGTCGTCTGCGAGCGCGAGAGGAAGAGCGAGAGGGGGGGAGGCCGAGTCAGCTCGAGCGGCGCGAGGGACGACGTGCAGGGAGAGCGAGCGCACCTGCATCGGCCTCGGCGACAGCGTCGACCGCCTTGTTGATCGCGTTGAGCGTCTCGTCGCCCGGCCAGCAGTACCTGCGAGTGCAAAAAGGAGATGGGCAGGGCGGTCAGCTCTGACAGGCGTTCACCCTGTCGCCGGCGCCGACGAGCGCGCTCTCGTCAACGCATCACAGAGAAAGGATAGGAGGACGCACTGCGAGATGAGCGCCATCTTCTCGACGATCCGCCACCGGTCGCCGGCATTGCTCGGGAGCGCGTCGACCGCGACGAACGGGATCTCGGCGCCCTCGCCCGAGTGGCCGAGGATGTCGATGCTGTACTTGCTCTTGCCCTGCTTGCTCAGCTGGTTGAACGCCTCGCAGATCATGACCACTGCGAGCGCAGGAGAGGGAGCGAGGTCAGCTTCGGGCTCAGATTGAGAAGGTCGAGTCGTCCTGCTCGGCGACTGCGGTTCGACGGCTCGGCTCGGCTCGGCTCGCCGACTGCGACTGCAAGGGTAGAGTAGAGAGAGAGGACGCACCGGCCTCGAGAGAGCGAGCGAGACGGCCGTCGGCCTGGTTACGGTACATGCTCGCCGAGACGTCGACGACGAAGCGGATGCGCTTGGGCTTGAGCTGCGGCGCTCCGAGTTCGGGCTTCTCCTGCCCTCGCCGCTTGTAGACGGTCGCCTCGCCCGTGAGGCCCTCGGCGAGCCGCGACTCGTCGAGCTCGCCGTCGACCGCGCGCTTGAGCCAGATGCGCTCCTCCTCCTTGGCCTCGAGGTCTGCAGGGAGGGAGCGGCCATCGTTAGTCGGCGAGAGCACGTATGAGGGCGGACATAGAGCGGAAAGGGCGAGAGAGAGGAATGGGGGAGACGAGACGCACTCTCGAGGAAGGTGACGAGCTGGTGCACGTGCGCGCGCACGCGCTCGTGGTACAGCGTGTACGACGACGCCTGCGCCGACGTCATGTCGATCTCGGCGAGCTTCTCGGCGAGCTCCTTGCGCGCCATGTCGCGAGCGCGGTTCTGGATCTCGTCGGGGACCTGCGCCTTGAGCCCGTCGGGCACTTGCCGGATGTCGTGGCCCTTGTACAGGCGCATGTACCCTCCCTGCGAGCAGATGAGGTCGTCAGTCTGAGCAGCAGAGCAAGAGAAGGCGACGAGGCGAAGAGAGAGAGAGGAAGAAGGAGAACGCACCCTTCCGCCCAGACCGGCCGTGTCACGCCCGCCCGTCCCGCCCGCCCAGGTATTGCCGCCATGGTGCTCCTCGTTGTCCGTCTTGCCGTACTTGGGCCCGCCGAGATCCGTGTCGCGCCCCTCCTTCTCCGGGTCGAACGAGATCTCGCCAGCCTTGCGCAGCTCGCCCTCGGGCAGCTCCTGCCCGCGCACCGCGTCCATGCCGACGAAGCGCACGCCGAGCTTGTGCCGCCGGAGGACCGTCATGAGCGCGTCGAGCGTCTCGGGTCGAGAGCTCGCGTCGAAGTCGAAGATGTTGCGCAGGGCCTGCTCGAGCGGCTCGGACGGGTACCGGCGCAGGTGACGAACGAGGGCGAGGAGCTCGCGCAAGGAGAAGGGGTAGCTAAGGGCGCCGGCGTCGAACTCCTTGCGCAGGTCCTGGAACGCCGCGACGAGCGACTTGAGCATGGCGACGTCGAGCTCTGGGGCGAGTTGGACGAGGACGCGCAGCTCGCTGGCGGGATCCGGGTTGGCGATCGGGCTGCGGGCGAGCACGTGTATCTGAGTCAGCGATAGGTCCCAGTGCGAGCGCACAGAAGGGAGAGGGCGAAGGGGAGCGCGCAGGAGAAAGAGCAGGACGCACTAGGTCGAGAAGGCGTCGCCGACGACCGAGAGGAACGGGTTGCCGAGGAACGGGTGCCCGGGCCGGTTGGCGAGGAGGACGAGGCGGAAGTTGGGGTGGACGGCGATGTCGTTGGGGCCGCCGCGTTGATGAGCCGGGCGAATCTTGCGTCCGTCGGCGAGCGTCATCTCGCCACGGCTCGCGAGCGACGCAAAGATGGCGACGACCGGCGGCGACGCCTTGTCGACCTCGTCGACCATGAGGACGCGGCCGAGCGTGACGGCGCGGATCAGGGGCGAGTCGATGTACTTGAGCGTGCCGCCCTCGATCAGGGTCGTGAACTGGAGGCCCTGGACGGTGCTGTCGCGGTGCAGCTGGATGTACTCGCGAGGGCGCTCGAGGAGCTCGAGAAGCCGGTCGATCGTGCGGTTCTTGCCCGTGCCCTGCGAGCCCATGAGGAGGACGTGCTTGCCGAGGTCGAGGTCGACGGCGAGGTCGCGCAGGTAGCGCGTCTGCTGGGCGTTGCTGCAGAGGGGGACCGCCATCAACTGCAGCTCGCACACAATGAGGAGAAGGACGTGAAGAGGGACGCACTCGTGGTAGCCGTCGGCGCGAGGAACGTGCGAGGCGCCGGTCGGGTCGTGCGTCGCGAGGTCGAACTTGGCGATCACGTACGGCTCGATGCCGTCGTCGCGGTCTGGGCGAAAGATGAGCGAGCCGTCTTGGACTTGAGCAGGCGCGAGAGGCTGCAGAGGACGAACGTGAGCGCCGGCACAGCGAGCGCGCAGCGAGAGGAGGAAACGGACGCACTCGGTCGAGCTCCTTCTCAAGCTTGAGCTCCGTCATGAGCGACGAGATGGCGTCACGCTCGGTGTTGGGCAGGAAGTCGATGAGGAGGGCCCGCTCGAGGAGCGTGCGCACGTTCTCGGTCGGGTACTTGGCGAGCCGCCTCGCGATGCGGACGAGGCTCGCCGTCCCGAGCCGGCGCGCCTTCATGCCCGCCGCCGCCGTGTGCTCGCGGTAGCGCGTAGCGAAGATCTCGAGCTGGTCGACGAGCGGGCCGGCGCACCCGACGGTGAGGAGCAGGGCGCGCTCCTCCTCGATCGGCATCGGGAGGGTCGGCAGCGCGACGAGGTTGGCGGCGACGTCCTCAGTGAGCCACTCGGTCGGCGCCGTCGCCTTGGACGCCGTCGCGACGACCCGGAACGACGGATGGATGGCGACGAGGACGCCTTCTCCTCCCGCCGCCTTGCCGTCGGCGGACGACGACGCCGTGAGGCGCTTGCCCTCCCACAGCTCGCCCTGACGGTCGTTGAAGAGGCGCGACAGCGAGTTGAACGTCGCCGAGAGCGTGTCGAACCCGTCGAGGACGACGAGGCGGCCGGCCCGGGCGCTCTGCACGAGCGGCGCCTCCTCCCACGACGTGACGCCGCCGGTACCGCCGACGACTCGGCGCATCCAGAGCTCGCGCCCGCCGAGCTCCTTGTAGAGGTGGAGTGACTCGAGCTCGTAGCCGAGGATCGAGGCGAACGTCGACAGGAGGAGCGAGGTCGAGGCGGACGAGGCTTGGACGGTTGGCGCCGTCGGGACGAACGAGATGTCGAAGGTCGAGAGGGCGTGGAGCTGGAAGAGGGACGTGAGGAGGTGCGTGAACCGAGGCGTGATGTGCAGGTCGACGGTCGACTGGGGAGGGAAGGTCGAAAAGGGGAGGGAGCCGGCCGAGACGGGGACGACCACGTTGTCGCACCCGACGCGCGAGAACGTGGCGACGGCCTTGTCCTTCTCGCCGGCCTTGACGTCGACGAGGCGCCAGCCCATGATGCCGTCGGCGCTGGTCGACGTGGCCGCGCTCAGGTCGACGTCGCTCAGGCCCTCGGCCCAAGCGCCGAGGCCGGCGGCGACGAGCGCCTCCTCGAGGGCGCGACGCGCAGGCTTGCCCGAGTAGGCGAGGGTCGGGTGCGCGAGGAGGAGGAGCTGGAAGAAGTCGGCGGGCGTGACGAGAGAGGGGTCCGAGGGAAGGGGGAAGACGGCGAGGAAGCGCGCGAGCTTGACGAGCGTCGTCTGCGGGAAGAGCGGGACCTCGGTGCGCGAGTCGGCCTCGATGCCGGAAGCCATCTTGGCGCCTGTAGGAGGAAGGCCAGGCATCAGCACAGCTCCACGAGCAAGCGGAGCACCCGCCCGAGCGGCGGGCTCGGCGCGGATGCAGCCGGGTAAGGACTGAGCGAAAGGGCGACGCACGCATCTCGCGAGCAATCTGCAGGCTCGCCATGACCTCGCCCATCTTGCCGACGACGTCCTCGACCGCCATCGTGCGCTCCTCGCCGTGCGCCTCGCGCATGCGGCCGAGCTCTTGCCGTGCCATGACCTTGGCGGCGGCGACTGGGTCGACGTAGCGCGCCTGGAAGCGCGAGCGGAACGGCGGGTCGATGGGCAGGCCCGGGTAGGGCGGGATGGGGACGCCGAGCGCGATGATGCGGAAGTCGGGGTGGGTCGGGATGAACGAGGTCGCGTCCTCGCCGTTCTCGACCATCTTGTCGTACCGGGCCGCCGAGACGAGGTGCGTGCCGTCCTCGAGGTTCTGCGCGAAGGGACAAGGGTCAGCGCATGCCCGAGCGAGCGAGCGAGCGAGACGGAGGAGGAGAACGAGCGAGACGGAGGAGGAGAACGAGCGACGCACCATCTCGCGGTACTCGAGCAGGTTGTTGAGCAGGGGGAGGACGCCTCGCTCGACGCGCTCGATGCCGTCGAGGATGAGGACCTTGCCCTCCTTGGCCGCCCGCACCGCGCCCGAGTCGGTCCACTCGAGCTTGCCGCCCGGGCGGATCTCGCGGCCCTGCTTGAGCTCCGACTCGCCGACGTCGCGGTGGAGGGTGACGATCTCGTACGGCGTGTTGAGGAGCGAAAGGAAGGTCTGGGCGAGGCGGCGAGTGTAGGGCCCGGGCGAGGAGAGGAGGAAGACGTCTTGGCCTGCGAGGAGGAGGAGGAGCAAGAGGTGGAGAGGGGGGCTCGGGCGTGTCAGCAGCCACTCTCGCTCGCAGGGAGGTCTGAGAGGGAGTAGAGGACGCACCGAGGCCCCACTTCTTCATCAAGAACTCGATCTCGGCGCGCACGACCGGGTCGGAGGGGTCGAGGAGCAGGTCGTCCCTCGGGAGCCGCGCGACGTCGTGGGTCTCGTACACGGGCACGCGGAGGTCCTGGAGGGTGAGGTGCCCGAGGAGGGCCCGCTCGGCGTGGTGCGCGGTCGAGGACGAGCTTGTGGGGGAGGACGACGACGATGAGAGCGACTTGGCGAGCTGGGCGAGGCGCGACGCTGCGCTGCTGCGCGAGGGAGCCATGCTGGGCCGGTGTAGCAGTGATCGGGCGCGACGGAGCAGTCGCGCGCTCAGTAGCATGCGAGCGCAAGGCCCGGGACGGCGAGCGGTCGACGACTGTCCGAGGCTCGGCTCGTCCTCCTTGCCGAGCCGGCTTCTTGCTTACTCGTCCAGCTTTCTCCGCTCTCGGTTCGCTCGGTCGCTGCTGCTACGGGGGCCAGAGTTGCACAAAGGAGGAGAGACGACCGCGGGGACTACTCGCGCAAAAAAAGAGACAGGAAGAGGGGGACGAGCGAGAGGGGGATATCGAGCAGGCGAGGGCGCATCTACGAGTAGAACTGTGCGCGCAGAGGAAGGTGGTCAGCGCTCGTTCACACGCGCAAAGATAGGCGAGCGGGGCTCGGCTGAGCCCGCTCAAGCTCGTCGGCGGCGGAAGAGGGAACGCACCCTGCGGTTCTCGTTCTTGCCGAAGAGCTTCTCGCGCAGTTCGGGGAGCATCTGCTCCTCGAGGATGCGCAGGCGCTCGTCGAGCGTGTTGGTGACCGTGATGCGCGAGCCGTAGCCACGGATGAGGACGCCGCCGGCCCTGCGAGCGCGAGCGCGAGGGGGTCAGGCGTCAGCTCGCGCAGGGCGCCAGGCAGCAGCGGGCCTCACGCTGAACGAGAGCGTGAGAGCCGCCGCAAAATGCGCTATGAGGCGAGACGAGGACGCACGATTTGTCGCCGAGCTGATCGTCGACCTCGGTCTTGACCTCGAACCCGGCCTGCTCCTTGAAGTCGGCCGCCGCCTGCTCGGTCGCCTTCTTGAGCAGTGCCTGGTCCTTTGGCCGGCCCGAGACCTTGATGTCCTTCTCCATGAGGGTGAAGAGCGCCTGCGGGGAGAAGGAGAGGGCGGCGAACGGATCAGAAATGGGTCGAGCGACGCAGGCGTTGCGCACCTGCAGGGAGAGGGGTGGAAGGGCGAAAGGGTTGTGTACGCACCTGCAGGACGAGCTTCTTCAACAGCCCGGTGTACTTGGCGTCGTCCTTGGTCACGTCGGTGATCTTGGTCCGGGCGTCCTCGAACACCTGCTCGAGGAGCTCCTCGCGCTTCTCGAGCAGCTGCAGCCGCGCCTTGTTGTTCTGGTTCGAGATGGCGCTGCGAACGGAGGAGGAGAGGTGTCAGCGGCGGCCAACAAGGCGTGGACCCCACACAGCCTCCTGGTTTGCGACATGAAGCGGGCGGGCGACGGTGAGGAGGACGCGCCGACGTACATCTTCTTCTCAATCTCGGCCTGCTTCTTCTTGCGCTCGAAGCTGGCGTCGATGTTGGCGCTCTCTTGCCGCACGATCTTGCCCTGTCGGCAGGCGAGGAGGAGGAGTGTCAGCTGGCGGCGCTCCTCGACGGCGCGCACGGGGCAGCCCGCACCTCGACTCGCGAGCGGGGGCGGGCCAGATGACGAAGGAGACGGTGGACGGTGCGACGAGAGAGACGGTGCGCACCTTCTCGATGGCAAACTCCTCGTCGGCCTTGACCTTGATCTCGCGCGCCTTCTCGAGCGCCTCCTGCTTGATGAAGGCCGTCTGCGGACATGGCAAGGACGAGCGGGTGCGACTCGTCAGCATCCTCGCCCGAAGTACTCGTGCAGCCCATCATCGTCGCCCGAACGAGGCGGCGCGACGGGCAGACGCTACGTCCGAGTCGAGGAGGAGAGAGGCACGCACCATCTTGCGCATCTCGCTGACGACTTCATCATCGGTAAGTCCGGGCATCTGTGAAGAGTGGAGCAGAGTCGTGGGTCAGCGCGGTGCTGTGAGGACGCGCTCGAGGGGTTGCGGGCGAGGCGGGGGTGGAGCGTCGGGAGGAGGGCGAGGGGTGCGAGCCGGCTCGCCGGGGGCGTGGCTTGGCGCAGGGGGCCTGTCGGGGTGCTCGAGAGGTGCTGAGCGGCACTGCGAGCCCGCTGGTGCGAGTGGTCGAGGTCGCGGCAGACGATGATGATGACGGGCGACGAGGGGAACGAGAGGCGGCTCGCTCGGCGGGGCGGGCGAGGGACGGGCTCGAGGGGCTGCTGATAGAGAAATGCTGCGCTGGAGCTCACAGTAGAGGTGGCTCGGGTGGTGTGGGTCGAGAGGAGGGCGCTGACCCCGCCAAGGCGACGACGACGACGAGACCCAACTCCGCTCGGCTCTCGCTCTCGCTCTCCACCACGTGCTGCTCAGATGCACTGCTGCACACACTCACACATCTACAAGCTACAGCCTGCGCTTCCTCTCCGCGCTGCAGCTCCGCGCCGCGACCCTCACACCCCCGGCCTCCTCTCGCCGTTCGCGCTCACGCCTCAGTCGGCCACCTCGCCGCAAGCCTCGCGGAATCTCCGCTCAGGAGACGTCTGTCCCTCGGTGTGCATGGCTCGGCCGTCCAACCGTCCGCCGCCTCGAGGCGACCGGTCCGCGGCGCTCCTCTCCCTCTCTCTCTTCCCGACATCTCTCTCTCTCTCGCCTCGCCATCCTTTCGCTTGCGGCTCTCCTCAAACATGGTCCCCAAGATCACCGTCCACTGGCTCGCCGACTCGCGCTCGCAGCGCGTCCTGTGGCTCCTCGAAGAGGTCCGTCCCCGCTCGCCCCCTCTCGGCACCTCGTCTCGTCCCGCTGACCCTCCCGCCCTGCGCGCAGCTCAAGCTCAGCTACGACATCGTCGAGTACCACCGCAACTGGGACACGTTCGAGATCCCGGCCGACGGCCTCGAGGACGTCTACAGGCTCAAGAGGGTGCGCCCGGCTCCCTCTCTGTCCCGCTCCTCCCTCCCCTCTCCCCGTTCCCTCCCTCTCTCTCAGCCATTCATGCCCACCTCTCCGTCATTACCGCCCTCCCATCGCGCCCGCCCCTTCCTCTCGCCCGCCGCTCCATCGCGCCCGCTCGATCTCCTTCGCCCGACACTGACGGATCTGCGCGCCGCCTCGCAGTTCCCCATGCTCGTCATCGAGGACGCCGACAAGGGCTTCCCGACGCTGACGACGCTCGCCGAGTCGGGCGCCATCTTCGACACGCTCGTCGACCTGTACGGCTCGCCCTCGACCCTCTCGGCCTCGGCGACGTTCGCGCCCCTCGTCGCGCACAAGTACCGCTTCTGGTCGCACTGGGTCGAGGGCACGGCCATGTACCACCTCGTGTTCTTCCTCATTTTGGTTCGCAGCCCATACAAGTTCGGGTTCGCGACGGCATGGATGGCGAGGTTCGTCTGCGGCGCCATCATCAGCGCCTTCATCCTGCCCAACCTCAAGAAGACGTTCTCCTTCATGGAGGAGGAGCTCGGCGACAACGAGTACTTTGTCGGCGGCCAGTTCACGGCCTGCGACATCCTCGTACGTCCCTCTCTCTCCTTCTTCGCGCTCGAGCCTCTCGAGCAGTCCTGACTCTCGACCGCTTCGCTCGCAGCTCTCGGTCCCGTACGAGCTCCTGCGCGCCGTCCCGGCCAACCCGACCGTCTCGCTGGCCGAGTTCCCGCGCCTCGCCGCGTGGCACAAGCGCGTGACGGCTCGCGAGGCGCACGTCAAGGCCGAGCAGAGGGGCAGCAAGAGCCAGCTCGAGGGCTACTTTGTGTGAGCGCGCGGAGGGAGGACGTCGCCCCGTCGTAGTCTCGTATCTATCTTGGTTGCAAGCTTCTTTGTCTCGTCCAGTCCTCGACGTTGAGAGAGCACGAGAGCCTGCGCCGACGCCCGAAGCCAGAGTCGAGGACCTTCTCGCCCTCGCCCAGCGCTCTCGACGGCCAAGTCGTCGCAGAAAGAGCTGAATACAACACACAACTACAGCAAGCTCGCCTCACTGCATGACCCTCCACAGGACGGCCGCAACGAGCACCGCCGCGCTCGTCGCCGCGACGACGACGACGAAGCGGCTCGTGCGCTGCGCTCGCTCGCCCTCGCCCTCGCCCGCACCTGCGCCGTCCTGCGCGCTCACGAGCTACCCTGCGACGCAAGAAGGGGTCAGAGCCGTCCTGTCCGGTCGTACCGCTCGAGCTGGAGGAGAGCGAGCCGGGGGAGGGAGGACGCACCGGCTTGGTCCCCTCGCCCTGCGGGCCCGCCGCCTTGGGCGCCTGGCCGCTCATGTTGGGCACGTCGCGCATGTCCTTGGTCGCGTACTCGGGGAAGATGGTGCGGAACCTGGGCTGGGCGATGTTCCACGAGTGCGACGAGGCGGCGAGCGTGCGGCGCTCGGCGTCGGGGGCTTTGGTGGCGCCTGTGGGCGCGCAGAGGGAGCGAGGAGTCAGCCTGCAGGTCGTTCAAGGGCGAGCTCCTCGAGGGAGGGCGAGCGAGGGAAGGAGGAACGCCGGAGTGACGGAGA
>Ga0308170_10000852_pt1 | contig 33744 bp, 29 predicted proteins | sample PhyBR2_2_FD_202136 | JGI IMG/M metagenome (GOLD analysis project Ga0308170, IMG submission 202136) | Phyllosphere microbial communities from UC Gill Tract Community Farm, Albany, California, United States - DLSLSB.R2 | ecosystem: Host-associated > Plants > Phyllosphere > Unclassified | place...
CCCTACCAACACTGCCCGAGAGACAACCATGGAATACCCCAAAGCAGCACCACAAGACGCCCAACAGCCCCTGGACGCCGTCGTTGTCGGTGAAGCGCTGATCGATGTGGTCACCACCCCCAACAGCAGGGTGGAGCACCCCGGCGGGTCGCCCGCCAACGTCGCCTTCGGCCTCGGGCTCCTGGGTGTCCCCACGGGCCTGCTCACCGCCATCGCACCCGATGCACGGGGAACATCAATAGAGAACCACCTCCACAGGGCGGGAGTGACTCTCCTGCCGGGATCTAAATCCCTCACCCGCACGGCAACGGCAACGGCAACGCTTGGGCGCGACGGGTCCGCCTCCTACGACTTCGACATCCACTGGGAGCTGCCGCCGACAAGGCCTGCCTACTTTCCAAGAATCCTCCACACCGGTTCCATAGCCACGTTCCTGAACCCTGGCGCCGGCGCTGTCAAAGCCCTGCTCGAACAAGCCCACAAGCATTGCATCATCACCTACGATCCGAACATCAGGCCATCCCTGCTTGGCAGTCAGGCCGAAGCAAAAGCGATCTTTGAAGAACTCACCTCCCTGACTGATGTCGTCAAACTCAGCGACGAGGACGCCCGCTGGCTCTACCCTGGAAAAACACTGGAGGAAACCGCGGACCACGTCCTCCGATTGGGTGCGGGATTGGCTGTGATAACCGAGGGCGCCGAGGGCTCCCGATTCACCTCTCCCGCGGGAAGCATCACCATTCCAGCGGTCAGGGCCACGGTCGCGGACACCATTGGCGCCGGTGACTCCTACATGGCCGCACTCATCCTGGGTCTTCTCACCCGGGGGACTGAAGGCTTCGCTCCTGCCGTCCTGGAGCAGCTGGGACGCACCGCAGCCACAGCAGCGGCCATCACAGTTCAACGGACCGGAGCAAACCCTCCCACCCTGGCCGAACTGCAATCCGCAGTCGAAGCACCCATGTCTGCGCCGAAAGCTTTCGCGTGCGATCACGCATAAGCAAAAGCTATTCCGCGGGCAACAAAAACAGCCGACCCCCGTTTACCCTGTTAGGAGGAGCCGACAATGACGTCTGAAGAGACACCGGGGCATCGTCCCCCTTCGCATTCGCTGCGGTCCAGCAGCACACTTTCCCAACTCACCCGCCGTTCCATGCTGGGCCTGGCGGGAATCGCCGTCGCGGGAGCCACCGTGGGGGCCTGGCCGCGATTGACCGGAACTGATATTCCGGGCCGTGGCAGCAAGGCGTTGAACATCGCCATCCTGGGGACGGCAGCCGATGCCGCTGGGCGCCAAGGCCTCATTCAGGCCTTCACCGCCGCGCACCCCGATATCCCCGTGCAGCTGCAGGCTATCCAAGGTGCGGACTGGAAGGATTTCTTCTCCAAAATCCTGACCATGGTCGCCGCGGGAACGCCGCCGGATGTCGTGTATGTCGCCACCGAGGGCGCCCAGTTATTCGCCGACAAGCTCGCAGAGCCTCTGGATGCTTACATCCGCCGGGACGGGGACGAGGTGAGCGACTACTTTGGCGACGTTCATCCGAGCCTGTTGGAAGCCTTCATGTATCAGGGGAGCTTGTACCAGCTCCCATTGGACTGGAACGCGGCGAATATGTATCTGAACACCACCACCTTTGCCCAAGCCGGGCTTGATCGACCCAAAGACGATTGGACGAAGGACGACTTCAGCGCCACCCTGAAGGCGCTGCGCAAAGCCCGCCCGACTGACTTCACCCCGTACTACTGGACGAACCGTCTTTTTGGCGGTGTCGTGCCTTGGCTTTACGCCAACGACACCAGCTTCCTGTCCGAAACGAAGGCTCCCGGCGGGGACTGGCTGTGGGACCGCTTTTACCCTAACGACCCTGCCCGGGCCACCCGCGGCGGCGGATATCAATGGCTGACTCCCAACGCCGAGGACGGCCGTGTTGTCGAAACCTTCGACTATCTGCGCGAACTGGTAGCCGAAGGACTGGGCGTGCGCCCCGAATCCGGGGGCGGCAACGCCTTGGTCGGGCTGTTCGGCAACAATCGCATCGGCACCACCCCGGCAGGTGGCTACTGGGCGCAGGGCCTGCACGAGGCCGGGATGACCGCCGACCAATTCGATGTGCAGTTCTTCCCGCGCTGGCGGACGCAGCGGCATCAGTTCGGCGCTGCCGGCTACGCAATCATGCGCACGGCGAAAGACAAAGACGCTGCGTGGGAATGGGTTAAGTTCTGCTCCACCCGTGAAGCGATGCAGCTGGCCATTCCCAAACCGAACACCACCCCCACCCGCCGTTCGATGGTAAATGAGTCCTTCTACGCCGCCACCGGCCCACGACACTGGAAAGTTTTCTACGACACCCTGGACAGGTTCCCCACCTCCGGTCCGATCCCCGCCCCACCACAACAGGCCGCCGTCGAAACTGCCCTGATGAAAAACGTCTCAACCGCTGTCAGCGGCAGCTCCGCCGACGTACGGACGGCGATGGGCAATCTGCAGCGCGACCTCGAACTGGCCCTGAGGAGGAACTCATGAGCGCCACGTCCACCTTTCCCCGACAGATCGTGAAACCGCCGGCCGCGCGCCGCTCGTTCATAGAGCGATGGTTAGTCGGGATTTTCCTGGCCCCCACAGTGCTCGGGATGGCCCTTTTCACCTTCCTGCCGATCATCGCCTCGCTGGTCCTGGCCTTCTTCCGCTGGGACATCATTTCCGCACCGCAGTTCGTCGGATTCGCAAACTTCGCAGCGCTGGCACAGGACCCCACCGTCCGCGTGTCCTTCCTGAACACAATCATGTTCGTAGTGGTCGCAGTAATCCTGCAGCTGGGCATCGCCCTTACCATGGCGTCCATGCTGCAGGCCAGAATGGCGCCCTGGCTGAGAGTGTTCCTCCGCTCCACCTTTTTCTTTCCCCTGGTCTTATCCGCCGCGTCGGTGTCCATCTTCATGAGGTACATGTTCAACGAACAGTTCGGCGTCGTGAACTGGCTCCTATCGCTGGTCGGGATTCCCGCTGTGCCCTGGCTGACAAGTCCCGTGGCGTCCGCCGCCGTCGTGGTACTGGTCTACGTCTGGCAAAACTTCGGGTTCTCCTTCCTGCTCTTCCTCGGTGCGCTCACCAACATTCCGAAGGAACTGCACGAAGCAGCCAACCTCGATGGCGCCACCGGCTGGAAGCAGTTCAGCAATGTGACGCTTCCACTGATCAGCCCCACCGTGCTCGTCGCCTCTGTCATGGCCATCATCAGCGCCCTCCAGGTCTTCGACCAGCCCTACGTCCTGACGAACGGGGGCCCGGGCGATTCCACCCGGACCGCCGTCATGGTGATCTTCGAATCAGCCTTCCAGCAACTGGAGTTCGGCAAAGCCTCAGCCATCGGCCTGATCCTCACCGTTCTGATCCTTGCCGTCACCGCCCTGCAGTTCCGGCTTAGCCGCCGCTTCGTCTTCTACCAGTGAGGTCCCACATGTCCAGCCAGATCCTTCAGACCGGGACCGACAAGCATTCCGGTTCCACGACCGAAACGCCGGCCTCCCCTAAGGGCCGGCCCGTGCGCCGCCTGCCCGCAGCGGGCACCATCGGCAGGTACGCGGCCTTGGCCTTGGCCGCGGCGCTGACCCTCGGTCCCGTCCTGTGGACCTTGTCCACTTCACTCAGGACGCCGTCGGAATCATTCAACCTGCCGCCGTCGTTCCTGCCCATCAACCCTGACTTCACCGCCTACCAGGAGGTGTTCAAGCAGATCAACGTCGGCCTCCTGGTCCTGAACAGCGCCCTGGTGACCGGGCTGATCGCGCTTGGCCAGATGGCGTCGGCCACCCTGGCCGGGTACGCCTTCGCCCGCCTGGACTTCCGCGGCAAGAACGCCATCTTCTCGCTGGTGCTGGCCACCATGATGGTCCCGGTGCAGGTCACCATCGTCCCGGTGTTCATGCTGATCCGGGGCATGGGCCTGTCCGACACGCTGCTGGCCCTGATCCTGCCGGCCGTTCCCACAGCGTTCGGCACCTTCCTGATGCGCCAGTACTTCCTTGGCCTGCCAAACGACTTCGCCGAAGCCGCCGCCCTGGACGGTGCCGGACCGTGGCGGATCTTCCGTTCGGTCTACGTCCCCCTGGCGGTCCCCGGCATGGCCATCGTCGGGATCCTTGCCTTCAACTTCCACTGGAACGAGTTCTTCCGGCCACTGATCCTCACCATCAGCGAACAGAACTTCACCCTTCCTCTCGGCCTGGTCACGCTCCAAGGCAACCTCGGCACGGGCAGCATATCCGTGGTCCTCGCCGGCGTGATCCTATCCATGCTGCCGGCACTGGTCGTCTTCATCTTCGGGCAACGCACGCTGCGGGAAGGCCTCACGGCCGGCGCCAGCAAATAGTCTGTCACCGGAAGTTTCCACGGCGCGGATGCAGTAAGCACCCCGGCCACTACAGCCCTTGGAAGGCGAACTATGGGTGTTCCCGCGGCTTGGGCATTGCCTGGCATAAGCAGGGCAATTGCCAGGAAAGGGACCTCCATCGGAGGCACCGGCGTCCGTTCGTCCACCGGCTTATGCGGGCGCCTATAGAGTTCCTTAGCTTCGACCGGACCAGCACTTTGTACAGTTGACTTGTGTTCTTCGACTTGCCCTCGCTGATCGATCCTGAACTATGGTCTCTTGTCGATGATTCCGCCGTGTTCTATGCCCAGCGGCAGGCCGGCCGAGGTCCGGGCAGCCTGGAAGAGCTCCACTCGTTCAGAGCCGGCACGCCTGCACCCGCTCAGTGCCATCCACAACCAATGGTCGAACTGGCCAGTGCCGGTGGCCGCAGCGTTCCGGTCCGGATCCACTTGCCGGTATTCGAGCCGCCAACGGGCGTCTTTCTGGAGATCCACGGTGGCGGCTTCTACATGGGCTCGGCCGCCGGAAGCGATGTTCGAAACCGGCGACTCGCAGACGCGCTGGGTATTGCAGTCGTCAGCGTGGACTACCGCCTCGCTCCCGAGCACCCATGGCCTTCCGCACCCGACGATTGCGAGACAGCCGCCCTGTGGCTGATGGACCGCGCCGACGATCTTTTCGGGACAGCGAAACTGGCTATCGGTGGCTTCTCCGCCGGAGCCACGCTGGCGGTCTCCACACTCGTGCGGTTGCGTGATCGCGGGCTCACCGCATTCAGCGGCGGCGTCTTGCAGTTCGGCACCTATGACCTAGCCGCGAAGACGCCCGCGGGACGCCTAATCGCCGACGAATACTTTCTCGACGCCTACGCGGGGAACACTCCTGATCGCACCCATCCCGACCTCTCCCCCCTCTTCGCCGAACTCACCGGCCTACCGCCGATCCTGCTCGTGATAGGCAGCGATGACATCCTTCTGGAAGACAACCTCGCCATGGCAACACGGTTGTCGGCCGCTGGCGTCCCGGTGGATCTGCGCATCTACCCCGGGTCCCCTCACGGATTTACCGGACACGCGACGTCAATGGCACGCGCCGCCCTCGAACACATTGATGAATTCCTTGGAACCCGGTTAGGCTCAGCAAGCTGAATCGTTCCTCGAAAACTGACATCGCGACGGAGTGCAGACAAGTCGGGGCCGTAAAAGATTTGGTAGCTCAAGACTCGCCCATCGTCGTCTTCCAACCTCATTCCTCATCGAGGTCTGGACGGAGACCGTTCCGTAGCCCCCAAATCCCCAATCAGGGGGCACCTTGCCCTCAGCCGCTGTCCTGACGGCCCTAATATGGGATTGCAGCCGCACGAGAGTCTTCCCGGTCTGGGGCGGGCCTGGTTGTGACCGGCGTCGAGAGGGTCCTGTAGAGGTTAGTCTCTGGAGACTCAGGGCACACCCCCAGCCGGCGCCGGTCACTTGGCGGCCGCATTCAACTGACACCCCAGAGTTACCGTTTCGCCCCTAGGACCCACGCGATAAACCTTTCGAGCAGAAACGAAGGAGGTGCGGAATCGCTTGAAGCTGGAGCTCTACCTCTCAAGCGTGGGGTTTGCCGGTGAAGCGGTGAGCGGCTGGTGCCAGGGGAATGCGAAATCACAACCGACTACCTGCACCAAAAACTGAGGTCCCGTGGATCCCCCCGCCGGTCCCCGCTCCACTGCGCAGCGCTAATCAATGGTGCCGGTGACGCGCCGCGGCTGATCGCCGATGGCTAGTCCGTCAATGCACGGGTTGTGCTCAGATGTGTAGCCGGACGAGGAAGAGGAAGTAGCACCAGACAGGCAGCGAAACCAGGGACAACACGGCCATCGAGGTCCGCACCAAGGATTGCTTACGGAAGATCGAGGAAAGCAGCCTGAACGTGAAGATCCCGATGATTCCTCCGCCGCAGTTCAGTATTACGTCGTCGATATCTGATGCTCCAACGGCAAACACGCCCTGGACGATCTCTGCAGCGATGCTGACCGAGGCGACCGTGAGCAGGGTCAACCAGACGGCCGCTTTACGTCGGAGCCACGACACATACAGCCCAAGCGGGATGAAGATCAGGACGTTTCCGACGACGTTGGCGAAGGCCACTCTTCCGGTCCCGGAAGAGTGGCTGGTCACAAAATGCGCGATAGTCGCGAACGGGATGAGATTGATTGATCTCTCCGAACCCGGTGCGCGAGAGAACAGAAGCAGCCTTAGGAGGAAGGCCGCGTAGAGAACGAAGACGGCAACGATGGCCACGGTCTCGGCTTTCGCTCGTTTCGTGGTGAATCGCCAGCTTTCCACATTATCCGTGGCTGCGGTGGGTTGTGGTCGTACGTCCATCCGGCAAAACGATACAGAGGGAAGCTGGGAGCGAAACCCCAACCCGGTCAGCGACGTGAGCGGACCTGCCCGGACAGGTCCCGCAGTGGATGCGTCCCAACCCCAGGCAGTGGGCGGCGCCGGCGACCGACAGGATGAAAACGCTGAGGAAAGCACGACGTTCGCTGGATCAACGTCACCTTGCCGGTCATAGTGGCTGGAACCCTAGGTTTTCTTCATTTCCCGTGGATAGTCTGGAAAAGAACGCCACCCTACGCGACCGTTAGTGAGAATGTGATCGAAGCAGTTGCTGCGGTTATCGCCCGGAACAATGTCACCCTCTTGGGCCGGGAAGACGGGCCTGTCTTGATGTTTGCCCACGGCTTCGGCTGTGACCAGGACATATGGCGGAAGCTGCTCCCCTACTTCGTTCATGACTACCGGCTGGTGCTCTTTGATCATGTTGGTGCAGGACACTCCGACATCAGCGCCTACGACTGGGAAAAATACGAATCCCTGAATGGATACGCGACCGACCTGCTGGAGATCTGCGCCGCCCTTGAACTTGAGGACGTCATCCTGGTCGGACACAGCGTCAGCACAATGATCGCCGTGCTCGCCGCAGCCCAGCAACCCACCCGCTTTTCCCACCTGATCCTGCTGGCTCCTTCACCCCGCCACACGAACGACCCCTACGACGGCTACGTAGGCGGCTTTACGCGGGACGACATCGTGGGCCTGCTGGCATCTCTGGACAGCGACTATTTCGCCTGGGCCGCGGCCCTGGCACCCATCATCATGGGCAACCCGCAAGAGCCGGACCTAGCGGAAGACCTGCAGGCCAGCTTCTGCCGGACAGATCCAGCCATCGCCCGGCACTTCGCCGAAGTAACCTTCTTCTCCGACACCCGCCCTGAACTGGGAAAGCTGCACACCAACTGCCTCATTCTGCAGTGCTCCGACGACCGGCTCGCCCCGCCCGAAGTGGGCGCCTACCTGCACAAGAACCTCGAACACAGCACCCTGGTGCAGCTTCGGGCAACAGGCCACTGCCCCCACGTAAGCGCGCCGGAGGAAACGGCGCGCGCGATACTGCATTACCTCGACACCCGCTCGTGACAGGCCTGGCCGGCCCCCGTTCGACTTTGAAGCCCTCTGTCATAGCACCCCGTGCGTACGTTGTCCCGGATGATTTGCCCACATCACCGCGGTAACCACCCGTTACAGCCTTACTGACACGTCATTATCGGCGTGCCGAAAGCCGAGGTCTCCGCCGGTGGCACAGTTCCCCGCCCCAGTTCATCCACTGACGTCTGGTTTGCCATTCAGGATCTGGAGTGTTGTCCGGTTCTCGTGCCATCCATGTGTGCGGCGCTTCACCAGCCCTCGCCGGCGCGGGAGAGGGCAATGACGCACCTTGGGCGGTAGAATGCCCGACTGCTCCTGCCCTAGACTGTGCGTGGTCTCTTCTTTCGTATTTCCCAGCCTTTCAGCCCAACGCTGTCGGGCTTTCGGGCGCGCGTGGCGGCGGCCAAACCTTTGGTCTCTTCTACCCACCCCGGGGGTCCCTCATGTCCTGGCTTCACCGTGCCGCCACTGCTGTCGCAGCCGCCGGCCTTCTCCTCACTGCCGCCCTGCCCGCCTCTGCGTCTCCGGGCCCCGCCAACCCGGGCCAGGGGACTGAGCACGAACACTTCGCCAACCACCCGCTGCGGGTCCTGCCCCAGGTGACGAACACGACACCTACCGGCCTGTCGCCCGCAACAATCAAGCAGGCCTACAGCTTCCCGACCTCTACTCTCGCCGGGGCCGGCAAGACCATCGCCATCGTCGATGCCTACAACGACCCGACCATCGCCAACGACTTGTCGGCTTTCAGCACCCAGTTCGGACTGCCTGCCTGCACGAGCACCAACGGCTGCTTCACGAAGGTCAACCAGAAGGGCGGAACCAAGTACCCGAAGTCCGACTCCGGCTGGGCGCTGGAGATCGCGCTGGACGTCGAATGGGCGCACGCGGTCGCACCGGGCGCGAAGATCCTGCTCGTTGAAGCCAACAGCAGCAGCTTCACCGACCTGATGGCCGCCGAGGACTACGCCTCCGCACACGCCCAGTACGTCTCCAACAGCTGGGGAGGCGCCGAGTTCAGCGGAGAAGCATCCTACGACACCCACTTCAACCGCTCGGGTGTGAGCTTCTTTGCTTCCGCTGGGGACCAGGGCGCACCGGCAACTTACCCGTCCTCATCGCCGAACGTGATTTCAGTCGGCGGAACCAGGCTGAACTTTGACAGCACCGGCGCACTGTCCAGCGAAACCGGCTGGAGCAGCTCAGGCGGCGGTTGCAGCGCCTTCGAAACCGCTACCGCGGCCCAGGCCGCCTTCAGCCAGTACGCCCAGCTGAACTGCGCGGGCAAGCGGGCCACACCTGATGTGTCCCTGGACGCTGACCCCGCTTCCGGGGTCTCCGTCTATGACTCGACTTCGTACAACGGACAGACGGGCTGGTTCACGGTCGGCGGCACCAGCGCGTCCTCTCCGATGTGGGCAGCCCGCGCTGCCGACACAGGCGCACTGGTCAACGCTTCCTACGTGTACGGCTCCTCGGTGACGTTCCGGGACATCCTCACCGGCAACAACGGCAACCCCTGCCTTACCGGCGAAGACCTTGTCACCGGACGCGGCAGCTGGGTCGGCTAATCACAGTCCGCTCCCCGGGGGCGGACACCTCGAAGGTTACTTGAAGGTGTCCGCGGGATGCTGTCGGCACTGTACCGACGATTCGTTGGGGTTACGCACCCAGTCAGGAACTTCTGGACATGGTCTCGCGAACGGCTGGTGAACAGTTGCTGGCAGCAGGTCTAACCGCGGCGTGTGGGAGCCCACTCTGACTTCGTCGGGCCTTAGCGTCGGTAACCATGACCTCCTATTTTCGTCCCCGCCGCTCGGTTATCACCGCGCTGGCCGTGTCCCTGCCCTTCGCCTTCCTCACCCCCGCTGGCGTTTCCACCGCGGCGCCCACAGCTCCCGCACCCGACCAGCAGGCTGCCGCGCCACAGTCCTCCCATCTGGATCTCGGAGCGCAGGACCTCCCCGAGACACGGAAGGTGACTACCCTGGCCCCGGGCCTGACCCGGACCACGATCACCCGCGGCACCCCTAACCAGGACTTCTTCTGGACTGCCGAAGCCGCGGTCCCGTCAACCTCGCCGGACCCCGACGCCCCGGCCTCCGCGCTGTCTACCCAAGCGCAGGCCCAGAAAGTCGCCGACAAGCTCAACGACGCCGGCCTCACCGCCCGGGTGGAGCACGTCCAGTCACCCCAGCTGGCCGACGCCGGCGGGGACCTCGGCTATCGGGTGCGCGTGGGCCAGTTCGGCTCCAAGGCTGACGGCTCTGCCACGATCGATCAGATCAAGGCCGCCGGCTACAAAGCTTCGGTGATCTACACCGGTTGGGACGGCGACGCCGGTTCCAGTAAGAACGACCGCGGCCCCTGGAACCTGCAGGTCCTCACCATTGACCCGAAGGAATTCCACGGGGACCTCACGTCCTCCTTCGGGCCCAACCTCGAAGACCGCGAAACGACAAGCCAGCTCTCGGCTGCCGCCGGGGCGCTGGCAGCCGTGAACGGCGGGTTCTTCACCATGGACCCTGCAGCAGGCGCTCCCGGAGACCCAGCTGGGACGGCAGTACACGACGGCAAAGTCCTTAGCGAGCCCGTCGGCGACCGCCCCTCCCTGGTCCTGGACAAGAACAGCACCTCCATCAAGCGCCTGCACTGGCACGGCACCGTCGCCGCGCCGGGCTCGGCAGACCTCCCCCTGGACGGGATTGACCGCGTGCCAGGGCTCATCCGCAACTGCGGCGGCACCAACGACACCCCGACCAACCTGCCGCTGCACGACTTCACCTGCACGGACGCCAACGAAATCGTCTACTTCACCCCCGACTTTGGCCCCACCACCCCGACCGGCCCCGGACTCGAAGTCGTCCTGGACGCACAGGGAACCGTCACCGCGGTCAACCACGCCCGAGGCACCGCCTTGCCCGCCGGCGCCCAGAGCCTGCAGGCCATCGGAACGGACGCCGACAAGCTCGCCGCCCTGGCGATCCCGGGCAAGAAGCTGAAGGTCGACACGGACCTGCTCACCGAAGATGGCAAGATCCTGACGACGACGCCGACCACTGACGTCGTCAACGGCGGCCCGACCCTGGTCCAGAACGGGCAGCTGGACGTGACGGCCAAGCGCGACGGCATGGTCCGCAGCAACGACAGCAACAGCTTCTTCTACGGCTGGGTCCACAAGCGCAATCCCCGCACCTTCGCCGGCGTCGACGCACAGGGCCGCACCCTGCTCGTCACCGCCGACGGCCGCCAAACCACCTCCCTGGGGCTGAGCCTGAATGAAGAAGCGCACGTGGCCAAGTCGCTCGGCATGGTCAACGCGATGAACCTGGACGGCGGCGGATCCACCACCATGGTCCAGAGCGGCCAGGTCACGAACTCCCCCTCCGACCCCACCGGCGAACGCCCCATCGGTGACGCCCTCCTGCTACTGCCCGGCCGCAAGCCGTAGCAGGAACGGGCCCAAGGTCCGGCGAAAATCTTCGTGTCCGCTCCTGCTACTCCTGCGCGTGCCCTGGGTCTTCAAGCAGCCACGCCATGGCCTTGTCCGACGACGTGAAGTACCTGATTGGGAAACCGACGGGTAGCCCGGGCAGGCGGAACATGGCGATGACACGGTCCAAGGGCGATGAGCCTAGAAGCGCCATCCGGGAGATGCAGGAGGCATCGGGGAAGAGTGTCCTGGCGGCCGCAGAGTGGGTGACGCCCCCTATTTCGACCAGCATCGGCAGCCTGCGTCCGTGGGCCAGGGTGGAGATGGCTTCAAGCGCGGCGCGGGCTACGTCGATGCCGATGTACGCCCCTTGCTTCCACCGCAGGTACAGAACTCCGCCGGACAACTCCAATGTGCCCTTGCCTTTGATGTCCACCGTGCTCATGCCGTCCCCCCTGCCGTGACAACGTCCAGATTCGACCGTAGCCGACCGGCATCGCCCCTTCTGCAAGACACTCCCGCCATGGTGCAACCGTGCCTGGCAGGGAGGAACGACCCTTCCCGGAGTTCATGCCCAGCACGCACAGCACTGTGACCAGCTGCCACAAACGCAAGGAGAACACGACAGCCAGCTTCTTGGAAAGTCAGCCCTCAACGCACGACCACGTCCTTCCAGATGGCCAAGCGCCCGGCGGCGGCGGCCACCCCCACCGTCGCCCAGAGGCCCAGGGATTCCAAGGTCCAGCCAAAGCCAAACAGGGATCCGAGGGCCCAGAACGCCAGGGCCGGGACGATGAAGAACGCGGCCACATGGATCCATTGGTTCCGCACGGGGCGCAGCAGGCGGCCCAGGATCCAGCCCACGGGCAGGCCAATAATGAAGGAGACGCCGTACCCGTAAAGCAGCACCATCAGGACCAGGTTGAACCAAAACCCCTCAGAGGTTGCCGCGAGGACGGCGTACAGGCCGATGAGCCACAAGGTGGTGGTGATCGCCCAGCCTTTGAAGAGCGCCCGGCCGGTGAGAATCACACCCCTTCGGAGCAGACCGTAGCGGTCCAGCATCTCATCTTCGGGTGAGTTGGTCACTGCCGGCCCCCGTTTATGTGGCCGGGTTCGCTGCGGCGGAAAGTGCCGGCGATGCCGAGCTTGAATCCGTATTCGATGGAACCATACCGGAACACGTGGACGGCCAGGCGCAGGATGACGGCGCCCACGATGAAGAGCTCGACGATGACAATCCCGGTCTCCACCGGGCTGAGGGTGCCGAAGGCGTGGCAGAGCAGGGCGGTAAGTGGGAAGTAGGCGCATGTCTGCACCATGAGGGCACCCAGGTTGGAGATGACCATGCTGGATGTGTAGAAGGAAATGAACATCATGGCCATCAGCGGCCCGAAGACGCGACTTGGAAGGATTGGCCAATGGCGTCCAACAACCGTTGGAGGGTCTCTGCCTCTGTGAGAGTAGTGACGGTAAGGCCCTGCGACGCGCGGGTCTTCGGGTCCCGCCAGCGCACTATGTAGGACTTGGAACCCTCCTTCCTGGTGCGTGCAGCGTTGCTTGCCATAGGAAAAACGGTACGCCCGTGCACACATTGTGTCTTGAGCTCGGCGAGCATCGCCTCCACGCAGGGCTGGTGTTCCTTAACCATCAATTTCTCGATGGGCTTGCCTACGGTGGACCTGCGCGACGACGCGCTGACTGTCAGCGTGGCCACTGCTCTAACCTCCCTCAACGTGGACAGTCTCCCGTCTTCGTACTCCGGCGCTAGGTAGCTGGGATGGCGGGCCCCAGAGAAGAAGATCCCGGCTGGCCCGGCTCGCAGGGACCACATGCGGGTTAGCACAACTACTAGTCGCCCGCCCTGGCGAACGTCTGGGTAATGATTGCGGCGGCGATGTCGGTGGCCGACTGCACGCTCCCGTCTGCCAGGCCCCGCCCGACGAAAGTGTTCACCTCGATGCTGAGATTGCCTCTTCTGGCTCCGAGGCGGACGTACCAGTGGAATTGGCCGTCCCCCAGGGAGTATTTGAAGGCGTACCCGGAGTCCGCGTCGATCCCCGTCGTGATCGGCGTAACCGACGACCAGGCGGCCGCGCCTTGGCCCTGGACGTTCGCCTGGATGGTTCTGCAGTCCGCCAGCGCGGCAGCCCTGGCGTCGAAGGGGCGGGGCTGCTTGATCGAGGAGCCTGTGCTGATGACAACGACGTCGAACATGGTCGTCTTGTCGCTGCTGGAGCCGATCCCCCGGCTCCCCCGAGATGATGGTAGGCGGCAAGCAAGACGTCCAAACAGGGGCCTTGGGCCCGAAGAACGCGCTGCAGGACACCTCTGATGGAGTTAGGAGGTGCCCGGCGTGCTGTCCCTCGTGTTGAAGAGGTCAAGGACGGCTGCGCCCTCTTCCAGCAGGGGGTCGCGATCGGCTGGCTGCGCTACGAGCCGCGTTACGTCGTTCATAAGGGTCTCGACATACTGCCGCACGACGGCGCGGTGCGCGCTCTCTCCGAACCAGGCGAGATCGCGGCACACCCGCAGCAAGGCCCGGACGACGCGGGGTTCATTCGATCCGTAACGCCGCACCTGTCCGAGGGCCAGATCGACGAGATAGGCGAAGTCGCGGGCCGGGATGTGGAGCCGGACCGTGCCGTGGGCGTCTGTCACTGCTCGCGGACCGTGCTGCCGGAGTGTAAGCGCCGCGAGGATCGTGCCCAGATGGTCGACTGCCTGGTTCGCCGTGTAGGGGTCGTTAATAGCAGGCGAGAGCGCCTTGGAAGCGACGTCCGCGAGCTGTCGGATCCCGAACGCAACGTCCTGCTCCAGTGTCCGTTCGTAGCCGATCCGTACACTCTGCGTGAGTGCACGGCGAAGCTCGGCGGAGGCGTCGGGTGCAAACGGTCTCCCTCCGGCGTCAGGGACGTTCCACACCCAGGCGATGGGTGCTCCGGCAACCACGTGCCGGCCCACCATGGGCACCATCAGTGCCTTGAGATCGCGCTTCGCGAGTGCACCGACGAATGGCCCGACATGGAAGGCCTGGATGTAGCCCGATGCCGGTGCCGGCAAGGCGGTGGCGCCTTGCGGCACGTCAGGCAGGGGGATGGCAAGGTCGCCGGGGACGAATGACCTCTCGATCACTTTCAGCGTCGCCGTCTCGACGCCCTTCATAACCTGGTCCACCTGGATCGAATGCGATAGATGGTGGACGAAGAACACGAGCATCACCATGCTCACGAACAGCAGCATCAGCGCACCGCTTACGGCGAGGCGCGGATACTCCTCGATGCGTTGGCCGGCTGCGATGCCGACCGTGTACAGCCCCGCCGTGCTGTACGCGAAGGTCGCGACGAAGGCGCTCAGGGTCAGCTGGTTGGGGATGTCGCGGAGGAAATTCCGCAGGAGCCGAGGGCTGAACTGCGTCGACGCGAGCTGCAGGGCCACCACGGTAAGTCCCAGGACGAGGGCGATGACCGTGACCATCGTACTGGCGATGCTCACGAGGAGGTTCCGCGCATCGTCGGATGTCCCCTGGAAGAGGAGGACGGCAAGGGGCGACGTCTTGTCGATTTGCACGGCAGAAAGGCTCGCCCCTGCAATGAGCGCGAGTACGACGGCGCATGTCGGCATCGCCCACAGTGCACTCGCCAGATACTCACGAAGAGCCTCACGCTTCACATGTGCCACTCTCTGCCGACGGTCCTCCGTCGTCAAGGGGCGCCGCGCTGGGTCCGGTCCACCACAGCCCGTGGCCCTCACGCTGTATCCTGATGCCGGACCCGACCCCATCGGCTCCCGACCGCCCAGGCCCGAGCCCACCCATGCGGAGTGTCCGTTCACCATCCGGAATTATCGTCATCCGAGGCCTGCGTTGCGGCTTGTTCAGGCTGCCGGTTTCGGTACCTGGGCGTTCAACCATTCGGGGACGCGCTCTGCGGGGATCGGTTTGCTCCATAGATAGCCTTGGGCGCGGGTGACGCCCAACTGTCGGAGTTCCTTGAGCTGGATGATGGTTTCGACGCCTTCGGCGATGACGTCGAGCCTGAGGCTTTTAGCCATCCCCAGGACAAGTTCGATGACGGTGCCCCCGTGCGGATCGTTTCCGAGGTCCCGGATAAAGGTCCGGTCGATCTTCAAGGTTTTCGCGGAGAGCCATTTGAGATAGCTCAGCGAGGAGTAGCCAGTGCCAAAGTCGTCGATGGACAGGCATACGCCGAGCCGGGAAAGTCGCTTCAGGGTTTCCCTGGGCAGATCGGGTTCGTTCATGAGTATTGTTTCCGTGACCTCCAAGTGCACGGATCCGGGATCCATGCCGGAGGCCATGATTGCCGCCTCGACGATGTCGGGGAAATCTCTGGCGACCAGTTGGCGGCCCGAGATGTTCACCGCAGCGGAGAGGTCTGCTGCCCCCTGCACGTGGAGACGCCACTGCTGTACTTGGGCAAGTGTTTGCTGAAGGACCCAGGTGCCGATTGGGACGATGAGGCCTGTCTCTTCGGCGACCGGGATGAACGTTTCCGGGTGTATTGGACCGTGTTCTGGGTGCTGCCAGCGCAGGAGCGCTTCGAAACCAAGCGGGGCCTCGGTGTCCAGGTCGATGATGGGTTGGTAATGCAGGCTCAGTTCATTCCGCTCCAGGGCCAACTGCAGGTCCGATTCCAGGTCCAGTCGTCCACTGGCCCGTTTGGTCATTCTCGAGTGGTAGAGAACGGCGGAGTCCCCGCCAGTGGATTTAGCCCGGTACATTGCAGTGTCGGCGCCGCCGAGCAGGGACTGGGCAGTGTCTTCGGGACCGGCCAGGGAGATGCCGACACTGACATTCAGGAATATCTGCCGCTCTTCGACTTCGAACGGGGCCTTGATACTTTCCCGGATACGTCCGGCCAACACCTTGGCGGCACGGGAACCCATGTCCTGGCAGACAACAATGAATTCATCGCCGCCGAAGCGGCCCACCGTGTCACCTGCCCTGACTGCCTTCATCAGGCGTTCGCTCAGGAGCATCAGGATTCTGTCCCCGCCGCCATGGCCTATGCCGTCGTTGACCAGCTTGAATCGGTCAATGTCGATGAACATGACCGCTGGGCGGCAGCCTTCCTCCAGGTAGCCCTGGAGCACCTCGGTGATCAGGTAACGGTTTGGCAGCCCGGTCAGGGCGTCGTGGCGAGCCTGCCACTCGAGGACCTGTTCTGCGTTTTTGCGGTCGGTGACATCCAGCAGCGTGTCGAGGAATTGAAGGGGTTCACCGCCGTGGTCGTCCACCCTTCGGATCCGTGAATGCAGCCATCGTTGGCCGCCGTCTGTCGGAAGGAACCGATATTCAACGTCAGCGAAGTCCGAGCCCGCCAGGAGTCTCTGCCATACCTGGCGGACCTGGTCACGGTCCTCGGGATGGGTCCGTTCCAGCATCCATTCCCTGGATAGAGACTCCTCAGGCTTCAGGCCAACTATTCGGGCGAACTCCTGCGAATGCCAGCTCTGGCCAGTTGCGATCGAGTATTCGACGCTGCCGACTTGCGCCATTTCCTGGGCCGCCAATAACCTGCGGCGCTCAGCCTCGGCTTCGGACCGCAGCCGGCGGATTTCCGTGATGTCCCTGGCAATCACGGAGGCCCCGACGAGTTTCCCGTCTTGACCGTAGACCGGGGATATTGTCAGTTCCACGTCGATGACGGACCCGTCCTTGCGCCGCCAGCTCGCCTCGACCCCGGGAACGAAGGTCCCGCCGCGGACCCGATCAGCGACACGACTGTTCAGATCTGCCACGTTCCCGGTAGTCAACAGCTCATGGGTCCGCCCGATGGCTTCGGACCGGCTCCATCCGAACATTCTGACCGCGCCAGCGTTCCAGGTGCTGATCTTCCCGTCCATGTCAGCCCCGATGATGGCATCTCCCGAGGATTCAACCATGGCCGACAACCGGCGCAGGATGGCCTCCTGGTTTTTCCGGTCGGTGATGTCCTTGGAAATCGCCACCATGTCCACCGCCACGGTGTGCCGCCCCCTGATCGGGCTCAGTGTCGCATGGACCGGGAATTCCCGTCCGGCACGATCACACATCCACAATTCGCCTGACCAGTCCTGGCCGCCGGCAATCCGCGCCGCGATCTCCTCCCCTGTGGGAGCTGAACCGGACGCGCGGAAATCACCGACAATGCCAAGGTCAAGAGGCGTCCTCCCCAAGGCCTCGGACGCTGCGTACCCATACAACCGTTCCGAAGCACGATTCCAATACGTCACCCGCCAGGTTCTATCCATCCCGATCACGGACTGGCCGATCTCATCAAGCAGCAGCGACTGCGTCAGCAGGTCATCCTGATGCTCCGCCGCCATACGGTCCTCCAGGTGCTCGTCTAAAAGGATGGTACATGTGCTCATGCCAACCTTCCCCAACTGGGGCCCCATAAACACTCAACCACCGTCCGGGTCGATGTCCAGACTGAGCCATGCTGCCAGGATGTCTTGGACGTTCTTCTGGTTCATCATGAGGAGAGCATTGTTGATGACCTTGCCGGTTCGACCGGATCCGGTCGCTCCCATGTGAGTGATCTTCCCAGAGAAGGCCGAAAGAACAGGCCTGACGATCTCCAGTGCCTGGACCCCGCTGGCCGAAGTGTCCGACGATCTTCAGACTGTTTGGTTTGGGAAGTCCATGATGATGAGTGAAACGCCGACCCCGCAGCCACGAAAGGAAGATACATGACGAACTCAGGCACAAGAGGGTCCACTCCCATAAATACCGAGGACGCCCTACTTGCTGCTGCCGGGGATTTGTTGGGTCAGCTCTTGCAGCCGCCCATCTTCAACCACAGCGCCCGGGTGTTCGAGTATGCCCGAGCCATCGCTGCAAACGAGGACTGCGCTGTTGATGTGGCAGCTCTGCGGATCGCTTCCCTTTTCCACGATGCCGGGACCGCTGATGAGTATGACGGCCCCCAGCGGTTTGAAGTCGAAGGTGCAGACGCGGCCGCTGCGTTCCTGACCACACACGGATGGGAAGCCGCCCGGGTTGACTCGGTCTGGGAAGCGATTGCGCTACACACCTCACCTCAGATCGCTGAACGCCGGGGACCCGTGGCAAGGTACCTCCGCCTCGGCGTTCGGGCCGACTTCGGGGACGTCACCCTGCTGCCTCGCGCGGACAAGCACCGTTCGGGGGTCGAAGGGATGTATCCCCGGCTGATGATCGAGCAGTGCCTGGGCCAGACAGTCGTTGAACAGGCACTGCGCAACCCCGAGAAGGCACCTCCATCCTCCTGGCCTGGTGGCCTGCTTCAGGCTCACCTGCACACAAGCCGCGGCCAAGGGATTAATCCTGCTTTCTAGCCTCTGGTCGAGCCGTTGCGAACTTATCGTGTCAGCATTCAAGATGGGAAAGGTGCCCAACCGAGTGTTTGGAGGCGTGTGCAGCGCCGGATGCGAGGACTGCGGTGAGAAGTGAGTGAACGTGGCAGGATCATCGGATTCCTGGTCCACGACAACATCACGATGATGGACGTCGCCGGGCCCGCTGACGTATTCCATCATGCCAATGCCTTTGGCGCCGACTATAAGACGGTTATGGTTTCAGCGGACGGCCAAGCAAAACGGGCTGCAAACGGCCACTATCTGATGGTGGAAACGAGCGCGGCGCGTGCAGGCGCCCTGGACACGGTGCTCGTTCCGGGGGCCTACGGCATGGTGGCCAAGCCTTTCGAGCAGGAACTGGTCGACGCCGTTGCCCAGCTGACGAACGACGCCAAAAGGATTGCATCCGTTTGCACTGGTGCTTTTCTCCTGGCGCACGCGGGTTTGTTGAACTACCGGAACGCGACAACCCACTGGACCCAGGTCGAGCGGTTCAGAAGGTCATATCCCCTGGTTAACGTTGTCCCCGATGCGTTGTTTGTCCAGGATGATCCGATCATCACTTCCGCTGGCATCAGTTCCGGCGTGGACCTGGCGTTATTCATGGTTGAGGACGACCATGGTGCGGAAGTAGCCCGCGCCGTCGTTCGGCAAATGGTCATATTCAACCAACGGCCCGGCGGGCAATCACAGCGTTCGGTTGCCGTCGGTGCGAGCACATCCCGGGACCACGTCCTGAGGGAACTTTTGGACCGGATCACGGCTGAGCCAGCGGCCGATTACTCGATCGATGCCATGGCCGCCATGACAAATCTCAGTGCCAGCAGCGTGGCCCGTAGGTTCCAAGAGGCAACCCGGACCAGCCCGGCCCGGTATGTCGAAAAGGTGCGGATCGAAGCCGCGCAGGCAATGCTTCAACGCGGAGCCACTGTTGCAGCCACGGCAGCCGCAACCGGATTCGGAAGTGCAGAGACACTGAGGCGCGTATTCACGCAGAAAGTCGGAATGAGTCCCTCCCTATATCTCGAGCGACTCATGCTGCGCCACGGCGACGGCGGCCACCTCCCCGCGTGATGTTCTTACCCTGACGCTATTTGTGGGTTTCCTGACGGAATCAGCGGGTCCCCTGATTCTTTCCAGGGACGATGCTTGACGTATCCGGGGCAATCCGGAGAACCCACAGACAAAAGGAGAAGGCAATGCCCTTCGTAAACGTCAAGCTCGTCGACGGGGTCTTCACCGAAGACGAAAAGCACCAGATGGCCGCGGCGCTGACCGACGTCATGGTTCAGTTTGAAGGATCCGAAGCTTTCCGTGAGGTCGTTTGGGTCCTCATCGAAGAACTGCACACTGACGGTTGGCACATTGGCGGCCTTCCCTTCCGGGGACCAGCCAGCCTGATGGACGGCCTGGCCCGTTCCAAGAGCCTCTACGAGTCCATCGATGGCCATCCAGTGACCCGGACCGAGCTGGCCGAAAAAGCACCCCTTCGGGACAAGTAACCGGCCTGCAGGTTCGGTGACGCTTTTTCTCCGGCAGTGCGCCCTCATCAAACCTGACACCAGTCCCCACATCGCACTTCGATCTGCAGACAGCTGGAGAACCACCGCTCGTTCTCCCCTCAAGAAAAGAACAGAATTATGGCTTTCATCAAAGTCGCTACGGAAAACAGCACGGACGTCGAGCTTTATTATGAGGACCACGGCACGGGGCAGCCGGTTGTTCTGATCCATGGCTACCCGCTGGATGGCGGGTCATGGGAGAAGCAAAGCTCAGCCCTCCTGAACGCCGGCTACCGCGTCATCACTTACGACCGCCGGGGTTTCGGCAAGTCAAGCAAACCGACTGCCGGCTACGACTACGACACCTTCGCAGCAGACCTCAACACTGTCCTCGAAACCCTGGAGCTGCAGGAGGTCGTCCTGGTTGGCTTCTCGATGGGCACCGGCGAAGTGGGACGGTACATCGGCACCTACGGCGAGGCACGGATAGCCAAGGCAGCGTTTCTTGCTTCCCTCGAACCATTCCTCCTGCAAACCGAGGACAACGCCACCGGCGTTCCTTCCTCAGTGTTCGACGGCATCCGCAACGCCGCCATCGAGGACCGCTACGCCTGGTTGCCCGGTTTCTACGAGGATTTCTTCAACACCGACACCTTCCTTGGAAACCGACTCAGCGAGGAAGCCCTGCGCAGCGCATGGAACGTTGCGGCCGGCTCCTCCTGGTACGCCTCGTTCGCCGTTGTCGACTCATGGCTGACGGACTTCCGTGCCGACGTCGGGAACATCACCGTCCCGGCCCTGATTGTCCACGGAACGGAGGACCGAATCCTCCCAATAGGCGCAACAGGCCGGGAGTTCACCAAGCGTCTTCCCACCGCTGAGTACGTGGAGATCGAAGGCGCCCCGCACGGCATGCTCTGGACCCACAGTGGCGAGATCAACGAAATCCTGCTCCGCTTCCTGAACAAGTAACCCAGGCCCTGCCACCCGACAGGAGGGTGTGGAACCGACACTGTCCACACCCTGCAGCGGCTTCCCCTCAATGAAATGGAACCACGACCATGAAACCTATACATCACAAGACGCTGGTCCTCCTGGACCATCCAGACCTTTCCACTTCCCGTATCAACAGGGCCTTGGCAACCGCGCTCGGGGATGCACCGGATCTGACGGTGCACGACCTGAGACGCCTGTACCCCGACGGCCACATCGACCTCGCCGCCGAGAGGGCCGCGGTGGAAGCGGCCGAGAACATCGTCCTGCAATACCCAACCCACTGGTACGCCCCTCCGGCATTCCTCAAAACCTGGCTCGACGAGGTGCTTGTCCGCGGCTGGGCCTACGGCACCGGGGCACCCGGAGCCCTTGCAGGCAAGACACTCCGGGTTGCCACCAGCACCGGCGGCGCCGGAGAGGCTTACTCTCCCGACGGCTTCCACGGATGGGACTACAACGACATCCTCATCCCGCTGCAGGCCACAGCCCGCCGGCTCGGCATGCAATGGCTGAGCCCCTTCATCCTGCACGGGGTACGGGACCTGACGGACGAACAGCTGGCGGACCTGGCGCAGGACTACAGGAACCTGCTGTCGTTCCACACCGTGCCAGAGCGCGTCTAAGCAATGCCGGCGAGAACCAACACCAATAGGACAACCACAAGGAAAAGCATGTCGACCACCGCCTACGGCGGCCCCGAAGTCATTCAGGAAGTCCCCCTTCCCGGCCCCGAGCCGGCCACGGGGGAAATAACGATTGACGTCCAATACGCAGCCGTCGGCCTCATCGATGCCATCATCCGCCGAGGAACATTTCCCGACCTCGACTACGTCCCCAAGCCCTCCTATGTACCGGGACTCGAAGTCACCGGGACGGTCCGCGCCCTCGGGGAAGGGGTTACCGGAGCCAGCCGGGTGGTTGGTACCGTTCGCACCAGGGACAAGGCTAAAGCTCCCCAAGTGAATGAGTATCAAATGCCCGGGGGCACAGGGTGTTCCTCGGCGCGCGGCGTGAGGATTCACTGCGGACCCTCGTGGCTGACATCCAGCGCGATGGAGGCGAGGCAGAGTAGTGCAGCAGCACTAAAGGTCCGCGGCTCAGTACTTGTAGAAGCCCTCCCCCGAGGCGACGCCCAGCTTGCCCTGGTCGATGTAGTGCTCCTTCAGGTACTGGGCGAACGCCTGGGAACCGGCATCCGGCGAGGCCGATGCGATGTTGTACACGGTGGTGAGGCCGACGACGTCGTAGATCTGGAACGGTCCGCTCGGGGCGCCCGTGGCGATGCGCCAGGTCTTGTCAATGGTGTGCGGGTCGGCGACGCCCTGCAGGAGCAGGCCGGCAGCCGCGTTCAGCAGGGGAACCAGCAGCGAGTTCAGGACGTAGCCGGCCTTCTCCTTCTTGATCTCGATCGGTTCCAGTCCGCTGTACCGGGCAAAGTCGACGACAGCGGCGTACACCGCCGGGTCCGTCTCCGCGGTGCCCATGACCTCGGCGACGTTCTGCGCCCAGATGTTGTTGGCGTAATGGAGCGCGAGGAAGCGGTCCGGGCGTCGGGTGAAGTCTTTCAGGTCACTGGGCAGCAGGGTCGACGAGTTGGTCGCGAAGATGGCCTCGGCCGGCGCCAGCTCCGCGAGCTTGCGGTAGACGTCGCGTTTGAGTTCCAGCAGTTCGGGAACGGCTTCGATCACGAGGTCCGCGTCGACGACGGCGTCCCCGAGGTCTGCGGTGAGGCGGAGGTTTGCCAGGGCTGCTTCGGTTTTGCCCTCGGAGGCGCCGGCTACCTGTGCCCGGTAAATGGCGGCGAGGCGGGTGAAACGGTCCCGCGCCTTGGCAAGCGCGTCCTCGTCGACGTCGTAGGCGGTGACCGCGAATCCGTGGAATGCGGCCTGGAAGGCGATCTGTGAGCCGAGCACTCCGGCGCCGAGCACGGTGAGCGTCTTGATGGAGGGCATTATGGTTTCCTTTTGGCGCGGGCCTTAGCGGCCGCCGGGGTTGTCGGACCCGTAAATACTGCGGATCCAGATGGTTGACAGGACGTCCAGGGCGGCGGTCTCCGCGATGGCGGGACTCTCCCGGTTGAGGGCAGCAGTAATGACCCGTTCGTTCATCAGGTTCAGGCTTACCGCGAGGTCGTGCGCGTCGATGCCCGCCGGCGCGGCCCCGCGGGCCTGTTCGGCACGGATGACGTCGCTTGAGAAGTCGACCCAGGACTGCATCGATCTGGACCACAACCCGCGCACCTCGTCGTTGCGGGCGCGCGCACCGATGGCGGCGGTCGACACAGCGCGGTGCGAGACAAACACCTCAACGAACATTCCGATGGAACGGGTCCACGCACCCGCGGGGTCGCTCTCGAAATCGCGCGGCAGGTGCCCCACCCGGTGCTCGACCTCGGTGATGACCCGGTCCAGCAGGGCCAGCAGCACGGCATCTTTCGAGGGGAAGTAAAAGTAGAACGTGGGGCGCGAAATGCCGGCACCCCGGGCCAGATCCTCGATGGAAACGTCGTCAAAGGAACGGCTGGCCAGGAGGGCCTCCGCGGTGACCAGGATTGCGTCCTGCCGCTCATCCCCCGAAACCCTCGCGATGCGTCTTCCTCTTTGAGCCATGCGCCCATCCTAGCCCCGGCTCTCAACACAGTGTTGACTATGTCAACATTAAGTCGATAACTTGGCGGCATGAGCGAGCACCTAGATGTGTTGATTGTCGGCGCGGGGCTGAGCGGCGTGGGTTTCGCCAGCCGGCTGAAGCTGGAGGTACCCGGAAAAACCTTCACCGTACTGGAGTCTCGGAACGCCGTCGGGGGGACCTGGGACCTGTTCCGGTACCCCGGGATCCGGTCCGACAGCGACATGTACACGCTCGGCTACTCCTTCCGGCCCTGGGCCGGCGCCAAGGCGATCGCGGATGGCGGGTCCATCCGCGAGTACATCGAGGCAACGGTCGCCGACGAGGGCCTGGCGCCGCGGATCCGGCTGAACACCCGGGTCATTTCCGCCGCATGGTCAAGCGAAACCGCACTGTGGACCGTGACGGCGGTCCGCACCTCCGGCGGCGAGTTCCGGTCCGGCGACACCGCTTCCTCCCCCGAACCGGTCACCTTCACCTGCTCGTTCCTGTCCGTCTGTTCCGGCTACTACCGCTATGACGAGGGCTTCACCCCGGCCATCGACGGGGCCGACACCTTTGCCGGAACGATCGTCCACCCGCAGCACTGGCCGGCCGACCTCGACTATGAGGGAAAGCAGGTGGTGGTCATCGGCAGCGGCGCCACGGCCGTGACGCTGGTGCCGTCCATGGCAAAGTCGGCGGCCAAGGTGACGATGCTGCAGCGCTCCCCCACCTACATCGCCCCCGTGCCCGCGCGGGACCACCTGGCCGACCGACTCCGGGGCAAGCTGCCCGCGCAACTGGCGTACGACGTCGTACGCTCCAAGAACATTCTCTTCTCCATGTTCACCTACCAGCTCAGCCGACGGCGGCCCGAGACGATGAAGGCGATCCTGCGCAAGTCGGCAGTAGCCAAACTACCGGCCGGCTTCCCGGTGGACACGCACCTGGCCCCGTCGTACCAGCCGTGGGACCAGCGGGTCTGCGCGATCCCCAACGGGGACCTGTACCGGGCCATCACTGCCGGCGCTGCCGAGATCGTGACCGACACGATCTCCCGGATCACCCCGGACGGAATTGACCTGGCCTCCGGCACATCGCTGCCCGCCGACGTCATTGTCACGGCCACGGGACTGAACTTGCTGGTGATCGGCGGCATGAAACTCTCCGTCGACGGCGAGCCCGTGGACGTCGGCAAAACCCTCACCTATAAGGGCATGATGCTGGAGGGGGTCCCGAACTTCGCCCTCACCATCGGCTACACCAACGCGTCCTGGACCCTGAAGGCGGACCTGGTGGCCGGCTACATCTGCAGGCTGATCAAGCAGCTCGACCGCCGGAACCTCCAGTGGGTGGTACCAGTGGCACCCGCCGACATCGCCAACGGCACGCTGTCCTCACTGATCGACCTGAAGGCCGGCTACATTTTCCGCGGGGCCGACCAACTGCCCCGGCAGGGCGCAAGCTCGCCGTGGCGGCTGCACCAGAACTACTTCCGCGACTTCGCCCTGCTCCGGGCCGGCAGGCTGACCGACCACGTCCGGTTCGGCCGGCGCGGGCAGCCGGTGCGGGAAACCGTACGGCAACCCGCGGCCCCGGCCCGGGATCCCCTCGCGCTGCCGGGAACGGGCCATGTCACCGTCGCGGGGACACGCCTGCGCTACCGGAAGACCGGCAGCGGGGACCCGGTCCTGCTGCTGCACGGCATCGGCCAGAGCCTCGAGGACTGGAACGAACAGCACGAGAGGCTCTCGGACCGCCACACGGTCTACAGCGTCGACCTTCCCGGCTTCGCGTACTCCGAACGGCTCGCCGGCACGACGACGCTCGTGAAGCTGGCCGGGATCCTGCCGGCCTTCCTGGACGCCGTCGGGGTTTCCGGGCCGCTGCCCGTGATGGGCAACTCGCTCGGCGGTGCCGTGGCAATGAAGCTGGCCGCCGACCATCCGGACCGTGTCTCCGCGCTCGTGCTGGCCGACAGCGCCGGATTCGGCAAGGAAGTGGCACTGGTCCTTCGCCTCTTAGCGGTCCGCCCGCTCGCGGCCCTGCTCCTGCGGCCCGACGAGAAAGCATCACGCCGGACCGTCCAGTCGCTCTTTTACGATAAAACGCTGGTCACGGAGGACCGAATCGGCCACGCGCTCGCCCTGTCGCTGCGGGATGCGCACCGCCGGACGCTGCTCGACGTCGCCCGCGACCTGGGAACGATCTCCGGCGTCCGGGCCGAGTGGCGCACCGCTCTGATCGGGGCGCTCGCCAAGTCCGACGTTCCGGCGCTGGTGGTGTGGGGCGACCACGACCACATCCTGCCGTTCAGCCACCTTGAAGCGGCCGCCGCCGCGCTGCCCCGCGCCGAGTCGCACGTCTTCGCCAGGACCGGACACATGCCGCAGATAGAACGGCCTGACGAGTTCGCGGCCGTAGTAGAGGACTTCCTCACGAGGGTCTCCGCAGACCGTCAGGCGGCAAGCATCTAAGGGCGCTTAACGAAGCCGCAGGTCAGCACCTCGGTCGGACCGATAGAGGACCGCCTTGCTGGCAGGAACGTCAGGTCGGTTCTACAACGCCGTCCCTCAACCCGCTAGTACATATGGCCTCTTTCCGGGATTTCGAATTGGCTGACTACGCGGCTGACGTGTGAGGCCTCGACTCGGGGTCTAATCCACTGACTCTTGCGGCGAAATCTCTGCTGACGCGGCAGGTCTTCCTGGTACCGCTCATCGAAATGAATACGTGCACTAACGAAGGATTCGGGCTGAGAGAGACTCCGCCGCTGCGACTACGTGGTCAAGGTGGTCGTCGGAAATCAGCCAGGGGTTGGGTTCTATTGGTTGGGCGTGCCGATTGAACAGTGCCCCCGATCTGTCTTCCAAGGCGGGATGGACCACGAGGGGCACAACTTTTTCGGCGTAGGCCTCCGCGCTCTGGAAGAGCACACCTACGAGGGTTTGCTGTACTCGTAGTTTCAAGGTCGCTTGTCCGAGGGCACCGGCCATGATGTTGGTCTTGATGATGCCGGGATTCATACCGAACACGTTGATGTCTGGAAAACGAGCGGCAGCATGGTGGACCAGAGCCTCGTTGAACACGACCGTGTTGCCGTGGGCTGCCTGCCAGCGGTAGTTGCGGCTCGACTGAATATCTGTGAGATCCAGCGCGCGTTCGCCCCCGGGAAACCCCCAGACAAAAAGGCGCGGCTTTTGCCGACGCGAAGACCTTCCCCCGCCCAGCCGTGGCGCCAGTTCCTGGGCAACGACCCACCGGCTCATAGCGCTCGTGGCCAGATCTTTCTCTACTCCTTCCGGTGTCACTTCACGGGTGCGTCCCGCAAAGATCCCGTGGGTGAGCAGGACTGCGTCGAAGGTGTCGGCCGGCAAATTGCGGGCCACCTGGCGGGAGCTGTTCAAGGACGACAGGTCTGCCGGGATAAATGACCTCCTGGGGTGAGGAGGGTCCTTGAGCGTCCTTCCCACGACGGTGACCTCCGCCCCTTTGCGCAGCAAGGACTGGGTGAGGCCCGGCCGAGACCGCCGGTACCGCCAAAAATCACCACGCGAAGACCCTCGTAATCGGTCTGGGCAGAAGACAGCGTTCCGGGTTTCCAGTCCTGTCGCACCGTTCCGAAGGAAGACATCTGTAACTCCATTCTTGGCCGAAAGATTCGGCCTACGCCATCGCTTCGAGGCCAGCGGGCCACCGGTGTGGGGGCCGTAGCAGATTGGTTAGGCGGCCCCAGGAGCCGACGCTACCGCGGATTGAGCCAGTGCCGGCAGAGGGGGAGGACCGCGTGCTCCAGAAACATTTGCCCAGCTTCTCACGAACGTGCGGTTGAGGAACCTAATACGGGACAGTCAGTCCACGTGTGTCTCATAACCCAGGCGTCTCAAATCCCTGGCGGTATAGGACAGCTCCCGACCTCGGTCCGCTCGAAATGGACTGACAGGAACGCCACCGTGGGCGAAGCGCGTCCCGGAGGCGGCATGTACGTTTCTCCTGGTGGCCTGCCGGCTTTACGCCGCTTGGGTGGGCTATGAGGATTCAAGAACGGATTTGAGGGTGGCCAGCTGGGCCGCTTCGGTCTGCATGCTGCGGTTGATCATCGGGCCCATGAGTTTCAGGAGCCCTTTGGGTTCAAGGTCAAGGATGAACCGGAGGGTCGTTCCGTTGGGGGCTGCGCTGATTAGGTATTCGCCCGTGGGGCGGGCGGGGCCGGCCACGACCTGGAAGGCTAGGCGCTTTCCCGGCTCCGCCGCGGTGATTACGTAGTCGCCGGCGATGGGCCGGCCACCTGGGCCGGTAAGGGTCTGGGTGTAGATGGCCCCCATCGCTCCGGGGTTGCCGCTTTTCAGGGCAATGTGCTGGATCCCGGAGCGCCACTTGGGGTTGTTCAGTCCGTCTGCAAGGAACGCGTAGATGTCCTCCGGTGAGCGGCTGATGGTGGTCTCGTTCTCGGCGTGAGCCATGGCTGTCTGTCCCTTGGATATCCGTGGTCCCTTACTGTTTCTTTTGGACCTGCCCGGTGATGTATTGCTGATTGCCATACTGTACGTCCCGCCGCCCTCAGGCATGCCGGTCAGGCGCCTGCTACTCCTCGATACCACCGGAACCAAGGTCGGAAGCTTCACGAGTCCGGGGTGGTGAGCGTCTTCGATGAACAAAACCTTACTCTCGTCCCGAAGGCGTCGGGCAAGCTGGCCGACGACGCCCACACCGTGGCCGTCGACCAGGCCACCCACCGCGTGTACTTCCCCCTCCAGGACGTGGACGGACACCCGGTCCTGCGCGTCATGGAACCCAGCAAATGAGCGACAGCACAAACGGTGCCGGCGCCGGGGACACCCCTGCAGCCCCGCATGAGGATGTTCCGTTCCGGAAATTTCTGCTCTACTTCCTGCGCAATCGGCTACCTCCAACGCGGCTCCTGGGGCGCCCTCGCCGTCGCCGGCGCGTTCATCGGCCCGGCCCTCTTCATGGTCATTGCCGCCGGACCGGCGGCGGCGCTCGGGACAGGGGGTGCAACCGCGCTGCTGCCGCTGGGCCTGTTCTTCCTTCAGGCCGGTGCCCTGGTCTTCGGCTCGGGCCTGGCGATCGTGCCGTTGCTGCGTGACGGCGTCGTGGACCAGCACCACCGGCTCAACCAGGCCCAGTTCCTCGATGCCGTCGCGATGGGACTGACCACCCCCGGCCCGGTCGTGATCGCCGCCGGGATCCTCGGCTTCATCCTCCATCTCCCCCACTGAACGGCAGCCCACATAGCCGACCTGACACGCCCCCGCGGCCTCCTCAGCGGCACGTACCTGCGCCACCCGTTTCACTTTCACTCCGTTCTGATTGATATTCCTATTGGTGCGTGGACCATGGCCTTCCATGTCCTGTCCGGAGGGAACGGCGGCGAACCTGCAGCCCCCTCCGAAAGGCTCCGGCCAATCCCTTGACTCCTGCAAAACGTTTTGCATATAGTGATGCACGCAACATACAAAACGTTTTGCAAAGGAACAGCGTCGATGGCGACCAAAGTAAACATCCGGGACGTGGCAAAAGCCGCGGGCGTCTCAGTAACCACTGTGTCGCATGCCCTGAGTGAGGCGCACAGCTCGCGGGTCAATGCACGGACTGTGGAGCACATCAAAGCGGTAGCCGGTGACCTCGGCTACGCACCCAACCGGCTGGCCAGCGGCCTCCGCAACCAGCGCTCCCAAATCCTTGGCCTGGTCAGCGACGAGATCACCACCACCCCTTTTGCGGGCGCCATGATCCAAGGCGCCCAGGACGCTGCCTCTGAACACGGGCACCTGCTGATGGTGGTCAACTCGGGCCTCGACAACGAACTTGAGAGGCAGGAGATCCGCGCACTGCAGCAGCACCAGGTGGACGGTGTCATCTACGCCAGGATGTTCAACCAGGTGGTGTCCGTTCCAGAAGAGCTCAGTGCAATTCCCACTATCGTCCTGGATGCGACGTCCGACAATGCAGGCTTGTCCTCCGTCGTGCCGGATGAATCCGGTGCCGGCGCGTCCGCCGCCGAACTGCTGGTCGCGGCAGGCCACCGTCGGATCGCCATGATCAACAACGAGGACGATATCCCCGCCGCACACGGACGTCTTGGCGGCTTCCGCGCCGCGCTGGCCCGACACGGACTGGAGCTGCCGGCGCACCGCCTCGCGGAAGAACATCCGAGCACGGCCGGGGGCCGCGAGGCTGCGCTGAGGCTCCTGACCGCACCCGAACGCCCCACGGCGCTGTTCTGCTTCAACGACCAAATGGCCATGGGCGCATACCAGGCGGCCGGGCACCTTGGGCTGGACATCCCTGGCGATGTCTCGATTGTGGGGGTGGACAACCTGGAACTCATTGCCGATGCGCTCTGGCCCGGACTGTCCACCATCGCGCTCCCCCACTACGAGATGGGCCGCTGGGCTGTCCTGAAACTCCTCAACGAGCTTGAGAACCCCGCGGCCCCGCGGGTGCATGAAAAGATACCCTGCCCGCCCGTGGAGCGGTACTCCGTCGCCCCACCCAAAGGCTGAAGGATGAACCGGCCCAACCAGCCGTCACGCTACCCACACCCCAAAAGAGGGAACGCAGCCGTTGCAGCGGCCGCGTTCCCGGCAGGACCCGAATCAATCCCCTCTGTCCAAAAAAGAAAGACCGACCCATGAACAAGAAGCTCACCAAGGTCCTGGCGACCAGCATAGCTGCCGTCGCCCTCACTGCCACCCTCGCCGGCTGCGGCAAGGGCAGCGCCTCCTCCTCCACGGAAGGATCCAACGAAATTGCGCTGTGGACCCACAATGCGGGCAACCCGGACGAACTCGCCGCGGTCCAGAAAATCGTCGACTCCTACAACGCCAGCCAGGACAAGGTGAAGATCAAGGTCCAGGCCTTCCCGCAGGACTCCTACAACGATTCGGTGGTCTCCGCGGCCGCGGCCGGGAAACTGCCCTGCATCGTTGACATTGACGGCCCCAACGTCCCCAACTGGGCCTGGGCGGGATATCTGAAGCCCCTCGAACTGAACACGGACCTTTCCAAGCAGCTCCCCAGCACCGTGGCCAAATGGGATGGAAAGGCCTATGCGGTCGGCTACTACGACGTCGCCCTGGCCATGATGGCCCGGGCCTCGGACTTGAAGGCTGCCGGGGTCCGTGTTGCCACCATCGAGCAGCCTTGGACCAAAGAAGAGTTCCAGGATGCCCTCACCAAACTCAAGGCGCTGGGCAAGTGGGATTACCCTCTGGACCTGGGAACTGCCGGGACAGGCGAATGGCTTCCATACGCCTACTCGCCTTTCCTGCAGTCCTTCGGCGGCGACTTGGTGAACAGGGACGGCTTCCAGAGCGCCGAGGGCAAGCTGAACGGTGACAAGGCGGTGGAGTGGGCCAACTGGTTCCATGGCCTGGCCGACCAGGGCTTCATGGCAAAGAAGAGCGGGAAGGACTCCACCCAGGACTTCCTGAACAACAAGAGCGCGATCATCTACACCGGGTCATGGGCTGCGGACAAGGCCAAGGCGGCCATCGGGGAGGATCTGGTGGTCATGCCACCAGTGGATCTCGGCACGGGCCCCAAGATCGGCGGAGCCTCGTGGCAGTGGGGCGTTACCAGCGCCTGCGGCAATTCCCAGGCGGCCATGGACTACCTGTCGTATTCCCTGAAACCGGAGAACGTCGCTGCCGTGGCCAAGGCCACCGGCGCCATTCCGGCGACTGAGGAGGCAGCCGCCCAGATCCCGGCGTTCGCCCAGGGCGGCGCCGACCGGATCTTCATGGACTTTTCCCGCAAGTACGCGGTCATGCGTCCCGAAACGCCGGCGTACCCCTTCATCGCCACTGAATTCGGCAAGGCCACGCAGGACATCCTGAACGGCGCCGAGCCAAAGTCCACACTGGACAAGGCGGTGAAGGCCATCGACGCCAACATCAAGTCCAACGGCGGCTACAAGAAATAGCCGGAGCGGCAGAGGCCTGCTGCATCGCACGCGGCAGGCCTCCTGCGCCCGATCAACGGAAGATTCCCATGGCAACTGTTCCCCTCCCCACCCGTCCCCGAGTCCCCGACACCTCGAAAGCCGGCCCGCCGCCGTCGTACGCCAAAGGCAACGCACGGCGCCGCCCCGGCTTCCGCCGCGAGCAACTCAGCGGCTGGGGCATGATCGCCCCGGCAGCAGTGCTGCTGCTGGCTTTCGTCTTCATCCCCGCCATCCTCGGCTTCGGACTCGCCTTCACGAATGCCCGGCTCATCTCACCTCGTCCCATCGAATTTGTGGGAACGGACAACTTTTCCCGGCTCTTTACGGACCCCACCTTCTACCGGGCACTGCTCAACGTCGCCTATTTCACCGTTGTCATCGTCCCGGTACAGTCCGGCCTCGCCCTGGTGATGGCACTGCTAATCAATAAGAAATTCCGTGGCGTGAACTTCTTCCGTACGGTGTATTTCCTGCCGGTGGTCACCTCCATGGTGGTGGTCTCACTGCTATGGCTGTTCATGTACCGCAAGGATGGCCTGATCAATGAAATACTCTCCAACGTCAGCTTCGGCCTGATCCACGGCCCGGACTGGCTGGGTGAGCCCAATACCGCCATGCCCGCCATCATCATCCTGTCCATCTGGCAGGCGGCGGGCTTCCACATGATCATCTGGCTGGCGGGTCTGCAAGGTATTTCGGGCGAGCTGTACGAAGCGTCGCAGCTGGACGGCACCAGCCGCTGGCAGCAGTTCCGGTACGTCACCTGGCCCGGGCTCTTCCACACCCGCAGCCTGGTTCTCGTCACCATCACCATCCAGGCTCTGGGCCTGTTCGACCAGATCAGCGTCATGACACAGGGCGGCCCGATGGATTCCACCACCACCATCGTTTATGAGGCCGTCCGGTCCGGCTACCGGCAGCAGGAAACTTCCTACGCCTCCGCCATCTCGCTGGTGTTCTTTGTCCTTGTACTGATCGTCTCCGCGGTGCAGCGCCACCTCACCCGGGAGAAAGACTGACATGAAAAACCAACTGCTCCTCAAGAACGCCGGCACCATGCTGGTGCGCGTCCTCTTCGCCGTCGTTGCGGCGTTTCCCATCGTCTTCATGCTGGTGTCCTCGCTGAAGCCGGACCAGCAGATCTTCGGCGACATGTCCTCGTTTGCCGCGTTCCTGCCGGTAGGGAACATCTCTTTCGATAACTATGCCGCTGTCTTCGACCGCGTCCCCGCCGCACGCTTCCTGCTCAACTCTGTGGGTGTCTCCACCGTCACCGTCATCCTGGGGATCTTCGTCAACAGCCTCTGCGCCTTCGCCCTGTCCCGCATGCAGGTTCGCGGCAAAAGAATTGTATTCACGGCGATCCTGGCCACCCTGATTGTGCCGTTCCAGACCCTGGCCCTGCCACTGGTGTGGTGGGTCAACCAGCTCCCGTACTTCGAGCTGAACGGCTTCAGCCTGGAAATCTCGAAGGGCTGGCTGGACACCTACCAGGTGCAGATTGTCCCCTTCATCGCCAACGCCTTCTCCATTTACCTTTACCATCAGTACTTCGAATCCATCCCCAAGGAACTGGACGAGGCCGCACGCATCGACGGTGCCGGCTGGTTCAAGATCTACCGGCGGGTGGTTATGCCGCTGGCCGGCCCGGCAACGGCCACCGTGGCCATCCTGACCTTCCTGCCGGCCTGGAACTCCTACCTGTGGCCGCTCATGGTGGTCCAGTCCGAGGAGCTGCGGCCAGTTATGATCGGCATCCAGTACTTCTTCCAGCTCAACGTGTCCTGGGGCGAGGTGATGGCCTACGCTTCGCTCATCACTGTTCCGGTGGTGGTGCTGTTCATCGCCTTCCAGCGTTCCTTCGTCAACAGCATCGCCTCCAGCGGCGTGAAGGGCTGAGCATGAATTCATTGACGACGGCGGCCGGTGACCCCGCAATCTCCTCCACGGAGCAGTTCCGGCCCGCGTACCACTACACCGCCGAACGGAACTGGCTCAACGATCCCAACGGGCTCGTATACCTGAACGGCACCTACCACCT
>Ga0308170_10000853_pt1 | contig 33705 bp, 28 predicted proteins | sample PhyBR2_2_FD_202136 | JGI IMG/M metagenome (GOLD analysis project Ga0308170, IMG submission 202136) | Phyllosphere microbial communities from UC Gill Tract Community Farm, Albany, California, United States - DLSLSB.R2 | ecosystem: Host-associated > Plants > Phyllosphere > Unclassified | place...
GACACCCCGTTCGCCAGGGCCTACAAAGTCCGGCAGGTCATGCCCTACAACGTCAAGGCCCTCAAGGCCTGGGTGAAGCAGGAAGGCATCACCGTGCTGGACATCAAGAAGCGCGGCACGGCGGTGACCCCGGAAGAGCTGCGGAAGCAGCTGCTTCCGGGCGGCAAGGGTGCGGCCAAAAAGGGCGGCAAAACGGCCACCCTGGTCCTGACCCGAATTGGCGAGGACCGGGTGGCCATTGTGGTTGACCCCGTCTAGCCTCCTCCTACTGGGCGCGCATGAACTCTTCGGCCGCCCGTACCTGCCCGGCAGTGGGCCGCACCCCCGTGTACAGGACGAACTGCTCCAGCGCCTGGATGGTGGCAACCTCCGCGCCGGTGATGACAGGCTTGCCTGCCGCCCGCGCGGCCCGAATCAGCGGTGTCGCAGCCGGCAGGGCCACGACGTCGAACACCAGGCGGGCGGCGTCGATGGTTGCTGGCGGGAAGGACAGGCTGTCTGCCTCCGCGCCTCCGGCCATACCGATCGGGGTGACGTTGATGATCAAGTCGGCCGTCCCGCCGTCGAGCGCTGCACGCCACTGGAAGCCGTACTGGTCCGCGAGCGCCCGCCCGGCGTCCTCATTCCGGGCGACGACCGTGACGTCCGTGAAGCCGCCGTCACGGAGGGCAGCCACGGTGGCCTTGGCCATGCCGCCCGCTCCCTGAACCAGCACCGAGTAGTCCGTGGGCACGGAATTGGTGGCCAGCAACTGCTCGATTGCCGTGTAGTCCGTGTTGTACGCCTTGAGGTGCCCGTCGGTGTTCACGATGGTGTTCACCGAATCGATGGCCTTGGCGGACGGATCCATCTCGTCGACCAGGGCGATGACGTCCTCCTTGTACGGCATCGAAATGGCACAGCCGCGGATGCCCAGCCCGCGCACGCCCGCGATGGCCTGTTCAAGGTTGGTGGGCGCGAATGCCTTGTAGATCCAGTTCAGGCCCAGCTGTTCATAGAGGTGGTTGTGGAACCGGGTCCCGTTGTTGCTGGGCCGGGCCGAGAGGGAGATGCAAAGGGTCATGTCTTTATTCAGAATGGGCACCTGCCTATTAAACGCGCTCCCGCCGGGTGCGGGGGCGCGTTTAGGGGCAGCCGGTCCCGGCAGGGAAGGGCCCAACGGCGGCGGGCAGCTTCCCAGGGGCAGGCGCCTTGCCTGCCAGCACGGCAGCCAGCGCGTCGAAAGCCGCATCCGTGCGGCCGTACAGCGCGATCTTCACCGGAGCGGTGGAACCCTGGAGCGGCCAGGGCGCATCCAGGGATACCGCGATGTCACCGCCCGCCGGTTTTCCGCCAAACCCGATCAGGCTCACCAGCGGTCCCGACCCCACCGTAAGGCCGGCACGAGCGGCGGCGGCTTCAAAGCGCTCCCTGTCCCCCGGTCCCCCGCCGGCCACGCGCACCGCACCGGGAACCAGCGGCCCCTTGCACGGACCGGAAACGACCGTGACGGCCGACGCGGAGACCTGGGCTGACAACGCCGCCCCGCTTCCGGCCGGAGCACCGGCACCCGGCGTTCCGGGAGCGGGGGTGGTGCGGGCATGCCAGATCATCATTGTGGCCACGCGCTGCGCGGCCTCGTCCAGGCGAGCCGCCGGAAGCGTGCCCCCGGCCAGGGCCTGGACGATGGCCGCGTGCGCCTGTTCCACGTCCGCAGGCATCAGCAGCAGGTCCGCACCGGCGGCCAGCGCCTTCACCGCCGCCGCACCCGCAGGATATTGGCTGTCCACGGCACCCATATTGAGGGCATCCGTCACGGCCACCCCTTTGAAGCCCAGCCCCCTCAGTGCCGCGTAGCTCGCGGCCGAGAGCGACGACGGCACGCCGGGTTCCAGCGCGGGGACGGCGATGTGTCCGGTCATGACAACCGGCAGGCCGGCGGCGACGGCGGCCTGGAAGGGCTTCCAGTCGCGGCCCCGGAGGGCGTCGAGGCTTGCCGGCTGGACCGGAAGGCTGAGGTGGGAATCGGCCGTCACCGAGCCGTGCCCCGGGAAGTGCTTGACGGTGGGGAGGACGCCGGCGTCCAGCATGCCCTGGGAGAAGGCCACCCCCTGGGTGGCCGCGGCGGCCGGGTCAGCGGACATGGAGCGCGCCCCGATGGTGGGGTCCTGGGGGCCGATGGTCACGTCGGTATCGGGTGCGAAGTCGAGGTCGAAACCCAAAGGCACAAGTTCGGCGGCCAGGCCCTTCCCGGCCTGGCGCGTCAGGGCGTCATTGCCGGCTGCGCCGTAGCTCATGGGCATGGGCCATTCCGTCAACGGGGCGCCAAGGCGTGCCACGGCGCCGCCTTCCTGGTCCACGCCGATGATCCCCGGCCAATGCCGGCCGTCGGCGGCAACGGCCTGCATCAGGCGCTGGTTCACTGCGCCCATGGCGGCCGCATCCACTCTTCCCTGCGCGTCGCGCGGCACGTTATCGCCCATGATGATGGACCCGGCCAGGTGCAGCCGCTGGATCAGAGCCGCGTGGGCCTCCACCTGGTTGCCCTTGAAGAACGGCAGCAGCACCTGCCCGGCCTTTTGCTCCGGGGACATTGCCGCCACGGCGGCTGCCGCGGCGTCCTGGTCCCGCTGGCTGGGGCCCCACCCCAACGGCCGGGATCCGGTGTCAGGCAAGGGGGCCGCGGGAGGCGGGGCCGGCGTCGTGCTTGCCGATGCTGAAGGGGTACCCGCGGACGGCGCGTTGGACGACGGAGGGGCCGCGCTTGGGGAGGCGGAGCAGGAGGCCAGTGCCAGGGCTGACAGGACCAGGAGAAGGGGAAAGGGTTTGGCGGGGCTGTGACGCAGCAGGAACGGGGCCATCAATACGATGCTACCCCTGCACTAGACTTGAACCACCCGTTCGCCTGCCGGCAGCAGCCTGTGAGCGGCATCAGCCAGCGGCAACCGGAGAGTAAGGAAACGTGTGAAGATCGACTTCGCGTCATCGAGGCAGTCAACCCTCGGTGTTGAGTGGGAGCTTGCACTGGTGGACGGAAAGACGGGCGAGCTTGCGTCCGTGGCCAACCAGGTGCTCCGCGGCGTGGCTTCCCGCCACCCGGAACTCAACGAAGACGACGAACACCCCCACATCAAGCAGGAACTGCTGCTGAACACGGTGGAGCTGGTCACGGGCATCTGCGAGACAGCGGCGGAGGCCAAGCAGGACCTCAGCCGGTCCGTTGCCGCGGTGCGTGAAATCACCGATCCCATGGGCGTGGAGCTGTTCTGCGCCGGCAGCCATCCGTTCAGCCCGCCGCAGCTGCAACCGGTCACTGACAAGGAACGCTACGCCAAGCTCATCGACCGCACCCAGTGGTGGGGCCGGCAGATGGTCATTTACGGCGTCCACGTCCACGTCGGCCTGGACCGCCGGGACAAGGCACTCCCCGTCCTGGACGGCCTGGTCAACTACTTCCCGCATTTCCAGGCGCTCTCCGCATCCAGCCCGTTCTGGGGCGGCGAGGACACCGGCTACGCGTCGCAGCGGGCCCTGATGTTCCAGCAACTCCCCACGGCGGGGCTGCCCTTCCAGTTCAAGTCCTGGGAAGAATACGAGTCCTACGTCCAGGACATGTTCACCACCGGTGTCATCGACACCATCTCGGAGATCCGGTGGGACATCCGGCCCGTGCCCGCCCTCGGGACCATCGAGATGCGCATCTGCGACGGCCTGGCCACGCTGGAGGAAGTGGGCGCCATCGCGGCCCTCACCCAATGCCTGGTGGACGAGTTCTCCACCGTCCTGGACAACGGCGGCACCATCCCCACCATGCCGCCGTGGCACGTGCAGGAGAACAAGTGGCGCGCCGCCCGCTACGGCATGGACGCCATCATCATCCTGGACGCGGCGGGCCACGAGCAGCTGGTCACGGACCACCTGCTGGAGACGCTGAACCGGCTGGAACCGGTCGCGGCCAAGCTGCGCTGTTCCGACGAACTCGCCGACGTGGAGAAGATCATCCGCCGCGGCGCCGGCTACCAGCGGCAGCGCCGGGTGGCCGCTGAGAACGGCGGGAACCTCCAGGCCGTGGTACTGGACCTGGTCAAGCAGATGCGCAACGGCCCCACTGCCTGACTTGCTCTATCGGATATGGCTCCTAAACCTCCGGGTTGGGAGCCATATCTGATAGAGCAACATCCGGTTTCACGGGTTCGAAGGGACTTCGGGCCCTGCCCCTGCAGGCGGCGGTGCGTGATTCTTTTCCGGTAAGCCTTGGGCTCCTGCCGGAAGGGAAGTTGAGTGTCTACAGCCATTCCCGGGAAACGGGCAACACGCCGTTTTGTGCCCCTTCTGGCCGTGGTGCTGGTGCTCTTCGTGGTGGCGGCGCTGTATCCACCGCTCGGTGAAGCGAGCCGCAACGCTGGCCTGCCAGTGCAAGCGGCTGCCAATGTGGCGCCTTTCGTGGTCTTCTTAGTTACCATCGCCCTGGCGGCCGGGGCGGAGGGGACCAGGTTCGCTTCCGCCGTCGGGTTCTCCACGCGGCATGCCGGCCGGCAGCTTCTCACAGCCCTTGCGCTCCTGGCCGTCACGTTGGCCGTAGCCCTTGCAATGGCCGCGCTCGGCTTCCATATGTTCGGCGAGGGTCAGACCCAACCCGGGCTCTTCCTGTACTCGGCCCTCCGGAGCTTTCTCTTGGTGGGGTTTGGCGAGGAGCTCATCTGGCGCGGCTACGTCCTGGGCTCGCTCCGCCGAAACGTGCACTCGAATGCCGCTGCTGTTGCGCTGTCATCGGTGCTCTTTGGCCTGTGGCACTACCCCGGAGGCCAGGATGTGCTCCAGGTTGGGGTGACCATGCTCCTCGGAGCCCTGTGGGGCACGGCCCGGGTCAGGATCCGGCACTGCTCCACCCTGGCGACCGGGACGGCCCACGGACTGCACGATCTGGCACTGCTCATCTTCGCCACCCTTACCCCCTGAGTTGCTCCATCAGATATGGCTCCCAAACCGGTGGTTTGGGAGCCATATCTGATGGAGCAACTGTGGTTTCGCGGGGATCAGGCCGGGAGGGACACCGAGGTGACCGGCATTGAGGAGTCAGGGGCGAAGCTGATGCCGCTGGGCTCGACGCCCGCCATCACCAGTTGCGCACCGAGCGCGGCCACCATGGCGCCGTTGTCCGTGCACAGGTCCAGGGGCGGAACGTGCAGCCGGATACCGGCGGACGCGCAGCGCTGCCCGGTCAGCTCACGCAGCCGGGAGTTGGCTGCCACGCCGCCTCCCAGCAGGACGTCCTTGATACCTTGCTCGCGGCAGGCCAGGACGGCCTTGGCCGAGATAACGTCCACCACGGCCTCCTGGAATGCTGCAGCGATGTCGGCCACGGGGAGCTCTTCCCCGCGGGCCTCGAACTGCTCCACGCACCGGGCTACGGCCGTCTTGAGTCCGCTGAAGGACCAGTCGTACCGGTGCGGCCCGGGTTCCTCCGCCGTGCCCATGTACTTGGGCTGGCTGAGGCCGCGGGGGAAGCGGATTGCCTTGGGGTTGCCGGTGCGGGCCATCTTGTCGATGGCGGGGCCGCCGGGGTAGCCCAGTCCCAGGATGCGGGCCACCTTGTCGTAGGCTTCGCCGGCGGCGTCGTCAATGGTGGAGCCCAGGAGTTCAACATCGCCGGTGATGCTCGTGATCCGCAGGATTTCGGTGTGGCCGCCGGACACCAGCAGGGCGCCCAGGTTTTCCGGCAGTTCCTGCTTCCGGCCGCTGGCGCGGTCATCAAGGAGCCCGACGCCAACGTGCGCCACCAGGTGGTTGATCGCGTACAGGGGTTTTCCCGTGGCGACGGCGAGCGCCTTGGCAGCGCACACCCCCACCATGAGTGCGCCGGCCAGCCCCGGGCCGGAAGTCACTGCGATGGCGTCCACCTCGTCCAAACCGACGCCGGCATCCGCCAGCGCCTGTTCGAGGGTGGGAACGAAGGCGTCCAGATGGGCGCGGGAAGCGATCTCGGGGATGACTCCGCCAAAGCGGACGTGCTCATCCATCGACGACGAGACGGTGTTGGTCAGCAGCGTGGTGCCACGGACAACTCCCACACCGGTTTCATCGCAGGATGATTCAATGCCCAGTACCAGGGGCTGGGTGCGGTTCATGCCTGGCCTGCTTCCGTTGCTTCGTGGCCTTCAGGGTGCGGTTCGCCCAGCCGGAGGCGCATGATGAGGGCATCCACGCCGTCACGGTAATAGCGCGGCCTGACGTGGATCTGTTCGAAGCCAAACCGCACATACAACTGTTGCGCCCGTGGGTTGTCGGCACGTACCTCCAGCAGGACGTCCGCGGCGCCGCGGCGCCTGGCCTCGTCGATCAGCTGCGTAAGCAGTATGCTGCCAATCCCGCGTCCCTCGTGTTCAGGAACGACGGCGATGGTCTGGACGTCCGCGATCGGCTCGATGCACATCAGGCCGGCGTAGCCCACGATGCCTTCGTCCGTTTCCGCCACCAGGTAGCGGCGGGTCTCCGGTTGGGATAGCTCGTCCAGGAACATCTGCACGGGCCACGCATCAATGGGGAAGAGTTTGTGCTCCAGCGCGCCGACGGCCGGGACATCGTCCATGGTCATGTCGCGGATGGTGATGCCGGCGATCCGGAGGTGCGGGAGGTTGTTCACAGTGCCCGCTTCCGTGGTCCGGGTACCTGGGCGTCGGACTCGCGCAGGTACAGGGGGGTGGAATCCAGCAGTTCGGCGCCGGAAGCCAACCGGGCCAGGGCAAACCGGCCCAGGTACAGGGCCTCGGGCTGCTCCTTGGCGAACTCAGGGTGGGCCTGGAGCGCGTCGGCGTAGAGCCCGGCCCCCGCGCCGAAGGCGGGCAGGTCCGGCAGGTCCGCGGCGAAACCGACGTGCGGGCCGTCTTCCAGGACCGGCAACTGGCCGTCCTGGAGGCTGTAGCGGGCCCAGTAGACCTCCTTGCGGCGGGCGTCCGTCACCACCAGGAACTCGGAGGCGTCGGCCGCGGACGCGGCAACTTCAAGGGCTACGGCATCCAGGCTCATTACTCCGTGCAGGGGTTTCCCCCAGACGAACGCGAGAGTGCGCGCCGTGGCGATGCCGGAACGCAGGCCGGTGAACGGCCCGGGACCGACGCCCACCACCACCGCGTCGACGTCCTGCCCCTTGACGCCCGCCTCGGACAGCATGGCGTGGATTCCCGGGGCGAGCACCTCGGCGTGGCTGCGGGTGTCCTCGGTGGCGAAGCTGGCCAGCACACTTTCCGGGGCATCGTCCGACACTAGGGCTGCGCTGGCCACGGCCGACGTGTCGATGGCGAGAATCAGCACTGAAGGCCTCCTTCCGGGTTGCCCAGGTCGGGGGCGGTTGACCACCGGGGGCCGTATCCGCGCATCACGATGGTGCGGGGTTCGTCGGTTTCTTCGCCGTCGAAGTCGAGGCCGGTGGAGGATCCGGTCGCGGCGGCGGGCAGCCGGAGGCCCCCGAGCCCGATAACGCGGTGCAGGTCGATCTCCAGCCGGCTCTCGCTGAGGTGCTCCACCCGCTCGTGCCCCCACTCCACCACGGTGACGGAGGAGTCCATCGTGTTTTCAAGGTCAATGTCGTCGATCTCCGCGGCCGAACCCAGCCGGTAGGCGTCAACGTGCACCAGGTCGGGTCCGCCGGGACGCGGACCGTCCGGCAGGTTGGGGTGGATCCGGACCAGGACGAAGGTGGGCGAGATGATGCCCGGCCGGACGCCCAGCCCCTCTCCCAGTCCCTGCGTGAAGGTGGTCTTCCCGGCACCCAGCTCGCCGGACAGCACCAGCAGGTCACCGGCCTGGAGCACCTCTGCCAGACGTGCGCCGAAAGCATGCGTCTGTTCCGCCGTCGTCGCCGTAAAGGTCTTTTCCCAGTTGGCGGCCGACTGTTCCAGGGCGCTCACGCTGCCCCTGCCTTGCCTGGTGCCCCAACCAGGCCCTGGCCGTTGCCGGCGGGTTCGTCCTCGTTGATGAAGCGGCGGGGAACGCGGGGGCTGATCCTGGTGACCACCTCGTAGTTGATGGTCCCGGCGGCGCGTGCCCAGTCGTCAACGGTGGGTCCGCCGTCGGCCCCGTCACCGAACAGCTCCGCTTCCGCGCCCTGCAGGCCGGCTCCGGATGCTTCCGCGCCGAGGTCGATGACCATCTGATCCATGGCGATCCGCCCCACCACCGGATAGGTCTTACCGGCAACGCGGACGGGACCGCCCGTGGCGACGCGGGGAACGCCGTCGGCATAGCCCATGGGAATCAGCGCGAGGGTACTGGCTTCCCTGGTCCGGTAGTGCAGTCCGTAGGAAACGCCCTGCCCCTGCGGCACGTTTTTGCACTGCGACACCAGAGTGCGCAGCGTCATCGCGGGACGGAGGCCCAGCTCCGCGGACGTGGTCCCGTCGAACGGCGAGAGCCCGTAGATGCCCAGGCCAACCCGCACCATATCGAAGTGGGTGTCAGGCCGGGAAAGGGTGGCGGGGGTGTTGGCGAGGTGCCGGACTTCGGGGTCGACGCCCGCGTCTTCGGCGATGGCCAAGGCCTCCCGGAAGGCGGCCACCTGCTGGTCCGTTTCGGGCCGCTCGGGCTCGTCAGCCACGGCCAAGTGGGAGAAGATCCCCACGACCCGCAGCAAGCCCTGGTCCTGGTACTCCACTGCCTCGCCCACCAGGCGGTCCCACGTCTCGGGGGTGGCGCCGTTGCGGCCCAGCCCGGTGTCCACCTTCAGGTGAATGCGGGCGGGGCGTTCCTGCTCCCGTGCCGCGGCGACGATTCGTTCCAGCTCCCAACCTGAGCAGCCGATGTCGACGCCGGCGGCCACGGCGGCACCGAAGTTGCTGTCCGTGGTGTGCAGCCAGGCCAGCAGCGGGGCGTCTATACCGGCCGCGCGCAGCGAGAGTGCCTCGGAGATGTGGGCCACGCCGAGCCAGGATGCCCCGGCCTGCAGGGCCGCCCTGGCTACGGGCACGGCGCCGTGGCCGTAGGCATCGGCCTTGACGACGGCCATGACTTTCGCGGGGGAAGCAGCGGCGGCAAGCCGACGGACGTTGTGCCGGATGGCGTCCAGGTCGATCACGGCGGACCGCTCGTGGCGGGGGTCCGGGCCGGGGGCAGCACTGAATTCACCGGTTGTTGCGGGGTAGGTCACCTAACTGATTCTAGTGCGGGCACTTCCGGCCGAATAATCAGGGCCTTCTCTGCCGCTCAGGCGTCCGAGAGGTGGGCGATGGTAGCTGCTGCCCGTCGCTGGGCGGCCAGCGGCACGTCTTCGATGATGTCCGCGAGGAACCCGAAGCGCCGCAGCCATTGGCTGGTCTGGCGTTCCGGGCGCGCGTTGGCGCGTTTCCACCAGTCGGCGATGTCGCCCCAGCCCGGGGCAGCCAGCGATCCGCCCACCTCCTGCACGGCCAGGGACGCGCACAGGTTCGCAAACCGGAGCCGGTCCCCCAGCGGCCAGCCGGCGAGGGTGCCAACGATGAAGGCAGCGTCGAAGCAGTCCCCTGCTCCGGTGGGGTCATGTGCCTTGACCGGAAGCGACGGGACCCACTCCTCCTCCCCCGTTTCCGAGTCCACTGCCATGGCCCCCTGAGCTCCCAGGGTCACCACCGCGACGGGAACGCGGTCCGCCAGGGCATAGAGGGCGCTCCACGGATTGTCCTTTCCGGTGAAGGCCATGGCCTCGCGCTGGTTGGGCAGGAACGCGTAGAAGTACTGCAGGTTGTCCAGCCGCACCGGCGCCCACTCCCCGCTGGGATCCCACCCCACATCCCCGAACAGCTTCACTCCGGCGGTGCGGGCAGCATGGGCCCACGGTTCCATCTCCAGGCCCACCTCGGCGATGCCGGCGAGCGCCTTGGGCGGATTCCCGATCAGTTCGGAGTTTGTGACCGGGGCGGAGTGCCCGTGCGTCACCAGGGAGCGGTCCTGGTCCACGCAGAGGGACACCGTCACCGGCGAGTGCCAGCCCGGGACGCGGCGGGAAAGGCTGAGGTCCACGTGTTCCTGGCCGGCGAGGATCTTCCAGTTGAAGTCCCCGTATCCGTCGTCACCGAAAGCCGCGGCCAGGCCGGTGCGCAGGCCCAGGCGCGCGGCGGCGATAGCCTGGTTCGCCACCCCGCCGGGACAGCTGCCCATGCCGTCGCTCCAGATCTCAGTGCCGGGCTCGGGCCCGTGCGGAAGTCCGGTGAAGATGATGTCCTGGAAAACGGTCCCGGCGAGCAGGAGGTCGAACCCCGGCTCGACCGGTGAGCGGACGGCAGCCAGCGGATCGAAGGGGCGGGCTGGCATCGCGTCCATAGTGCGCAGGATACGCCGCACGGAGGTGGTCCGGAAGGGGCTTTGGCAAGGGTATGGACACGTTGTCGGAGGCTCGTCCTAGACTGCCTTCATGCGGCTTCTGATTGCCGGCGGCGGGGGTTTTCGGGTGCCGTTGATATACCGGGCATTGGTGTCCGGCAGCTTTTCCGGGCTGGTCACGGAGCTGGTGCTGTACGACGTCGATCCGGCCCGCCTCGATGCCGTCACCGCTGTCCTGGACAGCATGCCCGGGAGCCACGGTGCCCGGCTGCCCGTCCATGCCACCACGGATCCGGCCGACGCCCTGACCGGCGTCGGCATGGTCTTCGCAGCGATCCGGCCGGGGGGAACGGCAGGGCGCATTGCTGATGAAAAGGCGGCGCAGGACCTGGGACTTCTGGGCCAGGAAACCACCGGGGCCGGCGGGATCTCCTACGCCCTGCGCACCATCCCGCACATGCTGGACTTGGCCCGGCTGATGCGGGAGCACTGTCCGCAGGCGTGGCTGATCAATTTCACCAATCCGGCCGGCATGGTCACCGAGGCCCTGCTTCCCCTCCTGGGACACCGGGTGGTGGGAATCTGCGACTCTGCCAGCGGTTTGGTCCAGCGGGCGGCGCGTGCCGCCGGCGTCTCCTTGCCGGAGGGGCGGCTCGACGGCGTGGGCTACTACGGGCTGAACCACCTGGGCTGGCTCTACCGGCTGGAGTCCGGCGGCCGGGACGCTCTTCCCGGCCTGCTTGTGGACGCGCCGGCCCTGCAATCGTTCGAGGAGGGAAGGCTCTTCCCGCAGCCGTTCCTGGCCGAACTGGGTTTGCTGCCCAACGAGTACCTCTATTACTACTACCAGCGGGACGCGGCCCGGCAGGCGATGCGGGCCATGGGACGGACCCGAGGGGAGGCAATCCACACCCAGCAGCAGGAGCTGTATCCTCGGCTTGCTGCTTCCGGCCCGGACGCCTACCGGCTGTGGGAGGAGGCCCGGCGTTCACGCGAGGAGGGGTACCTGGCCGAGGCACGGCGTGACGGGGAGCGCCGGAACGAAGAGGATCTGGCCGGGGGCGGGTATGAGCGCGTGGCCCTGGCCGCCATGCGGGCCCTGGCCGGCGGCGGCGAAACACAGCTTATCCTGAACACGCGCAACGCACTGCTTCCGTCGGAGGGAACGGAAACGCGCCCGGCCCACCCTGGCACGGCTGACCCGGGCCCTTCCCGGCCCGCCATTCCCGGCCTTCCCGAGGACGCCGTCGTCGAAGTCCCCTGCGCTGTTACGGCGGAGGGGGCGTTTCCGCTGCCCCAGCAAAGACCGGACACACCGCAACTGCAACTGCTGCAGCGGGTCAAAGAAGTGGAACGGTTCACGGTGCGGGCCGCTGCAACCGGGGACCGCACGGCGGCCCTGGAGGCCTTCGCCCGGCACCCGCTGGTGGACTCGCCGGAGTTGGCCGCCAAGCTCCTGGCCGGTTATGAGCAGGCGTTTCCGGATTTGGGGAAGAACTGGACGGGCGGTGGGCGTTAGGGGAAGGAGTAATGTTTTATCGAATGTGCACTGAACCGGCTCCCCTGACACGCGCCGGCGGCCGGAAGGAGGTCCCGTGGCACTGATCCGCAGGGTCGCATTGCTCTCCCTCCACACCTCCCCAATGGAACAGCCGGGCTCCGGCGATGCCGGCGGGATGAACGTCTACATCCGCGAACTCGCCTCCGCACTGGCGGAGGCCGGCGTTGAGGTGGAGATCTTCACGCGCGCCACCTCGGCCGATCAACCCGCCGTCGAACATCCCGACCCCGGGGTCTGCGTGCACAACGTCCTGGCCGGGCCGCCCACGAAGATCCCCAAGGAAGAGCTTCCCGGGCTGCTGCACGCCATGGTCGCGGAAATCGAACAAATCCGGAGGCGCCAGCCGCACGGGCGCTACGACGTGATCCATTCCCACTACTGGGTGTCCGGAATCGCCGGCCTGGAACTGTCCGAGCTCTGGGGCGTGCCGCTGGTGCACACCATGCACACCATGGCCAAGGTCAAGAACCTGCTGCTGGAATCCGGCGAACAGCCGGAACCGCGGCGGCGCGAACTGGGCGAGCAGCGCATCGTGGAGGGCGCGGCACGGCTCATCGCCAACACCAGCTCCGAAGCCGCCGAACTCGTCTCCCACTACGGCGCCACGTACGACCGGATCGACATCGCGCCGCCCGGCGTGGACCTGGCCACGTTCACCCCCGCCTTCCGCGCGCGGTCCAGGGCCCGGCACGGCATCAGCCCGGATACTTTCCACCTGGTGTTCGCGGGCCGTATCCAGCGGCTGAAAGGTCCGCAGGTGCTGGTTAGGGCCGCCGCGCTGCTGCGGAAGCGCCGCCCGGACATCGATCTGCGCGTCACCATCCTGGGCGCCCTGAGCGGCAACAAGGAATTCAACCTTCGCTGTCTGGTGGCGGAGGCGGGAATGGACGACGTCGTCACTCAACTTCCGCCCGTGAAGGCCCCTGAGCTTGCGTCCTGGTTCCGTGCCGCGGACGTAGTAGTGATGCCTTCCTTCAGCGAATCCTTCGGGCTGGTGGCCCTCGAGGCCCAGGCCTGCGGCACGCCCGTGGTGGCCACGCGCGTGGGCGGGCTGTCCCGCGCCATCTTCCACGGGCGGACCGGGCTCCTGGTGGACGGCCACCACGCTGCCGACTGGGCTGACGCCCTGGAAGCTTTGTACGACGACCCCGCCACCCGCGAGGACCTGGGCCGGGCGGCGGCCATCCGGGCCCAAAACTCCGGCTGGCAGCGCACGGCCGCCATCACGCTGGAAAGCTACCATGCCGCCGTCGACAACTTTGTGGGCCGGCGGCTGGCCCCTGTGGTTCCCGCTTCCTGAAGTCCTTCGTCCTCCGGCCTGCTCCTGCTAGCTTAGGGGTCAGGTCTCCGGCGCCGGCCGGTGCAGGAAAGGACAAGGATGTCTGCGCTTCCGTCTGATCTCGAGATAGCCCGTGCCGCCCGGATCCGGCCTATCGGGGAGATAGCGGCTGCAGCGGGGGTCAACGCCGACGCCCTGGAACAGTACGGACGGTACAAGGCGAAGATTGACCCGGGACGCCTCGCCGCCCCCGCCCCGCACGGCAAGGTGGTGCTGGTGTCTGCCATGTCCCCCACCCCGGCTGGTGAAGGCAAATCCACCACCACGGTGGGGCTGGCGGATTCGCTTGCCCGGGCCGGGCACAAGGTGATGATCGCCCTGCGGGAGCCGTCGCTGGGGCCGGTCCTGGGCATGAAGGGCGGCGCCACCGGTGGGGGTTATTCGCAGGTTCTGCCCATGGACGAGATCAACCTGCACTTCACTGGCGACTTCCACGCGATCACGTCGGCCAACAATGCCCTGATGGCGTTGGTGGACAACCACATCTACCAGGGCAACGCGCTGAACATCGATCCGCGCCGGATGACGTTCAAGCGCGTGCTGGACATGAACGACCGGTCCCTTCGTGAGGTGGTGATCGGCTTGGGCGGGCCGACGCAGGGCGTGCCGCGGGAGGACGGGTTCGACATCACTGTGGCGTCCGAGGTGATGGCTGTCTTCTGCCTGGCCACGGACCTGGCGGACCTGCGCGCCCGGCTGGGCCGGATCACCTTCGGCTACACATATGACCGGGCACCCGTCACGGTTGCCGACCTTGGGGTTGAAGGGGCGTTGACGCTGCTCCTCAAGGAGGCGGTCAAGCCCAACCTCGTGCAGACCATTGCCGGCACTCCGGCCCTGGTGCACGGCGGCCCGTTTGCGAACATCGCCCATGGCTGCAATTCGCTGATCGCCACGCAGACGGCACGGCGGCTGGCGGACATCGTGGTGACGGAAGCGGGGTTCGGGGCTGACCTCGGTGCCGAAAAGTTCATGGACATCAAGGCGCGGTACGGCGGCCTTGCCCCGTCCGCCGTCGTGGTGGTGGCTACCGTCCGGGCGCTGAAGATGCAGGGCGGGGTGGCCAAGGACCAGCTGACCCGGCCGGATGTGGCCGCCCTTGAGGCGGGGGTGGCCAATCTGCGCCGCCATGTGCACAACGTGGAGAAGTTTGGCGTGACCCCGGTGGTGGCCATCAACAGGTTTTCATCCGATTCGCCGGAGGAACTCGAGTGGCTGCTCGCGTGGTGCGCCGCCGAGGGGGTGCGCGTTGCCGTCGCCGACGTGTGGGGCCGGGGCGGCGGGGGCGACGGCGGGGACGAACTCGCCGCATTGGTCGCCCAAGCCGTTGAAGCGCCCAGCAGCTTCCGCCACCTCTATCCGCTGGAGCTGCCCGTGGAGGACAAGATCAGGACCATCGCGCAGGAGATCTACGGCGCCGACGGGGTGGACTTCTCTGTGCCGGCCCTGAAACGGCTGGCCGACATTGAGCGGAACGGCTGGAGTGCACTGCCCGTTTGCATGGCCAAAACGCAGTACTCCTTCACGGACGATGCCTCCCGCCTGGGCGCACCGAAGGGCTTCACCATCCACGTCCGCGACCTGCTGCCCAAGACCGGCGCCGGCTTCATCGTGGCCCTGACCGGCGCGGTGATGACCATGCCGGGCCTCCCCGCCGTGCCGGCAGCCCTGCGGATGGACGTTGACGCGGAAGGCAACCCCGTCGGCCTCACCTAACACGACCCGTTGCTCTATCAGATCTGGTCCCTAAAACCCCGGGTTGGGTGCCATATCTGATAGAGCAACGAGAACTGTGGATAAGTTCTGCGGGGTAACGCGCTTCCGGTAAACAATGATCCCCATGCGTCTTGTTTCGCCACTCCCGGCCCACCTCGAAGCCATTCCCTTTACGGTCGCTGAAGCGCGAGCGGCAAACCTCAGCCGGGGTCGATTGCGCTCTTCTGATCTGGCTTCGGCCGGACGCCTCCTGTATTTGCCGGCAGGGCAGGACTTCGAGCTTCCCGCCATGGCACGCGCCCTCTCCGCGGCGACTCCCGGAGCATGGATATCGCATGTTACAGCCGCCATATTGTTGGGGCTCTGGCTCCCACCGTGGCTCCAGAACTGCCGGGACCTCCATCTCAGTAAACCTCGAGCGTTGCCGCAGGTTCGGCGGGTGGGCGTCGTGGGACACACCGTGCTGGCCTTTCAGGACGAGACCATGGATTGGCAGGGCATTCGTATCTCAACACCGTCGCGGACGTGGTTGGACCTTTGTCGCCTGCTTCCCATAGAGCACGCGGTGGCAATGGGCGACCAGTTGGTCCGACAGCCGCACGACGGACTTGAGCTTCGCACTAAGCCCTGGACAACGATTCAAGAACTGCGGGAGATGCTGAAGCGGCATCCAAAGTTGCAGGGCATTGTGAAAGCTCGGGCCGCCGTCGAACTGATTCGCGTAGGTGCTGATTCCGCACCCGAAACGTTTCTGCGTCTTGCTCTGGTTGACGCCGGGTTGCCGGAGCCTGAGCTGCAGGTTCGTGTCGTCGCCGATAATCCGCGCTCCCCTGCTGCGGACCTGGGCTACGGGCGGCAGAGGATCGGCATCCAGTACGACGGCGGCCATCACCTGACGCGCGAACAGCAGTCCCGCGACAACCGACGGGACGCCTGCTTCCACTCCGCCGGCTGGCAGTACTTCAAGTTTAACGCTGACGATCTTGCGAACGACTTCCGGCGGGCGGCCGTTCTGGTCCGGGCAGCACTACGTGAGGCTTAAACGCCAGTTGCTCTATCAGTTTTGGTCCCTAAACGGCAGGTTTAGGGACCAAAACTGATAGAGCAACCAGGGGTTTTAAGGGTTAGCGCTCCACGTCACCGCGGATGAAGGCCTCGACCTTTTCGCGGGCGAGGTCGTCGTTGAACTGCTCCGGCGGGGACTTCATGAAGTAGCTCGACGCGGACAGCAGCGGGCCGCCGATGCCGCGGTCCAGGCCGATCTTCGCCGCACGGATCGCGTCGATGATCACACCGGCCGAGTTGGGCGAGTCCCACACCTCCAGCTTGTACTCCAGGGACACCGGGGCGTCACCGAAGTTGCGGCCCTCCAGGCGAACGAACGCCCACTTGCGGTCATCGAGCCACTGCACGTAGTCGGACGGGCCGATGTGCACGTCCTTTGCCGCCAGCTCGGCCTCCACGTTGGAGGTCACAGCCTGGGTCTTGGAGATCTTCTTGGACTCCAGCCGGTCACGCTCCAGCATGTTCTTGAAGTCCATGTTGCCGCCGACGTTCAGTTGGTACGTCCGGTCCAGGGTTACGCCGCGGTCTTCGAACAGCTTGGCCATGACGCGGTGGGTGATGGTGGCGCCAATCTGGCTCTTGATGTCGTCACCGACGATCGGGACACCGGCGGCGGTGAACTTGTCCGCCCACTCCTTCGTCCCGGCGATGAAGACCGGCAGGGCGTTGACGAAAGCCACGCCTGCGTCGATGGCAGCCTGGGCGTAAAACTCGGCCGCTTCCTGGGATCCAACGGGCAGGTAGCAGACCATGACGTCAACATTGGCGTCCTTCAGGGCCTGGACAACGTCAACGGGCTCTTCAGTGGACTGCTCGATCGTCTCAAGGTAGTACCGTCCAAGCCCGTCCAGGGTGGGACCGCGCTGGACCGTGACACCGGTGGGCGGGACGTCGGCGATTTTGATGGTGTTGTTCTCGCTCGCGGCGATGGCGTCCGAAAGATCAACGCCGACCTTCTTGCCATCGACATCGAACGCGGCAACGAATTCGACGTCACCGACGTGGTACGGGCCAAACTCAACGTGCATCAGGCCAGGGATGGTCTCGTTGGGATCAGCGTCCTTGTAGTACTGGACGCCCTGCACCAGCGAGGCGGCGCAGTTGCCCACGCCCACGATTGCAACACGGATGGGATGTGAAGACACGGAACTCCTTTGGGGACAAACGTCTGCCGGCCGGAGGGCCCTTCGGAGGAAGTACGACGGCGGCCGGCTGGCGCGGCGCCGCGCGGCGCCTTTTCATACTACCCAACCGGCCGGGGGCCGGGGATTGTTCCCCGGCCCCCGGCGTTTGGATGGCGAAACATTCAGTCTCAGGCGTTCTGCTTCCAGAGGTTGATGTCCGATTCAACGGCAAACTCGTCGATGGCATTCAGTTCCTCGTTGGAGAAGCTGAGGTTGTTGATGGCGGACAGGCTGTCCTCCAGCTGCCGGACACTTGAGGCACCAATCAGGGCGGAGGTAACAGGTGAGCCCTTGGGCTGGTCACGCAGGATCCAGGCGATGGCCATCTGCGCCAGCGACTGTCCGCGGCCTTCGGCGATCTTCCGCAGCCCGCGGACCCGGTCCAGCTTTTCCTCGGTGATGGAGTCTTCGGAGAGGAAGCGGGCCTTGGCGGCGCGCGAGTCGGCGGGGATGCCGTGCAGGTAGCGGTCCGTCAGCATCCCCTGCGCCAGCGGTGAGAAGGCGATGGAACCGGCGCCCACCTGGTCCAGCACCTCGTACAGGTTGGGCGAGCCGTCCTCGGTCCAGCGGTTGAGCATGGAGTAGCTGGGCTGGTGGATCAGCAGCGGCGTACCGAGTTCCTTGAGGATGCGGGCGGCCTCGAGGGTCTGCTCCGGCGTGTAGGAAGAGATACCCGCGTACAGCGCTTTCCCCGAGCGGACGGCGTAGTCCAGGGCGCCCATGGTTTCCTCCAAGGGCGTTTCCGGATCCGGCCGGTGGCTGTAGAAGATGTCCACGTAGTCCAGGCCCATGCGCTGCAGCGACTGGTCCAGGCTGGAGATCAAGTATTTGCGGGAACCCCATTCACCGTAGGGGCCAGGCCACATGTAGTAGCCGGCCTTGGTGGAAATGACCAGTTCGTCACGGTACGGCCTGAAGTCGTCCCGCAGGTGGCGGCCGAAGTTCGTTTCCGCGGACCCGTCCGGCGGACCGTAGTTGTTGGCCAGGTCAAAGTGGTTGACGCCAAGGTCGAAGGCCCGGCGGAGGATGTCGCGCTGTTCCTCGAAGCGCTTGTCGTCGCCGAAGTTGTGCCACAGGCCCAGGGAAATGGCCGGGAGTTTGAGGCCGCTGCGGCCCACCCGGCGGTAGGGCATGGATTCGTAGCGGCTGTCCGCTGCAATATAGGTCATACGTTCCATCCTGCCAGTTGTGACCCGCGCTACACGGGCGATGTTAGCGCTAAGAGGAGAAGTTACGCCGGGGCGTCATGGCCCCGGCGTAACTCGTGATTCAGGACTTCAGGATCGCGGCACTCCACGGTGCCAGGGCGAGGGCCCCGCCGTCCACGGAGATCCCGTCGTCAGTGGCCAGAAGGAGGTCGCCGGACGCGCCGTCCAGCCGCACCTTGGTGTCGGAGAGGTTCACCAGCACCTCCACGGATCCGCGCCGGAAGCGCAGCCAGCCGGCCTCGTCGTCGTACGATACCGCCGTCTCACCAAAGCCAAGCCCGGCCACGTCCGGATGCCGCCGGCGCAGCGCCGTCAGCGACCGGTACAACTCCAGGAGCCGCGCGTGGTCGCCGGTTGAAGCTTCAGTCCAGTCCAGTTTGGACCGGTTGAAGGTCTCCGGGTCCTGGGGATCGGGTACGACGGCGGGATCCCACCCCATGCGCTCGAATTCCTTGATGCGCCCTTCCGCGGTGGCCTTTCCGAGCTCCGGTTCGGGGTGGGAGGTGAAGAACTGCCACGGTGTGGAGGCGCCGTATTCCTCACCCATGAACAGCATCGGCGTGAACGGCGACGTCAGGGTGAGGACCGCGGCGACGGCCAACTGCCCATAGGACAGGGACTGCGAAAGCCGGTCCCCCGTGGCCCGGTTGCCGATCTGGTCGTGGTTCTGGTTGCAGACAACGAGCGCTGCCGGGTGCACCAACGAAGCGTTGATGGGCCGGCCGTGGTGGCGCCCGCGGAAGCTGGAGTAGCTGCCGTCGTGCAGGAACCCGTCCTTCAAGACCTTGGCCAGCACTGCCAGGGACTCGAAGTCAGAGTAGTAGCCGGTGGTCTCACCGCTGACACTGACGTGCACTGCGTGGTGGAAGTCGTCGCTCCACTGCCCGGCCAGGCCGTACCCGTTAACGTCCCGGGGGTAGATCAGGCGCGGGTTGTTGAGGTCCGATTCGGCGATGAGGGTCTTGGGCAGGCCGGTCTCGGCGGAGATGGCATCGCCCAGGGCGCCCAGGTCTTCCAGGATGTGCACGGCCCGCTCGTCCCGCAGCGCGTGCACGGCATCGAGCCGGAGCCCGTCCACGTGGTAGTCGCGCAGCCACAGTGCGGCGTTGTCCAGGATGTATTCGCGGACCACGTCCGAGCCGGGCCCGTCCAGGTTCACCGAGTCGCCCCAGGTGTTGGCGTCGCCCTGCTTCAGGTACGGGCCGAACTTTGGGAGGTAGTTGCCGCTGGGTCCCAGGTGGTTGTAGACAACGTCCTGGATGACGCCGAGTCCTGCGGCGTGGGCGGCGTCCACGAACCGCTGGTACGCAGCCGGCCCGCCGTAGCCTTCGTGCACGGTGTACCACTGAACGCCGTCATAGCCCCAGTTGTGGGTTCCGTTGAAGCCGTTGACCGGCAGCAGCTCCACGAAATCAACGCCGAGGTCCGCCAGGTAGCCCAGCTTCTCCACTGCAGCGTCAAGGGTTCCTTCGGGCGTGAACGTGCCCACATGGAGCTCGTAGATGACCGCGCCCTGCAGTTCCTTGCCGCCCCAGCCGGAATCCTGCCAGGCATAGGCAGCAGGATCGTAGGTGCGGGACTGCTCATGGACGCCGGCGGGGAGCCGGCGGGAACGGGGATCCGGAACCGGGGTGGTGTCACCGTCCAGCAGGTAGCCGTAGTCCACATCGCCGTCCGCCGGAGCGTCGGGCGCCGTCCACCACCCTTCCGAGCCGGGCGCCGTCTCCTTCTTCTGCATGGGGTACTGCCGGCCGTCAGCCAACAGAACTACCGATGAAACGTCCGGCGCCCACACATCGAAGCGCTCGGGTCCGACGTTGACCAGGGTCATGCCTTTTCTCCATCCACGGGTACCAGCAGGGCCACCGGGTAGGTACCCAGGACCTGGGCGACCGAAACCGGGCCGGGTCCGTAGCTGGCTCCCGTGAGTTCGTCACGCATGGCAGTGGAAAGGTCGACGGCGGTGTCCCGCCATCCGCCGTCGGCTTCCAGTCCGGCAGGGAGCCGGGTGGCGAGCGTGAGGGCACCGGGGGAAACGTCGGTTCCGCGGCTGAACGCGAGCAGGTGCCCTGCGGCAGCGCCGGTAGCGGTCACCGGGGTGTATCCCTGGAACAGCTCCGGGCGGTCCCGGCGCAGGCGTAGTGCCCGCGAGGTGACCAGAAGCTTGCTGGCCTCTGTGCCCGCGTCAGGCAACGTGCCGGCGTCGAGCTTTGCCAGCTCCGCCTGCCGGGTGCCGAAGTCCACCGGCCGCCGGTTGTCCGGGTCCGTGAGCGACCGCTCCCAGAACTCGCTGCCCTGGTACACGTCCGGCACACCGGGCATGGTCAGCTGGACCAGCTTGGCGGAGACCGAGTTGGAAGCGGAAAAGGCGTCGATGCGGGCCACGAAGTCCGTGACCACCTTGGCAACCTTGTCGTCCTCGAACACGGCATCGACGGCGGTCTTCACCTTGGACTCGAAGTCCTCGTCGGGGTCGGTCCACTTGGTGGAGTTGCCGGCTTCCCGGGCTGCCTTTTTGGCGTAGCCCTGCAGGCGTTCCCGGCTTGCCGGCCAGGCGCCGACGATTGCCTGCCACAGCAGGTTCTCGTACGGGCCGTCAGGGATCGGTGCCAGCCCGCGGAGCTGCTCCAACGTGTGCGCCCACTCCTCCGGCAGCTCCGCGATGACCGAGATCCGGGCCCGGGCATCCTCGCTGCGCTTGGTGTCGTGGGTGGACAAGGTGGTCATGGACAGCGGCAGTTCCTGCTGGCGCCGCTGCATCCGCTGGTGGAACTCCTCCGGCGCCACCGCGAACTCGGTGGGTTCGGCGCCCACCTCGGTCAGGGTGCCAAGGCGGGTGTAGCGGTAGAACGCGGTGTCCTCGACGCCCTTGGCCATGACCATGCCGGAGGTCTGCTGGAACCGGATGGCAATGGCATTGGCAGGGTCCAAAAGCAGCGGAAGGAGGGTGCCCACAGCCACTTCCAGGTCCGGCCGGTGTGCGGCGGCGGACTCGCACGCTTCCTTGAGTACATCGGCGCCCACCGGCAGGTAGGAACGGTACACCGGGAAGGACGCGATGATCTCCGCGATGGCGTCCGCTGCTTGGTCCACGCTAAGGCCGTACGACTCGGGAACCAGCCGGGCCAGCCGCAGCACCTCGGAGCGCAGGATGCCATCGGTGATCATGCGCTTGGTCCCGCGGATCATCTCGGCATAGTCAGCCGGCTCAGGGGTGCCCCGCAGCGAGGCGTCCAAGGCGTCCAGCGCCTGCTGTCCTGCCGGGTCGACGAAGACCCGGTCCACGTCGGCTAGCGCGTCGTAACCGGTGGTGCCTTCGCAGGCGAAGTCCTGGGGCAGCACTTCGCCCGGTTCCAGGATCTTTTCCACCAGGACGTATGCGCCGCCGCTGAGGTCCTTGAGCCATCGCAGGTAGCCGGCGGGGTCGGCGAGGCCGTCCGGGTGGTCCACGCGGAGCCCGTCCACCAGGCCCTCGGTGAACCAGCGGCCCACCTCGGCATGGGCCTTTTCGAAGACGGACGGCACCTCCACCCGGATGCCCGCGAGGGTGGTGACTGCGAAGAAGCGGCGGTAGTTCAGCTCGGCGTCCGCACGGCGCCAGTCCATCAGCTGGTAGTGCTGCCGGCTGTGCACATCCTGCGGAGAGTCACCCTCGCTGTACGTGCCCTCTGCGAGCGGGAACCGGTGGTCGTAGTAGCGGAGTTCGTTGTCCTTGACCTCCAGCTTGTCCAGGTCGGCGTCCGAGCCCAGCATGGGCAGCCGGACCTTTCCGCCGCCCAGGTCCCAGTCGATGTCGAACGCTTCCGCGTAGGGCGACTCACGGCCCTCCTTAAGCAGCGACCACCACCAGGGGTTCTGCACCGGAGTGGCAACACCCACGTGGTTTGGCACGATGTCCACCAGCACGCCCATGCCGTGTTCGCGGGCTGCCTTTGAGAGGGCCAGCAGGCCTTCCGGGCCGCCGCGGTCCGGGTCCACGGCGGAAGGATCGGTCACGTCGTAGCCGTGGTCCGAGCCCTTTTCCGCGGTGAGGATGGGCGACAGGTACACCCAGTCCACGCCGAGGTCCTTCAGGTACGGGACCTTTTCGGCGGCATCAAAGAGGGTGAAGCTGCTGCGGATCTGCAACCGGTAAGTGGAGACCGGGGTCCTCATGCCTTGGAGTCCTCGTCGGCGCCGGTTGCCCTTGCCTCGCTGGCTTCCGCCGCTTTGGTCTGGGCCTCCACCATCACCTCCTGGGCCTCCTCCTGCTCCGCCATGGAGGCCAGGGAAGCCGCCGCGGAGTAATCCACCTCTTCCACAGGGCCGGAGTAGGAACGAAGCACCACCATCGACTTGGCATCCAGCTTCAGCGTGGCGCCCGCCTTGAGCGGCTCATAGTCGTCAGCCTGGGCTGCGGTGTCGAACTGGACCTCCCAGTACTGCGAGTACTCCTCGGCGGGAAGGCAGAAGTCCACGGCGTCGTCATGGGCGTTGAAGGCCATGATGAAGCTGTCGTCGGTGATGCGGCGGCCGCGGGAATCCTGTTCCTGGATGCCGTCACCGTTGTAGAACACACCGATGGTCCGGCCGAAGCCGCTCCCCCAGTCCTCCGGCAGCATTTCCGTGCCGTCGGTCTTCAGCCAGACAATGTCCGGCAGCTTTTCGCCTTCGCCACGGCGGACCGGGCGGCCGTCGAAGAAGCGGCTGCGGCGGAAGGTGGGGTGGTCGTGACGGAGCTTGTTCACGAAGGCGGTGAACTCGACCAGGGGCTGGTCCATGGCCTCCCAGTGGATCCAGCTGAGCTCGGAGTCCTGGCAGTAGGTGTTGTTGTTGCCCTGCTGGGTGCGGCCCAGTTCGTCGCCGTGCAGCAGCATGGGGACGCCCTGGGAGAGCAGCAGCGTTCCAATGAAGTTCCGCTGCTGGCGAGCCCGGAGGGCCAACACGGTCTCATCATCCGTGTCGCCTTCCACACCGCAGTTCCAGGACCGGTTGTGCGATTCGCCGTCGTTGTTGCCTTCGCCGTTGGCCTCGTTGTGCTTCTCGTTGTAGGACACCAGGTCCCGCATGGTGAAGCCGTCGTGCGCGGTGACGAAGTTGATCGAGGCCACGGGGCGGCGGGCGGAGCTTTCGTAAAGGTCCGCGGAGCCGGTCAGGCGGGATGCGAACTCGCCCAGGGTGGACGGCTCGCCGCGCCAGAAGTCGCGGACGGTGTCGCGGAACTTGCCGTTCCATTCCGTCCACTGCGGCGGGAAGTTGCCCACCTGGTAGCCGCCGGGGCCCACGTCCCACGGCTCGGCGATCAGCTTGACCTGGGACACTACCGGGTCCTGCTGGATGAGTTCGAAGAAGGTGGAGAGCTTGTCCACGTCATAGAACTCGCGGGCCAGGGTGGAGGCGAGGTCGAACCGGAAGCCGTCCACGTGCATTTCGGTAACCCAGTAGCGCAGGGAATCCATGAGCAGCTGCAGGGAGTGCGGGTGGCGGACGTTCAGCGAGTTGCCGGTGCCGGTGTAGTCCATGTAGTGCTTGAGGTCGTTGTCCACCAGCCGGTAGTAGGCCTGGTTGTCGATGCCCTTGAAGGACAGCGTGGGGCCCAGGTGGTTGCCTTCGGCAGTGTGGTTGTAGACGACGTCGAGGATCACTTCGATGCCTGCGCGGTGCAGGTCGCGGACCATGGCCTTGAATTCCTGGACCTGGTGTCCCACGTCGCCGGTTGCGCTGTAGGTGTTCTGCGGGGCGAAGAAGCCGATGGTGTTGTAGCCCCAGTAGTTGTTGAGTCCCTTCTCAACCAGGGTGCCGTCATTGACGAACTGGTGTACGGGCATGAGCTCGACGGCGGTGACGCCGAGCTTCTTCAGGTGGTCGATGACGGCAGGGTGCGCCACGCCGGCGTAGGTGCCGCGCTGCTCTTCGGGGATCTCCGGGTGCAGTTCGGTGAGGCCCTTGACGTGGGCTTCGTAAATGACGGACTCGTGATACGGAATCTTCAGCTGGCGGTCGCCGTCCCACTCGAAGAACGGGTTGATGACCACGCCGTGCATGGTGTGCGGCGCGGAATCGGCGTCGTTGCGGGAGTCGGGGTCGCCGAATTCGTAGGAGAAGAGTGCAGGATCCCAGTCAATCTGGCCCTGGATGGCCTTGGCGTAGGGGTCCATGAGCAGCTTATTGGGGTTGAAGCGGTTGCCGCTGGCGGGATCGTACGGGCCGTGCACGCGGTAGCCGTACTTCTGGCCGGGCTGGATGTGCGGCAGGTAGCAGTGCCACACGTAGCCGTCCACTTCCGTCAGCTCGATCCGGGTTTCGGTCAGGTCATCGGCCAGGAGGCAGAGTTCGACCCGCTCGGCCCGCTCGCTGAACAGGGCGAAATTGGTGCCGGTACCGTCAAAGGTAGCTCCCAGCGGGTAGGCATTTCCAGGCCAGACTTCCATCGTGCTCCTCATTTATTGGTCAGCAGCAGAAGGACATCGGAACGCCCCTACTGCTGGTGCGAACTAATGCCTACCGTAGTGGTTGGCTGTGACTATTACGTTTCCAGGCTCCATAGTTACTAAGCATGCTGACTTTACCCCAAATTTCAGGTAGGGCATCCGCAATTCCGCCAGCGGCGATCGGTCCGCCGGACACAGCCTCCGACGCTGTCCGGCCGGCCCTGCCATGCAGGGCCGCCCCCAGCGCGGCAATAGCGGCCCAGCGCCCGTCCGGTTCGATGCCCAGTTCACGGAAGCGGCCGACGTCGGAACCCGCCTGGGCGAGCAGCGCGCCAATGACGCCGGCCAGGACGTCCCCGCTGCCGGCAGTTGCGAGCCACGGGGTGCCGTCTGCCTGGCTGTAAGTGGTGCCCCACGGTGCGGCCACGAGGGTGGTGGCGCCCTTGAGCAGGACGGTGGCTCCGGTGCGGTCCGCAGCGTGGCGGACAGCCGCGAGCGTTCCCGCTTCCACCGCTTCCCGGTCCTCCCCGCGGCCGAGGCGCTGGAACAGCGACGCAAGCTCGCCGGCGTGCGGCGTCAGCACCACGTGCGGGGCCAGGATGGCAGGCAGCGCCGGCAACGCGCCGGCGTCGGCCACCACGGGAAGATCCGACGCAATCGCGTCCCGGGCGCGGGTCAGTTGTTCGTGGTCATGCGGTCCCATGCCCGAGCCCACCAGCCAGGCCTGCACCCGGTTTTCGGCCACCGTTCCGGTGCTGCAAACAACTTCCGGGCAGGACTGACGGACCAGGTCCGCCACCGACGGCGGGCCGAGGTACCGGACCATGCCCACCCCGGCGGCCAGCGCTCCGCGGCAGGCAAGGACAGCAGCCCCTGGGTAATTCTCGGATCCGGCCACCACGCCGAGCACGCCGCGGGAATACTTTTGGGCGCGCCGGGCAGGGTGCGGGAGGAGGCGGGCCATGTCGGCGTCCTCAAGGCGGCGAATGGCCGGCTCCGGCAGGTGCTCCTCGATGCCGATCGGCACCACCAGAACGCGGCCGGCATGGTCCGCACCGGGATCGGCAAGCAGGCCTGACTTCGCGCCCCCGAAAGTTACGGTCAGGTCGGCGGACAGGACGGGAGCGGCTGCCTCGCCGGTATCGGCGTCAACACCACTGGGCAGGTCGCATGCCACGACGACGCCGGAACCGCCAGCGTCAGAGACGGCACGGACCAGGTCCGCTGCAATCCCCCGCAGCCCGCCCTTGGCTCCGGTGCCCAGGACAGCATCAATTACGACGTCGGCCGCGGCGGTTCCGGACGCCAGTTCCGGAAGTGCCGCTTCGGTGAGCCGGTGCACCCGGCCGCCGGCGCGCTCAAATGCGGCGAGACCTGCCGGGTGCGCGGAATCCCCGGTGAGTACCGCCGTCGTACGCATTCCACGGGCTGCAAGGAAAGCGGTGGCATAGAGGCCGTCGCCGCCGTTGTTGCCCGTGCCCGCGAGCACCACGACGCGGGCACCGTTCAGGCGGGTGCCGCGTGCCTTGAGTTCATGGACGACGGCGTTGGCCAGCCCGTGGGCAGCGCGCTGCATGAGCGTGTCCCCCCGCCCTAAAGTCAGGAGGGGTTCCTCCGCTGCGCGGACCTGGGTTCCGGTGTAGGCGCTGATCACGGCGGCCGCCCCGGGTCAGCCCTCGGCCAGGACCGTGGCGGTGGCGATGCCGCCGTCGTGGCTGATGGACAGGTGCCAGCGCTTGACCCCCTTGGCCTCGGCAACTGCCAGGACCGTCCCTTTTACCTGGACGGTGGGCCCGTTCTGGTCGAGGCCGATCCAGCAGTCCTGCCAGTTCATGCCAGCGGGGGCACCGAGGACTTTGGCTACGGCTTCCTTTGCGGCGAACCGGGCAGCCAGGGAACGGATATGCAATTCCCGCTCGGCTGGTACGAACAGGCGGTCCCGCAGGCCAGGTGTCCGTTCCAGTTGCCGTCCAAACCGCTCGATGTCTACTACGTCTACCCCAATGCCAACGATCATGCGGTTCATTCTACGGTGGGGCCTTTGCCGCATCAGCCGGTCCACGCCGGAGGTGGCCGATGTCCGCCCTGAGCGCAAAAGCGCACGGTTTTTGGCACGGGCCGGTTAACGCGGAAACCCCGGGCCGCGAGGGCCCGGGGCTTCCGCTGTCCGTCGACGAACCGGTTACTCGACGGTGACGCTCTTGGCGAGGTTGCGGGGCTGGTCCACGTCGTAGCCCTTGGCTGCTGCCAGTTCCGCGGCGAAGATCTGCAGCGGGACGGTGGTGAGCAGGGGCATCAGCAGGGTGGGGGTTTCCGGGACGTAGAAGACGTACTCGGCGTAGGCCTTGACGGCTTCGTCGCCTTCCTCGGCGATGACCAGGGTCCGGGCGCCGCGGGCGCGGACTTCCTGGATGTTGGAGACCACCTTGGAGTGCAGCGAGTCGCGCCCGCGCGGGGACGGGACCACCACGAACACCGGCTGGCCTTCATCGATCAGGGCGATGGGGCCGTGCTTGAGCTCACCCGCGGCGAAGCCCTCGGCGTGGATGTAGGCGATCTCCTTGAGCTTCAGCGCGCCTTCCAGGGCCACCGGGTAGCCCACGTGGCGGCCCAGGAACAGCACCGAGCTCTCGTTGGCCATGCTGCGGGCCAGTTCCCGCAGGGGGCCGGCGTTGTCCAGGATCTTCTGGATCTTGGCGGGGATCTTGTTCAGGTCCGCCAGGACGTCCTTGATCTGGCCCGAGAAGATGTTGCCGCGCAGCTGCGCCAGGTACAGGCCCAGCAGGTACGCGGCGGTGATCTGCGCCAGGAACGCCTTGGTGGAGGCCACCGCGATCTCCGGGCCGGCGTGCGTGTACAGCACGGCGTCGGACTCACGCGGGATGGTGGAGCCGTTGGTGTTGCAGATGGAGATGGTCTTGGCGCCCTGTTCGCGGGCGTACCTGACGGCCATCAGGGTGTCCATGGTTTCGCCGGACTGGCTGATGGAAACCACCAGGGTCTTCTCGTCCAGGATCGGGTCCCGGTAGCGGAACTCGTGCGCCAGCTCCACCTCCGTGGGGATCCGGCACCAGTTCTCAATGGCGTACTTGGCCACCGTGCCCGCGTACGCGGCCGTGCCGCAGGCCAGCACGATGATCTTGTTGACCTGCTTCAACAGCTCCGGGTCGATCCGCAGCTCGTCCAGGGTCAGCTTGCCGTCCAGGTCCGAACGGCCCAGCAGGGTCTGCGCCACGGCGTCGGGCTGGTCATGGATTTCCTTCTCCATGAACGAGGAGAAACCGCCCTTTTCCGCCGAGGCCGGGTCCCAGTCCACGTGGTATTCCTTGCCGGAAGCAGGGTTGCCGTAGAAATCGGTGATGGCCACGGAGTCGGCTGTGATAGTGACGATCTGGTCCTGGCCCAGTTCCACCGCGCGGCGGGTGTAGTCGATGAACCCGGACACGTCCGAGCCCAGGAAGTTCTCGCCCTCGCCCAGGCCGACCACCAGGGGTGAGTTGCGGCGGGCAGCAACGACGACGTCAGGCTGGTCAGCGTGCACCGCCAGCAGGGTGAAGGCACCCTCGAGGCGCTGGCAGGCCAGCTCCATGGCACGGGTCAGGCCGCCGTTGGCGGGGTCCCCGCCCAGCTTGTTCCGCAGGATGTCCGCCAGCAGGGCGGCAGCGACCTCGGTATCCGTCTCGGACAGGAACGTCACGCCCTTCTCCAACAGCTCCTGCTTGAGTTCAGCGAAGTTCTCAATGATGCCGTTGTGGATCACCGCCAGCTTGCCGCCGTCCGCCAGGTGCGGGTGCGCGTTGCGGTCCGTCGGACCGCCGTGCGTCGCCCACCGGGTGTGGCCGATGCCGGTGAGCGTTTCCGGCAGCGGCCGGGCCTCCAGCTCACCGATCAGGTTGCTCAGCTTCCCGGACTTCTTCCGGGACTCGATGGTCCCCTGGGACACCACTGCCACACCGGCAGAGTCATAACCGCGGTACTCCAGGCGGCGCAGTCCCTCAAGGACAACGTCCAACGCACTGTGACCGTTAATTGCACCGTCAGTCGAACGGCCTACGTATCCCACGATTCCACACATAGGCACAAGACTATCGGCAGTGTGCCTGTTGCTCTAAACCGGAGGCCGTGCAGGCAAGGCCTCCGGGACCGGCGCTGACCGCTGAACTGGGGCGTCATTTCGTGATGGGCCGGGCGCGGGGCAGAATCTTTAGCGTGACTTCGCAACGCAACGATGCGAACGGGGAGGGTGCCTCGCCGTTCGTGGAGCTGGACCGGCAGACCTGGTCCCGGCTCGCAGCCCAGATGGAACAGCCCCTTAATGAAGAGGACGTGCTGCGCCTTCGCGGGCTCGGTGACCCCCTGGACATCAACGAAGTCAGGGACGTCTACCTGCCGCTGTCCCGGCTCCTGCACCTGTACGTGGAGGCGGCAGGGCAGCTGCATGCGGCTACCACCACGTTCCTGGGCGAACAGACCCAGCGCACCCCGTTCGTGATCGGCGTGGCCGGGTCCGTAGCTGTTGGCAAGTCCACCATTGCCCGCGTCCTGCGCGAAATGCTGCGCCGCTGGCCGGGGACCCCCAACGTGGAGTTGATCACCACGGACGGCTTCCTCTATCCCCTGGCCGAGCTCAAGCGCCGGCAGCTGCTGGACCGGAAGGGTTTCCCGGAGTCCTACGACCGGCGGGCGCTGCTGCGGTTCGTGAGCGAGATCAAGGGCGGCGCAGAGGAAGTCCGCGCCCCCTGGTACTCCCACGTCACCTACGACATCGTGCCCGGCAAGGAAGTGGTGGTCCGCCGCCCTGACGTGCTGATCGTGGAAGGCCTGAACGTGCTGGCCCCGGCCCGCCCACGGCATGACGGCCGCCAGGGACTGGCGCTGAGCGACTTCTTCGACTTCTCCATTTACGTGGATGCCAAGACCTCCTACATCGAGGAGTGGTACGTGGACCGGTTCCGGAAGCTGCGGAGCACCGCGTTCGCGCAGCCGGAGTCCTACTTCCACCGGTACGCCACACTGTCCGATGAGGAGGCGGAGAACACCGCACGGGACATCTGGAAGCGGATCAACGAGCCCAACCTCGAGGAAAACGTCCTGCCCACGCGCGGCCGGGCGCAGCTGGTGCTGACCAAAGAGGCGGACCACTCCATCCGCCGCATGCTGCTGCGGAAGGTTTAACACAGGTGTGCTACCAATGCGGGTCTCCCAGCCGGCGCATTTTCACCCGCTTCCTCGCAGCGGGGGCCGGACTCACTGTCCTGGCAGCCTGTACGCCGGAGGCACCCAAGGCCGTGGCGCCGTCGTCGTCCGCTCCGTCCTCCGCGTCACCCTCCCCCAGCGCCGCCGTCACTGCTTCGGCAAGCCCGACGGCGGAAACGGCCACAGTGAGCCAGTCACCCGAGACGCCGTCCCCCACCCCGTCGCCATCCACAGCCCTGGCACGGCAGTTTTCGCTTGACGACCCGAAGAGCCCGTGGGTCATCGTGAACAAGCACCGTCCGCTGAAGCCTGCCGACTATGTGCCCGCTGACTTGGTGCGTCCCGGCGTCGCCATTTCTGCTGCCGGTGAGGCGGCGCTGCTGAACAGCACCACGGCAGCAGCGGCCGAGGCGATGTTCGCAGCCGCCGCAGCAGACGGCGTGGCGATGGTCCTGGCCAGCGGCTACCGCTCGTACAACACCCAAGTGGCCACGTACAACGGGTACGTCGCGGCACGCGGACAGGCCGACGCCGACACCGCCAGCGCACGTCCCGGTCATTCCGAGCATCAGACGGGGTGGGCGTTCGACATCGGTGACGGCGGCGGCGCCTGCAGTTTTGAGCCGTGCTTCGCCGAGCAGCCAGCGGCGACATGGGCCAAGGCGAACGGGCACCGGTTCGGGTTCGTGGTCCGGTATCCGTGGATGCTGCACCCGATCACCGGGTACTTCTACGAGCCGTGGCATCTGCGGTACGTGGGAGTGGAGGCGGCGACGGACATGTTGAACCGGGACATCGGCACGCTGGAGGAATATTTCGGCCTGGAGGCCGCGCCGGCGTACCTGTAATTCCGGTGCGCTAGGTTGGTTTCCATGCTTACTGGATTCAAGAACTTCATCATGAAGGGCAACGTTGTGGACCTGGCGGTCGCCGTTGTCATGGGTACTGCATTTGGCGCAGTGGTGACGGCGCTGGTGAACAAGGTGCTCATGCCCTTCGTCTCAGGACTTGTGGGTGCACCCAACTTTGACAGCTTTGCACGGGTGGAGCTGAACGGCAACGCGATCGAGTTCGGGGTGCTGCTGACCGCGGTGGTGAACTTCCTGCTGATCGCTGCGGCCATCTACTTTGTGGTGGTGATGCCGATGAACCTGATGATCGAACGCCGCAACCGCCGGCTGGGAATCAACAAGGACGTGAAGAAGGACGCCGCCGAGGATCCGCAGGTTGCGCTGCTGACCGAGATCCGGGATGCGCTGAAAGAACGCACGCTCTAAGTTTTTCTGTTAATCGCAAAGTGGCCCGCCACCCTCTTGGGAGGCGGGCCACTTTTTTCTTGCTGCGTCTAGTGGATGCGACTAGTTGGAGGCGAGCTCCAGCGCGAGTTCCGTCCGGACCACCTGGGCGAGGTGTTCGGCGATGGACTGGGCCGTCTCTTCGTCAGCGGCTTCCACCATCACGCGGACCACGGGCTCGGTGCCGGAGGGGCGGAGCAGGACGCGGCCGCTTTCGCCCAGCGCGGCTTCCGCGGCTGCCACTGCCTGGGCCAGGACGTCATTGCTGCCCACGCGGGTGCGGTCCACGCCCTTGACGTTGATCAGGACCTGCGGCAGCTTGGTCATGACCGTGGCCAGTTCCTTGAGCGGCTTCCCGGTCAGGGCCACCTGTGCGGCGAGCTGCAGGCCCGTGAGGAGACCGTCGCCGGTGGTGGCGTGGTCGGAGAAGATGACATGGCCGGACTGTTCGCCGCCCAGGTTGTAACCGCCGTCGCGCATGCTTTCCAAGACGTAGCGGTCCCCCACGGCGGTTTCCACGATGGTGATGCCTGCCTCGCGGAGGGCGATCTTGAGGCCCAGGTTGCTCATGACGGTGGCCACCAGGACGTCATCCCGGAGCTTGCCGGCCTTCTGGAGGGCGATGGCGAGGATGGCCATGATCTGGTCACCGTCCACCTCGTTGCCCTCGTGGTCCACGGCAAGGCAGCGGTCGGCGTCACCGTCGTGGGCAACACCAAGGTCCGCGCTGTACTTCACCACGGCTTCCTTGAGCGGGCCGAGGTGGGTGGAGCCCACGCCGTCGTTGATGTTGAGGCCGTCGGGATCCGCACCGATGACGATGACGTGCGCGCCGGCGTCCTTGAAGAGCTGCGGTGAGCAGCCGCTGGCGGCACCGTTGGCGCAGTCCAGCACCACGGTGAGGCCGTCCAGGCGGTGCGGCAGGGTGCGGAGCAGGTGGACGATGTAGCGGTCCTCGGCGTCGGAGAAGCGCTGAATGCGGCCTACATCGGCGCCGGTGGGACGGATGGCTTCCTTGCTCATCTGCGCCTCAATGGCGTCCTCCACCTCGTCGGGCAGCTTCTGGCCGCCTCTGGCGAAGAACTTGATGCCGTTGTCAGGCGCCGGGTTGTGGGAAGCGGAAATCATGACGCCGAAATCGGCATCCAGATCCGCCACCAGGTAGGCGGCGGCAGGCGTGGGCAGGACGCCTGCGTCAAAGACGTCGATCCCGGAGCTGGACAGTCCAGCTTCCACTGCAGCGGCGATGAACTCACCGCTGGCGCGGGGGTCTCGGGCCAGCACGGCGCGGGGCCTCGCACCGTTGGCAGCGCGGTCATGGCCGAGCACGACGGCGGCCGCCTGGGCCAGCTGCAGGGCGAGTTCTGCTGTCAGCAGGCCGTTGGCCAGCCCCCGGACACCATCAGTTCCAAATAATCTAGGCACCGGTCAAGTCTAGAGGATGGGGTCGCTGCGGCTTGAAACGGCTGGCCAGCGGCAGGTTCTAAGACCTGTTCACCGCAGGAAGCGGCGGTTGCAGCTTCTTCCAAGCCCCGCCCACTCGCTTGGATGTCAGGTGCCATAGGCTGCAAATGGGGCAGGGGTACAAGCTGGCTTCTCTTCTCCGGCCATTCTCCTTGGACCGGATGGACTGAAGCGCATGAGCGGCAGCCGTCTGAGTTACATAGGAGACTTTGGTGCAAGTTGCCACAGCGCGAAGTCCAATTACCGGAAGTCGCGTGGCTCATTTCCACACTTGGTCGCCTGTTTACTACGGGTCGACCCGGGCCCACTCGAAGTGGCTGATCACCTGCCAAAGTAGTCCACCCACGTGCTAGTGACAAGGGTGTTCGTTACCGCCGGGGACACATGACATGTTAACGGCAGAAGCCCGCCCCGCTGATAGCGGGACGGGCTTCTGTGCAAGCGAATTTAGCGCTTGGAGTACTGCTGGGCCTTGCGGGCCTTCTTGAGACCAGCCTTCTTACGCTCGATGACACGAGCGTCGCGGGAGAGATAACCGGCCTTCTTCAGGGTCGGGCGGTTGTTCTCAACGTCGATCTCGTTCAGGGAACGGGCGATGCCGAGGCGCAGTGCGCCGGCCTGGCCGGAGATGCCGCCACCGTGGATGCGGGCGATGACGTCGTAGGCGCCTTCCAGATCAAGGATCTTGAAGGGCTCGTTGACGTCCTGCTGGTGCAGCTTGTTGGGGAAGTAGTTCGCCAGCTCGCGGCCGTTGATGGTCCACTTGCCGGTACCGGGCACAACGCGGACGCGTGCAACGGCTTCCTTGCGGCGGCCGACAGCTGCGCCGGCAACCGTCAGGGCCGGGCGCTCCTTCTTGGGAGCAGCTTCAGCAGCTGAGCTCTCAGAGGTGTAGCTGGTCAGGTTTTCCTCGGCCTCGGGGGCCTCGGTGGTCAGTTCTTCGTTCTGAGCCACGATTCTCCTTGTATTAAGTAAGTTGTTTGGTGGCCAGGACTACT
>Ga0308170_10000854_pt1 | contig 33616 bp, 42 predicted proteins | sample PhyBR2_2_FD_202136 | JGI IMG/M metagenome (GOLD analysis project Ga0308170, IMG submission 202136) | Phyllosphere microbial communities from UC Gill Tract Community Farm, Albany, California, United States - DLSLSB.R2 | ecosystem: Host-associated > Plants > Phyllosphere > Unclassified | place...
GGTGGTCGGCGATGAGCTGAACCGAAGGAGGAAGAGGGAGAAGGTGAGATCGGTGAGGCGGGATCTTCGAGAATGAATCGAGGGGTCAAAGGGACTTCTTGCGTTACCTCTCGAGCGTGCGGAGGTGGTGGCGCAGGTGAAGAGCGAGATAAGTTGAGCGGTGTTGGTGGAGAGCAAGAATATGAGCGAGGCAGAGGAGGGTAGGCGATGGAATAAGGAAGAGCGGCGAGTTTCTTGTCGACCTGTTCGTCGAGCGCTCGAGTATCAGTACTCGCGGAACGAACGAGAAATGCTAGAGTGAGCGGGAACGAACCTCTTTGTTACCTAGCTCATTTGCGAATCTCTTCGTATGTTCCCTTCTTCTCTTCTGTTCCCTCTTTCTGAACCACCATACTCCTCCAACAACCAACGTTAAGACGAGGACAATGATCAACAAGATAACCCACCACGGCAATTTCCATCCCTCTTTCTCCTCCTCCTTCGCTGCACTCGTTCTCGCTTCGACCGATACGAGATCTTCCAAACATACTCCGAACCCCGAGATTATCTGACATCCATTAGTCGTGTCGACGCATTTCCCGCTGACGACTTTTTGAGTTGACGAAGCACAGGACAAGCATTGATCCTTTGAGGAACCGTAGCAAGTCTCGCAATCTCCATGACAGTCGACGCATTCTTGTTGCTTCGGGTCGTAGAACTCGTGTTGCGAAGAACAGATCGAGAGGCAGCAAGATTCCCCTTGAGCGTTCTTGGTGAGGACGGGATTCGAAGCGGGACAGGAAAGACAGTTTGTCGAGGTGTCGGAGCATGTCTCGCAAGAAGGATGACAGACGAGACACGAGGATGTAGTTGAGGTGGAGGTAGAAGTGGTGAGGGAGGACAGAGGGGAAGATGTCGAGGAGAAGAAACCGGTTGGACAGGAGGAAGTCGAGAGGCAGGTACCGTTCAGGAGGAGATTCGAGGATGTCGAACATGAAGTGCAGAAAGAAGGGAGCGAAGGGAGGCAGGTGGAGCAGCTCGAGTCGCAGGCTAGAGACGAGTGCAAGATTAGCTCAAGGCACGAATCAGGAGAATAAAGCGTGAGCATACCTTGACACGAAGACCCGTCTTCGGAGACTGTCGATCCAGATGGACAGCTGTCTTGACACACTCCGTTGACGAGGTAGCTTCCCGGTAGACAAGCTGAACAAGTCAACTGATCCCGTTTCGAGCTTGTCGAGAACGAGTTGATTCCTCCTTTCGTACACTTCGACGGCAGAGCTGTGTTAACCCTCGCTCAAATCCATCAGTCTCGACGCAGAATAGATGGAAAGAGAGTGTGGACGCACCATCGCAAACTCCTTTGTCATTATCATAAACCCATCCCGCATTACTTCCTTTCGTCCTCTCACTGCTCCTCCCATCGCACACTCCCGACTTCTGATCGATCGCGACACATTTCCCTTCCAACAAGACATTCGGTGTCCTACACTCCAAACATTTCCCACTCCCTTCTCCGTAACAAGTCTCGCACATCGAGTCGCAAGCGACGCAGTCTTGCGAGGTCGATGGGAAGAACGTTCGAGAGGGACAGGTGATGAAGGTTCCGTTCGATGAAGCGGTTGTTGCGGTCGTGCAGGTCGTTGGAGAGGACGATAAGGGTTGCAAGCCGGATTGACAAGTCTGACAGGTCCCTGTAGGGCCAGAGCAGCTAGCACATGTCGGATCGCAAGCTGTACGAGGCTCGGAGGAGACCTAGTCAGTCCAAAAGATCAAGAGTCTAGGCGAAAGCGAGTAACGCGCCTAAACAATCTCCCGACGAAGACAAGTAGTATCCATCTGAACAAGCTGCGCATTGAGTACCATTTGATCCTCTCGTCCATCCAGCGTTACAGTCACAAGTAGCGGTCGAGGAGCTGCCAGAACAAACTCCGTTGAGACAATTGCAAGTATCTACGTTCAATCCGCAAATACGCATTAGCTTCTTGATAAGGGAGAAGGATGGGGGAGAGCGATCGAGCGTACCGGGTAGTGTCAGGTTCGCGTAAGAAGGTGGATCGAGGCATAAACCTGAACCAGTGATTCCATCGTCGCAATTCGAACATCCTGCTCTGCACTGTTCGGTGCAGTCTTTGCCATACAACCCGGGTAGACAATCACCTGTACCTCGTACAAGCTCTTCCGATCAGCGTCTCCTTGAAGAACGCAGATAGAAAGTAAGCACGACGTACCACAATCGTTTCCTGTAAACCCCGTTCGACAAACACAAGTTCCATTACTCGCGCAATTTCCTCCAATCCCACATTCTCCACCATCTCCTGCACATCCAGTGTTCCTGATCTCAATCAATTCTCCCTTCTGAACCGTCCCCGAAAACCCAAGTGTCGAAACATCGGGAATTGAGTCCCAAACGACGATTCTTGAATTCCCCGGAGTCGACACGATCGCATAAGAGTCTTCAGGTGCCGTTAAGAGGAGTGAAGAGAATTCTGATGGTGTAGAGGAATTCGAGGTCGAGTTTGGGAGAGGGTGAACAGTCGAGGTTCCTTCATAGTATGCTGATGGAAAGGTGATTAGACCTGGTTGAGTCGAGACGGTGAAGGATTGAGAAGAGGTCGAGAGGGAACCGGTTGATGAGAAACCGGGAGAGAGCTGGGATGTCGATTGGGAAGAGGAGAAAGGAGAGGGTGTTGAAGAGTTTGATAGGCTCGAGTTGGAGAGAGAGGGGAAGGAGGAAGAGGTATAGGTGCCGGGTAGGAGAGTGAATTGTTCGGTTGAGCCATTGAAAGGTGTTGAAATCGTCACTCCAGCTGTTTCTTGCAAATGATCAGTTTCCTGCGAGGTGGAAGAAGAGAGTAGACGTACCGCTAAGTGCGTTGCGACCTTGCAGACATTGCTGAGGAGTACATACGAATGGTTCACTAGAGTTTGCTTGATTGATTTGAGCGTGAGTGAGTGAGATTAGCGAGGTTAACAGCAAGAGCGATTTCATCGGAATTGAGCGAGCAATGTCGAGGGGGGAGGGAGCCGAAAGTGAACAGGAGAGAGAAGAGCAGAAGCAGGAGAGGAGCGGGAGTCAAACAGAGCGCTTGAGCGAACAAAGGAAAGCCAAAGCAGGAGAAGGCGAGAACAAGGGGAGAAGGGGACGTGCGGAAGAAGAAGAGGGAAAAAGGAGAAAGAGGCAGCCAGCTCCTGACAGTACTGTGTGATCATGTAAAGGCAAAGTGAGAAGTAAGGATCAAAAGGCAACTTGCAGCTCTTGATCAAAAAAAGACTAAAGTGGGTGAGAGAAGATTCTTGGGTTGCTCCCACTCACCACCACTACTACTTTAAACATGCTTAGATCTGCTATTCGACCAGTTGCCCGCTCTTTCGCTCCCTTAGCATTCAAGCCCACGTTCACGCGAACTCTCGTCAGTGAGTTTTTGCAACTTTCCCCTCCTACCTCGACATCCCGATAACAACTAACTCCCTCCCTTTTGTACAGGCAAACGATTCACTCAAGATCACGAATGGATCTCTTTCGATGATGCTACTGGTCAAGGTACTTTCGGAATCACCAATTACGCTCAGAAGAACTTGGGAGATGTCGTATTCGTTGAATTACCGGTAGTCGACTCGCAAATTTCAGCAGGAGGTACGTCCATTCCTCTCATCTTATCTCTCGCTATCACCCGAGACTGATAGAACGTCGGGATGCTGGACGCACAGAATCTATCGGAAATGTTGAAAGTGTAAAGGCCGTTGGAGAGATTTACGCACCCGTTTCTGGTCAAGTGAAGGAAGTCAATCAAGAGTTGGAAGGTACTCCTGAACTTATCAACCAAGATCCTGAAACTACTGGTGAGTAGCAAAGAGTTTTCCGAAATCAGAGACTGAAGTTTATGCTGATTTCACGCTCTCTTCACTCAGGTTGGTTGGCCAAGATTCAATTATCGAACCCAGGAGAGTTCGACGCGCTATTGAACGAACAAGCTTACGATGCTCTGTGCAAAGGAGCTGACCAATAAGCGGATCAGGGACAAGGAAGGAGGAAAGGCGTTTTGTTTTTGTAAAACTTGATATGAAGGGTTCAAACTGGGGACTAGAAGATTCGATACAATGCAATCAGTAGTAGTTCAACAATCTTCTCGTTGGGTTATAGAAAGGGGAGGAAAATCGAGAGTACGAAGCGTCTCGGCTTGCGAAAATGAAAAAATACCGAAGTCGTTCAACTTCCGACTCTTCACTCTCCCGCTCGAATCACTTCGACAAACAGTACAGAACATCTCAAGAGCCACGTCTGCGTGTCGCAGCCATATCTCGAGCGGAACTTTGAAGACACATCATCATCAAACTCGATCTTTCAACGACTCAATCTCGCCAACGCAACCTCACAGAGCTCTTCTGAGGACCGCACATTACGCATATCTTTATCATCTAGCGACTCATACCCGCGTTCAGCTCCCTCTTCTCTTCCTCGCTCATCCCTCTTCCCTTTATCGCTTTCCCTCCCTCTTGCTGTCCCTTTCACTTAGCTTACGATGGCCAGGTACGTACCATTCCACATGATCTGCTGTACATCATCCTGAGCTCATCATGTGCCAGCACCGTGCAGTCTCAAGATCGGTTCGCTGCTCCTCCGGACGCTCTCGAAGCCCATCGCAAACAAGATCAAACAACGAGCAAAAGATCACGAAGGCTTCAAGACTCGCACGGTATGGCTCGCCCAATTGATGCATCGAACGGAAATGAACTTGAGAGTGAGCTTGTTGGGAGAGAGTCCGAAACATATTAGACCGTTATCGGAGGCGAGGGCCATCGAGTCGGGCGCAAACTTTTTGAGTGAAGGCGTAAGTTACAAAGATTCTCTTGATGTGTCTTTCGTGAGGAGAATTTTGAGGTCAGGCGAAGGAAACGAACGGAAACTGATTTGGTCGTCGGAAAACAGTTCTTGTTTACAGTAGCAGCTACAATCAGTTCGTTTATCCTCCTTACCATCCCTCATCATTCTCTCGAGCACCTGGCTCACGAAAATCGCCGTGAACAGTCATAGGAGAGACGTATCGATCAAGTCTGAAAGAATCGAAACGACGGGATCAAGTTCGAGAATCGCTGATAACGCACGAGATGGAGATTGAGGAACTGAGGGAACGACTGAAGGATGTTGAATCGAGTTATGAGGGGGAGAAAGAGCGAGGGAGAGAACTAAGTTCGATTCTAGAAGAGGTGCGTTTCATCTTCGCTTGATCCACTTTGACGACTTGAGCTGATCCAGTGACATTGAACTTTACAGGTTGTGATGATTGGACTGAAAGGAGGATTTGCGAGAGCACGAGCGACAGCGGAAGAGGTAGAGGACGATCGGGACAATTGGGAAAGGCACTTGAGAGTGGGTGAATTGGCTAGACGGTTCGGGACGCATGAGAGGGTACTGAGGGACGAGGACGAGGACGAGGAAGAGGAGGCAGATGTACCGATACCGAAAGAGGTGGAAGATTTAGGGCAGGGCAAGAGGGAAGAGTTAGTGAAGAAGGCGGATGAAGAGGAACCGATTGTACTCGAGCAGAAGACAGATACGGAGGATGAGCGGATACCGAAGCTGAAAGAGGAAGCTGAAGCGGGTGCGAAGGTGACAGGGAACGGAACGGAGTTGGAGTCGAAATCGCAATAGACACGTTCGCCTAGGATCGCATCTCGCGTTGACGACAGAACATCGAGAGAATCGCCATTGATCGCAGAGGCTATCGAAACACAGAGTGAAAGAGAAATAACGGAAATTTGCTTTGCGAAAGAATGCTGAACGAGACCCCTACAGAACGATAATCCACCTACTCCTCACTGATCTATCTCCCTCGCGCTCTACCTACGATGCTTTTGTTGATGTTACACTGTCTACTATCCTTGCGAGAGCAGACATTTACTGATCCTTCTTGATCCTCTTCGTTTCCTCGATCGTCTTGGTGGGAGGTGAAACCCAAACGTTCGCTGCCAGCTTGAATGCCTCGTCGATGAGGATGACGGGGAATGAGATGGCTACGACGGCTTTCCATTCCGTCCAGTTCAGAGGAGTGATCATGAACAAGGTCTGTACGTTCGAAATATCGTTTTCACATTAGTCTATGTCAAGGCGTGTGGAAAAGCGTCTGAACGTACGGAGAAGAAAGGAACGTAGAGAATCATGAAATGTAGAGCCATTGAGAGAGTGATTGCTCCAACGAGGTACATGTTCTTCCAAGGTGGGAGCGAGAGAAGCGATTCGTTCTCAGCTAACGAGTTGAGAGCCTGTACACAATCACAACGTCGTCAACTTCGCGTACAGAGGAACTGATCAACGAAATAGAGCGTACATTGAACATTTCGATAACGACAAGAACCGAGAGTGAAACGGTGGTTGCGTGTTTCGCCATTTCGTTTGAGAACATCTCGCAACCGATTTGAGGGAATTGAGCGGAGCAGGAGTGGAAGTGAGTCTACGTTTGAGCAAACAAGATTAGCTTTCGAGAAGAAATTAGGGGAGTGCGAGAGAAGTCAAACTCACGAGCTGGTAGTAGGAGATTTGAGGTCCTCCTTCGTAGAACATGAACCACCATGCGTCTGTGAGGCAGCGCGAAAGCTCGACGGTCAGTTCCGCATTACAAGATGATTGAGGCGGAGACTGGTCACTCACAGCCGAAAACGCAAGCAGCTCCAACATAAGTTCCGACGACCATGTAACGGAAGAACAACCATCGACTGATGAGAGGCTCTTTCGATGATCGAGGAGGTCTTCGCATGATGCCGTGATCAGGAGGGTTGAATCCGAGAGCTACGCCAAACCGAACATCGAACGTCAGTTTCCAGTTGTCGGTTCAAAGTTAGGTTTAGCGTACCAGTAGCGGGTAATCCATCAGTGACCAAGTTGACCCAAAGTAATTGAACACTTTGAAGAGCTTCGGGCATTCCCAAGAGAACAGTCAAGAAGATACTGTGTGATTCATCGCAAAGACATCAGCAACCGTCGAAGCGGGTGAGTTCAGGAAGAGCGACGCACCTGACAACTTCACCAATGTTTGACGAGATGAGGTATCGAATGAATTGTTTCGTGTTTTCGTAAATCGATCGTCCTTCTTCGATCGCTTTCTCGATTGTTGCAAAGTTGTCATCGGCGAGAACCACATCAGAGGCGAGCTTGGCGACTGTTCGCATGCGAGAGAAAGTCAGCTCAATCAAAGGCGGGAGGAGGAGCGGAAAGAAAGATTCACCATCAGTTCCTGAACCCATTGCGAGACCGATGTTCGCACGTGCGAGAGCAGGAGCGTCGTTGATACCATCTCCAGTCTGTGATATGCAAGGATACATCAATCTTTCAAGTCTTAAGAGAAAAGGATTGAGAGAATAGCCACTCACCATAGCGCAAACCAATCCTTGTTCTTGAAGCAATTCGACAATCTCTAATTTATGACCAGGTTCCGTCCTCGAGAACAAACTAGCCCTCATAACCGCGTCCAACTTGTCCTGTTTACTCAACGCCGAGAACTCTTTTCCCGTATAACTCTTTCCGGTCAAATCCTCCTCCTCTTGGAAAACCCCAATTTGTCGACAAATCGTTTCTGCCGTATTCTTGTTGTCTCCCGTAATGACTACGACTCGTACTCCCGCGGTCTTACACTTCTCAATCGCGCCTCTGACTTCGGGACGAGGAGGATCGAGCATCGCGACGAGTCCAGCGAAAATCATCTTTTGTTCGAAATTGACGTATTGAGAGGAAGATTCAGTGTGATAGTGCTCGGCGTTAGGGTCGACATCTTCAACGTAGGCCAAGGCGAGGGTTCGGAGTCCTTGAGAACCGTATTCGAGGAGTTTTGAAGAGATGTCGTCGCGCATCGAGGAAGAGAGAGGTTGGGGTCCGGAAGGAGTTTGAACGTATTCACATCGATCGAGAACGGATTCAGGTGCTCCTTTGACGAAGAGTGCGGCGGTGGAAGCAGAGTTCTCCTTGACGAGGACTGACATGGATTTACGATCTCGGGAGAATTCGAAGGTGAGGAGACGGGAGTAGAGGGATTCGAGGTGATCGTTGATGGCTGATACTCGGGAGGATGAGTCAAGGGAGGAGAGGGAACGGGATTCGAGGGAAGGGTGGCCGAGTTTCTCGACGAGGACTTTGAGGGCTGCTTCGGTAGGTTCTCCAACGCAAGCGTACGAGTCGTTATCCTGTGAGGACGTACAGATTCATCAGCTGGTACTGCAGAGCTGACGAAGGAGCAGACTCACCGAAGAGTAAGCGATTTTGGCATCGTTGCAGAGAGAACAGATTTGAGCGAGTCGGGAAATCGAGGGAGTCGAATGAAGTGATCGAGTGTCGAGTTGCGAGCCAGTAGAGGAGCTGCACGAGCTTGTCGATCGCCCCTATCAATATCCGGAACAAGAGATAGGAAGAGAGAGACACGTACGAGATCGCACCAGTAGGAGCATAAGTTGTTCCCTCAACCTTGAATTCCTCCAATCCACCATCCTTGACGATCGCGAACTGTACGAAAGTAATGATGGGAAACATGAGTCCCATTCTTGTATACAGGAGAGATAGTATCCGAGCAATCCAACGTACCTTTGCAACACTCATTTGATTCGTGGTAAGAGTTCCAGTCTTGTCTGAGCAGATAACGTTCGTTGATCCGAGAGTTTCGACAGAGGGTAAACTCCTGACGATCGCGTTGTTCTTTGCCATCTTCTTGGTACCGAGTGCTAGACAAGTCGTGATGACTGCTGGGAGACCCTCAGGAATAGCAGCTACAGCTAAAGCGACCGCGATCTGTGAGTCCCGATCACTTGACACCATCAGTCTCGTATCGAAGAGAGCGATGGGAGAAGAAGGTTGACTCACCTTGAAGTAGTAAATAGCACCCTTGACCCAACCTCCATGACTAGGATCCGTGAAATTCTTATAATTGACAATCCAAACCAACACGCAAATCACCGCGATGACCTTCGCCAATTGTTCTCCGAATTCGTCGACTTTTTGCTTGAGAGGAGTCTTTTCCGAGATTTGAGAGGTGATAGATGAATGAATGTTTCCGAGTGCAGTGAGAGATCCGGTCGCGACTACGATGGCATGAGCTTTTCCTGACACGACAGTCGTACCCTATCGATCGTATTGAATGTGAGCTTGTGGAGACTGAAGAGAGGAGAAGGGAGACGTACGGAGAAGAGCATATTTGTCATATCTTGCTTAACTGCATCCTCATCATTGACCGTGTTGAGGTATTTACTGACACTCTGACTCTCTCCCGTCAACAATGCTTGATCAATGGTGAAACTTGCTGAACTGATCGAGATGACCCTCGAATCGGCGGGAATCTTGTCTCCAACTGCGATGGAAATGATGTCTCCTGGTACGAGGTCTGCTGAGTGAATCTTCGCAATCTTGCCAGATCGTAGGACCTTTGCTTCGTCGGGAGAGTACTCCATCAAAGCCTGTGAGCCTCAAACACCACTTGATTAGCGTTCAAACTTTCGTTTTCTCGAATCGAAGGAGACTTCGAGTGCTCACCTCGATAGCCTTTTCCGCGTTTGTCTCCTGCACTACACCGACCCACGCGTTCAAGATCAAGATGGTAAGAATGACGATGGGTTCGACATAAGCGGTAGCTTTATCATCGCCTTCCTCCAAATAAGCCAACACCAAACTAATCGCCGCACTTCCCAACAAGATCAATACCAACTGATCTTTGAATTGTTCTAGGATGAGTTTCCATAAAGGTTCCGAAGGATCTTCGGGTAGAACTGGGAAGAAAGGAAAGGGAACCGAGGTTACGACGTGTTCAATCATGAAGACGCGAGAGAGGGAAGAGAGGGAGGACATACCATTCTTGCCATATTGTGCAGTATGTTGTTCTACTTGCTTCGAGGACAGACCAGTCGTTGGGTTGACATTGAAGTGCTGATAAAGTGAATCGGGAGTTTGGGTGTGAGGATTAGGTGGTAATAACGTGACCATCTTTCAAGGGTCGGTAGGGGGTGTAAGGAGCGTGTATAGAGAGTCTCTTTGCTATGGTTCGTTTGAGGGTGCAAGTTGTTGGCGAGAGGCAGACCTTTGAAATATTTCTCAAGTTCAACTTTCTCATCAACTTCATCCACAAACTCAAGATAAGTATGTTTGGAGCATTCAAAGCCTCACCAATAACCTCAGTCGGTCTCCTATGGTACGCTGCTCCTCTCCCTCCGTTCTCCTCCTTGCTCTCTCTCGTTTCATCTCCATTCACTCATCCCTCCCTCTCTTCAACTCGAACAGGAAGATGCCTTATCGCTTATCAAAGACGAGAAAGTTCCGTCAACGACTGAGGTTAAAGTCGGTCGATTCAGTGATTGCTACTTTATCTTCTTCGCTGCCTCAAAATTCAACCACTCCTATCGCTTCACTCGTGAGTTCTACCTCCTCCTGTATCTGTTCAATGCCACGAGCTGATATGGCATTGGGAATGTAATTGACAGGTTCAAGCGCACGAGTTACCGACAGAACAAGAAATGAGACCGAAAGATAAATACACCACTTTCTCAAGGAAGGAGACTGGATACAGGAAAGGGATTCACAAGGTTCCCCAATGGACCAAAGTGACGGATAGATTGAACCCAAAGGGATTCTAGGTGGAAGGTGGTACTGTCGTTCTTTCAAGACTTTTGATTTAATGTATTGTACTCTATCTCGCATCGTTTGCCTCTCACGGATCCAGCGGGGTTTGATGGTTGAATCGCCAGCCTGGCTCTTTCTCAGCGCTGTCTCTCTCGTCAGACAAAGTCATTTAGAAGGAGAGAAACTGCAAAAAAAATCTAGCTTTGTTTTTGCATTCCCTCTTCCTCGTCTCGTTTCCTCCCCTAGAACAGCATGACCTTCATTTTCCCTTCCCTCAACCTCGTCATAACCTTCTCACATCCCAACAACTTGAACAAATCGCTCCTCGCGTCCGGTAAATCCAATAGACTTCTCTTTTTCGAATCCAAATGACTCGTATCGAGGATCAAATGTGAGAGATGCGTCAACTTTAACGAATCTATACGAACGAGTTTGAGTGAGTGGAGAGCTGGAGGAGGAGAAAGGGACAGAGAGCGTACCGGTCTCGTTCAAAAGCTTTTCAATTCGATTTGGAGTTCCTACTGCGATTCCAACGAAAGTCTTGTTCAAGTATTCAGCATGTTCATTCAGTTTGAAGTGCTGTTGCGTTCGAAAGAAGTCCGATATATCAGCTGGCAGCGAAGGTGATACAAAGTGCGAGAGTTCGAAAGTACTTTGGCAAATAATTTCCCAACATCGATAATTGTTCCATCTTTCTCTTTCTTCCTGAACGTCTTGACGTCCCTACACAGATCTGCCACCCTCAAAGCTGCTCCAGATAGTACGATGACTCGAGGAGATCCTGGAGCTTTGGGCATTTTACCCAAAGTCGTGCACGCAGTTGGAATCGCTGCAACGGAGTAAGGAGAAATTGCGTCAGGGAGGAGCACACGGAGAAGGGAAGGAGGGGGGGAGCAAACATACCTTCTTTCATATAGGTCAAGAGTGATTTCCGAGAGTCTAGAGGAACCGATGAAGTGTCTAGAAACATAGTTTCTGATCTCTCGCAATCCTCTTCTTTTTCATCAGTTCCTCCGTTTCTCCTTCCCTCAATAAGGTCAATCGAGACGTACGGTTCATCCTAACCTCGTCCAATTCCAACCCAGACAAATCCTTCAACACTTTGCCTTGTTTCTCACTGAACCTATCCAATACGACTTCCAACGGTAAAATCGCCGTATCATCCATTTTCCCTTCCTCCTCCTCTTCCTTCCCTCCTCCCAACAGTCCCAATTCCTCCAATTTCGCAGTCTTCTTCAACTTTGACGCTTGCTTCTTCTTTTCTTTTTTAGCCTTTTTGGATTCTGCAGAGAGAGGTTCATTCGATGAAGGTGCTGGTCGTTTCTTGCTAGGTTCTGATTCGTCAGGTGACAAGTAGGCTTCTACATCGTCGCCTGCTGTTGGAGAAGGTCCTTCATCGTTGTCATCGGGAGAGAGGTAAGAGTCGTCTAAGAGAAGATTATCATCTAAATCATCTCCACCTAGTTCTACTGTAGGTTTCGGTTGCTCGATTGGTTTGGGTTTTGAATGACTAGTTTTCGACTTCTTTGAAGGTGGTGGCATATTCGTAAAGTGAATGGTAGAGAATCAAGAAGCGACTCCTCTCTCTAGAGATTCTGTTGCTTCAACCTCAACCGAAACCATGTCATATCGTCAATCCCTCTATCCTGGAGCATCCCTATCTTCCTCTTCAGCTACTCCTTCAGCATCAGCAGTCTCGAACCTATCAGACAAACAAAGACAAGTTCAACATTTTCATCAAATTCATCAACACTCTCAAAACCTCTTACAACTCTACCAATCTTACGCAGACAAGTATAATGTACTTGTAGGTGGATCAGAATGTATGTTCGCACCTTTCATTCGAATGGGATCGCGTCGAGTCGCTGATTTATTTCCTGTCCTCGACAGCCGTGGGAGATGTAGTGGAACATTGGCAAAACGTTTTCAGATCTACTTCACTAGCACTAGGTGAGTCTCTCTCTCTACGCGTCCCATTCGTCCTGAAGCATTAATTGAGTGGGTCGTGACTTTTCGCAGGTTCGATTCAAGATCAGAAACAAGCATTATCTACTCCTGATACACCAGCACAAGACGTGCAATTACCGAAAGGAAGTATGCCCGATCAGTTGGTTAGGATACCGGTCAAGGCAGAGGAAGGGGTGTCAATAGAGGAGGAAGGATCAGAATGAAACGAGTCCGGTGCAAGTGAGAGGAGGTGGAGAGCGATGAGACCGTGCGGACCTTGGGTCACAATCTGATGGTCTTCGAGAGACTTAGACGGCGGAGAAAAGCGCGAGAGTTTCATTGCGCTGTCTAGCTGAGTTCTGTTTCCTTACTATGTTGTTTTCTCTTTGCTTGTACTCCTCCCTTGTTGTATTCAGTCCTTAACTTTCCCTTTTACAGACAAATCAATCTCTTCGATGCGACGATCCCTCGAGCAGAGACATGCGAGAGAGACAGAAGAAAGAAACAGATGGGTAAAATTCAAAAGGGTATCATTCGTTTCGTTGGCTGCTACAATTCTATCTTATCGAGTCAAAGGTCAAGAGTGTCTATACATGTATCTAGGTATATCGAATAAAGTCTCATGCTTAAGTGTCCATCTTCATTCAGAATCCCTCGTAATACTGCTTCGCTTCTTCCAAAACCATTCTCTCGACTCCTTTCCAACTCCTCTCAATTTCGTTCCACACCAAAGCTCTCTTCTCGGGTACGATCGATTTGATCTGAAGGTCGAATGCGGCAGAGATGGGTCGGTGGTCCGATACGTTCACTTCGTAGCGTGAGTAGTGAAGAGGAGTGACTTTATCCGCTCGATCAGCGCCTGATCAAGGAGATCGAGGGCGTCAGTCGAGGAAGGTGGGATAGAAAAGGACAAGGCGTACGGTAGAGGATTCGATCACACCATGCTGGAATACGTCGTTTCGCAGACGAATCGTAATTATCCGTACCTGTTCAGTTCTTGGTACCCCTCAGCAAACGGCGAAACTGAGACTGAGAGGGTTTGAGAACTGACCTGGATCGTATTTGTATGTAGGAGGGAAATCTATTGTTGGTTCTCTGAAGGATCTCAATCGGAAAGTTTGGTTCGTTGCGAGTTGTTTCGTTAATTGATCGTGAGGTAACAGTGAACAAGCTTGACCCGAAGCGATTGCAGAAATAACGAAATCTCTTCTTGCGTCGATCTACGTGGAAAGTAAATTAGTCTGTGAACGAAGGAGGGAGAAGGGAGAAGTGACGAACTCGATAGTTGAGATCACCACTCAAGATGGTGAGCTCGTGATCAAAGACGTTGGTGCCGCTTGCGCCAGGAGAGTAGGCACCGAAAGAGGATGATTCGAGGTTCGAGAATGATGCTTTGTCTTCGAGAATGTCGACTAGATCTCGGTTTCGTTGTCGAGAGTGAGAGTGCCCAGCGGCGAGATGAACGTTGATGAAGCAGAGTGATGTATCGTCGATCACGAAGCCTAGCGAAGGCAGGAATGGTAAGTTCAAATATAGGGATGGCGAGAGGAAAGGAGGGAAACGAACGAGACAGAATCGCTCCTTTGTTTCCATATCGTCCACCCATTCCAGTCTTGACCGTGATGAGTGAGATATCTCGTAGTCTATCGGCTTCTCTCGTCTTGACAAAGATGCAAGAGAAGAGCTGTTCGTGATGGTAACGCGTGAGCTTTTCGCCTCGAGACAGGGCAAAGAAGATTGACTCACTCCAACCATATCTCCGACATGAACTACAGTGTATGGCTCTTCTGGAGGCATTGCGAGTCGAACTGCTTGGACTAACTTGTCGTGCCATTGTCGGTAAGCTGACGAAACGCCGCTTGACAGCTTGTCGCTCGTCTTCTTCTTGCTCAGTAGCATCGATTCTGTCGGAGGGGAAAGTCAGCTCAGCGTCGCGATGAACGAAAGCGTGGACCCGACATACTGGCAGTCAGTTTCTTATCTTCGAGATCAATCTGCGCGATCGCAAAAGAGGGTCAATTACGTTCTCATCTGACAACTTCAAGCGACTCACCATCTCCTGAAATCCGAACGAAATGATATCTGGACTATCTGCACTATGCAGAGCGTTCTTGAGGAATTCGAGATTGTCCATCGTTCCAACGAGATCGTGAGGTCTCGAAGCATCGATGTTCCATGAGACGCAAAGTGCTCGAATCGATCGGAAGGTACAGAAATCGGGCTGTCGAAGATGTAGTTCGTGATCTGTCGTTGCAAGTTTCATTTAGATTTATCGTCAAAAGAAGTGAAGAAAGGACATCGTACCGAGCCAGTCATCTCGCAAGAATCCATCCCACAAACAGATCTCATCGGCCGTCGCACTCGCTACTTGCAGTATCTCCTCCTGTTCTCGATCAATCCAGAGAGAGAGATCAGCTCGAGTCCGACTGAAGCGAGAAGAGAATGTAACAGCTCACCGTCCACAGAGCTGAAGGATCGACAACTAAGCTGATCACGGGATCTTTGTGTGCTTTCCAAGCTTTGAGTACCGTCCAAGGTTCTTTATCGACATCGTAAACATAGATAGAGCCTGTTCGATATCCAGCCCACAAGTATCGCTTGACTCCGACTAAAGCTGAGATGCTGTAAGGCGAGAGACGTTGAACGAGAGTGCAAGTGTAGGTAGTCCGATCCCAAACTGAGACGTATCCATTGTCGTGCCCGAGGAAGACGAGGTTTGGTTGAGAGGGAACGATGGCTGATGCCGTGACAGCTCCGATAATGCCAGCTGATTCGGGAGTGACGAGTGGTCGAGGAAGAAGAGAAAAGGGTCTGACTCCGGTAGGATCGAATGCTCGAATTTGAGGACTTCGCATTGATACTGCAGTCGAACCTTGTTTCGTCACTGGTCCAGATGAAGTCCAAAGCTCTTCACCGACGAGAGCTGCGAAGGTTTGTTTGTCCGGGACTCGTTGTTGGCGACTAGGTCCTCCTAGTAACGCTGCTCGACCATCGTCCGCCTCTGGAAAGTACTGACACTTCCCTGAATCGTCGAGAGTGAGCATAGCTCGTCCTATTCGGAAGATGTGCGATACTGGATGAGCGTGAAGGTTTGTTCGGATTTGGGTGATGACTCGTTCCGCCGTATCGAATTCGTAGATGTGCCCTTCTTTCGTGCCCGCCCAAACGTATCGACCATCCTCTTCCGGGCTGCTGACACCGGCGGCGCGGAACTCGAGCGAGAGGAATTTGTGCTTGTCATTCTCGATCGTGATTTCGTCAGCAAGTCCTGTGCTCGCTGGTCTCCAAATATGGATTCGATGGTGACCAGTCACGACTTGATGACCTCGTATCGCGAACGAGTAAAAGTGGTTCGAAGAGCGGATCGCTTTGCGTTGACGAAGAGTTGGAGGTCGTCGATTGGCGAAAGTTGCATCGGGGAATTCCTGAGCTCTCGCTGCCGCTTCGTCGAGTTCTTCTTCATCGCTCGAGGCATCTCCAGCGATAGTCGGAGCTCGTGGGATGACCTTGTCCGTAGCATTGATGGTTCGAGTCGGAGGAGGAGGAGGGATGTAAGGGGTAGAAGAAGCGGTTGAAGTACGAGAGTTTGTCGGAGAGATTGGTCGAGGAGGAACGTTTGAGCGGAGAGGGAGGGCAGGAGGTTTACTCGTGGTGGCCGCAGGAGGGGTCGTACCGGCACGAGGTGGAAGTTGGGGAGTAGGAGGGGCAGGAGAACCATTCGAGATGGAATTGGCGGGAGATCTCGTAAAGACGACAGAATCGCCGAGAGTCGGAGCTAGAGTAGAGGAGCCATTGGTCGAAGTCGACGATCCCGTACCAGATCGAGCTGGAAGCGCTGGAGGAGGGGCAGGAACGATGCGAAGAACGGGTTCGGTATCGGAATGGACTGGAATTGACGGTCGAGGAGGAATGGCTGGTCGATCCCTTGCTGACTTTGGCAGAGTCGCTTCTTCATCTTCATCAGAGCTCGTGTATGTCGAGTCTGATGAGACCTCCTCGTCCTCCTCCGTGGCTTGACTTGCAACCTCGTCGACTTCTGATTCTTGAGTTGAGCCAGGTCGACGAACATGATCGAAGGGGTCGTGTTCTTCCGCGAGAGTTTCATGAGATGAGGCCGCAGGAGTCGATGCGGACGAATTGAAACGGCTTGCTAGACTTTTGACGGAGAGAGTAGGGGACGAAGGTTCAGGTTCATCGAGAGTCTGAGGTTGTAGAGTGCCGAGAGTAGGGACGATTGGGGTTGTGGGATCACTTGGAGAGTCGGGAGGCGGATTGACGAAGCTGACAGAGGATTTGTGACGAGAGATAGGAGGAGGGGGAGCTTTGCGATATGAAGTGGTTGAACGAACGAGATTTTGCGGTCGACTATCGACGGGAACGGTTGGCGGAATGTTCTCGTCCCTCACTCTGTCTTGCGAGCTGCTCTGTTGTGAGGCGACACTGGCGGTTCGAGCGAGGATGCTAGGTTTGGGAGGAGGAGGAGGTCTTTTGATGGCTTTTGGTGTTGGAGGAACCGGTTCATCGTCTTGTCCCTCATCATCCGCCATTGTACTTCCATTCGCGCTGTGCCAGCTCTCTTGTGACCCATTCGTAGACCTTGAAGCGTCTCCCCTCTTCATCTGCACAGCATAATTTCCCTCCTTTGAACCATCTCTCTTCAAATCTGCTCCCTTACTTGGTATCGCTGGACGAGCCGAATGGAGTGAGGCTGGTTTGAGAGTCGGAAGCTGGAAAGGAGTCGAAGAGGAAGGATTTGGTGATGAAACGGGAGAAGGGGAAGTTGAACCACTAGTCGAGAGTTGTTCAAATCTAGCGCGTATTGAAGATACGGAACTTGCAGGAGAATTCTCTGGATCCATACTCAATGGATCAGATGAGTCGGATCTTGTTGTTGAGAGCGCGAAAGAGGAGGATCAGCAACCGATGACCGAATTGAGATGGTAGAAGAGAGAGAGAGGCTTACCCTTCGCTAGACGAGCTGTCCGTACAATGTAGTGAGACTGAACCAATACGAGGCGGGAATGGTGAAGTGTCGATTGAAAGTAAAGGGGAACTCATCCTTTCCGTTCCGTTTCGCAAGTCTGAGAGTTGAGTTTCTGACAAAAAGGGTTGCGTTCGAGATAGGAGCGGGGTCAGCTTCTAAGAGAAGCTTGCAGTACCCCAGACCAAGAACGAATGACAACGAACACCGACAGAAGGCGAGTATAAAGTTTCCGAAGTCAGTCCATTTCGAAACTCCCTCGTTTTCCATTCCTCTACGATCGTTGTTCTTTCGTAACTCGACCGACTTCGATCTCACTCTTCCGCTTAGCTTCAAACCAAGTGTTCCATGAGAACAGTACTGTGTAAAGAACCCTGCAGTTGCAAGTTTTTGGGGTTCAACGTTCTATATGACTTCGTTGATCTTTCTACAGCCGATGAGACTTGAATAACTCGTTCTCGATCAGTGCCCGTGACCATCATCTCCTCCTTTTTGCTCTGGTGGCACAGTGATCTAGAACGAAGAATCGCGTCAGTTTGCGATGAAAAGGCGAGATGAATAAGGAGAAGCGCCAACTCACTCGATCGTCGATGCGAAGTAGAGCAGTGCAAGCCTCGAGAGCACTCTTCAAACTCTTTACCTTGCTCACCATCGGTTCCAACACACCAGCCTTGACATTATCCCTCACTTCTCCCTTCATCAAATCTAAACCGTAATATTTGAGTCCTCGCTTGGCATCTCCTGCAGGCGCTGATTGGGCAGCGTTGTGGTACGCTCGAAGCTTCGCAACGAGATCGGTACTGTCTTTGGCGGCGTTGACGGAGAGGGTCTTCGGGATGACGAGAAGGGCAGCAGCGAATTCAGCTATCGCGAGTTGTTCACGCGAGCCCTGTTGGTCAAAACGAGAGTGAGTATGTGTTGTCCAAGAACGTGGATGAGATGGAAACGAACGAGAGTGGTTGCAAAGTTCTCGAGGTAGATACTCAAAGCGGTTTCGACAGCTCCTCCTCCGGGGACGACACTTCCACTTTCCAAAGTTCGCTTAATGGCACAAAGAGAGTCGTGAAGCGCACGTTCCATCTCGTCGAGCAAGAAATCTAGAATTGACTCGAGCCTGAATCAGTGAGGAATTCAACGCAGAAACAAGTGAGCGAGATGAAGCGTACCGTTCGCACCACGAAGGATGATGGAAGAACTGCTGACGACCTTGGTACCCTTTACCAAGATTAACTCATCATCACTGATCCTCTCCTGTACAACCTCTTCCGCAGATCCCAACGAACTCGCCTCGAACGTCTCCTCTCCATCCAAATTCGCCAAACTGCTGACCATTGTCGCTCCAGTCGCTTTCGCGATACGACGGAGATCTTCCTTCTTGCACCGACGAACGGCCATCGCTCCAGCTTCGACGAACTCCTTGAGGCAGAGATCATCGATACCCTTCGTAGTGAGAATGACGTTGGCTCCAGCAGCGAGAATCTTGCGAATACGTTCGAGAGTGATATCGGATTCACTATAGGTAGCGTGAGATCATGATGAGCGATCTGATCTCGAGGATGAGAAAGCGAGAAGAAGTGAATTCATACCGCTTGCGAATAGCTTCGAGTTGTTCAGGATCGTCGATAGTGATGTGAACACCGAGGTGCATACGTTGCTTCATCAGGTTCATATCGAGACAAGCGATCTTGGCTCCAGTGACTCGAGTCTTCATAGCTGTGCGTGGGGTAGCGTCGCTGTTAGTTTACGTCGAGACTTCACTAAAGCTGACATCAGAAGGTACCTTGACTAGCGACGGTACAGTTGAGAGCGTAACCCTTGACAAAGATTGATTCGGTAGCACTCTTTCCGTGAGCCTTGAGAACGTTGACAGCCTTGACGGGGTATTTGATATCTCCTCGAGCATTGATCGTCTTGACAGCGAGCATAGCGTCGACAGCCATGTTCGCAAAGAAAGCGTCGTCGCTGTTGCACACAGAAAGGAATGAGTTCAACGAGATCGAAGAAGGAGAACCGATCTCTGAGAACTCACGCTCCGATAATTTTACTCGACATGCTGGTCTTGGCGATGTTGATCAAGCACTCCTTTCCAAGTGTATCAACCTTGACACTGAGTTGTTCCGTCAAGTATCGAACTGCCTCCTTCGCTGCGAGTCGGTAACCGGTAATGACGGTCGTAGGGTGAATCTTGTTCTTGACGAGATCGTTCGCTCGCTTCAAGAGTTCGGCAGCGACGATGACGACCGAGGTAGTACCATCTCCAACTTCCTTGTCTTGTTGTTGAGCGAGTTCTACGAGGATCCTTCCCGCTGGGTGTTCAACTTCGATCAATTGAAGAATCGTAGCTCCGTCATTCGAGATTGTAACATCCTACGATCAGAACCCAGTATGTCAGCTGACCGTTTACGTACGCTCCAAGTCGTGCAAGATAGATTCTCGAAAGAAAGGGAGGGATAATTGGGAAAGAGAAACTGACTCCGATATCGTCAACCATCATCTTGTCCAATCCATGAGGACCCAAACTCGTCTTTACGATGTTTGCGATCGCTACTGCCGCTTGAACGTTCTGTTCCCTGACTTCTTCACCAGAAACACGCTCTCCTGAACCGAGCAGCATTTGTTGCCTAGGATCCCGTTGGAAGAAAGACATGTCGATAGATAGGGGAGATGAGAGGTCTATAGAGAGGAAGAGGGGTCTACTGGATCAGCCGTAGAGAGGGAGAGGTGGAGAGGTAAGTGGGAATTGATGAAACTGAACCACAAGTCGTCCTTCTATTGTACGGCTTGTAGGTCGATTGTCTAGTGTTGTTGTATACCTGTTGGAACTGTACAGAGTCCGAACTGGATCTCGAAAGTGGTTGGTAGCAAGTTGAGGTTCTCTCTCACTCTTTCTCCTTCCTCCAAATCCTTCGATTCTTATGAACAATCTCCCGGCGCATGAGACGAAAGAACTCGATATTCTAGACTATCTCTTGCCCAATGGGGCTCGTGTCAACATTAAACAAGACGGTTCCTCGCCGGATTCGACTGGTAAGTCTCACTTTGGCTTCCTTGAGGTTTCTCTCTCGCTGACTGAAAGCTCTCAAGGTAGGTAGAACGATCTGGCTAGGAGCACAAATCCTGGCGGTCTATCTCCACGATCTTCTCGGACCGACTCCTGGACTCGTCGCTTCAGCAGACGGGAAAGAACGGAGAAGACAAAGAGTGGTCGACGTCGGCGCAGGGACTGGATTGTCCTCGCTGTCCCTCGCTAGCATGGGTTACGACGTCCTATCGACAGACCTCGGAATAATCGTCGACGGTGTACTCTCGCAGAACCTAGAGGCGAACACCAAAGTTCTCCGGCTGAATTCGTTTGGACAACCTCGAATGCAAACAAAGGTCCTCGACTGGTTTCAGGATCCGACAGATTGGGAGTGGTCTATCAAAGATAGGGAGACGCTGGTACCGCCATTCGACCTGATCGTAACGGCCGACACTGTTTACGATCCATCTCTTTCTCAACCTCTCCTTCGAACTCTCCACGGTCTCTCCATACTCAACGATCCCGCTTCTCCCTCTCCGTCTCGACGTACATCTTCCTCTTCCATCCCGCCGATCTACCTCGCACTCGAAGCACGAGATCCAGCTCTAGTCGTATCTTTCATCGAGAGTGCCGAGAAAGACTGGAACTTCAAGTGTTCCAAAGTCAACCAAGGGAGACTGAAGAAGCTGGTTGGAAGTAAAACTGGTGGACTCGGGTGGGAAGACGAGTCAGTATGGGAAGGAGTCGAGGTATGGAAATTGAAGTTGAGGAAACGATGAGGCAATCGTTCGAAGTTGAGAGAGGACATTGGACATGGTCTTGAAGCATCATCACGAATATAGTTCGGAGTTTGATCGACACTAGCTCGGGCCGTCCTACTGATTCGAAACACCAGCCTCCGTCGCACCAATCTCGCATCACCGAATTTCCATCTCCTTCTCCCTTTCCTTTCTTCCCCTTCCTTCTCTTCCCCCTACACCCCAACGCTCTTCTTCCATACACCACACAACAAGAAACTATATGATCTCCTCCCTCCTCTCGCGTCTCCACCTCACTCCCGATTCCTCCTCCACTTCTCCTCCTCCCCTCTCCTCCTCCACCCCTCAAGACGCCTCGAAAGATTCTCTCGCCTCTCCAATTACAAAAGAGTTGGATTCTCAGATGCAGTCACTATTCGAGAACGATTATGGAGAAGCAGAGATCCCTTCTCCTGAACAAATCGTTGAGGAATTGGAAGATCACGGAGGAATCGAAGAGGTTCAGAAGGAAGAGGGAGGCAACACTTCGCTTGGAGATGCTCGAGAGGTACTCGTGATTGTGGAAGCTGCAGCTGGAGAAGCGAAGGGGGAAGGAGGGAAAAGGAAGGGAGAAATCGAGGATGGATTCGTTGAGGATAAGGATAAGGAGGACAAGGGGCAGGAAGGTGGAGAGAAGCTCACCAAGGGTGAGGAAGGGTAGTCGAGAGGAGGAGGTCGTTGCTGAGTTTGGGTGAGGAGGAATTGGCGAAAGAGGGAGGGGGAAGGAATCGCTTGCGGAATAGTGAGTTTCTCCTGCGATCCTCTCACTCGAGGACTGAACTGACGAGAAGGATCCTATCGAGTAGATCAATGGGCTGTAGTTTGTGTACTCGAAGAGACTCTGTCGTAAAGAAGACGTTTTAAATCAGGATTCAGAACTGGAGAGATTCCCACACTGCGTTTGTCTCCCGTCTCGCGTTCTGGTTCCCCTCGCATACTCGAGCTTTGCTCTACTCTCTGGACGTTCGGGGACCGTAATCTCACATCTTCGCACCTATCCGAGATCTTTTGAAAATGATTACGCTCTAACGCAGGAGTAGTTTCAAGAAAACAAGTGATTCAAGCAAGAAGAGAGAGAAGAGCGAGACACAAAGCCCAAATATAAGAAAGACATGGTGTAGGGAACGACTTGGAGAAGTAAGCACAGCAAGGAAACAAACGAGAGAGAGAGGAGGAGGCGGAGAGAAGGGAATGGAGAATCGATGGAGATGGAGACAAGAGGTGAGGGTTTCTTAGCAGGAACAACCACCTTCGTTTCCAGTTGTGTTCTGAGGTGTCACACTAACGTCGATCACTGTCAACGGGAGAAAGGTAGAATATCGGAAAGTCAGTTTTCCTGTCTTCTTTCGCCTGTCTCGTTGAAAGAGTGAGAGGTATCGACTCACTCTGATTCTGACCTTGACCCTCTTGTTCCCTATCCATCCCCGGTAAAGCTTGGGCAATCTTCCTAAACATAGTCTTGACATTGTGACCCGCTTTCGCAGAAGTTTCGATAAACATGACGTTCAACTCTTTTGATTTTGATTCAGCTTCCTCTGTCGTTACTTGTCTATCATCACGTCGAACGGAAGGGAGAGGTCAAAGAGCGGGGAGGGAGAGTCAGTTTAGCTAGGAATGAGGAAAGCGGGAGAAAAGGAGAAGCGTACCGCTTGTCGTTCAAATCAGTCTTGTTTCCAACTAGGACAATAATCACGTCGTTCCCTCGCTCTGATCGTACATCGTCAACCCATTTCGAAGTGTTCATGAATGATTGACGGTCTGCGAAGCGGCAACGCAAACAAATCAGCGGCAGTGCTGGCAGTGATTCGAGAGTAAAGAGCGGATGCGCACTGGTGATATCGTAGACTACTACCGCTACGCTCGAATCCCGAATGTAAGAAGGAATCAAACTTCTGAATCGTTCTTGTCCTGCTGTATCCCATAATTGAAGGCGAACCGTTCGATCTTCTAGGTACATCGTCTTGGAAAGGAAATCGATACCTGTCGACGTGAATAGGTGAAGGTGAGTCTCGGGAGGAGGAAAGGGGGAAAACAGGGGAGAGACAAGGGAGACGTACCGATTGTCGCTTGGTAAGTGTTATCGAAGGTATCGTACCTGATCTCGAGTAATTGAGTCAGATAGGTAGTCTCGAATGTAGATAAGAGAAAGTAGACTGACATGAATCGAGTGATGAGAGAAGTTTTTCCAACTGATTGTTCACCCAAGAAGACCAATTTGAACCTGTTGGTGGTACACCCTACGACGTCAGTGCAACTCCCACACTGCGTAATAGGAGAGAGTATGGACCTACTTTTTCAAAGCAGCATGAGCGAATTCGCTAGTTTGAGGGGCAGGAGCCGAATTACTCGTTGCTGGAGCTGCAGGAGTGGGGACAGTTGCTGCTTGAGTTGTCGAAGGTTCAGTCGACTGTTCTGCTGCGTCTCCTGAGGTTGAAGTACGAGTAGGATCTGCCGAGGCTGGTTGATCTGAAGAAGGACGAGGCGAGGAGATGGAAGTGGAAGTCGGAGCATCTGCAACGGGTTCACCAGCGGAAGCGTCGACTGCAGTAGCGGGTTCGGAAGACATGTTGATCGTTATCTAGTGAGTAGGATAAGTTGAGAGAGTGAAGGAAGAAGTGCAACTTGGAATTCAAGATGAAATTAAATGCAAAATGTCGTGGAGGAGAGGGCTGGCAGCTGGCACTTCCCTCTCACTCTGTTATCAACTTGACTCACTCAATATGGATCAATCAGCTCAAGATCTCACTCTAGGTCAACTCCTAACTCGAGCGATCAATCATTCCACTAAAATCACTTCGGCTCCTTCTCCAAACGATCAATCAATACAACAACTATTACAAGCTACTCTAGCAGACTTGAACCTCGCAAACAAACTCATAAACCATCTCGGTATACTCTCACCAAACGAAACTCTCGAAGATATCAATACGAGCGATTTGAGATGTTTGCTCGTAGATGCACTCAGCGGACAGTTGTGCTTGCTGGCAAAGACTAAAGGTGGGAAAGAACGTATCACTTACTTGAACAAGGCATCAGTGAGTTCTCTGGGGGAGCTTGGAGTCTGAGATGTTCAGCTGAAGTTGAGGGGAGTATTCGCAGAATCACTTCAAGAAGTACTCTTCACTCGTCGAACAATACGAGATTGTCCCTCAAGATCAACGAGCAGCGTATCAAGGTGTCAGTGCGAGTGAGATGGATTCGGCGAGGAGAAGGGCAGGCAAGATTGCGCAATTCAAGAGGGAGAAGGAAATTAAATCGAAACTAGAGGTGAGTGATCATCATCTGTCTGCGAGACTCTCGGATCGCTGAGCGAGCAAAAGTGGTCAATAGGAACTACGAAAACGCAAGCGAGAACGCTCAACACGGAGAACAAACCTCACCGTTGCTTCTTCCTCGACTGCTTCTTCTTCCTCTTCCTCCTCCTCAACTCCCGCCCCTTCACAACCTGCCGACGACGAGAACGACTTCCTATCAGAAGATGATGACGAATCCGACGATGTCGCACGACCACTCCTCATCTCCCTCCTACAACTACACTACCTCCGAGCCCATGCCGAACTTTCTTCCCTCGAACAAGAACTCGAACTCCTCGAACACGGAATGAAGATGAGCGAGATCCCATCCCCTTCACCTCACGCCTCTGCCTCCTCGAATTCCCGAAACAAGAGTGATGCTCGAACCGAAGATCAAGATGAAGAGGACCTTACCTGGAGATTAGACAAGATTTCGATGTCCCGAGATGATCCTTTGCTTTCACCATCCGGCAAAGTCCTACGACCCTTCACTATCCTTCCTTCTGCGAAAGGATCTTCTTCACAACTGGATACACGGTTGAGGTTGCAATCGGAGGTGTTTCAATCCTCGCATCGATTACCGACAATGACAATCGATGAGTACTTGGATCAACAGAATGAGATAGGGAATGTATTGCAAGGTGGTGGACCTAGTACGAGTGAGGAAGTCGATCAAGCGAGGAGAGATGAACAGGGGGAGAAGGAGGATGATACGCAGAGAGGATTGGATGCGGAAGAGAGGGAATTAATGAAGACGAGGGAGTTTGACGAGTATAGAGATACCCATAGGAAAGGAGAGGGGAATATGTGAGCTACTTCTTTTCACCTTTCTCTCGAATTGAGCTGACTCGATTTTCTTCTGATAGGCATAATCGAGGTTGAAAGATCGCAATACTATACTACCTTCGAAACATGACTCATCGTGCTATCTCGTTTCTCCATCCTTCGCTTGTGTCTCTCGCTTCGAGCGCTTCGAGACGTGTTCACCCACTTTTCGTCCAGCAAGTCCGGAAATCCGCGGTACCCAAGCTCCCCTCTTTCTTCTGCTCTCTTTCCGCCTTTCTCTTTCTCCTCCACCACTTCTCTTCGTCTGCTCGGGATGTCTCGTTCTTTCACTTCAGTACGCTCTTCGTCTTCGAGCGTTGACTGTCATACGGGAGTTCCTTTCGTCTCCACTTTCCTCACGAGTCTCATTGACAATTCGGTTTTGCTTGAGATCAGCGATTCAAGCCTCGAATCGAGTAGGTCCATCAGTACCTCGAGATCGATGAATAGTTTCAGCAAGCATTGGAGGAGATTGAGGAACAAGCCGGAGAAGAAGGAGTGAGCTACTCGAGTTTCGCTTTTCTTCGCACTTGTTCGCTGACTTGAAGCCCTCGCTACAGCAGAAAGCAGTCTCCAGAGGTTCCCGTCGCTGACGAGAGAGAACCCATGCTCTTGCGCCATCCTGACGAGCCGAAACCGTCGAGATGGCGAGCATACCTTCCGAAACCTCGCAAGCAAAGAGAAGAAGAGGCCAAGCGGCTCGAAAGGATCAAGAAGTGTGCCTAGCAATCTTCTACCGATTGACCCGAATTGATGGCTCTTTGCTTTGACGGCAGCATGGAGCACACACAACATCGAGGTAACTCCCTCGATTCGCGAGAGCGCAGAGAGCTCCCGTCCGAGGACCACCAACTCCCGACGATCGACTATCGACCAACGACGGCATCTTTCCACGCCCCCTCGGAGCACGGTCATCACTCTCGGGGAACAAATCATCCACATCCCACGACGAACTATCTGGGAGATATTCACTCTCGTCCCTTGTAAGTTGCCCATGGCTCGGCTCGCGTTCTCGATTGCAGCTGACGGCTCAGGCTCAGGTCACGTTTTGGCTTTGACCCGATCGAAGACGTGGAGCGCGCCCGTCGAGAGGAGGAGCAACTTCGCAGGGAAGAGGACGAACGAATCCGACTCGAGGCTGAGGAAGTTCGTAGGAAGGAGGAAGAAGCCCGAGAGAGGGCTCGCAGAGCGGCACAATCTCCTCGCTTCAAAGCTACTCCCTCCTTGCCCGCCGAACGAGCTCCTATAGACCCACGCACCTGGCATCAACATATTCGCGAGCGAGAGGCCTCTATGCATGATCGTAGAGGTCATGCAAGAATACAGAAACCGACGGTACACCCCGACCTCCGGCCAGTGCAGAAATTCATCAACAGTCGCGAGCAGGAGATGTTTGAAGAGGAGGAGCGAAGAAAGCGGCAGAGAGAGAGGGAGGAGCGAAGAAAGCAAGCGGAGGAAGAAGCACAGGGAGAGAGGGAGAAGCTCAGAAAGGCGGTAGAAGAGCAGGAGCGGGCCAGGAAGGAAGACGCGAGGATCATGGAGGAAGAGGAGGATCGCGAAGCTGAACGATTGGGCAGAGCTCTTCGCGCTGGACATCAACCAGCAACAAACGGTTTCAGAATGCAGCAACACCCCTCCAACAAACCTCCGAAAGCAAGAAAGACTCCCGTTCCCCATCATCTGAAGCTTTCGCAAGGTTCCTCCTCTCGTCGAATCCCAACTTCTCCAGGACCACTTCCAGCTTCAGCGTCTCATATGCATCCTTTCAACCTTTCAGACTTTCCCAGTCCCCCGTCGATCCCAAGTTCTGCGAGAAGGAGCTTGAGACGCAAATGGACCGGACCTTCATCTCCTCCTCCGATTTCTCAGCTTCCGGCTGTTCCCTCTCATCCATGTGGGCACCTCTCGTGATCTTCTAGTCACGCATCATCCAGACTGACGTCGAATCTCCCGAGCAGCGAGCCATATCAGGTGAAAGTCGAGCGAATAAACGATACTCTCTAAATCGCGGTCTCGTGTTTACTGTACACCCTTGCTACGTCTGTAATCAGTTGCTATTCTCTCTGAATCGCTTCAGGACTTGTGAGCGCTTGTTCGGCTTGTCAAATTCCGATCGAGAGCTTGGGCTTCTTTGCGAATGGAGCAGCAGCGAAGCTGAACTAACGCTAGCACGCTGTACTTATTGTTTGTTGTCGTCGTCGTCGTCGCTGTCTGTTCGTCTCTTGTCTCCTGTCTGTCTTCCCCAGCTTCGGACTTTCCGCGGTGGTCGAGAATTCACCGAGAATCTCCTTTCTGCCGCTAGCCGCTCTCTCTCTCTCTCTCCTCTCAGCTCGCCACCCCTATCGACAGTCAGGAATGGTTCAAGTGCATCCTAGTAGACGTTGGTCAGTCTCGAGCAGTATTTGCAGGTGAGTTTCCTTCTTGTTTTCGCAGCTTCACGCCCGAGGCTGACCTTACAAGCTGCTCAATTACTGTCTCTAGCAGCGACTATGACTCGCACGATACTCGAATGAGTACAAATATGCATGTGCTAGGTCATCGCAAGATAACAAGCAGAGCTCGCAAGCTGTTTTCGAACTTGGGAGGGGGAAGGTTCGTCTGATTTGTTCCGTACGCTCACGGGATTGATCGACTGACGTAGTCGTGCTCTATAGTGACGATAACGACACGGATGCGAGAGAGGAACAACCTAGAGTTGAATCGAGCAGGAGGAAAGGGTCAGTTGAGACGCTTTCGACTTCGGTAATCTGGCTCTACTGACTCCGCGTCATCGCAATGGGGACTCAGGTTCATGCAGTACATACCGAAGAGATGCCAGAGGATGAACGAGTCAAGCAAGGGATCGACTCGCATATGGGCTGATCCCAGCGGGAGGGAAGATCTGAGCAATTTGAGTGGGATCGTCAGGACTAGGTGAGTGTTGACTACCTTTTAAGGACAGTAGCGTATACTCATACGAGTCGCGCATTGAATCGTACAGGGAAATTAGGGTCTCCAGCAAACGACGAAGCGCTCTTTGTGGTTCCACTTCGCAATTCAACCAGTGCGACCCGTGCAACACTCGGACTAGAGTCTCCCGCAGACCACCATTACCACCTATCCGCATCCTTGTCGATCAACCGCCCACGCCCGTTCGGAGTCCCCTTCCGTCTCAACAAACGACCCCGAAACTTTCGTCAGGTCCTGCTCGCAACTCGCCTCTATGCGATACTACGCATCGCCGCTCTCTCGGTGATCCGAATCAGACTCTATACACAGCTCCTCATCGACACAACCGCGATACGTGGGGTGCATGGAAGAGCTTCAACGAGCATGGTCTCCCTCACGAGCGAGAAACATCGTAAATCTTGGGGTTGCGAGGCGGGTATCGGCGGAGCGGATGACGACAGTTGACGGACACTCGTGCAGTATATAGATGTGCGAAACCCATACCATCGAAATAGAATAGACTCTGTTTACCCTTTCGAAATCCGCTTTTGACGACGATGCTGGCTCGTCCTTCGGTTCGAGAAGTAGCGACGAACGTCGACTTGTATTCTAAAGCATATCAGAGCACTGGTAGTATAGCGAGCGTAGTATCAGAAGCAGACGAAGAGAACCCTTTGCCAGCGTGATGATGTGGAGTTCAGCGAGTAAACGATGGAGAGGCCAGTCGTTTGACCAGCTTCATCACGAGCTATATCTGAGCATGCCCAAGCCATCGTAAGTACGTTCTGTCGAAGTGAGCGAAGTGGGAGAGTGCGAAACGTTTTTCGTTTCTCTCTCAACTCCCAACAACGACGATTCTCAATGACAGCTTCCGCCAACGGCCACGCGCCACCGAGAGCATCCAAGAAGGCTGTACGGCGAACAACGAGACCTCGAGTATCGCAGAAGCCTAAAGAAGGAGGGTTAGCTTGGGCTATGGATCATCAACTGGGTGAGATCAATAACTCTCGTCTCTCACCTCTGATAGACTCGAGGCTAACGTAGAAAGTTGTTTTAGAGCTCTCTTTCGGTGCACTCGCGCTGATCCTAGCCGGTAACGCGCTGCATAGACCGGATTTCCACCTCTCAACAGAACTCACTCCTTCGCCTTCCTACCACATTCGACACGTCTTCTCCCGCTTCCTATTCCTATCCTTTCGAGTACCGGGATCAGATACATATTACAAGGGAAGAGAGTGAGTCAAGCCAAGTCTTGCGTTGCCGGAATCTACAGCTGATTCTCCCCGTTTCTTATCCTTCCCAGTGATGCATTCATTATCGCTTGGTGGGTGATAGCGTTCTGGTTCTTGAGGGAAGCGTTGATGAAGTGGGCGTTTGGACCGCTGGCGAGACGGTGTGGGATTAAGCAAAAACGATCAGTCGTTCGTTTCGCAGAACAAAGTTGGATGTTACTATATCCTAGTGAGTTCTCCTTGATCATATCCTCGAGCAGGCTGTGTAGCTGACAGGTCGATGAAACAGCAATCTTTTGGTCTCTCGGATTCGTATGCTCTTTTCAGATTGACCCCTCCTTCGATCAACGCAGTCTGACTGTTTCCTTTCTTGCAGTACATCAACCAAACAAGCGAGTACCGCAACCTCAACACTGAACATTACTGGAAAGGATATCCTCATGATGCTCTGCCCGCTTTAACGAAATGGTATTGTGAGTTTGACGAGTCTCCCTCTTCTTCATTTCTCAAATTGACTCTGCTACTTCCGGTTTGTAGATCTCGTCCAAACAGCTTGTTCGTCCTTACCCGATCTCCTCGTCCTGTCCTCGAAGCTAATGCAAGTCGAGTGATACAGTCTGGATTCAACAAATTATCGTACTCAACCTCGAAGCTAGACGAAAAGATTACGCTCAGATGTTCGCACATCACATCATCACGACTCTACTCGTTTCCTTCAGTTATGTGCTTAACTTTACTCGAGTCGGAAATGCTATTCTTTGCACGATGGATCTCTGCGATATCTTCCTACCCGTACGCATTTCGAGTTCGATATCATATCAAGCTGCATGACTGACTCTTGTGAACCCATACATAGCTCGCCAAACTCTTCAAGTACGCTGGAGCTCGCAAATTCTCCGACGCAACTTTCGCAGCTTTCCTCGTTTCATGGATCGTCACTCGACATGTCATCTACGGAATCATCCTATGGAGCGTCATCTTCGAATCCCCTGTTCTCGTTCCTTACGGATGGAGAGTGACAGAAGGTTACCTGTTTTCGCAAGGAGTTCACGTTTCGTTTTGCGTTTTACTTTGTCTATTGCAGATCATCACCTGTATTTGGTTGGTGATGAGTAAGCTCGCATTCCCTTTCTCGTGAACTGCGATCTCTCACTGACCCTCAAGCTCTAACAGTCCTTCGAGTGCTATGGAACATTCTGAGGGGAGGATCAGCGGAAGATGTGAGGAGTGACGACGAAGACGATGGAGAGGATGACGATGGATTGATTGACGAGGATGATTTGGATGCTTTACCGAACGATAGAGAAGTACCGACGACAGAACCCAAAAAGGATCGATAGAAAAGAGCATTGTCGGACATTTTTGTTATTCTACAACCGTTGTTCTTACGACTCTCTCCTACGATGCGATTCCGTTCCCTTGAGAGTGCTTCCGAGTCGAAGTTGAAGGATGTAGATTGATCAGTCAGCGAAAAAACCCGGGGTTTGGCATCGATGGCATCTTCGGTCAAGAAGGGAAGTTGCAACCAAAAAAAATTACAAGTTCCCTCTCTTACTCCCTACCTCTTCAACTACGGCTTCTTCTCGCCTCTCCTCCTTACTCAAACACTTTCCGAAACCTAGAATCATGTCTGAGAACGCTGTGTACGTCTCATCTCTCTCATCCTTTACTTTGATCTCTTGAAAGATCGGAAATCTCAACTCGGCGAGCGTCGGATATTTCGCTCCTCTCTCGCTCGACGTAGACCTCTGGAACCGACAAGGACGCCTGTAGAACGACGTCAAGTAGTAGATGCATCTCATGGGCAAAGCGCGAGAGTCGAAACAAGCTGGTGAAAGGAGAAACTTTGTGTAGTGACGCGATCGCTGACCTCCTTTTCTCCCCCCCTTGATCTTCCTCGATGTCTACAGCGCTGATATCGGAGTGAGTCTTACTTGATCGTACTCTCATCTATGGGCTCAACTGACTCCGATCTCGTCTCTTCAATCAGCTCATCGGTCTTGCCGTTATGGTTCGTCGAATTCTCCAAATAGACTCTCTCTCCTTCGAAAAAGATTCAATCCCTCATCGCCTTGATATGAAAACAGGGTCAAAACCTTATCCTCAACATGGCTGACAAGGGCTTCACTGTTTGCGCTTACAACCGTACCGTGAGCAAGGTCGACCACTTCCTTGACAACGAGGCAAAGGGTGAGTCTTTCTCTCTTCTACTGATTTGAAGCGTCGCTAACTCTCTCTCTCTCTCTCTCTCAGGCAAGTCCATCGTTGGAGCTCACTCCGTCGAAGAGCTTTGCGCCAAACTCAAGACTCCCCGAAAGATCGTCCTCCTCGTCAAGGCTGGTCAAGCTGTTGACGACTTCATCGGTCAACTCGAACCTCACCTCGAGAAGGGAGACATCATCATTGACGGAGGAAACTCTCACTTCCCCGACTCGGTTCGTCGCACCAAGGAGCTCGAGGACAAGGGTCTCCTCTTCGTTGGATCTGGTGTTTCCGGAGGTGAGGAGGGTGCCCGTTACGGTCCTTCCCTCATGCCCGGAGGTTCCGCTGCTGCCTGGCCTCACATCAAGGAGATCTTCCAAAAGACTGCCGCTCAAGTCGATGGAGAGCCTTGCTGCGATTGGGTTGGAGATTCGGGAGCTGGTCACTACGTCAAGATGGTACACAACGGTATCGAGGTGAGCTCTCTCTTCTGAGATTGCTGCGATTCTGGAAACTCATCTCTTCCCCTTCGATACAGTACGGTGACATGCAACTCATCACTGAGGCTTACGATATTCTCAAGCGTGGTTTCGGAATGTCTGAAGGTGAAATCGCTGATGGTGGGTTCTCTTGGCTCCTCCAAAACACGACTTGACGAAACTGACGAGGACACTGGGATTGGTTAGTCTTCGAGACCTGGAACAAGGGTGTCCTCGATTCATACTTGATCGAAATCACTACCGAAATCTTGAGGTACAACGACGAAGATGGTACTCCTCTCGTTACCAAGATCCTCGACGCTGCTTCTCAAAAGGGTACCGGAAAGTGGACCGCTGTCAACGCCCTCGACCTCGGAATGCCCGTTACTCTCATCGGTGAAGCCGTCTTTGCTCGATGCCTTTCTGCTATCAAGGCCGAACGTGTTCGCGCTTCCAAGGTTATCGGTGGACCTCAAATCGAGGCCTTCACTGGTGACAAGAAGCAATTCATCGACGACCTCGAACAAGCTCTTTACGCTTCCAAGATGTGAGTTTTTCGTTTCTTTTCGTTTTCCCTTTCTCGCGGTGATTGACTTTATTTCGCTTGTCTACCTCTAGCGTTTCGTACGCTCAAGGATTCATGCTCATGCGTGAGGCTGCCCGCGAGTACAAGTGGACCCTCAACTACTCTGGTATCGCTCTCATGTGGCGAGGAGGATGCATCATCCGATCAGTTTTCCTCGGAGACATCACCAACGCTTACAAGAAGAACCAAGAGCTCGAGAACCTTCTCTTCGACGACTTCTTCAACAAGGCCGGTGAGATTTGGATTTTCGAAGTTTTCGCATTTTTGGACGTCTCGCTGACTTCCTCGATTTCTTTCGTCTCTTAGTTCACAAGGCTCAACCTGGATGGCGCCGAATCGTCGCCCAGGGTGCTCTCTGGGGTATCCCCACTCCCGCTTTCTCCACCGCCCTTTCCTTCTTCGACGGTTACCGAACCGAACGTCTCCCCGCCTCCCTTCTCCAAGCTCAACGTGATTACTTCGGTGCCCACACCTTCAAGGTCCTTCCTGAGTTCGCTAACGACAAATGTACGTACCATCCTCCGACTTGTGGCGGAAAACGGGAAATTGAATTTTGAAACTCTGCTAACTCCTCCGCTTTCTTCTCTACTCTCCTACAGACAAGGAGGGAGCTGATAACCACGTAAACTGGACGGGAAGCGAGTAGAATCCACTGTTTTTCGTCGTCGTGGAGATGTAGACTGACCCATTTCGTGATTTCGCAGGAGGAGGAAATGTTTCCGCTTCGACCTACAACGCCTAGATTCTCGCTTCT
>Ga0308170_10000856_pt1 | contig 33460 bp, 34 predicted proteins | sample PhyBR2_2_FD_202136 | JGI IMG/M metagenome (GOLD analysis project Ga0308170, IMG submission 202136) | Phyllosphere microbial communities from UC Gill Tract Community Farm, Albany, California, United States - DLSLSB.R2 | ecosystem: Host-associated > Plants > Phyllosphere > Unclassified | place...
CCTTCGTTTCTCTGCAAGCGAATCTTCTCGCGTACTTCGAATTCTCTCTTCGCACTCGAATTTTCGACTTCTCACACGACCCCGTTCCCACTTCTTGCACTACGATCGAATCGACGACTTGGACGACTTGGGAAACGGGAGAAGCGAGATGTCGATCACCTCTCGTACTCGAGGAGGTGCAAGAGACACCCCATCCTCGACGATCAGAGTCTTTTCATTTTCTCTGCTTGTTGCTCTCCAATTCTCTCCTTCACATCGCCTTTGCTTGGGACGTGTGCAAGAGTGGGACTCGTTCGGACGACTCAGGAACGACAATTTGAAACGACAAGAGAGATTGGGGGTTGCAATGGAAAACGCTCAAATCACCATTTCGTTTGTCAAACGAAACTCCAAGCAATACATCTCCTTCTTCGGCGCCACGTCTCGAACGAATCTCAAGTTGTAATCTGGTAGTTGAGGATGCACTTTGAATCCAAGAACTTGGGTCGCTCGCTGTGTCAAGTAGTGGGATTTCGATCAGTTCCCTCCCTGATTTTCTCACCGAGTACGAGAAATCTCACCTCGCAGATATCCTTCTCCGCTCCCTCGATATCTTTCGTGAAACAGTAGCAATGTACTATTGGTAATCCAACTTGCTTGACCGCTTCCTTCGCTTCTTCTCCATGTTGAGCGTAAAGTCCTCGATAAAGTCCTCGATAAGCGTCCAAGAATTCGATAGCAGAGTTCGGCAGATTCATGACAAAGTGATTGATCAGTCGTCGAGGAGGAGAAGGTGTCGATGACTGAGCGGGAGGAGCAGGAGGAGCGGCGGAAGTAGTCGGGGCAGAGGTAGAAGAAGTGAGCCCTCGAGCTTCTCGATTTCGTCGGTTTCGTTCTTTTGCCGAGATAGGTGGGACGTAGGTAGGAAATGGAGTGTTCCAGACGGATAGGACGGAAGTTCGAATGAAGTCTCTCGCATCTTGGTTCGCCGTTCGAACTGTCGATTCAACCTGTTCCGTGGCAAGCGCAATCAGTTGACAACGCCCTCTTGAGCGAGTAAGAGGACCAACTCACCTTGTTCAGCTTCGCGTTCTCCGCCAGAGCTTCCGCACTAGCAGGATTTAAATCGCTCGCCATCACTCCGCAACCCTTCTTTCCAGCAGGGACCGCAAAGGGTCCTACACCCGCAAACGCATCGCATACGACATCTTGAGGGTCGAAAGTCTCGACTAGTCGTGCATGCTCAGTCTGTAATCGAGAGTTCCAGTAAACTTTCGAAAAGTCGAATCGGAATCGACAATCGTGTTCAGACTAAACGATCTCGAAGTCAGTCAAGATGTGAGGAGATGGGAGAAGGGTGACTGACCATTTCGACAAAGAAGTCGGGCTCTCCTGCGAGTACCTCCATTTGGAAATTCCGGTAGACGTTGTCAATCGTATCGAGTTTGTTCACTACCGTTCGAAGACTCTTGTTTTTCTGGTGGAAACGAACAGCGTCAACCAGCAATTCGTCATCATCGAGGAGAGAAGAAGTGACTTACATCGAGAATGACCCGACCGATAAGGTATTTGTGAGGAAGATATTGGTCGCGCAGATTGAGATGAGCTGTTGAACGTATCCGAGTGATCAGTTTGAGTCGAGCTGTAGCGACGAGAGGTAAGCATACCGATGTGACCGACTTGTGTGAAAGCGCTAGGAGAGTCGGCGAGGAGTTCCTCTGGAAGAACAGCTTGTAAAATCTGATCTGTCGAAATCGAAGCGAGAGTTCTTGAGTACTGCCGATTCGCAGATCACACAGGAGGCAACGGTGAACTCACCTGATGTCCAGTAGTCATAGTCGAAAGAGATGGATTCCTCTACTAGCTCTGCTTCGTGCTTTTCGAGGACTTCGACGAGTTTTTGTGGGAATTTCGCTGAGAAGGATTCGACAATGTCAGTCTCGCAAGCTCCGAAGCTCAATCAGAGTTACTCACATCTATCTCCTGTCCGTAACAGTACTCGACGATAATCGGCAGAAGGATCTTGAGTAACTGCACCGATTCCCCTCATGCGAAGAACGAATCTATTCAAGCTAATGGCATCAGCTCTCCTCCACTTCGCATTCAAAGTGTAGGACTCACTCTTTCGCATCTTGTTTGAGGAACTGAGTAGTCTTTGAAGCAGGTAACCTAGCAGCGAGGAGGGATAGTTGCTGAGTGAATTTCGACTTGTCCAACTCTTTCATTCCCCGATTCACTGGAGGCTCGATAGCTGGTTGAGGTAAGGTGGTAGGTAGTGGTGACATCCTGGAGAGTATACGAGTCAAGAATGACAGTCGGTTCAAGAGCATACAGCGAGCGTGTTTTTCCGCTGGACAAGAAGAGAGGAGAATTTTTTCAACTTTTGCTTCTCTTCCTTTCACTTTTACTTTCGACTTTCGACTATTCTGTACTATCCTCGAGCTGATCTGTGCTACTAGACTGCTATCGTGAGTCTCGCTTTCTGCCTCTTCTCGCCCATCCTTTTTTCCTTTCCCTTTTTCAACTTTTGGATATGATGGACAACACGCCTTATCCTCTTCGGGGGAAGGGCGTGTATGTTATCCCTGACCTAGTAAGGGGTTTGAGTACGCTCTACCCTTTCAACTGCCGACACTGTGTAAAACCCTGATCCTTCTTCACACCTCATCTTTTCGATTTTTTTCCATCAACCTCAGAGAATGTTTGTCTTGAGCTGTAACTGACCTTTTGCTTATTGGTCATAGATTCTTCGAATGGCTCAACAGTCTTGCGAGAGGTGGATAAACTGGGTTTGAGCTGTTTGTAGGGGATGATGGAATTCACCTTCAATTCTCCTTCCCTCTTCTATCGTTATTCTCGGCGCTGAAGGAAGGGGCAACGGGCAATCGCTGAGCTGGATCGAATGCATTCTCGCTCGTGACTTTTCCGCTGACACTCGCTTCTGCTCTCATTACTTTTTCGCATTCCTGCTTCGCTATCTTCCAGGCTTCATTCGACTCACGAGTGCGCTACACCTCTCTCGCTTCTCGCATTCTCGCCAATACACTACACTTGCTGAATCTGGAAACTGCCCGCACTCTCTGTCCCATCCTCGTTCTCAGGTTTACGCGTCGAAGTCGAGAGAGAAAGATGCTTTCTCAGTGTAACACTCTACGTCGAGTCAGGCTTCTCTCAAAGTGAGCTGTCGTCGAACAAAGCAGTCGGAAGAGACGAAACTCAGCTATAAGCTGACATTCCAAAAAGCTGAGAACGAAAAATGCCGTTCGACCCTTCGCAGGAATGTTCAAAGGAATTTTGGTGTTATTCGTTCCTCTGTCCTGCTGACTGTTCTGTTCTCCCTTCTACACATCTCCTTTCGTCGTTTCAACGTCGACAGATCAGCTACACGCCACCCCTCAATCACGTTGAAGACAGCAAGAGACGAAACGTAAAACCAAGGCAAGATTATTTCGACGGTCCATTTTCCAACTGGACTCGCGACGACCTCTTGTCCTAACAACTGCAAACCCTCTTCTCTGCCGTTCGCCCTTTCAGTCCACTTCGACGACTTGTCGACTTCAGCAGTGAAGGAGGAGAAAAGGAACCGAGGGATCGTTGATCGTTTTCGCGCAAAGTCCCCTCTCGATCTCATCCGGTTCTCCCAAAGGGGGAACTTGGGGAGGTTCGGTTTTCCCTTCTCCTTCTCTCATTCGCTTTCAAAGAAGGTGAGCCAACTCATTCACAAACTATCTTTGAAAGCGAAGGAGAAGCTGACCTTTCCTCCCTCTCGAACTTTCCTTCATCTCCTCAAAGAAACAGGTTGCTCTCGGTTGAAAGGGGATCTCGATCAAGAGTTTGGGCAAAGAGTGGATTATACCTGGATAGCTCAAGGTGAGTTGCTTGCTCTCTCTTCACCTCTCCTCTTGTCTCATCCTTCAACCAACCTCCACTCCTTCCCTCTTCCCAAATAGAGCTGACTAGAGCTACCCTCGCTTCTCTCTGCCGAACCATAGACCTCCACTGTGATTTATACCGAGGTACAACAAGCTGTCGTCAAGCGAAATTCAACCTGCGGACCAGTCCTCTCATTCATTCCGGGATTTCGACCCTCCTATCTTTCCACTTGCTCCCCTTCTCGGCATCTCTGCAATCCCTTCTCTCGGTACCGAATCTCCCCCATCACACACTCTCTTTCGATATCTTCACTTCATCGACTGGCTCTCCTCTACTTTCCTCTCAAACCTCCTCCTATCGCTATCTTCCCGACCATCTCGCTTGATCCCGATTCAGGAGCTATAGTCGAATCATGGCCACCACTACTGCTAGCATTTACACGCTACCTATTCCATTCTCGGCTTCGACATCCTCGTTCGTTCCCTCCCAAAAACCCTCTCGATTCCCTCCTCGACCAAATGAACCCACTCCTACCACCCCTTCGTCCCCTTCATTCCCTCTGTTCTCTCGCATCACCTCGCTCTCCTTCAGCTCAAACTCGAACAACTCGAAAAAGGACAGAGAGAGGAGGATCTCGTTTGGAGGAATCGGTGGATCAAAGGGTAAATCAAAGCTCGAATCCTCCACCTCGACCACACCAGATCTCAAGCGATCGAAGTCGGCTCGAACATCCCTCATCGCTGCAGCTACTCGAAGGTTGTCGTCTTCGAAATCTGGCACTTCTTCCGACCACCGATCGAGGAGAACTTCGACTCGAGACATCTCGAGACCTATCTTGCAAGAGCAGCCGCTGGAGGAGGACTCAAACGCTTTCATGAGGGACTACCAAGCAAGAGCACCGTTGTTCGCAATGTCGTCGCCAGAATTGGGTGGATTTTCGAGTTCGGACGAGGAAGGAGGGAGGAAGGGACAATGGGCAGATTGGCCGCAGCCGGGAGATGGTAAAGGATTATTCGAAGAGCGAAAGGAGGAAAGGGAGAAGGTTACGCCAGCGAGTCCGATGGTCAAATGGAGGAAAGATGGAGAAGATTCGTCGACTTTCTTACCCCTCACGCCCAAAACACCTCACTCTTTCGACACATCGGACCATTCATCCTCTTCCTTCTCCTCTTCCGACCATTCGACCGTCGCAACTACGTCTTGTCATTCTCACCGAGCCGACTTGCTCTCTGCACCTCCTCCTCGACTCGACACTCTTCCTCTCCCAATCGATCGAAGTTCGTCGCCTCCGATCGACGAAGCTACGCGAAGGGCGAACCGCGAGCAAGCTTTAGCGAAGTTGACGACTCCGACTCCGACTAAAACTCAGTTCCTGGACACCGAATTTGACGCTTTCCCATTCCCTCGGGTGCCGACTCCTCAGCTCGAAGCGAACTCAGCAGTGACGCCACCTCCTCGTCCCACTCGTGATCTTCCACCTCTGACGGTCTCATCGAGCTCTCACTCTCTGATCGTTACTTCTCCGACGACTCCTCTCTCTCCCCCTCCGCTTCCTCGCTCAAACACCGTTTCACTACATCCTTCTCCCTCAATCGCCCTCGATATCGACTTCAAAGGTCGACTCCTCCGTGCTCGATCAACTCACTCGACTTCCCCTCCTCCAGCGCTGTCGACTTCAACTTCGAGCGGTTCAAATTCTTCGACTCAACTAGGTTCTTCGATCGGTGGATTCTCTCCTCCTTCGAGTCGCTTCTCCGATTGGAACTCGAGGAGGAGTAGCGACACGAGTCTATGCCTGAGCGTCAACCCACCAACTCCCGAGAAAGGACCAACTTTCGTTAATTCCCCGACTGATTTCTATGGAATCTCGGATCGACGACATGCTGAATCTGCAGTCGACGTACTCGCTATTGTGGAGGAGGACGAGTCACCTCTTCGTATTCCTACGAGACTAGGTGGGCGAGTTCCTAGTGTCAAACGTTCGAACGGACCAAAATCCTCAGTTTCTCCGGTTCGGAGATCCTCTTCGAAACGCATCAGTCTCGACAGTACCGTGGCTTCTCCTCCTCGTGGTCCTCAACAAGACGTTCTCATCATCCCTCGCACCCGTTCTCGACCACCAAATTCGTCAGTCATCGCTCGACCTCCTCACCTCAGCGAATCGAACCGTACTGTCAGCTCGGGAGTCGTCGTCGAACCTACTCGATCGGAGAAGGAAGAGTTTGGATCAAGATTCAGTATCGGAACTGGAATGAGACCAACGAATGGAGGCGGAGGAAGAGTGAACTTTGTCGATACACCGTCACCTCGCTCACCTCCGACTTCTTCCAGTGACGAAATCATTCCTTTCCCCTCGACCGCACTCGCAGCTTCTTCTTCTTGCACTCGCACTTTCTCTCCAACGAGGAAACCTCACAAACGAGCCAACTCTGAACTTCACATTGATCAATCCCTCGCCCGCTCGAATGATTCTCCTCCTCTAGCGGGACTCGGCATCGGGCTAGGTTCACCCCCACCGAGATCGAGGCACGAGAGCTACTCTCCTGAGGTTGATGATGCGGGCGAAGCGTTGAGGGCTAGGAGAGCGAGTCGAAGGTTGAGCGGTCAAGCTGCGAGAACGAAATTGGTACTTCGAGAGAAAGGGAAACCTACTTTGACCTATGTACGTTCTCTCTACTTCTCTTGCCCTCATTGTGAGACTGATAAGGGTTGAAGCGAAACAGCAACTCGGAGAATGCATCGGAAAAGGTCAATTCGGAACTGTTTATCGAGCTTTGAACCTCAATACTGGACAAGTCGTCGCTGTCAAACGGATCCAACTCGAAGGCAAGACTGAAGCTGAAATTGAGCAACTCTCGAACGAGGTTTCACTCTTGCAACGACTCAATCATCCGGCGATCGTTCGTTATCAAGGTCTCCTTAGAAGTGAGAACTACCTCAACATCGTTCTCGAATACGGTAGGCCCTTTCTTCTCTCGCATATCATTCAACGTCGAAGCTGAAGGGAGCCTCTGCGTGCAGCTGAATCTGGTTCGCTTCAAACGACACTTCGTCAATTCGGTCAACTTCCAGAAGGATTAGTCGCGAGCTATGTCGTCAAGATTCTCGAAGGTCTCGCTTACTTGCACGAACAAGGAGTAGTACATTGTGATCTGAAAGGTAAGTAACGGTCTCTCGCTGTCCACAAATTACTTGAGCTCATCGTTTTCGTCGTTTCTAGCCGCAAACATCCTTTCGACCAAGACTGGCAACACGAAACTCAGCGATTTTGGAGTTTCACTCAATCTGCACGCTATCAAGAACACTCAAGGATTCGGTGGAGGTGCGAAGGACGTACAGGGAACGCCAAATTGGATGGCTCCCGAAGTTATCGAAATGAAGGGAGCTTTACCTGCTTCTGATATTTGGTCTCTCGGCTGCACGATCTGCGAGTTGATCGATGGTAGACCACCTTATGCCGACGTGAGTTTGACTGTCTTTGCTCTGCGAAAATATCTTCGCTGACCCTGTTCTTCCTCTCACAGCTCGTAGCGATGAGTGCCATGTTCCGAATCGTCGAAGACGAGAATGGTCCTCCAGTACCTGAATCAAGCTCAATAGAGCTACGAGCTTTCCTCGCAAAGTGCTTCAAGAAGGATCCGAGAGAACGTCCGACTGCTCAAGAACTCGCCGAGGATCCCTGGCTACTTCAACATTTTGTGCCTCATCAGGTGAGCCAGTCTTTCATTCTACTCAGCTCGAGGGTAGGGCTGACGATACCGATTCACAGAACCTGCGACCTCAAGACTCTCTCCCTTTCCTTCGACGAATCTCGGGAGATTATCAACGAGCTCGTCCTTCTCTCGACATGTCTCGTCCAGTCTCTCCCGTCTCGACTCAGCTTCACGACGCTCCTCTCAGCTTCGAGTCCCTCATTCCGCTCGAAGCCCCTGCACCACCTTTCGCCAAAACTGCTGGGATCAAGCGAGATTCTCTAGATTCGGGTTACATCGCAAGTGAGGAAATGCCCAACGTACGTTCTCTCTTGCTCCACTCAACTCTTCGACAGCTACTTACGCCCCGTCCTGCAGTCTCCCGAACGCTCCACCTTCCTTGTCGCTACCGAAGAGACGCCTCAACCTCATGATTGGATCCGAAGCAGTTTCAGTCGAGGTAAGCTTCTCTCTTCAGGCTATCTCCCCAACTTGTACTGATGTACTTCTAAACTCAGCCGTCGAATGCAAGCTGTGCGGTGAACATACGAAACGACACGCCGTTCTCTGCTCTCGATGCGGTTTGGTCTCTCATCGACGATGCACCGAGTTTGCTCCTACATGCGACTTTCGTGGTCAGCTTCTAGGACAAATCAGACATCCACTCTACCCTGCAGCTACCTTCTCTTCGACTTCACCTCCTCCAGCTCCTTTCTCTCTCACCGACTACATACCAGGTTTCTCGAAATCTCGTCGACCTCGACCTACTCCCTCTTCTTCCGACCAAAGCGTTGCACCCACCACTTCCCCTCCATGTATAGGAAAGGTTGCTAACGTCAAACGACACCTTTCGAACGTGCTTTCTTCGACGAAACCTCGCACTCCCGATCACACTCCTCCGTCCTCGCTCACTCGTACCTATGGAGGTATCCTCGGACGCAATCGTTCCTCGACCAGTGTCGTCACTCGTCGTGAGGAGAACGGTAGCGGTTCAAGCATCGTTCATGTCAGCGCAGATGAGCTCATAACAGGCTCGACGGACAAAGTTTTGGCAGGACCGCTTCGTCGTAAATTGAGCAACAACGTCAACGGTCGAATCGACAAGAAGAAGAGCCACGCTAGGACCCAATCTCAACCTGTCAACAAGGTCAAGAACGAAGGCGAATGTTTGATCTCTTGATCTCGTCGCCTTCTGTATAATTCTTATCCCCCTCCTTTGCCCCTTCTGCTTATACCTTCACTTCTCTCTACAACCCTTGCGACTTTCTCTGTCTATACCCTTGAATCCACACACGCTTACCCTCACTGCAACCCTTCTTCTTTCTCCCTTGGAACCTTTTCACTGTCTCTTATTAGCTACTTGTTCCTGTTCTTCCTCTTTACTCCTCACAGACGTTGTTGCTTCTCCCTTTTGCATTTCCTTCTTCGCTTCTTACCTTTCGCATTTCTTGTATCCAAATTTACTTGTCACTTTTTCGCACCTTAGCTTGATCTTCATTCGTTCTCACTCTCTTCTCCGCCCTGAAACAATACATCTCTTTCCCTCTCTCTCGTTGACACGATCCCGAAGAGTGCGTTCGTGAACGAGTGACTACGTTGCGTTACTGAAAATACTGTCGATAAAACTGCTTCATCCCTTCCTCCTCTATACAAATCAGGTCGAGTCTATGATAACTCATGGGTTTTTGCTTCCAAAGTCGGGAGAAGCGTCGAGGAGCACTGCGAGGGAGAGGACGCTGAAGTCAGCACCGAATCGATCTGAGCAAAACTGCGCGAAACGAGATTTACCCTTCAAAGCGTTTCTTGCTCTCACTCTTGCGATATCCTCTTCTCTCGGCAGGAGATCAGAGAGGCTTGTTTGTGGGTCGGGGAAGGGGAAGTGTTTCTTGAGGTTCTCGTAGGCGACAAGGGTGACACCGAATTGAGGCGAACTTCGGAGTACACGAGCTGGTCCTCCCTTGAAGAGCGCTCGAGGTCCTTCTTCCGAGACTATAAGGGAGATAAGAGAATCAGTAGCGGTCAGAAATAGAGGGGAAGAGGGCGCGAACTCACGAATCTTTCGGAAAGCATCTCCAACTCCTTTGTACGTCGACTCTCCCTTTCTCGCTTCCGTCTGTAACCTCGTCTTGATAACATCGGCAGGTGTCGTCAAGTATGCAGCGGGCATACCGGCGATAGCAGCAGCAGCGAGTGCTTCTCCGTAAGACAGAACCTTTCCGTCTCGTCCATCATGGAAAACATCCTTCTTCAAATGAGCGTGCCTGCAAGCAACTCGATTCCAGTCAGTCAAACTCAAGTAACTGATCGACAAGAGGAAGGCTCACGCAGGGAAATAAATAGCTGAAAAGGGAACATCTCGTGCCAAACAAGCAGTCGCACCTCGATAGAGACCGATCAATCCGAGTTGTTTGACGATATGTAAAGCACCTTGTCGAACGTGGTTTCCGACGACTTTCGCGTTCTCTCCTTGCATCTGTAATCGAATCTTGACAATCTCGAGAGGGTTCGTGAAAACCTGAAACGCAACGAGTCGGAGATCAGCAGATCTCCGGAGGGAACGAGCACGACGAGCATCTCGAAACGTACGACTTGACATCCTCCTGCAATACCACCAGCGGCCAACTCCCAACTCAGCTTGATCCTTCCCGTGTTCTTGTCTGTAGCATAGTCTCGCATCAGATCGTTGACAGTAAGCTTGATAGCTTTCTCAGGAGCGACTCCCTGTGATCCCAAATAGATGTGAGCTTGCTGCAGCGGGAGACATGAAGGGACGGAGAACGAGACGTACGATAAGCTGTGGAGGAAGACCTCGGTAGAAGCCAACGAAACCTTCATTCTTGTACACCTTTTTGACGCAATCGATCGAGTTCTTATACAGCAACTCTCCGACTACTTTCGATCGTTGATTTTGCATGCGAGTCTGTGGAGCAGAGGAGCAGCGTTTAGCATCAAGGCAGAAAAGTCGCAAAGTGGTGTCGAGACTCACTTTTGTCAAATCGATCGGGTAAACAGCGGTAGCTCCGAGGGCACCAGCGAGACCTCCGAGTGAGAAGTAGTAAGCAGACTGAAAGGGAATCTAGAGTCAATACCTGAAGCAGCTTGAGAGGAGAAGCTTGAGAACTCACCTTTCCGATCTCGTGTAAAGCTCCACCTGAAGCCTTCTTCCGTCCCTTCTCCTCATAAGCCGCTCTCGGAGGACCCCATTTTGGATCCAACAACGCGTTGAAATCCCTCAAACCGAGTCGTTGTTTCCCTCCTTGTCCAGCGAAATGGAAAATGATCGAAACCTCCATAGGTGAGAAGGTACCGTATCGCATTGTTCGTGAAGCGTGATCGACAAAGTCTCGTTGAGTGATCTTGCCGTCGGGTGATTTGGCGCAAGATTCTCGGAGAACTTTCTCAACCAAATCCATATCACGAATGACCTGTTCTCGGGAAAGAGAAGAGTCAGACGGAAACCAGGAAGTCAGAAAGAGAATGAGAGACGACGTACGTTGTGGAAAGCGATGCACTCCGAATAGCTGACTTTCCCACCGGGTGAGGTAAATCTTGAAAGTTCAGGGAGTTGCTTCAAAACGGCTTCAGAGAGTTTGTGACGGGACAAATCGACGATGATCTTTTGGAAGTCTTCAGGATCAATGTATCCATCTTGGTTCTTGTCGAAATGGTGGAAAGCTTGACGAAGTCGTTCTCCTTGTAGTCCTTTCATCAATTGAGTGAATTCGCTGTCGATACGGAACTTGTCAGACTCGCGGTTCCAGTACACCTCGAAGAAATAGCTCACTTGAATCCCAAGAAGTGTCCAGCTTTTCCTTTTCCGAGATACAGAGTAACCCAAGGGGAATCAAAGTTGAAAGGGAGAGAATCGGGACCATTGAGCGAAGTGAGAACCTCCTTGAACTCATCGAAAGCGACTTGACCGTTGCCATCGGTGTCGAAGTAACGGAAAGCGATCTATATCGAGCGGATCTTGTCAGTCTTTCCACTCAAGAATGAAGAAAAGCGAAGAATTGACTCACGTCGAATTCAGCAGCTGGCTGTTTCAGTAAACCTTGAAACGCAATGTAATCATCCCATGACACTTTTCCAACTTTCCGACGATCTGCAACCTTGAAGAGAGCGCCGTATTGCTGTCTCGTGATATGAGCGAAATCTTGTTCAGGCGCGATTGCGGTAACAAAGTCGGTTTCGTTGACGTAGCTGAAAAGCCGTCGTCCTGTCAGTACCAGATGAGAGGTAAGGGGGAGAGAGAGAGAGCATCGGGACTGACTGTTCACCTCCCATACTGTCTGGAGTAGCATAACGATGGAAATCTTTCCTCCAAGTATCCAATTCTTTCGGTGTCGTACCTTCTGGAATCGAAGTCGGTGTGGGTACTGCAGAAGGTGGAGTAGCGGAAGAAGGAGAAGGAGGAGCGGAATCGCAAGAGAGTGGATAAACTACGTCGTTTCGAACGTCAAGTGGAAAGTGTCAATAAAACTCGCTTCTTTTGGGAGAGAATGTAGTCGCATAGTCATCCAATAGCTTGTAGCTGTCTCCTCCCTCTCTAGATGACAGTCTGGTAATGCGCCCACTCCCTTTTTTCGCTCATTCTTGGTGATTTCATAACCGGTTATTCCCTCTCCTCAAGCTCCCTAGCTATCCCTGAGCCCACCTGACTACCGACTAAGCTCTGTTGCAGCCTTCTATGCACTTTTTGAACCGGTAGAATCCGTCAATTGTCGGGATTTCAGGTTGATGAACTCGGGCAAGGGCGGAAAGGTCGGGCGATCTTGTTGTGAAAACTAGGAGCGAGTTGAGGAGGTGCTTACGATTCAACATGATAGAGAACACCAAACAAGGACTGGAAACCAAGCCGCGGGATTGAGAGGAGGAGAAGGAGGAGTTTCTCTCTCCACGTTTTTTCGCAAAAAAGGAGGGGGGGGGTGTGGTGGGGACTAAAATCTCCCTCGTTCCCTATGATCCCCTACGCTGGTAGGTTGGTAGTCTCTACTGTCCAGCCGTGAGCGAGGCACCTTGAACGAAAATTGAGAATTTATTGAATTTCGCAACTTTGCCTCGCAAGAACTTCGATTCTACCCGCGATACAACCTCTGGAGCTCTGCAAGCCACCTCTAGCGACTCATTTCGTCGCTATAAGCGTCAGGAGGACGTCGTTGAGTCCATCGGAGTTCCGCGGTCCTTCACAGCATTCCTCTCGTTCCCTTTCCTTGCTCTCTTCTCCTTCCCGCTTGCCCCTCGATATATCAGGGACGACGACCAGTTTGACTCGACGGCTATGTCGCCTTTGGCCGCGAACTTCACTCTACCTCGCTACACGGTTCCCACTCGTCGACTGTCTTTAGCCTCACGAACCTCCAGTTCTCTCCTCAACGATGACAAGGTCGACGATGGCCGCAACTCAGCCGGAGTATACGCGGACAGTCTGAGCGAATCTGGTTATGATAGCGTCGATACTGTGAGTTTTTCTGATTCATTCTCTCGATTCGCTCGTCTCAACAAGAAGAGACACGAATCCGATCAACTTTGGGGAATTAGCGAGACTGAGGAGGTAATACTGACGCTGCACGAGTGATAGGATGAATACGCTCCTCCGAAACGCTCCCTCGAAGAGTGCGCTTCGACTTTCTACGATCAGGTTCGTTCATTGCCTCTTGACTTCTCTTCGTCAGGAAGTGAGCTGAATTTGATCTCTGAATCACAGGCACAAGGCGTCAGTAATCAACTCGAACCGTTCAAGGCGACTTACGATTCTATTCTCGCCCTCTCCTCTCGGCTTCTCGTTCTTCACCCAAACGATATTGCGACCCCCGAACTCGCCCTCGATCTCCGAGAAGCACTTCTTCATACCGCATCGACCCTCAAAGTACTCGACTCGAACTTGTACGACTTGTGGGAATCGGAGGAAAGGGTTAGGATCGCTTGCGAGAAGGGGAGTTTCGCGATTGATGGGTTGAGGGGTGCTCAATTGCTGATCGAGATTGAGAGGAGGGATGACGAGGTACAAGGCTTGGTCAGGAAGATGAGGAGGAGATGTAGGGATATCAGAGCTGAAGCGAAATGGGAGAGGGAAGAGAGGAGGGAAATTCGTGAGGAAAAGCGAGAACCGGTTGGAGTTGATGATTATCTAGAAGGCGGAATGGATTGTCCTGTGAGTATCTCTCGGCGAGTACGCGATGGCCTTCCATCGCTTATCCTGTCTTTTTGATCCCACAGAATTTGACGAAGAAAGATTTCGTTCACGCTTCTCGATGGGTCGTAACGAATCCTTTCACGATCCTCTCCAAGCTGCTCGACAACCTGAAAGTGCTCAAGATCCCTGAGATGGTCAGCCAGAATTGACATAGCGCTAGAGAACAAATTGACTGACTCAAGTCTCCTTGCGAAACGGACAGGCGGCTAGTGCTCAAACTCCCTCAACCTTCGTCGCTGCTCCACTTCTAGCTTCTCGACGAGCTAACTCGTCAACCTACAACCCCAAGAGTACCTTCAGCTCGACGGCTCTCCTTTCCGCGAACCCGACGCCCGCTGGTTCAGGTCGCAAACCTCTTTCAAACTGGAAATCCGAAATCTTGCGCGCCGCACCTGCTAAAGCGACTCCTTTTCACAAGTCGTTCGATCGGATGTCGGACAAGATGGGAAAGGAATGGATTGACATGAGGGGAAAGGGCGGGAGAGCTAGAGCAGAGAAATGGTGAGCTTCCTTTCTCTCTCACTCGATCCGAAGTGGCCTCACGGTTTTTACTCACCTTGAGTGTGGCTCGTTAGCATCGTCATCGCTTCGCTTGCACTGCTTCCCATCGTTCTCATCGCGGTCTTCCTCGAAAAGCTTTTCGGTTCCTCCTCTTCCTCGTCCGATTCAAGGTCCTCCGATACATCTCTCACGACACTCTACCCTACAATGATCAACCAAGGCGAAACGACCACGATCGAGGGGAATTCAGGTCCGTCGAATTTGGCGAATTTGAGGAGAAGGGATAGTTACTGCTTGGATTCGCAACTTGTGTAGCTTCGTAGTGTTTCGACAGTCTCTTGTAAAGCTCTATACGTTGTTCATTGACTCGAAATGTCGTCGTCGTCGTCCGCGGGGTTCCTTCGGAGTTTCCCAATTCGCTCCTATCTCGATTTCTTCTCTCTTTTCCCTTCTTCTCACTCTCCCGCTACTGTCCAGCTGTCGTCTCTCCTCCGTCAATGGCCAATACGCGAACCTCAGATCCCTTTGCTGCAGCTGGTCATAACACGATCGTTCGTCTCCCCTTTCTCTCCTTTCCTTCTCCCGAAAGCATGCTCAGTCCGCCTCTCCATCTCAATGCATTGAACAGCCACCAGGTGGATACGACACTGATCTTCAGTCGGCGACTCCTGGACGTACTGGGAGTGCCCCTGGAACGCATGCGACGAGTACTCCAGCGACGAGAGCGCCTCCAACTTTGGGTGCAGGGAGTTTGAGCGGGAGAACGGGGACGAGCGGTGGAGGTGGGAGGAAAACTCCTTGGTACCTCAAGACTGCATGGATCGTCGCGCTGATCGTGTTGTTGTTGATCGCTGTGAGTCGAACCCTGAAGATGCGAAGAGAGTCGGAAGGAAGAACTGATTGAATCAGTGCTTGGTGTGAACAGCTTGGATTGGGAGTTGGATTGGGAGTAGGACTAGGTACTAAGAATAACAGCACGAGCTCGAATGGGGCTGCTGCTGCTCAAGATGGTTAGTCTTCCCGAATCCTTCGAATTCGAGCTTTTCGAAATGAGCTGAATTAGGACTTACGCGAATAGGTACTGGTTCTACTGTCACTTCCTACTCGACCTACTCTTCGATTGTCACCGGCTCTCAATCCACCACTATTGTTCCGATTATCGCAACGAACACTCGTTCTCGAGATGCATCGGTGATTGTCGAGACGATTGGAGGTTCGACCGTAACTGCGATTCAACCTGGAACTCAAGGCGCTGGTTCTGGTGTCGTCGTGACTGTATCTGAAACTTTACCTCCAAGTCAGTCCCAACTCAGGTTTAGTTTGAACCATTGGAGTGAATAAACTTACACTAGGTAATCGAACTAACAGCTACTCGAACGGAACTTGTCTACGTCACCACCTTTCCCTCGACTCAGACCATTACGACGACACTAGCTGGAGGTGTCGCCGAGACGGTCTTCCAAACGGTCACCTTTCGAAGAACCGTCACAGCTCTAGCGACGGCACGAGCCAAAGCCTGAAGGAGTCACGCAGGAGCGAGACGAAGCGGGGACAAAGAACCGAACGAGCGAGGGAGGGGCGACGAGGCTACGAGAGGAGAAGCGGAGATTTGCAGGAGTTCCAAGCGATCGATACCATTCGTCTTTCTCTCTATCACTAGATTGCTGGTTACTATATATCTTGAGGTTCCTCCTATCAATCTAATACATTCGTTCCAGGTCCGAGGTCACACTGCAGCGAGGATTGAGAGAGAGTCAAGGAAAGAGAGGGATCTTTTAGAGCAGAGGAGAATCCTAAATCAGTAACCACACTCTCTGCAAGAAAGAAGACACATCAACTCACCTCTCTACAATTCCTTCTTATTATAATGCTCTGGTCCCAAATCGGCATGGAGAGTGAAAGTGTCCAAATCTCCATTTTCGTGGTACTGAGCGGATCCACTAATTCTCACTTCCTCCTCCGCTGCTGGATCCGCAAACAGGTCGTCGTGTTGATCGCGCATGCGGGCGCTGAACTCCTCGATATCGATGATTTGTTTACCATCTTCGGTTTTAGAGTATGGGACTCCGACAGTTTGGTCTGGTGATCCCGGCTCGTGTCCGGGGATTCTGATATAGATCAAATCCTCGTTGATGGTGGCGACGACGGGAGAAACGGTGGCGAGGGAGGAGACGGCAATGGTCAGGAGGGAGAGGTTTCGAACGAAGTGCATGTTGATTGAACTCTGCGAAAGGGGGGGTTCTCGATCAGTGTCGTCTCACACGGTATGCAAGGTAAGAGGCGGTACTCACGGAGGTATTGAGCTCAAGCAAGGAGCGTAGGCTATCAGCACTGGGTGAGAGGAAGGTTTTGAAAGAGAGAAGAGGTCCGAAGGTGAAGCACGTCGTCCAACTGCTCCCTCGTGGTCCATCCACATGGACCTCTTCCCGGCACTATCTCTTGCAACCACGAGTGACCGATGCCTATAGATAGGAAATAAGGTTTGGGAGGGAAGGAGGAGTCGGGGAAGTACTTGATCCGAATTGGCTTCCGTTGGTCTTCCTGCTTCGCGTGGATGCCTGCGGAAGCGCAACATGATCGTGCACGTAAGAGTCGACCATCAAGCGTGTACGTCCCAGGTCGAGAGGACTGCTTGCAATTAGACCGAGGAATCGTGAAGAATGAGCGAGAGAAGGAGAAGCTAGATTCAGTCTTGCTTGTAGAGCTTCGTGTAGGATCAACCAAGCTATAGAGAGCCATCCAAAGCGTTCTCCGAAGCTGTAGGTGAATCGTTCATGACGAAAAGATGGAACTTCAGTCTCTCGCGTCTCCCTCTCCCTCTTCCACCTCATTCGGACTCACTGAAAGTAGCTATATGCTCTCACGTCTAGCTCCTACTCTCCGTCCAGCTGCCACCTTCTCCCGATCCTCTCTCTCCTCATCAGTTCCCCACTTCGCTCATCTCAGGTTCTTCAGCATGTCCTCCTCGACACCACAGCATGCATGGGGCGAGAAGATGCCGAAACCTGCAGAAGAGATGAAGACTTTCTTGTGTATTTGTCCTGATTTACCTGATTCCAAACGGTTCGTCTTCTTTTCACTCAGATCGCATCGATTTGACGACGGTGCTGATCAGGGACTGAGAAGCTAACAGGATGTCAGTGAGACCTCAACATCTTGAGGATGCGAAAGTTGGCCATGAGAACGGTTGGATTGGTTCGTCGACAGTTTCACTTCGAGATTTCGTTTTCACTCGCTAATCTGGAGTCACTCGCCGCTTCGGACAGTCAAAGCAGGAGCTACGTTCTCTGACGATACGAGGGAGAAGATGACGGGGTCATGGTTCTTATTGAGAGAGGAAAGCAGTGAAGGAGCGAGGGAAAGGCTTTCGAAAGATATCTACACTACTGGAGGTGAGTTCCAGCTTCTCTCCTCTATCGTCGCTTGCTCAAATTGACGTAAAGATCATCGAAAAATGAGTGAACAGGTGCTTGGGATATGAAGAATGTGAGCTACTTCTTTCCGATTTCATCTCTTGCGAGAACTAATCTCGAACTTCTCTCTTCTAGGCCACGATCACACCCGTCGCTGTCGCAAAGCACTAGACAATCCTCACTATATTCTTACAATATCATACAATGCAAAGCAGGACTTTCAGGACTCTTGATCCTTTCCATCCCAAATTTCGTTTCGCGTTTCGAAGGATTGTCGTATCCCTCATCCCTAAACGTTTCCTTGCTCCGCCTCTCTCAATCTCTCCTTCAAATCCATCAGTATTCCCTCAACGAACCGAATCAACAATCTCAGCTCATTTGCGCCTGTCGGAAACCGCTCGCTCGAATTCATGCCCCGAGTTCGCTCTGGCGTAGATCGCGCACGTTGAGCTAGATTCTCCCGATTCGGGTGAGCTTGTAACCCTGTGACTAGCTCAGGCGACGTGTATTTCCTCAGTTGCCCCCCTCGTTAAAGTAGAAACAAAATCGCAGACGAACCATTTCCTTTCCTTTCTTCTGCTTCATCCTTTCCATCTTGCCCGGCTTCAAAGAACAAAAGCTCTTCCTCCTTCGCATGATCATTTGAGTGATCGAGGTGGTAGACCCTGAAGATCTTGACAGGTGAGAGATCGAGAGGGATTGAATGATCTTCGTCGAGAGGAGGGGGAGGGGTACAAGGTCGACTTGGGGGATCTTGATGCGAAGACGGCATAATTGGAGAAAAGAGTGAGCGGGAGGGAGATGGGAAGTGCAAAGGAGGAATGTCAAGTGGAGGATATTGGGAGAATTGGAGCGATCAACAAAGAAAAAGGAACACAATGAAGAGAATGGCAAAGAAGCTCCCTTGTTTCGGGAAGTTCGTTTCCTCGATCTACGGGAGATTATAGCGAACGTCCCGTGGCGTCGAGTAGACACCAGAAACAGACAGTAATCCGAAAGCTGACAGAGTCAAGCGGATTTCTCTCCTTTCGCACGATTCATGACTGATTCCTATATTCTGTTGTTTTCATGTTTGTACATTCATCGCTCCCGCATTTGCTGCTCCTATACTCCCCGCTCTCTGTTGCGCATTCCCAATCTCCTCGACCTCTGCTTTCAACGCTATTTTCGCTCTCAAGTGACAGAATTCAGCTCCTGCTCCGTCCCTCTCTGCAAGACAGTGAAAAAGAAAAACGTACCATTCATTTCCTTTTCAGCCTCGATCAATTGCCTCTTCATTTCATCGATCAATTTCCCAGTCCTAACTCTTCCCCCTTCCAATCTCTCAAATTCCCTCCTCTCCATCTCTTTACTAAACTCTCCAATATTCCCTCCACCACTTAACGGATTCGTCAATACTTCCGGGAACCGGTTGTTACCCGGTAAAGGTGTAGGAGGATTCGAGAGTAGAGTAGTATAGAAATGTTCAGTAGGTTCATTAAAAATGATTTCTTCGTATTGCCAAGAATGTACTGGAGAGATGATTGGGATTGGTTGAACTAGTTGTGGAGGGTCGGTTGGGGGTTGAGGTGGATCGTTTGGGTTTTGAATGAGGGAAGGTTGGGCGTAGAGAATGGGATCGATTGGCCAAGGGTGAAGTTTGAGATGGTGGTTGAATGTCAAAGGTTTTTCGGACGCTTCGGGAACAAAGAAGATCTTGATTATTATGTCGAATTCTCCCCAACCTGTTTCGGTCACTTCAAAGGGAGGTTGCTCGATAGCTAGGCACAAATGGAGGAAAAAAGTGAGTTTTGCGAGTTTGGGACAAGGAGAGAAGGAAAGGGAAGGACAGTGGGCGTACTTCGTAATGGGTTCTTGTAGGTTTCGTATAATTTGAATGTTACTTTCTTGATCATGTAGCTGTTGGGAGAGAGAGGATCAAGTTGAGCGAAATCTCTCTCTCTCTGAGCAAAGTGAGAGTTACATACGATAGATCATCTGCTCCCCCTATTTGATGATTCGGATGACTGTTCAATCTAGCTAATGAAGCGGCACTCCTGATGCCTACTGTCCATCTGTGAGTGTGGTCTGTCCCTTGCCGTTCAGATTCTTGTAGTAAAGTAGTAGAGTTGCCGTAGATGATAGGTCGGTACACCGATACTCCTCTCACTCTTCTAGTTTGTGCAGACATGTATGAAAGTGGTTGATGAGAGAATGAGAGAGAGAGAGAGTTGGTTCGCTTCCTTCCCTTCACACGATTTATTTGACTAGATACAGTACACACGTTAGACTCCTCTAATCGTTATCATACAAGCGCGCACTCGATCAATTTAGCTCCCTTCGTCTTTCCCAACCTCGTTCGCGACTCGTTCATCATCATCAACAACCCTCCCTCTCTTCACTGAACTCGAATCAAACAATGGCCAGTAGATCTTCAACTCCCAAACTAAACACATCAAAGCAAACACCTCAATCCCGTCCCACACCTTCCGCTTCACCCGCTCTCACTTCTACTTCCACTTCCACGAACCCTTCCCTTCCCGATTTATCAACTCTCCTCAACCTCCCTCTCCAACTAACTCTCAAATCCGACCCTCCATCCTCCCCGAATCGACAACTGAAAGGTTCCTTATTCACTTATGATCCCTCGACCTCTTTCGCCGTACTCTGCTCTTCTTCCTCTCCCTCCCTCTCCTCTCCCACTGCCTACCATTTGATCAAAACCTCTCAAATCATTTCCCTCTCCATCCTGTCCTCGACTCCCACTGCGTCCCTCCCCTCCCCCTCTGATCCACTCCCTTCAGGTCCCTCCTCAAATCCTCAAGCTCTCTCCCAACGAGTCTCTCTCGCAGTCCAACAATTTCAAAAACAACAAGCTTCGAAAGGACCTAAAGGGACGAGTGAGGAGGTCCAGAAAGTGTATGATTCATTATCGAAGACTTTACCGTGCAGGTGGAGTGGGAGTGATATTGTCGTTTTGGATGAAGTGGTGGTTGATACAAAGAGTTGGGGAGTGAAAGGTGGAAAAGGGAGTAGGGATAGGATTGAAAGGGTTCAGAAAAACGTAAGTACACAAAAGAGAGGAGTTCCGCAATCAATCTTTTCATAGAAAAAAGGAAAACTGATTGTGTTTCTGCTTTGTTCGGTACAGATCGAGGGGATCAGAGCTAGGTTGAATGAGAGGGGCGGTGCTGCTTCACCTGCTCTGGCTTGAGGCACACCCGGTGACAGGTGGGTGTAGAGGTGTTTGAAGAGGGAAAGTCAATTCGAACTTTGCCCGTTCTTGGTTTCCCCCCAAAACAACCTTCTGCAAAGCAACTTTTCGAAACGCACTCGCACGGTCTGGATTGTAAAGGCTCCTCGCAAGAGAAGAGCGACCTCAACGATAAACAGCGAGACCGCGAAACGGTGTAATTTCGATTTCGTGACTTGTCCGATTTCGCAACGTCGTCTCGGAAGTCGCTTCTTGAGGCTCTACTTGCCCGCCATGAACAGTCTGACGCAAGATCCAATCCGAGCGAAGCTCGAGGCTGAGAGCGTCAAGGCGGTAGCAGAGTCAGGAAAAGTTTCGCATTCTCACTTCTCGCATATCGACATCGCAGAATTCGAACACACTTCACTCTGCTCGCGTGCATCTCACGAACGAACGACATGTTTTGTGAACCACCAAAAGTACCTGACGATCAAAATTCCATCACATCAGAAACCCAAGGCTTTAGAATTTTTTGTGTCAAACTCCCTCGAAGGGAGAAAAAGGGAAGCAAAAAAAAGTTTAATCCTTGCGACCGAGGAGGATACCATCGAAGCGGGTCTTGAACCAGGCCTATCACATCATAGTACAATCTTTAATCAGTACGAGAGAAAAGAGGGGGAACGAAGGAAAGGGAGGTAGTGAAGAAAAAGACGTACCATGGTCTCCTCACGCTTGACACGGTGAGAGAATCCAACACGTCCGGTCTTGTGCTTGCGACGAGCGACACGAGCTCCCTGTCGACCCATAACGGTGTCTTTATATCATTCAAAAAGAAAATTGAAATGAAAACCGTCAACCCTTCGTTAGTGTGCCTAGGGAAAAAAACAACAAGTTGGGAGAGGGTGCATTCAGTGCTTACAGAAGTCCATTCCGAAGATACCGATTCCGGGATCGTACTTGATTCCCATATCAATGTGTTCGTTGATTCCGAATCCAAAGTTACCGGTAGCCGAGAAGTTCTTTTTCTTCAACTCGTACTCCTTGACCTTCAAACCACGCTCGAGGATCTCCTCGGCTTTGGGTCCTCGGATCGTGACGTGAACGGCGATCTTCTCGTTACGACGGATACCGAAAGTTCGGACGGTGTAACGGGCCTTCGAGGTGACGGGAGTTTGACCAGTCAATTGTTCGAGAACCTTGGCGGCACGAGTAAGCCTGTCACCAGACTCTCCGACGGAGATGTCTGATCAAATGGGGAATGGGGGAGAAGAGGATAATCGGAAGAACCAGGTGATTGGGTGATGGGGGAGAGGTAGTTCAGTTGCATGGAAAGTGGATGGATGGGTAGAGAGTGGTGAAAGTTGTGCGAAAGAGTGATTGATAGATTTTGGAGGAGAGAGAGAGAGAGAGAGGAGGAAGGAAGACAAACAGTCAGTCTCGTCTGATCGAATCCAAACCAAGCACGACCTGTCCCTAAACCCTTCCACTATCCTACTACACCCACCATGGCGTCTCGCGACCCTTCCAATAACTTCCCTTGAAAGTGAATTAAAACATTCTAAGACTAACTGATGACGAGCTTCTCGATACGGAGTTCCCGCATGGGGTTCTGAGCGGCGGCCTTGACGTCAGACATGATGGCTGAATTCAGTCGTATTTGAGGTTGAGATGAAGTTGAGGCGGGAGGTGAGGTGAAAAAAAGTAATTGATGGAATTGGATTCAATTGAAAGGGGTGGACAGAGAGAACAAGGTGGTTAGTAGACTGTAGCTAGTGGTGTAGAGCTAGTCAGGTCAAAGGTAGACTCACCTAGTTTGGCGAGATGGTACACGAATCAAAGAACAGAAGAGCTTTCTTCCTCACTAAATTCTCCCTCGAATATTCCCAATTTTTATCGCTCTCTTTGGAGTTCTAATCTCTCACAGTACAGTTTAACACGAACATAGACGAACAGAACGACGGTGCAAATGTATTTCTTGGAAATAACGAAAAAAGCTACGAATTCCTACTTCTTCGCAGGTTCGTCTGCTCCTCCACCAATAGCCAGGAACACGATAACCGGCAAGATGTACTGTGTGGAGAAGCCCATTGGATCATTGTCAGTGACAGCAGACAGTCGACAGTGCACAGAGAACTTCAACGCACCATCCAATATTTCTGAATGAACCTGTTTCATTCACAAGTCAACAGAGTCAGTTCCGCTCCCTTCACCTCACATCGACGTAAAGCATCGTCAGGTACAAGTAGGGAGAGGCTTACCCCTTTGGTGGAGGAGGAGGAATGACTTTTCCTTCTTTATCAATCTGAATTGGTGCCGCAGCTTCTGGTGCTTGAGGTAACACAGGTCTGTTCGAATATCGACGCGTCAGCTCAAGTCGATTAGAAGCTGTGAAGAGAAGAGGAAACGAACGTTGGAATCTCGTACGCTCGCTGAATCTTCACTTTCACACCTTCCCCGTCTCTCGCAACCCCCAATTCTGCTCCCTCCACCTCTGGACGATCACAGAGGCCGTTCCCATCTGCAATGTACTGTAATCCGATACTTGCAGCAGAGTCGCGAGAAAGGTGTAGAACGATCTTTTCCGAAATTGTCGATTCTCCTTTCGTCGACAACAATTGACACTAGAACCACTCACGCAATCTCAGTCTCTGCGTCTCTACTTCGACTGATAGCGTAGAGTGGACTCACAGGTCGAACCGATACCCAACCCGAGTCCACTTCAGTCTCCCGATCCTTTCTCAGGCTCAATTCATACCTAGCTCCGATCTCCTGCTGATCTGCTCGATATCGAGAAAAGTCGAGTCCATCCCACGCTCCTGAGAGCTGTTCGAGTTCGACCGTATCATCCGACAAATCCACCTTCAACGTTCCTCTCTCCTTCCACTCCGCATGACTCCCCTGACTATTCGAACTGCATGTGTGTAAATTGAGGCGGTGATAGAGCTTGAGAGGTTGAGAGGAGGGAGGGGACGAGGTGGGGTCGGAAAGAGGGATTTGGGGGTCTTGTGCTAGTACTGAGGGAGCTAGTAGGAGCAGTGGGAATAGTAGAGAGGAACCGAGCATCCGGAAGGAAGTTGCGAGAGTGAAGTGAAATCGGTAGTAAAGGGAGAGGAGACGTTTTCGCAACGAGATTTTGGATCGCTCGCAGATTCGAGAATAGACATTCGAGAGCGAGAGCGAGGAAGAGGTACTGCAGATTCCATATATACAATCAAAGGAGAGAGCAGGTTGCGAAGAGGGAGAAGAAAATGCAAACGAAGAATAAAATCGACGACGACGGGGAGGAGAATAGAGATTGAAAGGTGAGGTATGGACACGACGAGGTAGAAGAGAGCTGATATGAACAGGGTGACGGGGAAGTGCCAGAGGGGGAAGAAGGGTAGGGTATCGAGAGAGGGAAAAGAAAAGGGGAGGAAATGCTATTTACGAATGAAGAGAGAGAGAGTGAGGCTTCTAAAGGAAGTAAGGTTGTCTAGCTGGGATATTGGTTTGATCGTACTCGTCCGAGACCCAGATGCAAGAAGTTTGTCGTTCGGGACCTTGACCCCATTCTGGTGAATCTTCAAATTCTTGTCCTCTGACCCACCTTTCCCAAGCTTCGATGAGACCCTACAGAAACGACAACGAGTCAGCTCAAAGTATGATGGAGTGTAAGAGAGAGAGAGAGAGAGAGAGAGCGTACCTTTTCAAGATTGACAGTCCATCTTTGAGTATCGAACAGCGGTGAGCTCTCTCTCGTCAAGAACAGTTTCTTCCTCAGCTCAGCGAGTTCACCCATACTCCTTCTCTGTACACCTCCTTCGAGAGACTCGGGTAAAGCACCAGATTGAGGTTGAACGAGTTGGTATCGAAGTCCAGCTGCGAGATTGACTGCTCTTTCCTCGTAGGCTTCGGGAGAAGAAACAATCATCTCCGGTCCGAGGCCTGTCGCTACGGCGATGGATGCGGCGACGCGAGAGGCCATCTTGTGAGCGTGTCGAGGGAAAGTAAGGATCGGAGTTCCAGACCAGAGAATATCGGCTGCCGTTGTATGAGCGTTGCACTGCGAAGATTGCTAGTGAACAGATCAGCAGTGAGCAAGCAGATGTGTTCGGACTGAACCGACGCACCTCGGTGGTATCAAGGAAGAGATCAGCGATTCGACCTCGATGAATGTGTTCGTTCTTGTTCGCGACATCGGTGAAAACGACTCGACTAGCAATGTCTTCACCAGCCCATTGTCGAGCCGTCTCCTTGAGGTGCGCTTCTCCAGGAGCTGGGAACCGTAGGAGCCACAGAATCGAATTGGGGAAACGCTTGAGAATCGAAAGCCAGATTCGGAAGATGAAAGGATCAATCTGAGTCGCTCGACAACCATATCAGTTTCAAAGAACAGCTGAGATGGAACGAGCTACTCACCTTGTACAATTGGTTCCAGTTGGCAAAGATGACAGTGTCGTCTCGAATATCGGGGAACATTTGTTTTCTCATTTTCCATCGTTTGTCCTCTTCGAGAGCCCAAAGCGTTTCTGCTTCTCGTTGGTTCTTCGGGATCATTCGAGGTTCATCCGCTTCTCGCCAAGCTTGCTTGTGATCGGTGACGAAGTAAGAGTGAGGGAGGTAGATGACTGGGGCGAGTAAAAGATGAATGAGCGAAGATTCGTCTACAGAGGAAAAGCTAAAACTCACGCTTCTCGGTATAGACGAATGACTCTGCAGGGCCTTCAGGGTCAAGGTCACCTTCGAAATCGGTAGCATCTGGGATTCGTTGAGGAGCAGCTCCGTTACTCGTTTGACCAGAGTAGAATCGCCATTGATTCCCAGAAACGAGTGAGGGAGGGCAAACGATAGGATCTTAGTCATGATACTACTCGTCAGTCTAAGTCCGAACGAGATAGAAGGGAAGTCACGACTCACCAACGATGAAGTAGTCGCACCATCCAGCACTGAGAGTCGATGCGAATCCCATATAACTCATCTGAACTGGAGCTGGTCTCGCAGCAAACACTTCATTCCTCGCTCCCTTCGTGTATCCTGACAAGTTCACGAGAACGTGAATCTCATCCCTGACAATTCGATCGACGATTTGTTGAGTTGATTCCGCTGAAACATCGACGAAATGTTGAGATTCGTTTTCGATTTTGAGTCGATAAGGTGATTTGTCGCTCGGAGAAGTGGCGTAGACAAAGACGTTGAATCGATTCAGATCGTGATAGCCAAAGACGCTTTGCATGAGATGCGAAAGAGGGTGGTTGCCGAGATCTGAGGAGACGTAACCGATATTGATTTTGCCGTTGAGAGGTGGTCGAGGAGGGGGATAGACTATAGGAGGCATCCAAGGTTGATTGAGAGTCGAATGAGAGATACGAAGACCGGTTCGATGAGAGATGAGTCGAGTTTCGCGAGCGGTGACGGGGAGGGTGAAACAGTGGAAAGGGAGGACGGTGGGTACTGGAATCGGAGGAAGAGAAGGAGGGAGGACTGGTCGACGATATCGACTGACGTCTTCCTGCGTCGGTGTGATGCGAGGAGGGGAAGTTCCTTGTTGAGCGTAAGTCGAAGGTCCATAAGTCGAAAGGTACCACCTTCGTTGAATCCGTCTCATCAATCGCTCGACGAGTCGAATCAGGTATCCTCCTTCATTGATCGATCCAGCGGCTTGCTCGACTTGACTGAATAGACTAGTCAAACGAATTTCCCAGATCTTCATCGCCTCTCCGACCCGTTCAGGAGGAAGATCGTAAAGAGCGTGACTGATGATCGAGAGCCATTCCTTGATCCCTCCGTAGCTTCGCAATGATCCTTGACCGTACGAGAGACCGTCCTTGAGTTGTTTCGCGACGAGATCCGAAATCTGAGCCATGTATCCCGTTCGACTTTGACCTTGTCCAGCTCGAACAAGGTGCTTGTTTCCATCGACAATCCAATCCTCCTGTGAAATCGAAAGTACCTCAGCTAGCTGCTGTGTCGGATGGCTCAAGGAGCGCATTCGAAACTCACCTCGACACCACCTCTTCCTTGCCAATCGCAAACTCCACCGAGAGCATTGACGAGACCACAAACAGCTTCCGGGAAGTTCGGATTGAGTTCGACAGCTCGACGATAGTAAGGGATCGATTCTTGAATTTGTCCTGTATCTTTGACAGCGTTTGCGAGATTCGCGAGAGCAACGTCCTGAGCCAGGAGGTTCGCGTCAGTACTCGTCAACGGATACTGAGAGAGAGACCCTCGAAGCTCACAAAGGTGGGATTGAAGTCAACAGCTCGCTTGTACATGGCTACGGCTTGAGGTAGTTGACCCATATCCTTGAGCAGTGAACCGAGATTCGTATAGAGATGAGGATGCTTCGGATCGAGTCGAAGACCTTGTTCGTAGTATTTGAGAGCGAGTTGCTATTGCGCGAAATGCGAGTGAGCGACTGTACTCGGAAAGGAGGAGAGAGAGAGAGAGGTTAGACTGACTTGACCAGTCAGAACCATGGGAGGTTTCGTAGGATCTTGACTTCCGATAAGAGTAGTCGCATTCATCGTCGAGAGGAGAATACCGAGATTGTTGCAAGTTGAGGGACTCGGATAAAGGGCGAGAGCGACGTAATAAAGGGGTAAGAGTAGACTTTGACTCGCTGGTACACCTCCAACGCTGAGCTGATTTGGTGAAGTAGGTCCGAGGGAATCTTGAAGTACTTTGGCTAGGGTGAGAAGCATAGTTGAAGTAGTTTGATTCGTCGAAGCCAAAACGTTTCTCCGAGCTGGATCTGATTCTGCTGGTTGACCATCTGCGGAAGGAGGGGTGACCCAAGCTGGATCAAACATTGATGGTAGAGTGCACTTCGATTCGTGGAACAACATAGCGGGGATTTGATTGAGTAGGTGAGGTTCGAGTAAAACGACTGGCAAGACTCCTCCTCCCATTTCTAACATCCGTTGAACGTAAGCGTCCCCTCCGTTCTTGACGATTCGGAATAGTTGTTCGAAAGGGATTCCTCCTCTTTGATCGGCAACTCCTAGTGACATCGCCATTTGAGAGGGAAGTTGACTATCTTGAGGATTTGAACCGGATTGAGCGAAAGCCGACAGAATCTTGCCGATCACCGTAGCGACAATGACGAGATCTCGAGTACTACATCCTTCGACCGGATACTGAAGCCCTGGTATCCGTAATGCCCATTCAGGTAAAGCTAAAGCGACTTCGATCGATTTCTCGTATTCATCTTGTGCTCCCGCCGGATCTCCTAACGCTAGTCGTAGGTTACCTTTCGCGTAGAAGAGGTTTTGTACTCGATGAACGTTGTTGTAAGGGATGATAGCGGGAAGACTCCGAGGTCGAGCGTAGGAAGAAGTCGAATTGAGGAAACCTCGTTGCGAGGAAGGCATAGCTGGGTTGTTGAGAGATGTCGGGATGGCGTATATCTGTGATTCGACGTATTCGCATAACGAGAGAGCTTGTTCGAGTCGAGGAGAAGTTGGTGCTGGAGGTTCATTCGGAGCGACGACTGAAGAGGTCGAAGAAGGGTTACAGAGAACTCCTAGCAAGTTCTCGGTAGCGTCCCAATACCTGTCGAGCTCGACGTTTTCAACACGAGCAATAATTCTTGGTTGAGAGAAGACGAACTTACGTTGGTCGCAACTTTATCGCTTTCCACCACCAAGTTTCCGCTTCACTCCACTTCCCCATCGCTCTCAGCGTCGTTCCAATATTACTCATCGCCTCAACCTGTGAGATTGTGTCGTCAATCTCCACTCGTCTGCCGTGAGAAGTGAAAGAAAAAGAGATAACTCACATAATTCGGATCATAAGCCAACAACCTCTTGTTGTAATACAAACTGCTCTCCAATTCACCCCTCGTATAGTACACGCACGAGATCAACAGTAAAGTCGGCAAGTGATCCGGGTGAATGCTTTCGATCGTATGTAGCAGAGGTAAGAGTTCTTTCGAGCCTGGATCTTGAGAATACAGAGTGTGAGCGTAGGAGAGGAGGTAGTCTCTTTTGGAAGGGGTTGCGACTGAGGCGAGAAGGGAAGGGTCGGAGAGTTGTTTCGCTGAAGTTGAGGGAGAGACTGGTGGTGGTCGATTCGAAGCGGGAAGGGAAGAGGGAGAGGGATCTTGAGATGTAGCGAGAGATGATGAAGAAGGGATAGACGATTGCTGTGGAGTAGTAGGAAGGGTGGAGGACGACGAAGTCTCGATTTGAGTTCCATTCGAGGGAAGGACGAGGGGTGCTGGTTTCCCAGATTGAGGGGCCGAAACCAATCCTTCATCTTCTACCACCATCTTGTCCTTCATCTCGGGCGATTTTAATGATTGCGATCGAGGCTGAGTAGGCGCCTGTAGTCCAGCTGGAGGAGTTGCGAAGCTAGAACTAGGAGCTCTGATACTTTCCGGACTGATCTCTAAACTTCTCATTCCCATCCCAATTCCCATTCCTACGTTCCCACCAGCTCCTCCTCCTCTACCCCTCTCGACTTGTTGTACGATCTCCTGAGGGTCCATTCCCATTCCTACTAGTTTCTCTTCTGCGTGTCGAGCGATCTCTTTCGCGGCCATGACGTTCGCTGCGACTGCTGCTGCTGCTGACGCTTGAATATGAAGTGCTTCGGCTTGTGGTCGAGAGTGGGTGAGAGAGGTGAGAGTCGTCAGAGAGGGAGCATGGGAAGAGGATCGAGATGGGAGAGTCGAAGTGAGAGAAGAGGATGAAGAATCGGGGTGCTGAGAGTAGTTCGAAGTCGGATTCGAGCTGAGAGGGTGACTTGTCGAGTTCGAACTCGGGAAGGTTTCTCCATGACCGTTCTGAACTCCCTCTTCAACCTTTTCCACCAACCTCTTGATCGCGTCCCTGTGCAATTGCGCAAAGTACCCACTCGCCAACGCATCCAATTGTTTCTTGTACGCCTCGGCATACTCCCCAAAGTCCAACTCCTCCGTTTCCGCCTTCCCATCGAAGTTTCCTCTGCTCTCTTGTAGATCCCTCTCTTCCTCTTCATCCAGTTTCGCAGCTGCCTGTACCGCCAATACCACTGCAGCACTCTTATGATCCACGACTTGTTGTTCCAACTGTTTCGCCTGTTCCGCCAATGCCCAATTCTTGACTTGAGTAGCGAGGTTTGTAATTTCTCTTTCGTTGAAAGAATGAGAATTGAGTAAAGCGGGTCGTTTCGCAGTTGTTGAAGGAGTAGAAGGAGATGTAGGAGAAGTGGTGTTCGAAGTTGAATTCGAAGGGATCACGCGGGAAGAAGAAAAGACTTGATCTTTCGCTACTTCGTAACTCCATTGTTCGACACTTGCGTAAACTGGTTCAAATTTCCCTTCTTCCCCTTCGACCGATACAACTTGTGATTGTGAAGAGAGACGTGGGTGACTCGCGACGGCGGCTCGGATCGCTAGTTGTTGATTGTCTGCCGTGTTGATCGGAGCGAGAATACCGGGAGTAGGAGGGGAGAAGACGTGACCTAATAATCGAGGGATGGCGGGGTGGGAAGAGATCGAAGTGACTGAATCTAATGCGAGGGAGAGCTGAACTGATGGTCGTCGAGAAGGGAGAGGTGAATCTGAATCGGCGTTTTTGGGAGGAAAGTCGAAAGTCGGTGTGGTAGAGGAAGAGGGATCGAAACTGGGGGGGACTTTTGAGGAGGAGGAGGAGGGTTGATTCGAGGTGGAGTGTGATGCAGTCATGACTAGACCGGCTTTTTGAATGTCGTTGACGAGACTCGTTGGACTCGGAGGAGGTAAACTCATACTACTCAAGTACTCGGTCCTTCCTGCTCTCGCCGCAATTTCTGCTTGTTCCGATGGTGAATTCGTTCTCGCTAGTTGATAGAGGAGGGGAGCGGGTAAGGACAGAATCGAAGAGACTTGGAAGGGAGTTTGATAAGTTTGGGAAGGGGAAGGGATCGAGGGAGGCAGAACTGGGAAAGAAGGAATCGAAAGGGGAGGTGCTGATGGTCGAGAAGAAGATCCTGGTGGAGACGCCCTCACTGGTCGAGGAGGAATTTCCAAACTAGCTGAACCAACCGTCATTCTCTCGCTTCTTCCTCCATTCCCGCTTACTCCCGCATTCGCACCTATCGCCTTTGCCTCATTACCCGAATAATCAAGAGATGGTCGTTTGTGAGTCGAAGGAGGAGAGGAAGTTGCAGCGAGGTTTGGATCCGTCATAGTTGGATTATTCGCAGTGTGAGGTAACGAGGTGTCGTCTACTGAAGAAGACGGAGGTGTTGCTCCATTCTGTCTTGTCGTTGGAATGGTGGCGGCAGAAGAAGGAGGGGCGAAGTTACTGGTTGGTGAGAAAGAAGAGGAGGAAGCGGAAGGAGGAGGGAGGGAGCCCATGATGCCGTTTTAGCTCTTGATCGTACCCTTGCTATCTGTTATCGTTCTATGCTCAGCTACTACTCTCCCGAAGAGGACAAAAGAGAGACTGACCTCGCACTTTGATCGAATTTAACACAAGCAATTTGTCGGCCGTAGATTGCTGAGCGGGTCTGACGAGAGTGAGGAGAGCTATGTACCGCGTCTAGTGAGTTGATGTACGCGGTCAGGGAGCGAAAGCGAGGCAAGTCGAGCGAGAGCGGTGAGAGGAAAGAGCGGGAATCAGCTGAGGAAAGGAGAAGCGAAATAGCTGGTCATCAACGGCGAGTAATTCAAAGAGGAGTGCACTAATTACAGCTAGACTACCATATACTACTCGAGCCTGTTCAGACTGTACAAATGAGCGATGTAATGGAAGTGAAATTAGCAAGGGAAAACAAGTACTAGAAGTTGATCTCGTCTTCCTCTTGACCACTACTCACTGCTCTGCATCTGACTGACTATACGACACTATATCAACTGAACAAGCGACCGGAACTTCAAAGCTGCAAACTATCCAACCTCTCCCCTCGTTCTCTTTCGCCCTCTCCCCACGCCAGCTTCTCCCTCTCTCTTTCTTTCCTCTCTCCCTCGTCGCAGCCAGAGTCAAACTAGATGGGGACAAGTAAACAAGAAGGACATAGAGCTCCTCTACCGACTCCAAATCATTCAAGTAGGAAAGAGAAACCTCCCACTGTGATAGGAGTCAGTTTCAATCTCGCTTCCCTCTCTCTCTACACTCTGGCTTTGTACTGAACCCCCATCAACACCCATAGGAATACGAGATCATCTGTAAGCCCTCAATCATTTCACAGGCGGCAATCTACGACAGCGACTCTCCCCATTCTCCCCTTTCGACTTCCCCCCAAGTTCAGATCTCGGCTGACTCTTCCCCCCTTCCCTTCTCCTTCTTACGCTTCCCCTTCACAGCTACACTAGGAACCGGTTCATTCGGAAAAGTCAAGCGTATGTCTCTCTCTTTCGCACAATTCTATCAATTCTTAGCTAATCCTGTCCCCTTCTTCAACACAGTTGCTCGGCATGTCAAGACTGGATTGAAAGTAGCTATGAAATTCATTTCAAAGCGCAAGATCTCTACTGCAGAAATGTCGAATCGAGTTCATCGAGAAATCCAATACCTCTCATTACTCCGACATCCTCACATCATCAAACTGTTCGTCTCCCTTTCCTCCCTCTCCCCCCCTCTTCTTCGTTGAACTTATGAGATTGTGAGATGGGGGTTAGGTACGATGTCATTTCGAGTCCGAGCGATATCGTCATGGTGATTGAATATTTGAGTGGAGAATTGTTTGATTACATCGTAAAGAGAGGGAAAATGCCAGAGGACGAGGCGAGGAGGTTTTTCCAACAAATCATGTCGGCGTTGGATTATTGTCATTCTCATAATATCGTTCATAGGGATTTGAAACCTGAGAAGTGAGTTTCATTTTACTTTTTCTTTCTACTCTTTGACATGTGAAGGAGTAGGTCGCTGATCGCAGTGGTTGATTGAGTAGTCTGTTGTTGGATGAGAACTTGAATGTCAAGATTGCAGATTTTGGATTATCAAACATTATGAGGGATGGAGATTTCCTCAAAACTTCTTGTGGTTCTCCAAACTACGCTGCACCCGAAGTCATTTCCGGAAAGTGAGTCGAACGCTCCTCCTCTTCTCAGCTCTAGAGGAATCGACAGCTGACACGGTCGAGTCTCGACTCAGATTGTACGCAGGTCCAGAAATCGATATTTGGTCTTGTGGAGTTATTCTCTTCGTCATGCTTTGTGGACGATTACCTTTCGACGATGATCATATTCCTCTCTTATTCAAGAAGATCAATGGTGCGTGAGAGGACTATTCGAATCAGTCGTATTCAAAGACTGAATCACGTCCATCTCTTCACAGGCGGTATCTTTTCATTACCACCTTTCCTATCCGCCGAAGCTCGATCACTTCTCACCAAGATGCTCACGGTCGATTCCAACAAACGAATCAAACTACACGAAATCCGTCAACTCCCTTGGTTCCAGAAAGATCTTCCCGCGTACCTGTTCCCTCCGACCCAATTCTCAACAAACGATGATGGCGACGCATCAGAATCTAGGGAAGGACAAGGAGGTGAATCTGATTTAGGAGATGGAAGTCGAACCCCTTCGAGTGAGGGTGATATGAACATGTTGACTCCTTCGACCGTTAAAAGTGCTGCACTTGGTGAATCATATCATATTGAAGGAGGAGGACCTGAACATGAGGGACGAAGGAGGGAGTGGGTCGAGGGATTGGGTGTAGTCGATCAAGAGATTGTCGATGATTTGTGC
>Ga0308170_10000861_pt1 | contig 33383 bp, 32 predicted proteins | sample PhyBR2_2_FD_202136 | JGI IMG/M metagenome (GOLD analysis project Ga0308170, IMG submission 202136) | Phyllosphere microbial communities from UC Gill Tract Community Farm, Albany, California, United States - DLSLSB.R2 | ecosystem: Host-associated > Plants > Phyllosphere > Unclassified | place...
GTCAGGGCAGATTCGGCGGCGGCTTCGGCACTGTGAACCTTGGCGGTGGCGGCGTCCACCGCCTGCAGCTGCCCCTGCAGGACCTCCGCCTGCCGGTGCCGGGCGAGCCGGGCCGAGAGCTCCTGCTGCTCATCGGCTCCTTCCTCCACGGCCTTCTGCCGTGCGGCGGCTGCCTGGAGTTTGCGGTGGCGCTCATGCCGCGCTGCCTCCCGCTCTGCTTCCCTGCGGCGGTCCTGGCTGTCGGTTTCCGCAGCGGCGGCATATTCCCTGAGCTCCGCGAGGCGGCGGGAAACCGCATCCTGGAGCCATTCAAGGCGGCCGGGGATGTCTTCGGCCGGCGGGGCCGCGTCGTCGGGAAGCCCAAGCGGAGCCGCTTCGGCTTCAGCCCGCGAGGCGAGGACGCCGAGCTGCCCGGACAGGGCGGCGACGTCCTCACGGGCGGCGGCCGCCTGCCGCGCGAGTTCCTGTTCCAGGGCTTCGAACCGCTGGGTGCCGAAAAGTTTTTGCAGCAGGTCCAGCCGGTCGGCCGCTTTGGAGCGGAGGAAGGCAGCGAAGTCCCCCTGCGGAAGCATCACCACGCGGGTGAACTGTTCGCGGTCCATGCCCAGCAGGGCCATGATCTCCGCGCCTGCTTCATCGTTGCGGGCAGACTTCTCCACCCATGCTCCGGCTATCCGTTCGCGGAGCAGGGTCTTGGCCTGCTGCAGCGTAAAGCCGTTCTTCCCCCGGGCACTGGGCTTCTCCCAGGCCGGGGACCGGGTCACCTCAAACCGGCGGCCCTGGGCGGAGAATTCGCAGGTGACGGCCGGTTCCTGCCCGGGTTCGGCATGGTCGCTGCGCAGCCGTTTGCCGTCCTGACGGGCACCGGGCACGGAGCCATAAAGGGCAAAGCAGATGGCATCCAAAACGCTGGTCTTGCCGGCGCCGGTTGGCCCGTTCAGCAGGAACAGGCCGTGGGCGCTAAGCCGGTCGAAGTCGATGTCCTCGGTTCCGGCGAAGGGACCAAACCCTGTTATCCGAAGATGGTGGATCCTCACCGTGATGCCTCCAGCAGCCTGACGTTGTCCAGGGCGGCTGCAATCGCGGCCTTTTCCGCCTGGTCCGCGGACCGTCCCCGGATATGCTCCAGGAAGCCGCAGCACACGGCGAGGTCATCCGGGGCGCTGGCAAGCCTGGTGCTGTAGCTTGCCTGCGCCTTAGCTGCCGCGCCCTGCGGATCGAAGGCGAGGACCAGGGTATCCGGGAACCTGGCACGGAGCCGTTCCATGGCACGGGCAGGCCGCTGGGCGTCGGTCAGCGTGACCTGGCAGTAGGCGGTTTCGGCCCATTCGTGGGCGGGATCGTGCAGGAGGTCCTCGAGTGTTCCGCGCAGCACGGCCAGGGAGCGCGGGGCCTCCCACTGGATCCCAGTGACGGACGTGACCCCGTCCGCTCCCATATCCACCAGCCAGCCACCTTTCTGGTGGGTGGCTTCCGAGAAGGAGTAAGCCAGTGGCGATCCCGAATACCTGACTGAAGATGAGAGTGTCTGGCGTCCGTGCAAATGGCCCAGCGCGGTGTAGCTGAAGCCGTCGAACAGATCCAGGGGAACCGCGCCGACGCCGCCGATGCTGAGGTCCCGCTCGCTGTCCGAACTGATGCCTCCGCTGGCGAAAGTGTGGGCGAGGACCACGGACTGGACCGTGGCTGATTCCGCGCGCTGCGCGATGTCCTCCCTGATCAGGGCAGCAGCGGCGCGGGTCACCTCGAAGTGGCTTGCCGTGTCGGTGCCCAGTTGGTCGGCGACAAGGCGTGGTTCAAGCCAGGGGATGCCGTAGACCACCAGGACTGCGTCCTTCCCGCCATGGTCCGGTCCCAGCGGGAGAACGAGCGGATGGTGCAGCTCCTCCACCTTGGTGCGGAGGTGCACTCCGCCCCGCTCCAGCAGCCGCGCCGCGAAACCCAGCCGGATGGCGGAGTCATGGTTTCCGCTGGTCAGCACCACTTTGGCACCGGTGGCGGTAAGCCTGACCAGGGCATCATCGAGCAGGTGCACCACATCGACGCCGGGCAGGGCACGGTCGTAGACGTCACCGGCGATCAGGACGACGTCGACGCTGTTCCGTTCCACGGCCGCCACCAACTGGTCGACGAAGGCCCGCTGGGCATCCAGCATGCCAACGCCATGGAAGGAACGGCCAAGGTGCCAGTCGGAGGTGTGAAGTAACCGCATATTCATAAGTTATCGGCAACCACTGACAGTCCTGGAAAGCGCCGCGTGCCGCAGCAGTCAGGACCGCTTGCCGTCGAAGAATTCCTGGGCCTCGCTGACGCTGCGGGCTTCGTTCCTGCGGGCCGCCGTGTCGGGTATGGACGCATCCGGCACGGCGGCGTCGGGCAGGCCGCTGTCGGCATCGGAAGCCTCTGCACCTTCACTGTCCCCGGCTTCGCGTTCCACAACGTCACCGCCGGCCGCCTCAGGTCCTGCGTTGCCGGCGTCGTACCTGTCACTGTCCGTGGCGATGGATCCGGCGCCCGGCGTGATCCGGAACGCGAGACCCGCAATGGCGCCACCGGCCAGCGGAGCCACCAGGAAGACCCACAGTTGCTCCGCTGCCCAGCCGGAGCTGAAAACGGCGGAAGCAACCGCACGTGCGGGGTTGAAGGGCAGGTTTCCCACCGACTGGCCCAGCTGCAGGAGCGCCGCAAAGGACAGGCCGACGGCGATGGCCGGCACGGTCCGGTTGCCGTCGCCGCGGCCCGCAGCGCCAAGGAAGACAGCCACGATGATCGCAGCTCCCAGCAGTTCCAGGAGCACGACGGCGGCCAGGGGCGCCTGGATGATGGAGTGTTCGCCGAAACCGGCGGCCACGGTGTCGAAGGCCGTGCGGCTGTCCGCGATGCTGGGCAGCGTGCGGAGGATGCCGAAGAGGGCAAGGGCACCGACCAGGGCCCCCACCAGCTGGGCAGCCGTGTACGCTGCCGCCGCGCCGGCCCGGATCCTGCCGGCCAGGAGGTGCCCCAGGGTTATGGCCGGGTTGAAGTGTCCGCCGGAGACGTGCCCAAAGGCGAGCATTGCGGCGGTAATGGCAAGTCCGGCAGCCAGGGCCGCCGGCACTGGGCTGGACTGCGGAATGCTGAAGAGCGGCACGCCGAGTCCGGCCACCGCCAGGAAGAGGCTGCCAAAAGCCTCGGCCACCAGCCGGGGCAGCAGAGCGCCGTGCCCGGCGGCCGTGGTACCGGGCTCCAGTGCGTCGCGGGCGGGGACAGGGGTGCTCATGATGGGACCTTTGCGTCTGGGAATCTGGTGCTTGCGGGGCTGCCGGCGTCCAGCTGTCCTGGCGCCGGGCAACCCGAGCAGTATGCCAGCCGAGGCTGTGCGTTTGCTGGACGGTAACGGCAGTGGCTCCCGTCCGCCCGCACAGGCATCCGGGGCGGAGCGCTGGTCCCGGAGCCGGGGCGCACTGACGGTAAATTTACTCCATGAGCAACGAGCACGGCGTTCCCGCACCCACCCTCGCTTCCCGGATCCACGGCTGCCTCCTGGGTGGCGCGCTGGGCGATGCGCTGGGCGATTCCGTGGAAGCCGACCTCACTGCCGGCACCCGCGGGCCCTCCAGCCAGGCAGGCGTGGGCGGCTTCGATGACTTGTCGGGGGCGGCCCGCTTCGCAGACGACACCCAGCTGACCCTTTACACCGTGGACGGCCTGGTGGAGGCACTGGAGTGGGCAAATTCCGGTGTGGGCGCTGACGTGAACGCCTGCCTTTGGCTCGCCTACCTTCGGTGGCTGGCTTCCCAGGGCGAAGACGCCCCGCCATCGGCACCCGTGTCCCAGCCCCGCTGGATCGACGGCCAGGAGGTGCTCCGGCAGCGCCGGCATCCGGAGCAGGACTGCATTACCGGACTCGCCAGCGGCGAAATGGGCACGTCGTTCCGCCCCGTGAACCCGGAAGCGAAAGGCGTTGGCACCGTGATGCGTTCCGCCCCGTTCGGGCTGGTTCCGCATATTGCATCCGACGCCGTCTATAAGTTAAGTTCCGACGCCGCCTCCCTGACGCACGGGCATCCGTCCGCCCGGCAGAGTGCCGGGATCTTCAGCCTCCTGATCCACCGGCTGGTGTCCGGCGCGGCCCTGGCCGACGCGGCTGCCGAGGTCACCGCCGACGCAGGCGCGCTTCCGGATGCGGCCCCCGAACTCCGCGAACGGCTGGAAGCGGCACTTCGGCTCGCGGACAAGCGGGAAGCCGGCCCCGAAAGACCCGTCCAGGTGCTGGGTGAGGGACGGCTGGCGGAGGAAGCACTCGCCGTCGCGCTTTACGCCGTCCTTTCCACCGCGCCGGCTGAAGGTGAAGAAAAACAGCCGGACCGGCACTTCCGGGACGCCGTGGCGTTGGCCGTGAAGCACGGCGGGGCCAGCGGCACCATCGGTTCGCTGGCCGGAAACATCCTGGGAGCCCTGTACGGGGAGGACTGCCTCCCGGCCCCGTGGCTGGCGGCCCTGGAGGCGCCGGAGGTTGTCCGCGGCATGGCGGATCAGCTGGTGAAGGTCACCACCGGGGAAGGCTGATGATGGTCGAGCCCCCGATAACGTCCTCCGGGAAGGTCACGCACTGACGGTCAGGCGCTGACGGCAGCCGCGCAGGCCGCGTCCCGCGTTTCCGCGGCGGCAACCTGCGGGGCGTGGCGGATGTCCCCGCCGCCCACCATCTGCAGGAACTCGCCCTCGGAGAGCACCTCGATGGCCTGCCCCCGCTCGTGCAGTTCCAGCACACGCCGGGCCTTGCCGGTGAGCCGTCCGGACCGGAGGTCGGAGGCGACGAACCCGTCCCCCACCACCAGCACGGTGGTGCGGCCGGTGACACGGCTTTCCGTCCGTGCGCCGCAGCGGGCCGAGCGCCGTTTCGCTTCCGGGCGATCGATGGAGAGCTGCCCGGTGAACACCACCGTCTGCGCGTACAGCGGGTGGCCCGGCTCGGCGTCCAGGTTGGGCTCCGGGTTGACCCCTTCCTCCGGCCAGCCCGACTGGAACCGTTGGACCAGGGCAGCCCCGTTGCCGGAAGCCCCGGCGATGGCCGCCAGGCTGGGCTTTGACAGGTCGCCGGTGGCGGGGTCGAACGCCTGCTGGCGCGGCATGGCCAGGCCGAGGGACAGGTAGAGTTCGGCGAGGCTGTTGGCGCCGTTGCGCGCCGCGATGTCGACCAGGATGCCGGCGCAGGCACGCGCGTCCTCGGCGGCGTCGTGGTGGTTGACCAACGGCACACCCGCTTCCTCGGCAGCGAACGGGAGCGAATTGGAAACCAGCGAATAGCAGCGGCGTGACAGCATCACGGTGCAGACGTAGTCGTAGGCGGGACCGGGCAGGCCGGACACCTCGAGCGCAGAGCGGATTACGCCCAGGTCGAACGCGGCGTTGTGGGCTGCCAGCACGTCTTCGCCGATGAAGGCACCCATTTCCGGGAACAGCTCACCGAAGCGTGGGGCCTGCGCAACATCGGCTGCGGTGATGCCGTGGATGCGGACGTTGTGGTAGTCAAAATGGTCGTAGCCGGCAGGCGGGCGCATCAGCCACGAAGCCTCCTCGACGACCTTCCCGCCCCTCACCTTTGTCAGCCCCACCGAGCATGGAGAGCCGCGGAAGCCGTTGGCCGTTTCGAAGTCGATCGCCGTAAAGTCCAAACCCACGGCCCCTACCTTACCGCCGGAGGTCCCACAGGCCTGTCAAGTACCCTTGAGGAGTGAACTTTCCTGTGATGAGTGACCTCGCTGTGTCCATGCTGGGCGGTGCGGGACCGGTCCAGCCGAAAATGGCTTCGTTCCTGCCCGACTGGCTGAACCCCCAGGTCTTCCTGGCCGATCCCGCCCTCGCCCCCTGGGTGGTCCTGCTGGTGTGCGGGATCGTCTTCGCCGAAACCGGCCTCCTGGTAGGGTTCTTCCTGCCCGGCGACTCCATGCTGTTCACCGCGGGCCTGCTGGTGGCCACGGACACCATCAAGTTCAATATCTGGCTGCTGGCCCTGCTGGTTGCGGTCTCCGCCATCATCGGCAACCAGACCGGCTACCTCATCGGTTCCAAAGCCGGTCCTGCTCTCTTCAACAAGCCCAACTCCCGGCTTTTCAAGCGCGAAAACATTGAAAACGCCCACGCCTTCTTTGAAAAGCACGGCGGCAAGGCCCTGATCCTGGCCCGCTTCGTCCCCATCATCCGCACGTTCGTCCCGGTGATCGTCGGCGTGGCACAGATGAGCAGGAGGAAGTTCTTTATCTACAACGTCATCGGCGCCCTCCTGTGGGGCGGCGGCGTGACCCTGCTCGGCTACCTGCTGGGTGACAAGGTTCCGTGGGTCCGTGACAACCTGGACATCATCTTCATCGCCATCGTGCTGGTCTCGGTGATCCCCATCGGCATCGAAATCCTGCGCGGCCTGGCTGCCAAGCGCCAGGCGCAGGCCAACGGCACCGACGCCGTCGACGAGTACATTGAAGAGCATGAGCCGGAAGCGGAGCGCAAGACCCACCGCAACATCCCGGGCAGCCCGCCGGAATAGCCCTCCCCTGACTCCAACAAAAAAGGTGCGCACCCCCGGGTGCGCACCTTCTTTGTTGGTCCTTCTAGCCTGCTGCCTGCAGGGCCGCCACAATCGAGGGCAGCAGCGCCCGGAAGGCCTTGCCGCGGTGGCTGATCGCGTTCTTCTCCTCTGCCGAGAGCTCTGCGCAGCTGCGGTCCTCGCCGGCGGGCTGCAGGACGGGGTCGTAGCCAAATCCCCCGGAACCGCGGGGCTCGCGCAGCAGGATTCCCTCCAACTGGCCGTACTCCACCACTTCACGGCCCGGGCCGTCCGCGCCCTCCGGCACGGCCAGTGCGGCAGCACAGACGAATGCTGCACCGCGGTGTTCGTCCGGAACATCGGACAGCTGGTTCAGCAGGAGTTCAAGGTTGGCTGCATCATCGCCGTGCCGTCCGGACCAACGCGCAGAGAAGATTCCGGGTGCCCCGCCCATCACGTCCACGGCGAGTCCCGAATCGTCAGCGATGGCAACCAGGCCGGTGGCAGCGGCAACAGCGCGTGCCTTCAGCAGCGAGTTCTCGGCGAAGGTCACGCCTGTTTCGACGACGTCCGGTGCACCCGCCGCCGCTGCGTCCACCACCTGCTTATCGACGTCGAGCCCCGGGACCTGCCCGCGCAGCAGCTCGCGCAGTTCCCGGAGTTTGCCCTTGTTGTGGGTGGCGAGCACCAGCCGTGGAGCAGGGCTGCTCACAGAGTGTCCACCAGGGTTTCGCGCTGGATGGCGGCCAGCTCCGAGGTGCCCAGGAGGGCCAGGTCCAGGAGCTGGTTCAGCTCGTCCCGGTCGAACGGGGCGCCCTCCGCCGTGCCCTGCACCTCAACGAACTTGCCGGAACCGGTGACCACCACGTTCATGTCGGTTTCGGCCCGGACATCCTCCACGTAGGGCAGGTCCAGCATGGGAACGCCGTCAATGATGCCCACGGACACGGCCGCGATGGTGTCCAGGAGGGGCTGGGCGTTCTTGGCGATGAGCTTGTTGTCGCGGGCAAACCGGATGGCGTCCGCCAGCGCCACGTAAGCGCCGGTGATGGCCGCGGTGCGCGTGCCGCCATCGGCCTGGAGCACGTCGCAGTCCAGCACGATGGTGTTCTCGCCCAGCGCCTTGGTGTCGATGATGGATCGCAGCGAGCGCCCGATCAGCCTGGAAATTTCATGCGTGCGGCCGCCGATTTTTCCCTTCACGGATTCGCGGTCGGACCGGGTGTTCGTGGCCCGCGGCAGCATGGCATATTCGGCGGTAACCCAGCCGCGGCCTTCGCCCTTGAGCCAGCGCGGGACGCCGGCGGTCAGGGAGGCCGTGCACAGCACCCTGGTGTTGCCGAACTCGATCAGCGCCGAGCCTTCAGCCTGGTTGGACCATCCGCGGGTAATGCTGATGGGCCGGAGCTGGTCGGGGGCGCGGCCGTCGGCTCGCACGATGGGCACTGCAGTTGCTTCAGATGTCATGCCTTTAGCTTATCGAGTGCCGATGCGGCAGATGCCTGGCGGCCCGGCTAGATGGTGTAGTGCACCCCTGCCACGGCAACCGCAACGTCGCCCGGGAACACCGGGCGCGCTTCCGCCATGACGGTGGTCTGGGAGGTCCACACGGGGATATGGGTCAGCAGGAGCCTGCGGGCGCCGGCCGCGGCGGCCGCCTCCCCCGCCCGTTTGCCCGTCAGGTGGACATCGTTGATGCCGTCGTCCCGGCCCTCCTCGAAGGCCGCCTCGCACAGGAACAGGTCGGCATCCTTGGCTGCTTCCTCGAGCCCGGCGCAGGCATCGGTATCGCCGGAGTACGTCAGGACCCGGGACACCGGGGTGCCGTCCTTGCCGGGCTCAACCACCTCGACCCGGAGGGCATAGGCCTCCTCAATGGGGTGGTTGACGGCGAACGGGGTAACCGTGAACGGACCCACGGTGACGGCTTCGCGCTCGGTCCAGTTGGTGAAATCGAATTCTTCATGCATGCCCGGGTCCAGGGGCAGGCCGTAGGCGGTGGCCATCCTGTCGGCCGTGGCGGCCGGCCCCCACACGGGTATCCGGCCGCGGCCCCAGCCGCCCGGCTTCCAGCGGATCGCGACGTGCAGCCCGCACAGGTCCATGCAGTGGTCGGGGTGCAGGTGGGTGAGGAAGATCGCGTCGATGTCCTCCAGGTCCGTGTAGCGCTGGATGGCGCCCAGCGCACCGCTGCCGAGGTCCATCACCACCTTCCAGGTCCGCTCACCGTCGGTGGCGGTCAGGAGGTAGCACGACGCCGGGGAGCCGGGTCCGGGGAACGAACCCGTGCATCCGACGATAGTCAGCTTCACAGGGCTGGCCCTGCGGGACGGGCGCCGGCGAGCCCGCCGCCCACGAAGTTGGAGATCCGGGGCCGGTCCTGCGCGCTTTGGGCGGCGGCGATCATCTCAGGGGTGATACGGGCAAGGCTGCCAGTGGGGTACTGTGCCGCGACATGGTCCACGTGGCGGACGGAGAGCACCTCGGGCCCCAGGAACCGCCGGGCGAGCACCTCGAACTGCCGGGCGTCGCCGGTGGCGACGAAATGGTGCTCGGGCGGGAGCGTCGAGGTGCGCTGCAGGTTGTGGGTGGCCAGGGAGCGGTAGACGTCCTTGGCCGTCTCCTCCGCGCTGGACACCAGGGTGACGTCGGCGCCCATGACATAGGAGATGACGCCGGTCAGCAGCGGGTAGTGGGTGCAGCCCAGGACCACGGTGTCCACCCCGGCGGACTTCAGCGGCGCCAGGTACTCCTCCGCGACGGCCAGCAGGGCCGGGCCTGTGGTGACCCCGGCCTCCACGTAGCTGACGAATTCCGGGCACGCCACGGAAGTGATGTCCAGGTCCGGGGCAGCGGCGAACGTGTCCTCATACGCACGCGACCCCACGGTGGCGGATGTGCCGATGACGCCCACCTTTCCGGACCGGGTGGCAGCAACGGCGCGCCGCACTGCTGGCTGGATGACCTCGATGACCGGAATGCCGTACTTCGCGGTGTAGCGTTCACGGGCGTCCCGCAGGACAGCGGCCGACGCCGAGTTGCAGGCGATGGTGAGCAGCTTGACGCCGGAGTCCACCAGTTCGTCCATCACGCCCAGGGCGTTGGCACGCACCTCGGCGATGGGGAGCGGCCCGTAGGGCCCGTGGGCGGTGTCCCCCACGTAGAGGATGGACTCGTTGGGCAGCTGGTCGATGATGGAGCGGGCCACGGTAAGCCCGCCGACACCGGAGTCGAAGACGCCGATGGGACGGTTTTCCGGAGCCGCGGCCGGAAGTCCGCTGCCGTCGGGCGCGGGCTGTGTTTCCGCCGGTGGTTCCGTGCTCGGGACTGTAGTCATGATTATTCGAGGATAGGTGTTCCCGGAAGCGTCAGCCATGATCTTGTGTCCTGCAACTCGTGTCTGCTGCGTCACACTGGACGGCCTCCCCCTGGCCGCCGGGGCTCACCGGCGGGATTCCATCGACTGCAGCATGGCCTGCACCAGTGACTCCTGGAGCCAGGTGGTGAAGTTGTAGACCAGGGCCAGGTAGCTTTCCACATCCTCCGCCTGGGACCAGTCCTGCATGCGGTGGACGTGTTCGGCGTCGGCCTCGTCCCGGATGTCCAGCCGCTCGGCCAGGACCAGGCGCACATCGTTCAGCGCCATCGACCAGTGCTTTGCCCCCTCGGGCGTCAGCACGATCTCGTCCTTGTCCAGGTCCAGCGCGGCTGCCCGCAGGGCGCCGATCTTTGTTTCCCGGAGCGACCGCTCGGTGAGCTGGCGGAACTCAAGGGACGCGGCGCCGTCGTCCTTCACCACGTTGGGGAGCAGCCGCTTAACGGCACGGTCCGTCGGTTCTGCTACGTCCATGTCCAGGCCGATCAGTGCCGCCAGCGGGTCCTGCCCTGTGCGGTCCTCGGGCTGAAGCATGGAGATAACGTCGTCGATCAGGCTGCGCAGCAGGTCCCGCTCGGTGGGTTCGAGGTAGCCGGTGATGCCCTTGAGTCCGTATTTGAATGCCTTAGCCACGCTTCCCCTTACCCTGGCCCGGGCCACCGGACTTGCCTGCCTTGCCGCCGGAGCCGCCGGTGGCTTTTTCCACGGTGGCCCAGAGACCGAATCCGTGCATGGCAACCGCGTGGCGCTCCACCTGTTCCTTGCTGCCCGAGGCCACGATGGACCGGCCCTTCCTGTGGACCTCCATCATCAGCTTGTTCGCCTTGCTCTCGGAATAGCCGAAGTAGCTCTGGAAGACGTAGCTCACGTAGCTCATGAGATTGACGGGATCATTCCAGATCACCAGGTTCCAGGGGATGTCCGGCGCGGTCAGCGAGTCGGTGGACTCTGCTGTGCCGGTCCGGGTGCCCTCCTGCGTAGCAGGGCCGGGCGCAACGCTTATGGTCATCTGTCCATTCTATGTTGGGGTTGGGCCCACGCCGGCGAGGGCCCCACGGCGAAGCGAAGCGAGACGAGGGAGCCGGTGGGGACTAGAGTGATTTTCGTGAGCACCTCAGCCGGCTGGGACCATCCCCGCACGTCCTTTTACACCGACCACTACGAGCTGACCATGCTGCAGGCATCCCTCCATTCCGGGGCCGCGCACCGCAGGTCGGTGTTCGAGGCGTTCGCGCGGCGGCTGCCCGACGGCCGGCGTTACGGCATCGTGGCCGGCACCGGACGCCTGCTGGAAGGCATCGCGCACTTCCGTTTCGGCGAGGCGGAACTGGCGTTCCTGGAGCGAACCCGGGTGGTCAACCAGGAGACCCTGGACTACCTGGCCAGCTACAGATTCACCGGCGACATCTGGGGCTACGCCGAGGGTGAAGCGTACTTCCCCAACTCCCCCATCCTGATCGTGGAGGCCTCGTTTGCCGAGGCCTGCATGCTGGAAACCTACCTGCTGTCGGTGCTCAACCACGACACCGCCATCGCCTCCGCAGCCTCCCGCATGATCAGCGCCGCGGGCGGCCGGCCCTGCATCGAAATGGGCTCGCGCCGCACCCACGAAGAGGCAGCCACCGCATCCGCGCGGGCGGCCATCATCGCCGGTTTCGACAGCACCTCCAACCTGGAGGCCGGCATCCGCTACGGCGTGAAGACCGTCGGGACTGCCGCCCACTCGTTCACCCTGCTGCACGACACCGAGCGTGAGGCCTTCGAGGCACAGATTGCCTCGCTCGGCGAAGGCACGTCCCTGCTGGTGGATACGTACGACGTCGAAAAGGCCGTCCGCGCGGCCGTGGAGCTGGCAGGGCCGCGCCTGGGCGCCGTCCGGCTGGACTCGGGCGACCTGGTGGCCCAGGCCCAGTGGGTGCGAAGGCTGCTCGATGACCTCGGCAACGAACACACGAAGATCGTGGTCACCTCGGACCTGGACGAATACGCCATCGCGGCCCTGCAGTCGGCGCCCGTGGATTCCTACGGCGTGGGCACGTCGCTGGTGACCGGCTCCGGGGCGCCCACGGCCAGCATGGTGTACAAGCTGGTCAGCCGGGCCGGCGACGACGGGAACTTCGTATCCGTCGCCAAGGCCGCCAAGAACAAGGCCAGTGTGGGCGGCCGGAAATACGCCCTCCGGAAGCTGGACGAACGGGGCACCGCCACCGCAGAGGTGGTGGGTGTGGGACACCGGCCGGAGGACGACGGCAACGACCGCCCGCTGCTGCAGCAGTTTATGAAGAACGGCGAACTGCTGCCGGGCTGGACCGGGCATGAGGGCGTGCTCCGCGCACGCCAGCGCCACGCGGACTCCATGAGGGAACTGCCCCCGGTGGTCAACCGCCTGCAGCGCGGCGAGGCCGCGATCCCCACCATCTACGAGGAGAACTGATGTCCCGCGCCTTGATCATCGTGGACGTGCAGAACGACTTCTGCGAAGGAGGCTCCCTCGCCGTCACCGGCGGCGCGGCGGTTGCCGGCGCCATCAGCGAATACCTGGACGCCCACAACAGCGAATTCGACCACGTGGTGGCCACCCAGGACTGGCACATCGACCCCGGCAGCCACTTTTCCGACTCCCCCGATTACAAAGACAGCTGGCCGCCGCACTGCGTGGCGGGCACCCGCGGGGCCGAGCTCCACCCGGACCTGGACACCGAGTACATCGACGCCTACTTCCGCAAGGGCCAGTACGCCGCGGCCTACTCCGGGTTCGAAGGCCTGCTGGCCCCCGAAGACGCCGTCCCCACCGGGGAACGCCAGCCGGGCGGCCTGCCCGGTGCGCAGGCGGAGCTGGAAGCCGGCGGGGACGCCATCGGCCTCGATGACTGGCTGCAGAGCCACGACGTGGAAGACGTGGTGGTGGTCGGAATCGCCACGGACTACTGCGTGAAGGCCACCGCGCTCGACGCCGTCCAGGCCGGCTACGGCGTCACCGTGGTGCGGTCCCTGACCGCGGGCATCGCGGAGGACCTCGAAGACGCCGTAGCCGAGCTGGAACTTGGCGGAGCGGACATTGCCTGAGGCGCTACTTGCGGCCGACGAACCAGTCCTGGAGCTTGCGCAGCCGTGCCTGCAACTGCTCCTCGTTGGCCTGCGCCACGGGCGGCCCGCCGCAGACAGTGCGCAGCTTGGTGTGCACCACACCGTGGGGCGTACCCGTCCGCGCAGCCCACGCGGCCACGTTCTTGGCCAGTTCATTGCGGAGGTCCATCAGCATCCGGTGATCGGGAACAGCGGGAACCTGCTGGGCGTCCGCGGCCGGGGCCTTCCGGTTCTTGCGGTTCAGCTGCTCATGCTGGCGTTGGCGCAGCAGCGTTCCCACCTGCTCGGCGTCCAGCAGCCCGGGGATGCCCAGGAAGTCCATTTCGTCGTCGGACCCCACTTCGCCGCCGGTGCCGAACTCGCCGCCGTCGAAGAGGACGCGGTCAAAGGACGCCTGGGAGTCCAGCGCTTCGAACTTACCCTTCGTGAGGCTGTCGGAGGCCTTCTCTTCGCGGTTGGCCTCGTCCATCAGCGAGTCTTCCGGGTTGAAGAGGCCGTCGCCGTCTTCCTTCTCGGGCCGGTCCAGCGCGTGGTCCCGCTCCATCTCCATGGAGCTGGCCAGCGCCATCAGCTGCGGAACGGAGGGCAGGAACACCGACGCCGTTTCGCCCCTCTTGCGGGCACGCACGAAGCGTCCCACGGCCTGGGCGAAAAAGAGCGGTGTGGACGTCGAGGTGGCATAGACACCGACGGACAGCCGGGGAACGTCCACGCCTTCGGACACCATGCGGACGGCCACCATCCAGCGCTTCTCGCCGGCCGAGAATTCCTCGATCTTGCTGGACGCCTTGGCGTCGTCGGACAGGATGACGGTGGGTGACTCGCCGGTGATCCGCTTGAGCTGGCCCGCGTAGGCGCGGGCGTCCTCATGATCGGTGGCGATGACCAGGCCGCCGGCGTCGGGAACGGTGCGGCGGACCTCGCTGAGCCGCCTGTCCGCACCCGCCAGGACCGCCGGGATCCACTCCCCCGCCGGATTCAGGGCGGTGCGCCAGGCGTGGCTGGTGATGTCCTTGGTAACCGCAGCCTCGCCCAGCGATGCCGCCATCTCCTCGCCGGCGCTGGTGCGCCAGCGCATTTGGCCGGAGTAGGCCATGAACATCACGGGACGGACCACATGGTCCCGCAGCGCATTGCCGTAGCCGTAGGTGTAGTCGGCCTTGGACCGGCGGATGCCGTCACGGTCCTCGGCGTACTCCACGAACGGGATGGGCGAGGTGTCCGAACGGAACGGCGTGCCGGTGAGGGACAGCCGGCGCACCGCGGGATCGAACGCCTCGCGCAGGCCGTCACCCCAGGACAGGGCTTCACCGCCGTGGTGGATCTCATCGAGGATCACCAGGGTGCGTGCGGCCTCGGTCTTGGCGCGGTGGAGCAGGGGCTTGCTGGCTACCTGTGCGTAGGTCACGGCGACGCCGATGAACCCCCGGCCGTGCTGGCCGTCGGAGTTCTTGAAGTTGGGGTCGATGGCGATCCCCACCTTCGCCGCCGCGTCCGCCCACTGGCGTTTCAGGTGGTCGGTGGGGGCGACAATGGTCACCCGGTTCACGGCACCGGAGTCGATGAGGGTGGACGCGATCCGCAACGCGAAGGTGGTCTTACCGGCACCCGGGGTTGCGACCGCGAGGAAGTCGCGGGGACTGCTCTGCAGGTAGAGGTCAAGGGCTTCCTGCTGCCAGGCACGGAGTTTCGGGGCGGTTCCCCAGGCTGCACGTTCCGGGTAGGCCGGAGGCAGGGTGGGGCCGCCAAAGAGCGTCTCCGTCACTACTTGTTGTTGCCCGAGTCCCCCGGACCCTTCCCGCCGTCGTTGCCCGGCCGGAGGCCCTCATAGACTTCCTTGCATTCAGGGCACACCGGGAACTTCTGCGGGTCCCGCCCCGGAGTCCAGACTTTGCCGCACAGCGCAATGACCGGTTCCCCGGTCATCGCGGACTCCATGATCTTTTCCTTGCGCACATAGTGGGCAAAGCGCTCCCGGTCTCCCGGTTCCACCTCCTGGCGCAGTTCCTCGCGCTCAATGGTGGCCGTGGACGTTCCAGCCCCGGAAAGCTCGCGCATCGGGTCGTTCTCGAGAGGGTCCGTCATGCTAGTCATGGCATCCATCTTAGCCGTTCCACCGGCGGCGCGTTCGACGGCGGCACGCCCGAACCGGGTTCCGCCACCGGCCGCCGTCGTACTTTTCCGGCCACCCTCCCGGCACCCGCGGAACGCTGCTACAGGCCCTGCCAGGCGGGCTTGTTCTCATAAGTGTGGCGGTAGAAATCCGCCAGTTTGAGGGCCGAAGCCGCGGCTTCGTCCAGCAGGACCGTGGTGTGCGGGTGGAACTGCAGCACGGAGGCGGGGCAGATGGCCGCCACCGGCCCTTCCACGAAGTCGCGGACCGCCTGCGCCTTTTGCGCACCCGTGGCCAGCAGGACGACATGCCGCGCCGCCATGATGGTGCCCAGGCCCTGGGTGATGACGTGGTGGGGCACCTCCGCCAGTCTGCTGAAAAACCTCGCGTTGTCCCGGCGTGTCTGTTCGATCAGGCTCTTGATCCTGGTCCGGGACGCGAAGGAGGAACCCGGTTCGTTGAAGCCGATGTGCCCGTCGGTTCCCACGCCCAGCAACTGCAGGTCCACGCCGCCTGCCGCGGCGATGGCCTGCTCATACGCTTCGCAGGCCGCGGGGATGTCCGCGGCGGTACCGTCCGGGCCATGGACATTTTCCGGTGCGATGTTCACCCGGTTGGTGAACTCCCGCCGCACCACCTCGCGGTAGGACTGCGGATGGCCGGCCGGCAGGCCCACGTACTCGTCCAGCGCAAAGGCGGACGCACGGCTGAAGTCCAGGCCCTGCACGTGCCGGGCCGCCAGCTCGTCGTAGACAGGCAGCGGTGAGGACCCGGTGGCAAGGCCGAGGACGGCGCTGGGCTTGCGCCGGACCAGCTGTTCGATGGCGTCGGCTGCAAGCCGCCCTATCTGCCGGCTGCCGCCGAGGATCACGATTTCCATGTTGTCCCTTCCCTGAAGCGGTCAGCGGTTGACGGTTACCTGCGCCAGGAGCTCGGGACCCCGGGCATCGAGCCACTTGCCGCCCAGCCGGACACCTGCGAGGAACAGGCCCAGGCCAAGGACCGTTCCCACGGCGAGGTTGAGCCAGCCGAAGAGGGCATTGCCTGTGACGGCCTCTGCCACCAGCAGCGCTGCCTCGGGCAGCACCAGGACCAGCAGGACCAGCATTCCTACGAACTGCACGGCCAGCGTCTGCCCCACATTGCCCGGCGGCTTCTTGAACGGGCTGTCCCCGGGCAGCGGCACCGTGACCGTGTACCGGGCCGACACCACCGAGGACAGGCCCAGCCCGCTGAAAAGGATTCCCATGCTGAACCCCAGGCGGCCCGGCAGCGCAGTCCAGTCACGGGAGACCGCGGCATACCCGACCGCGAACACCAGGACCACGGTAAGGGCGAAGGTCATGCAGGCCAGTGCCCGTCCCAGCCGGTCCGCCACACCGCGGACGCCGGTGGCCAGGTGCAGCGCAAACGCCGTGTTGTCGTAGGAGACGTCGGCCGAGATGGACCAGGCCAGGATGAAGGCCGAAATCGGGGCGAGGAAGGCCAGGCTGCCGTAGCTGCCGGTCTGCGTTCCCTGGAACGCCAGCACCACCGGAAGCAGCGGGATCACCACCAGCGAACCCGAGTACCGCGGGTCACGCACCCAATACGTCAGGGACCTTGCCATCACTGCGCCTGTGGGAGTGGCCGGCAGGACGCCGAACAATCCCAGCCTGCCGCGGCGGCGCTTGCCGGCACCGGCGTAGGGCGGCGTGACCAGCGCCCGTTCGAGCAGCAGCTTCCAGCACCAGGCCAGGACGGCGAGGACCGCCATGGAGACCAGCAGCTTCACCGCGGCCTGCAGGGGCCGGCCAGACGCGACGTCGCCGCCGAGTGCCCAGGGCGCCCCGAGCGGAGTCCAGGACAGTGTCCGGGCGAACTCGGGCAGGAACCCGGCCGAGGCCGTGATGCCGCGGCCAACAGCGGCGACGATGGGGCCCAGCAGGACGAGGGGCACCATGAAGGCGATGGCACTGACGTCCTTGAAGCGCCGGGACGCAGCCAGGCTCGCCGTCGCCGTGGTGACCACTTTGGCCAGGACAACGCAGGTCATGATGCCCACGCAGGCACCGAGCAGGGCGGCGAGCGCGGGGAGCACGCCGCGGGACCACGTCACTACCGTGGACAGGCCCACCAGGACGGTGGCCAGGCCGGGGATCCCGATCAGCCCGGCCAGGGCAAGGCCGGTGAGCATCTGCTTCATGGGAATCGCGAAAGTCGTGAAGCGCGCGGGGTCAAGGGTCATGTCTGTGGCCGACGCCGCCACCGGCACCACGCCCCAGCCCAGCAGGGCTGCGGAACCGCCCAGGACAATGGCCGTGTGCGCCACCTCGGTGCCCGCGCTGCGCAGCAGGACCAGGGCAAGGACCAGCGTGGCCACCACGCCCAGGGCATACAGCCCGGCGATGGCCATGCCCACCAGCTGCCAGGGGCTGCGCCGGAGGCCGTTGCGCAGCAGCGTGAGCTTGAGCCTTAGAAGGTGCGCAACCATTCCAGCCCTTCCGTATGGCTGTGGCCTCCGACCAACTGCACGAACCGGTCCTCCAGGGAGGCCCCCGCACGCACCTCATCCACCGTTCCGGCCGCCAGCAGCCGGCCGCGGGCCACCACCGCAACGTGGTCGCACATGCGCTGCACCAGGTCCATCACGTGGCTGGACACGATGACCGTTCCGCCGGAATCCACGTACCGGTCCAGGATGGAGCGGATATTCGCGGCGGACACCGGGTCCACGGCTTCGAACGGCTCGTCCAGGACCAGCAGCCGGGGCGCGTGGATCATGGCGGACGCCAGGGCGATCTTCTTGGTCATGCCGGCGGAGTAGTCCACCACCAGCGTCCCCGCGTCCTGCGTGAGGTCCATCGCCGCCAGCAGGTCGCCCACCCGCGCCGCCACCACGGCCTTGTCCATGCCGCGCAACAGCCCGGCATAGGTGATCAGCTGCTCCCCGGTCAACCGGTCAAAGAGGCGGACGCCGTCCGGCAGGATGCCCATGAGCCGCTTGGCTTCCAACGGGTGCTGCCAGACATCCACGCCATGCACCAGTGCCGTGCCGAAGTCGGGCCGCAGGAGGCCGGTGGCCATGGACAGCGTGGTTGTCTTACCCGCGCCGTTGGGTCCCACGATCCCGAAAAACGACCCCGCCGGCACCTCCAGGCTCAGGCCGTCCACCGCGATTTTTCCACCGAACCGTTTGGCAAGGCCACGCATGGAAAGTGCCGGTACAGGCGCGGGATTCGGCGCCTGGTCAGGTATCGGAGCAGTCATGTTGCCAGCCTAGTCCGCAGACCATCCGCTGCGGAGTGCGAAACTAACCTCATGGACATCGCGTTGGGCCTGCTGGTGATCGTTGCCGTGGTGTGCGCCGGCAGCGCCGCGGGGCGCAAACTGAACATCCCGGTCCCACTGCTCCTGGTCCTGGCCGGGGTGGCCGGTTCCTTCCTGCCGTTCATCCCGCAGGTGGAGCTGAACCCCGAACTGGTGCTGGTGGGCCTCCTGCCGCCGCTGCTGTACGCGGCCGCCTTCCGCACGTCGCTGTTCGACTTCAAGACCAACCGCCGCTCCATCGCGTTGCTGTCCGTGGGCTACGTCATTTTCGGCACGCTGGCAGTGGGCCTGGTGGTGTGGTGGCTGTTCCCGGAAATCCCGTTGGCCGCGGCCTTCGCCCTGGGCGCGGTATTGGCACCGCCGGACGCGGTGGCGGCGACGGCCATCGCACGGAAGGTGGGCATGCCGCGCCGGATCGTGAACATCCTGGAAGGCGAGTCGCTGGTCAATGACGCCACCGCGCTGGTGTGCCTCCGCGCCGCCCTGGCGGCCATCGCCGGTTCGGTGTCCGCACTGGACGTGGCCGGCGGCTTCGTCGTGGCAGCGGGCGGCGGGCTGGCGGTGGGCCTCGCCGTGGCCTACGTCCTGACCGAAATCCGGAAACGGATCAGCAACGTTGCCATCAACACCTCAACGTCCCTGATGGCGCCTTTCGTTGCGTTCCTCCCTGCCGAAGCCATCCACGCGTCCGGCGTACTCGCCGTCGTCGTGACCGGCCTGGTGATGGGCGCCAAGGCGCCGTCCATGCCAAACGGCGCCGCGCGGCAAAGTTCGCGGAGCAACTGGGACACCGTGCAGTTCCTGCTGGAGAACGCAGTGTTCCTGCTCATTGGCCTGCAGGTGCGGACCATCATCGACAGCGTCCAGGACGATTCGCTGGGTGCGGGCCGGGTGTGGCTCGGCTGCGCCGTCATCCTACTGGCGGTGCTGCTGCTGCGCCCCGTCTGGGTCTTTCCGGCCACGTAACTGCCCCGCCTGATCCCTTCCGTGCAGCGGACGGACCCGGCACCGCCCTGGCAGTTCCCCGCCATCGTTTCCTGGGCCGGCATGCGCGGGGTGGTCACCCTGGCCGCGGTCCTGACGCTGCCCGGGGACCTGGAACACCGCGGCGTGCTGGTCCTGGCCGCCATGGTGGTGGTGGCCGGGACCCTGGTGCTGCAGGGATTCACGCTGCCCGCACTGGTCCGGGCGCTGGGGCTCCCCGGACCGGACACGCGGGAGGACGCCCTGAACCAGGCCTCGCTGATGCAGCTGGCCACCACGGCCGGGATGGAGCGGCTGGAGGAGTTGCGGCGCGAAAGCGACCCGCCGGAGGTCATGGACATGCTCAGGCGGCGGACCCAGGAACGGGGGCTGGCAGCCTGGGAACGCCTGGGCAGGTCTTCGGCGGAAGCGGCCACCCCCAGCCAGCGCTACGCCCAGCTGCGGATGGCGATGCTGCAGGCTGAACGGGACAAGGTCCTGGAGCTAAGGCGCGGCGGGGATTTTGCCCACGAAGTGCTCAGCGAGGTCCTCGAGCGGCTCGATATCGAGGAGTCGATGCTCGACGCGTCCCTCCACGAACTCGATTCAGCGCAGGAGGGCGGCGGGGGTGAGGGGTTGTCCCAGCCCGGCGGCGTCTGCGACCACCTGACGGCGGCCATGCCCTCGCCCGTCCCGGATAATCCGGCCTGCGAAGGCTGCGAACGCGAGGGAACAACCACCGTGCACCTGCGCATGTGCCTGGGGTGCGGAAGCATCGGCTGCTGCGACTCCTCGGCCGGGCGGCACGCCAGCCGACATTTCAAGGAGACCGGTCACCCGGTGATGCGGAGCATCGAACCCGGCGAGGAATGGCGCTGGTGCTACGTGGACGACCTTCTGGGCTGAGAAACGAGGGAACGCGCGCGCTGGTCCTAGCGGACCCTGCGGATCCGGATCGGGCCCTTTGCCGTGGCCGGATCCACCACGGAGCCGCCCTGGGTAATCTGGACCTGGCCTTCGGCCACCAGGCGCCGGGCGGCTTCGCGCGCAGGCTCCATGAGGTGGCGCCAGCTGTCTCCACCCACAGCCCTGGCGGCATCCGAGGGGCAGATGGTGGACGTTGCCGCCCGCGACGCCAGGAGCTCCAGGATGGTCGCTTCCAGCTGCCGGCCCACCCCGCCCTGCGGCCCGCTTCCCTGCGCCCTGCTTCCCTGTGGGGATGCCATTCCGCAGGCCGCCGTCAGAAAGTCCGGCGCGGGATGGCCCGCTCGTACTGGGGCGGCCAGGCCAGGTCATAGCCCAGTTCGAACGCGGCCCGAAGCCACCAGTGCGGGTCCCGCAGCGCAGCCCGGGCAATGAAGACACCGTCGGCCTGCCCGGTGGCAATGGCATGCTCCGCCTGGCCTGGCGTGGTCACCAGGCCCACGGTCCCGGTCGCCACTCCCGCTTCCTCGCGGATGGCTGCCGAAAAGCCGGTCTGGTAGCCCAGGCCCGGCTTGATCTGCTGGTGGGCCACCGCCCCTCCGCTGGAGACATCCACCAGGTCCACACCGCGGGCAGCCGCCTCGCGGGCCAGTCGCACCGACGCTCCCTGCTCCACGCCGCCCGGTGCCCAGTCAGTGGCCGAGATCCTCAGCAGCAGGGGCATCGAATCGGGAATTGCAGCCCGGACCGCGTCCACCACGGCCAGCATCAGCCGGTTCCGGCCTGATTCGTCCCCGCCCCACTCGTCGTCGCGCTGGTTGATCAACGGGCTTTGGAACTGGTGCAGGAGGTAGCCGTGCGCCCCGTGGATCTCCACGGTGTCAAACCCGGCGTCCACGGCGCGCACGGCGGCAGCGGCGAAATCGGAAATGACGCCCTCGATTTGTTCACCCGTCATCGCTGCCGGCGCCGCATATCCCTCGAAGGAGGTCGTGGACGGGCCCACGGTGTCCCAGCCGCCGTCGGACGCGGGAACGCTGCCGTGCTTACCCGAAAACGGCCAGTAGGTGGAGGCTTTCCGGCCGGCGTGGGCCAACTGCACGCCGATTTTCGCACCCGCGGCACCATGCCGGTGCACAAAGGAAATGATCCGCTGCCAGGCCGCCGCCTGCTCGTCGTTGTACAGTCCCGCGTCGCGTGGACTGATCCGGCCCTGGGCACTCACTGCCGCGGCCTCCGTAAGGATCATCGCGGCCCCGCCGACGGCAAAACCGCCCAGGTGCACCAGGTGCCAGTCAGTGGGAACCCCAGGGGCGTCGTCCGGATCGCAGCTGTACTGGCACATGGGTGAGACCCAGCCTCGGTGCTGCAGTTCCATGGACCGGAGCGTCAGGGGCTGGAAAAGGGCCGACACTAGAACAGCACCCGCGCGAGGGCCTGGCGTGCCTTTGCCACCCGTTCGTCGCCGGCACCTACAACATCGAACAGCTCCAGCAACCGGACCCGTGCGGCCTCACGTCCGGGACCGAAATTCCTGCCGATGAAGGCCACCAGGCGGTTCAGTGCGTCTTCCACGTGGCCGCCGGCTATGTCCAGGTCCGCCACGCCCAGCTGCGCGTCCAGGTTGTCGGGCTCGTTGGCTGCCTGCGCCCGCAGCGCTTCGCTGTCCTGGGCGGACACCGCCTGCAGCCGGCCCATCAGCTCCACCTGCGCCAGCCCGGCCTTCGCCTCGTGGTCCGAGGGCATTTCCTTCAGGGCCTGGCGGTAGGCGTCAGCGGCGGCGGCATAGTCGCCTGCCTCGATGGCCTCAAATGCGGCCTGGTGCAACGGCGGCAGCGGTGCGGGCTCCGGTTCGCCGGCCGCGCCGGCGTCCAGGCTGCCGGTGACGCCGTTGGCTGCCGCAACCTTCAGGAGTTCGTCGAAGAGGGCGCGCACCTGTTGTTCGTCCGCCGCGCCCTGGAAGAGCGGGACGGGCTGGCCCTTCACGACGGCGACGGCAGTGGGCACCGCCTGCACCTGGAAGGCCTGGGCAAGCTGGGGAAAGGCGTCGATGTCGGCTGCCCCGAGGACCAGACGGCCGCCGTAGCTTGCCACCACATGGTCCAGTGTCTCCACCATTTTGGTGGATTCCGGCGAATAGGGCGCCCAGAGGGCAAACACCACGGGCACCTGCACGGAGAGTTCCACCAGCTGCTGGAAGTTCGCTTCGGTGACGTTGACTTTGAGCTCAGGCGCGCCGGACGGGGCGCCGGGCTCCAGATCCTGGGGGGCCGCGGCCGGGGCGGCTGGACCGGCGGGAGCCGTGCCGGCCGGAGCGGCGGGCCGCTTCAGCGAGGAAAGGTCGACGGCGCCGCGCAGGTTAAGCAGGCTGGCAGCGGCAGGAGGGACTGGGCGGGAAGCTGGCGAACTCATGTTTCCCACTCTAGCCACTCCGGCCGCTGCCGGGGGTAATGCCCTCAGGGCCCTACTTGAAGCTTGCCCCGACCAGCCCGCGGGTGGCGGCGATGAGCTTCATGGGGTCCGTGGATCCTGCCGGCGGAACGTACACCGCCATGGATTCGGCGAAGCTCAGCACCATGCCGGTGGTGGTCTCCTTGCCGCCGGCCAGGGCCGCGGCGTCATCGCCAATGGTGAGCTTGTCACCGGCGGCCTTAGGTGTGCCCTCGAAGCCGAAGTTGATCCGGCCCAGGACCAGGGCGCCGCCGTCCGAGGTGCGGAACACAACGGTGCTGTCGGGAACCACCTTGTGGGTGAAGGAGAAGTTGCCGTTCTCGCCGGCCTTGACCACCTCGGCCTGGTAGGACAGGGTGTCAGCGATGTAGGGCGAGGACTCGCCCTCGACAAGCTTGTCCTTGAAGGGCGAATCCGCGGACGTGAGCCTGTCGGCCAGTCCGGACATCGCCTCTTCACCGCTGTACAGGAGCCCGGTCTTGTCCGCGGCAGCCAGGGTTTCGGTGCCGCCCCGGCTGATGTTCGGGAACGTGGTGCCGGGCTGCAGGGGCGTGGTCTCCATCAGCTTGTAGTTCTCGCGCGGAGACTGCTGGACAAGCGTCAGGATCTGCGGCACCACATTGCCTTCACCCTGGGTGACTGCCAGCACCGAGCGGGGCCAGTCGCGGCCGCTGGTCACGACGGTGGTCAGCAGCTTGGTGGAACGGACCGGCATGCGCGGCTCGTAGGAGCCCACCTGGGAGCGGATCTTGTAGTTCTGGGTGCGGATTTCCTGTTCGGGCCCTGCGACGCGGTCTGCGAGCTTTGCGGCATCCTTGGCAGCATCCGCAGCGTCGGTGGCGCTGGAGACCTGCTCCAGGATGCGGCGGAACTGGGCGTCGAGCAGAACGGGTGCCGCCGCTGATTCCTTGGCGGGCTGGGAGGAGGCGCTGCCGGAGGGAGCGGGGCTGGGGGTGGCTGCCTGGGCCGCGGTCCCGGTGCCGGCCAGGACAACAGCGGCGACACCCGCTGCCACCATGGTGGCCTTCGAGGACGACGACGGCGCCTGGCCTTGCGGGGCGCCGTTCCGTGCCCGGGCACGGCGGGCATAGCTGCTGCCGCCATCGCCCTCGCCGTCCTTCTTGCGGGCAGACAGCAGCGCCAGGACAACGCCGCCCACGATCAGCAGGCCGCCAAGGACCATCAGCGGAACAGCCCACGGCGTGGAGGTGTCGTTCGGGAACGTCATGGATACCGAGGCCGGCGCCGGCTTGGTGCCGTCGGAGGCGAGCAGCAGGCTCCAGTCACCGTCGGCAGGCGGGGTCCAGGTGTATTCCAGTTCGCCGCTGGCGTTCTCGTTGGACACCCAAAGATCGGATCCGGCCGGGTTGGGCACGGTGCCTTCACCGTCGGCGTGCTCAACCGTAAGGGACTTTTCGTCCGCGGAGACACCGGTGATGGTGTTGTGGGTTGCCTTGCCCACCCATGCGCTGACGTCATCCGGACGGCCGGTCGCCAGCATGAAGTTTCCATCGCCCTGGATGTCGATCTTGACGGTTCCGCCGTGCAGGGTGCGCAGCTTCTGGTCAATGACGGTCAGCGGAGCGGCAGCGGCGTCGGCCGGCACGGACGCGGTGAACGTCTCGGATGGAGCCCAGATGGTTCTCTGGCCGATGCCGGCCAAAAGTGTCAGGAGGCCGAGCAGCACAAGTGCGGCTGCAGTCTTTAAACGCAAGGGAAACACCTATCATCAGCGGGGGTTTGCCTCCAATAGTAACCTTTTTGTTACCACAGGGCCCTTTGGGGCTGTCCCGGCCCCGGGTTCACGCACCCCTGGCGGCCGCCTTCGGCGTCTGCTGACAAGCCTGCTGATAGTGTTTGCGATGATCATCACACCGGCCCGCGCAAGCGGTGCCACGCACGGAACAGGCCGCAAAAACACGTGACAGACAAGACGGACCCGTCCTCGGCCCACGCCGGAAATTCCCGGGATCCCAAGGGCCCTGTTCCCGCTGCCGTGCCGCCGCTGGGGCTGGCGGCCCGGCGCAGGGGCACCGCCACTGCTGCCCTCGCCGAAGTGGTCCGCCGGCTGCGCCAGCCCCTGCCCGGTGCGCAGCCCAGGCTGCGGTTCGAAATGCCGCCGGAGTACACCGGACAGGCCTCGGATGCGGACCTCACCGGTGACGACGAGCCGCAGTTCGGCCACCCCGGGCCGCGGATGTCGCCGCAGCATCCGCTCTACATGGGGTTCATGGGGACCGTCGGTGTCGGGCTGGCCCTGCTGGTCTACTGGATCGGCTCGCACACCACGCAGCTGCTGCTGTGGATCGTCGCTGCGCTGTTCATAGCCCTGGGCCTGGAGCCGGTGGTGGGCTGGCTGGAGAACCGGAAAATCCCGCGGCCCGCCGGCATCCTGGTGTCCGTGGCTGTCCTGATGGGCGCCGTCGTCGGCTTCTTTGCCACCCTCATCCCCACGATCGTGGAACAGGTGTCGGAAATCGTGCGGCAGGCCCCCGACTGGGTCCGCAGCTTCATGGCTTCGGACTTCTTCCGCAGCCTGGATGACCAGTTCGGCATCCGCGACCGCATCACCGAGGAACTCGACAAGTTCGTCAATGACCCGGCGGCCGTCGGGGGCATTTTCGGCGGTGTCGTGGGCTTCGGATCCACGGTGGCGAACGGACTCTTCGGCACCCTGATCGTGCTGGTGCTGAGCCTGTACTTCCTGGCTGCCCTGCCTGCCATGAAGAAATGGGGCTACCGGCTGGCTCCGCGCTCCCGCCGCAAGCGGGTGGCTGCCCTTTCGGAGGAAATCACCCGTTCCGTTGGCAACTACGTCATTGGCCAGGCCTGCGTGGCGCTGCTCAATGCCACTTTCGCCTTCGTGGTGATGTCCATCGTGGGCATCCCGTTTGCCTTGCTCCTGGCCTTCGTGGTGGTCCTGCTGGCCTTCATCCCGCTGGTGGGCGGCATGATCGCCGGCATCGTCGTGATCCTGGTGTCCCTCACCCAGGGCTGGCAGTCAGCTGCCATCTACGCGGTCTGCTACTTCGCCTACCTGCAGTTCGAGGCCTACTTCGTCTCGCCCCGCATCATGCAGAAGGCGGTTGCCGTGCCCGGCGCGGTCGCCGTAATCTCCGTGATTGCCGGCGGCAGCCTGCTGGGCGTGCTCGGCGCCCTGATCGCCATCCCCACCGCGGCGGCCGTCCTGCTGCTGCTCCGGGAAATCTACATCGTCCGCCAGGACCAGCACTAAGCACGTCCCGCGTCCCGTTCGGCGGCCAGTCGCGTTCCGCAGCCGGTCGTCTTCTGCAGCCGGTAGCGTTCTGCAGCCGTCGCTACGCGCCGGCTGTTGCTGCCGGTCCGTCCCATTCCTGCGGCAGCCCCGCCTGGCCGGGACTTACCTGCGCCACGATGTCGTTGAGGACCCGCGCCGCGTACTTCTCCCCCACCCACAGGTGCTTCGCGCCGGCAACGCCCACCACGCGGGCCTGCGGCACCAGGCTGAAGCGTTCGGCTGCTTCAGCCGGCTGCAGGAAGTCATCGTGCTCGGGCACCAGGACGGTGAGGGGCTTGCCCGATTCCGCCCACAGCTGCAGGTGCTTGTCCGTGGCACGGTGCAGCGGAGGCGAGAGCAGCACGGCCCCTTCGATCTGCGACGCCACCGGTTCCACGGCGCCGTACATCAGGGCCAGCTCCGTCCCGAAGGACCAGCCGACCAGCCAGCGGTTGGGAAGGCCGCGCGCGACGGCGAAACGGACCGCCGCCTCCACGTCATACTGTTCGCCGATCCCTTCCTCGAAGCTTCCGCTGCTGGTGCCCCGCGGGGAAGCCGTGCCGCGGGTGTTGAAGCGCAGCACAGCGATGCCCGCCAGCGCCGGCAGGCGGTAGGAGGCTTTGCGGTAGACATGCGAGTCCATGAAGCCGCCGTGGGTGGGCAGCGGGTGGAGCGTGATCAGGGTGGCCTTGACCGGACCGGATTCAGGCAGCGCCAGCTCCCCGACCAGTGTGTGGCCGTCCTCTGTCTGCAGCTCGATGTTTTCGCGCCGGGCAGGCAGCACCGTGGAGGCGCGGATGGGAGCAGGGCCCCGGGTTGGGCTGAATTCGTACGACGCCGGATCAAAAGTCATGCCTGCCAGCTTAGCGACAGCAGGCGGTTTCTTCCGCGGCCAGGGGTTTGCGGTGCGGCACCCGGCGAAGGGGACAGTCAGCGGTACCGGTAGCTGCGCGTCAGCCAGCAGTTGGTGTGCCAGTGGCGCCGTTCGGCAAGCCCGGCGGCTGCGCCGAAGAGGTGGTCGTCCTTCCAAACCACCAAGTGCGCAACCCCCGGCAGCACGGCTGTGGAGCATTCCGGGCAGATGTACGTTTTCTCCGCGTTCCTGGCGGTCATGGTGCGGACCATCCACTCGCCGTCGGGAGCACTCTCCCTGCGGGCAATACCGGCCCGGGCACGCTCCAGGTCCAGCTCCGGAACGTCGCCGTTCCGCTTCCGCCCTGCGCCCTTGCCGGAGACAGGACCTTTGCCTGACACGGGACGGCGGGGACGGTTGGAACGCGGCATGTATCCATTCTGCCCCAGCGGCGCCGTCCGCCCCGCCGTCGGGAACGGCCGGTGCGGGCCCACGCGGTAGTCTGTACGGCGTGCGACTTGTCATAGCCCATTGCTCCGTTGATTACGTTGGCCGGCTCAAAGCCCATCTCCCCCTCGCCAAGCGCCTCCTGCTGGTCAAGGCGGACGGTTCCGTGCTGGTGCACTCCGACGGCGGCTCCTACAAGCCGCTGAACTGGATGAGCCCGCCCGCCTCGCTCCGGGTTTCGTCCCCCGACGACGTGGACCTCGAACTCGGGGTGGTTGAACAGTGGACCGTACAGTCAGCCAAGACCGATGACCGGCTCATCATCAACATCCACGAAAAGATCAGTGATTCCTCCCACGAGCTCGGCATGGATCCGGGACTGATCAAGGACGGGGTGGAGGCTGACCTGCAGCGGCTCCTGGCCGAACAGATCGAAACGCTGGGCCAGGGGTATTCCCTGATCAGGCGCGAATACTTCACCGCAATCGGCCCCGTGGACATCCTGGCCCGGGACGCGGACGGCGCCACAGTGGCCATCGAACTCAAGCGCCGGGGGGACATCGACGGCGTGGAACAGCTGACCCGGTACCTGGAACTGCTCAACCGCGACCCCCTGCTGGCGCCGGTCCGCGGCATCTTTGCGGCGCAGCAGATCAAGCCGCAGGCAAAGGTGCTGGCCAACGACCGGGGCATCGACTGTGTGACCCTGGACTACGACGCCATGCGCGGGGTCGATGACAGTGAATCCCGGCTCTTCTAATTCCTCTGCCGTTGCTTAAGGCACCTAATTGACGCCCGGTGAGGAAGGGTTATCGGTCACCCCGTTTTAACCCAATTTTTATCCTTTTTGCAGCGCAAGCCGTTGACCTGCGGGAACGGGCATGAAATTCTTATCTCAGTCTTTGTGTAGGTGTTTTTCATGCTCGCAAGACATGTTGCGAGCGCGAAGCTCCTGCAGCGCCGGACCCCTCACCGGGCAAGGCAAGCCAGGATTCTTCTCGCGGAGTGACCAAGGCCGGCACGAGGTGTGCCGGTCTTAAAAAGTTCCATAATGAGGAGAAATAAATGGCACAGGGAACCGTCAAGTGGTTCAACGCTGAAAAGGGCTTCGGCTTCATCACCCCGGACGACTCCGATGGCGATGTCTTCGTTCACTACTCCGAGATCCAGACCGGCGGCTTCAAGACCCTCGACGAGAACCAGCGCGTTCAGTTCGAAATCGGCCAGGGCGCCAAGGGCCCCCAGGCCACCGGCGTCACCGTCGTCTAGTTTCCCGCCCGGTCGCTGAATGCGGCTGTCGGCAAAACAAGGGCCCCCGGCATAATTGCCGGGGGCCATTGTTTTGCCGTAATTATTGCCGCGGAAATCCCAGTTTCAGCACGTGGCTTTTTCCGGCGCCTGTTCAGCTGACCAGCTTGCGGACCAGCCGGGCGCCCTGTGCCAGCGAGAGGCCGGGGAGATACGCACGGGTCAATGCCCTGCCGATGGCCGGGAGGTGCAGCGGGTCCTGGTAGTACAGGTACAGCGCACGGTATTCGGGCTTGAACCGGGACTTGAATGCCGCCAGGGAGCGGAAGCCATAGACGGGCTCCAGCGCGTGGCCCACGAGGTCCAGGATCCGCACGAGGTTCTGCGCGCCCTCGTCTGTGGCCTCCGCGTTGTCCCCGACTCCGCTTTCCATGCCGTCACCGGGTCCGGCGTCCCCCGTGTCTGCGGAGCTGGTGCCGGAGGTGCCGCTGCTGCCGCCCCCGTCCCGGGCTGCCTGGTCCGGACGGGGGGCCTGGTCCGGACGGGCGGCCAGCGGCGAACCGGAAAGGGAGATCACGTCGACGGAGTCACGCAGTTCAAGGACAGCCGATGCGATGAGGAACTCCATCACCCCCGGGAACCCCTCACTGCCCCGGCGCATGACGTCCAGCGTCCGGCTGACCAGCCGGCCGCCGTCGTACACCGGCAGCCAGCTGGTGACGCCGTGCACCGTTCCGTGGCCGTCCACGGCAAGGCAGCACAGGACTTCCCCGTCGTCGAGCTCGTCCACTCCCCCGAGCGTGAAACCCATTTCAGGAACGGACTTGCCGGCCGCCCACTCCTCAGACACCTCGTTCAGCCGTGACCTCAGGGCCGCCGGCAGCGAATGGTACGGTCCCCACACGGCGTGGACCCCCAGTTTGGCCGCCCGGTTCAGGGCGGTCCTGACGTTCTGCCACTCCTTGCCTTTGAACTCAAGCTCGTTCAGGGCCAGACGGGTTTCCTGGGCGACCGCCACCCGCGAAAAGCCCCGGTCCTTCAGCATGGGCCAGATGGCGTCGTCGCAGGAATACAGTGCGGGGATCAAGGCGTGGCTGCGGCAATAATCGAGGAACCCTTCTGTGACTCGCTGCTCGGCCCCGCGGTCACCGAAAGCGCCGCCAAGGGTCAGCGCCACCGTGCCGTGCTGCTGGAAGGCCATGCCCCCTGCCCCATCCGGGCTGAACCAGTACGTGTTGGGCTCCCACAATGCCATCCAGGACAGCGGGCCCCCGCCCTGGTGGAGCAGCCCCCGGGCGCGGTCCCGGTCCTGCCTGCCAAAGTGGAGTCCATGGCGGCGGCCCAACAGCACCCACAGCACCGCGCCAAGGGCGACAAGCCAGAACACCGGGCCCGAGTAGGCAAAAAGCAGTGCCTCGGCGCTGTCGGACTCCGGGAACACCCGGCGGAGATTCTGCGGAATGGGAACCGGAACGTACTGCCGGGCCAGCTCGGCAAACAGGCCCAGCACGCCGCCGTCGCGGGACAATCCGCCTGACCAGAACCAGGCCACGGTGTAGGAACTGGCCAGGATAAGCCACGTGCCGCAGACCACGGTGGCGAGCGTCCGCCGGGCGCCGGGGCGGGTCTGCACGCGGAACTGGCGGCGGTTAAGCCAGAGGACCACTGCCAGCAGCAGGGGAACTATCACGAGGGGCAGCACGTGGGCGAAGGCGGACGACATCGGTGTGGCGTGAGTGCCCTGCAGCCGTGAAGGAACGAGGGCGAACAGGGTCAGGTAGACCGCCGCAAGAGCCGTCACGGCCAGTTGGATGGCGAGGGCGATGTTGAGGGCCAGCCGGCGGCCGCGGCGCATGCCGTCCGCACAGATCAGCAGCAGGATGACAGGCACCACCGCCAGGGCCAGGCCGAAGGGTCCGGCAAAACCCGCGCGGCCCGTTTCCAGGCAGGAGGCATCCACGGTGGCTCCGCAGTTGAATACGAGCTGGTTCAGTGTGGGCATGGGACTGAGCACCACGTCGCGCAGCAGGGCCAGCGGGCCGGTCGGCGCCCGGGTGATCCCGGTCAGGATGGGCCCTACAGCAAAGACCGCAACGGTGAGCGCCAGCAGGTTCCTGGTCTCGCGGCCCGTGGACCTGTGCCGGTGGAGGCGTCCCTGGTCACCTTGGATCCACCAGCCCGCCAGGAGGCCAAGGAGCGCCCCAATGAGGCCAATGACCGTTTCCGCGTGGCCGACGTACAGGACCAGGAGGATCGAGACGGACAGCACGGTGGTGCGGAGCCGCCGCTGCCACAGCAGCGGGATGCGGGCGCTGGCGGCCAGTCCTGCGGTGAGCACCGGGGCGTAGGGGCCGATGAGGCTGTCATCGGCCATGGTGTCCAGCCAACCGTCGCCAACGTAGCCGGCCAGTTGGGTCACCAGCAGGAACACCGTAACCGCCGCGAACTGCCCGCCAAAGAAGAGTCCGACGGCGGCGCGGCGTCCCAGCCTGCGCTCTGCCAGGCCGAGCAGCAGCACGATCATGAGCGACGCGGCGAGGTACGCGAGCGGGTTGGTGGCGAAGAAGAGGCTGGTGAAAAGTGACCACCACAGGCCGTCACGCAGGCCGGGCCCGCTGACCGACGCGGTTCCCAGGAGCTGTTCCGGCGGTCCGTCCAGGAAGCTGCCGGTCAGGGCTGCGGCCCCGAGGAAGACGGCGAGGACGCCCAGGGTAAAGGGCATGGACTTGAGCGTGAGCATTGCCTGCTGCACCGCCGGTTTTCCGACGGCGGCCCACATCATCGCTCCGGTGCGCTCCGGGTTCCTGGTGCTCACCATTGGAGGCCCCACCGCGAGCCGAGGAACTGCAAGGCGTCCGGGAAACGCTTGGACGAGGTATCCCAGGAGTGCCCCGTATGCTCCACCTCGTGCGCCTGCACCGTGAAGCCTGCATTCTGCGCCGCAGCCGCCAGCGTATGGAGGTTGGCCACGAACTCCGGATCGCTTTGGCCGGCAGTCAGGTACATGCCGCTGGACTCGAACCGTTGGTGTTTCATGATCTCCAGTGGAGTCTGCTGGGTGAATTCTTCGGGGTGCCCGGGAAAGGCTGCGTCAATAGTCTTCTGCCGTTCCTTCGCGATGGCCGGTTCGGCTTCGCTGGAGAACGCCAGAACATCAGCGTAGACCTCCGGATGCCGGGTTCCCATCTGAACGGCACACGTGCCGCCGAAGGAGAAACCGCCCACCGCCCAGTGGCTGTGGTTGGTGTCCACGGCCAGCGTGGAGCCGATCCACTGCGGAACGTCCTGGGACAGGTACGTGTCCGCTTTGGCGATCCTGCTGTCCATGCACATGGTGTTGGCCGACTGCGAGCCGTTCGGATCCGGGATGACCACCACCGGGGACACTCCCCCGTGGGCGGCCGCAAAGGAATCCATGTGGCCGCGGATGGCACCGCCGGTGAGCCAGTCTGCAGGTCCACCCGGCTGGCCGGCCACCAGGACCAGGACCGGCAGGGCCGGCCGGTTGGCCGCGAAGTAGGCCGGCGGTAAGTAGATGTAGGCGTCCCGGACGTTCATCCCGGACTTCGTCCCGGGAATGGCTGCCTTGCGCAGGACGCCACCGGCCGGGAGTTCACCCGCAGGCTTCCAGCCCTGCAGTGCCACGCCGTCGGCTTCACCGGGGTGCCGCGTAAGCTCCTGCTCGAGCACCGGGATCCGGGCAAGCGCGGTGCCCATCAGATCGCTGATGGATCTGTTGAGGCCGAAATAGGCGTTGATCTGGAGTGCCGAGAGCAGCACCACCAGCAGCGCTGCCATGATGCCGCTTCCGCGACCGCCCCAACTCGTCGCGGGCAGCCGGAACAAGGCAAGGAGGACAGCGGTGACACCCGGCAAGAACCACAGCAGCACCGGATTTGGCAGGTCTTCGGGGAACACTGTGAATACGTTGATGAGCAGCCAGTGCACCGTTCCCACCAGCGCACACGCCGCAGCTGCGGCGATGAGGATGCGAACAGACCAGGCCCGGGCCCGGTAGGCCGGGACCGGCGACGCCCGCCAGGGCGGCACCAGGAGGAACGCTGCTCCGGCCACTCCCAAGACCAGGACGGTTCCGTACAGGGGTCCGTCCGTCAGCCGGATGTCTGAAATCCAGTCCACGCTGGCTAGCGCCAGGTCCCCACGCCGATGACAGGACCTGCCTCGAGCCAGGACGAAAGACCCGTGTAGGCGTCGAATTTCATGGCGAGGCGCAGATCCTGCCCTTCGTACCGGAGTTCGACGATGACGACGTCGGGCTGGACCTTAACGGCCTCTGCCTCCGTGGGTTTCCGGCGCCCGAGAAGTTCAAGCGAGCTGCGCTTGAACGTGTATTTGGGCCGGACACTCAGAGAGATCAGCCGGAACCATTCAAGGTCGTTGTCCTGATAACGACAAACCCCCATCTGCCAGCTGTTTCCAGCAACGCAAATGGAGGCGTCCACCGTGCCGAGGGCACGCCGCAGGTTGAAGCGGCGCACCCCCGAAAGGCACAGTGCAAAGATCAGCAATCCGAAGGCGATTGCCAGTGCGATGAACGGAATACCCGGTGCGTCCATCAAGGTCGTGCTAGCGGATCCCAGCGGTAGCCGAGCCGCCCAGCTGGGCGTTGTCGGCAACGATCACCACGCGGTTGTTGTCAACGGAGAAGAACCCGCCATCGACATCCACCGCAATACGGTCCCCGGACACCGGCTGGATGGCCAGCTCACCCTCGGCCAGGATCGCCAGCAGGGGCGAGTGGCCGGGCAGGATTCCGATTTCACCATCGCTGGTGCGGGCCTTGACCATCTTGGCCGCTCCGGACCACAC
>Ga0308170_10000863_pt1 | contig 33338 bp, 38 predicted proteins | sample PhyBR2_2_FD_202136 | JGI IMG/M metagenome (GOLD analysis project Ga0308170, IMG submission 202136) | Phyllosphere microbial communities from UC Gill Tract Community Farm, Albany, California, United States - DLSLSB.R2 | ecosystem: Host-associated > Plants > Phyllosphere > Unclassified | place...
ACGACGATTTCGATCTGTTGTCCTACCTTCGAGGGCAGCAGTCGAAGGCGGATGAAGCTGGAATGCATCGCAAAGTTGTTGGAGTATCATGGTCTGATCTCACTGTCGTCGGTGCCGGAGGAATGAAGGTAAGCACCTCCTTTACCTTTGGCTCTTTGCGAAATCGATTGGGGTTGCTGACGAAACTCGTTTGCATTTGAGCCAGATCTTCATTCGTACCTTTCCCGATGCCGTCAAGGAGGCAATTCTCTGGCCCGTCATCAAATTCTGGAAAGTCACAAAGTCCGGTCCTTTCAAGGCGTCTCCTCGAAATCTTCTCGAATCGTTCGACGGTTGCCTCAAACCAGGAGAGCTCTGTCTCGTTCTCGGTCGACCTGGATCGGGATGCACTACATTCCTCAAGACTATTGCGAATCAACGAGGAGGATACCTCGCTGTCGACGGAGATGTCGATTACGGAGGAATCTCGGCAAAAGAGATGCGTCAACGTTATCGAGGAGAAGTCGCTTACAACCAGGAGGACGACAACCATCTCGCCAATTTGACTGTCGCTCAAACCCTCATGTTCGCCCTTCGTCTCAAGACTCCAGGCAACCTTCTTCCCGGTCACTCGACGAAATCGTTCCAAAAGGAGATCCTTGATGTATTGGTCAACATGCTCGGAATCCCTCACACGAAGAACACGAAGGTCGGATCAGCTTACGTTCGTGGAGTGAGTGGAGGAGAACGAAAGCGTGTCAGTATCGCAGAGATGGTACGTTTTCGATCGTCCTCGTTTCATCTCGTTCGGAACTCATGCTTCTCCTTCTCGCGTTCAGATGGCCACTCGCGCTGTCGTCCAATCTTGGGACAACTCGACTCGAGGACTCGATGCTTCGACTGCTCTCGACTACGCCAAATCCCTCCGGATTCTCGCCGACATACAACAAAGCGCCCTCTTCACTTCCCTCTACCAAGCTGGAGAAGGTATCTTCGACGTCTGCGACAAGGTTCTCGTCATCGATCAAGGACGACAAGTCTACTTCGGACCTGCGAAAGAAGCCAGACCTTACATGATGAGTTTGGGTTACGCCGACCTTCCTCGTCAAACGACTGCCGATTACCTGACAGGGTGCACCGATCCGAACGAGCGTCAAATGCAACCTGGAAGATCCGAAGCCGACGTCCCTTCTACTCCAGATCAACTCGCTGAGGCTTTCCGCAAGTCCGAGATCCACGCTCGTATGATCGCTGAACGAGACGCTTTCAAGGCGCAATGCCAGTCGGACGACGCCCAACGACGCGAATTCGAGGAGGCCGTTGAGACTGGCAAGCGAAAGGGAGTCGGAAAGAAGTCTGTCTACACCGCTTCATTCCCCGCTCAAGTTTCCGCTCTCGTTCGCCGTCAATTCCAACTTCGTGCTCAAGACCGTGTCGACTTCATCGTTTCCTACACTACCTCAATCGTTGTCGCCCTCATCGTACGTTTCACTTTCCTCGTCATTCCCTCCTTCGAAACTGACTATCACTCGATTTCCGACAGACTGGTGGCGTCTACTTCATGATGCCCGAGACCGCTAGTGGTGCTTTCACTCGAGGAGGTAAGGTCTCGCCTCTCCGCAAGAGACGATCTCGTTTGCTGAATCGTTCATCCGTTTCTCAGGTGCCATCTTCATCGCCCTCCTCTTCAACTCCTTCCAAGCTTTCAACGAGCTGCCGACTCAGATGATGGGACGAGGAATCACCTGGCGACACAAGCAATTCGCTTTCCACCGTCCCTCCGCCGTTACCATTTCGCAAACTATCGCCGATGCTCCAAACAACGCTTTCCAAATCCTACTCTTCTGTATCATCGTCTACTTCATGGGAGGATTCGTCTACACTGCCGGAGCCTTCTTCTCGTTCTACATCATCGTTCTCTCAACCTACTTCGCACTCGCCGGTTTCTTCCGTCTCCTCGGAACTCTCTGCGCAAATTACGATCAAGCTTCTCGACTAGCCAGTGTCATCATCACACTCATGATCACTTACTCGGGCTATCTCATTCCTGTAGGTGGAATCGCCCTCATTCTTCACTCGAATCACGACCTGACAGACCTCTCCTCTCGAACAGATCTTTTCGCAAAAGAGATGGTTGTTCTGGATCAGTTACATTAACGTGAGTCGCTTGCGAAAAGTCACTACTTCAACTGTGCTGACTCTCTCGAGCCTGCTGCATAGCCTCTCCAATTCGGTTTCTCTGCGGCAATGGCGAACGAGTTTAAGCGTATCAACCTACTCTGTGATGGAAACTACATTCTCCCTTCGAACGTCGGCGGCGCTTTCCCTCAATACCCTACGACTCTCGGTGCAAACCAAGTCTGTACTCTCGCTGGTTCGGTACCAGGTCAACAATTTGTTCGTGGACGAGATTACATTTACGCTTCATTCGAATACAACGTCGACGACCAATGGAGGAACTGGGGAATCACAATCGTCTTCTTCGTGTACGTCCCTCTTCGCTGTCTCCCCTCATCGCAAGCTGACGCCTAGCTCTACCGAATGCTCGCAATCGATATACAGCGGTTTCAACATTGTGAGTCAATTCAAGTGAGAAGTTTTCGAATCTTGACTGACGCTCGAATCCTTCACAGATCCAAGCTATTCTCGCCGAATTCCTCTCGCACGGTGCTGATGCCCCTTCGATCAACGTCTTCGCCAAGGAGAACAAGGAACGCAAGCAACTCAACGAGAAGCTTACAAGCGAGAAGGACGATTTCCGCGCCGGTCGCATCGAACAGAACCTCGGAGAAGACGTCGCTCACAAGCATCCCTTCACTTGGGAGGATCTTACCTACACCGTTCCTGTCCCGGGAGGAGAACGTCAACTTCTCGACCACGTATTCGGTTATGTACGTTTGATACTGATTCGTATCTCGTATATTCGCAACTAATCACAGACTGCGACTCACAGGTTCGTCCCGGTCAACTCACCGCTCTCATGGGTTCCTCAGGAGCAGGAAAGACTACTCTGCTCGATGTTCTCGCTTCGAGGAAGACTGTCGGCAAAATTGGTGGTCTTCGTCTTCTCTCTGGTCAAGAACTTCCTCCCGATTTCCAGCAAGGTACCGCCTATGTGAGTTATCACTCTTACTCTCGCTGAGGAGTTTGGAGCGACGGAAACTTCGAGGCGTGCTGACCTCTTCTTTCGTCTCCGTTGCCAGGTCGAGCAATTGGACACTCACGAGTCGACCGCTACTGTCCGTGAAGCTTTGAGATTCAGTGCGCACCTCCGTCAACCTGCTTCAGTTCCCATCGAGGAGAAGAACGCCTACGTCGAGCAAATCATCCAACTTCTCGAATTGGAGGAGAAGGCAGACGCTATGATCGGTATGCCTGGTTTCGGACTCGACGTGGAGGCAAGGAAGCGAGTCACGATTGGCGTCGAGCTCGCTGCAAAGCCCCAGATCCTTCTCTTCCTCGATGAACCAACTTCTGGACTCGACGGTCAATCCGCTTACAACGTCGTTCGATTCCTACGAAAACTTGCTGCTGCTGGACAAGCTATCCTCGTTACGATTCATCAACCCAACGCTATGTGTGAGCTCAAATTTCAAACGACTAGTATCGCTTTCGTGATCTGATCCAACAACTTCCAATCCACAGTATTCGAGAACTTCGATCGTCTCCTTCTCCTCAAAGCTGGAGGTCGTACGGTAAGTACAACCCTCACTCCTCTGTCACGGTATGGAGAAACTCACGAAGTACTTGCAGGTCTACTTTGGAGATATCGGAAAGGATTCGCACGTTCTTCGAGAATACCTCGCAGAACACGGCGCTCACTGCCCTCCTGATGCCAACCCTGCTGAGTACATGCTCGAAGCTATCGGTGCTGGATCTGGAAAGAGGATCGGCTCCAAGGACTGGGCAGATCATTGGCTGGAGAGTCCTCAATTCGCAAAGGTCAAGGAGGAAATCGCTGATCTCAAGCGACAAGGTACCGATGCGAAGCTATCGGGTGACAAGAAGCGTGGAGACTGTAAGTCGTTGCTCGTGCTTCTCCCTCGCATCAAATTTCAAATCAAGCTGATCACGATCCATGCTGCAGATGCTACTTCGTTCTTCCATCAACTTCGCACTGTCAGCAGCCGTACTTTCACGGCCTTCTACCGCTCCCCCGATTACGGCTTCACTCGTCTCTTCAATCACATCTCGATTTCTCTCGTCGTCGGTCTCACTTTCTTGAACTTGGATGATTCTGCAGCATCGCTCCAGTACCGAGTTGTAAGCCTCCTTCATCTCTTGACCGCAGCGCACCGTAACTCACGAAAAGCTACCCGGTTTCTCTCTTCTGCTTTCTTCCCCGCGCCATTCGCTCTTCTCGTCCTCTCTTTCGTCTCGACCTATCGGATCTACTTGTCAATAGTGTGAGCCTCAGACCTTGTCTCTTTCCTTGCTTGCTTAGAGATCGAAGCTGACCGCCGTTCTTCTCCTTTCTCTCTCTTTCTTTCACCTTCGACGACCTCGTCAAAACAGTCGCGATCTTCTTCATTACTGTTATCCCAGCGATCATCATCAGTCAAGTCGAACCCATGTTCATCTTGTCGGTAAGTCATCCCAACAGTGATGATCGAGAAGTTTCGCGATTTCGTCGCTGATCTCAACCTCTTTCTCCAGCGTATGACTTTCATTCGAGAGTCTTCCTCCAAGATGTACTCGCCCTACGTGTTCGCCTTATCTCAACTCGCTGCCGAGGTTCCTTACAGCATCTTGTGTTCCGTCGTTTTCTTCCTCCTCGTTCGTCTATTTTCACGAGTCTTCAATTCCTACGTCAATCCTAACCTGACTTCGCTGTTTCTATAGCTCTACTACCCCATGGGCTTCAATCACGCTAGTGATCGAGCTGGATACGCTTTCGCTTTCAGTACGCTCTCTCACTCTAATCAGCTAGTCGTCATCTGCTGATCATTCCTGAATCTCTGCTGTACAGTTTTACTCGTTGAACTTTTCGCTGTCACCCTGTACGTTCTTCATGAGTTTGCGCATTCTTCGAGTGTGTCGATCGCTGACTTGCTCGTGCTTTGCGTTTTTCTAGTGGTCAAGCCGTCGCCGCACTCGCTCCCACAATCTACTCTGCTGCGATGACGAATCCTTTCTTGCTCGTACGTCGGCTAGAAAGACGAGAACTCATACCGAGTCGAAGAAACTGACCGATTCTCCTTTCGGCACGCAATAGGTCATCTTCTCGCTCTTCTGTGGAGTGACGGTACCTCCCAATGTCATGCCAGAGTTTTTCCGATCGTGGCTTTACCGTCTGGATCCGTTTACCTACATCATCGATGGAATGGTGACGAACGAACTTCACAATCTTCCGATCGTCGTAAGCAACTTTCCCGTCTCTGTATGCCTTCGCCAGTATCTCACCCTCCCATCGAGTTTCGTAGTGTAACGACCGCGAGTTCAGGATCTTCAGTCCTCCCGGAGGACAGACCTGTGCCGATTGGGCTGGTCCGTACATTTCGGCCATCGGTGGATACCTCAACAATCCGAACGCAAATGCCGACTGCCAGTACTGTACCTACGCAACTGGTGACGACTTCTACCGTCCCCTCGGACTCGACTGGAATCACCGAGGTCGATCTAGTGCGTTCCCCTTTCCTCACTTTCTCTTCGTTGTTTGGGCTTGTTTCTGACTGCGATCTCCACTCCTCCTTTTGAACTCTTTCACAGTCGGAGTGAGTCGTTGTTAATCTTACTCACAGCTCTTCCTCTGATCCGATGAGCTGACAACGATCGTTTGCTTCACAGTTCTTCGTTTGCTACTGCGTCTTCAACTGTATCGTGACAGTTATCGCTTCCCGTCTCCTCCGTTACGCCAAGCGATAGATGCGGCGCACTCTCACAGAGTCGGATTGAACTCACCCTTAGAACTCTTTGCTATTCATCTCTCCCTTTTTCGTACCCAGTCTCACTCATAATCCAAATTATACTACTACTCTCTCACTTATAGATTTCTCTTTCGCACTCTCGTCGTTCTTATCATTTTCTTCTTTACATATTCATTTTCTTTTCGTCCGTTTAGGCTTGTTCACCTCGCAAATCGTTTGTTCGTGTACAATCTAGGTGCCGTCGGAGATATGAGAGAAACGCAAGCTCTCCTTCTCGCTGCGATGCAACGATGCGACGATCCAAGCAGGACGAACGAAAACATTCACTGATCATTTGTCAATCTAGAATTTCGCTCCGATTCGTTTCGCAACTTCAATCCCCGCCGCGTAGTGGTGCAAGCGAGCGTCGACGACGTATCCCATCTTCTCGTAAGCCTCGAGATGCTGATACAAGTCTTTGAGGGGAGTTACTCGAACTTCGATATGTTCTCCTTCGTCAAGGTTCGCTTTCGGTTCCTCTTCTCCTTCTTTGAGCTCGACCTCGAGAGTAGCGAGTACCATGTTTGCTTTCGACATGCCTGGTTGAGAAGCAACGATCGAGGGACCTAGAGAGAGTCAATACGATCGTCGAACGAGATCAAGAAATGAAAGAGAAACTCGAAAGCTCACCAGGATCACTGACAACGGTTCCTCCCAATTCGACGACCTTGACTCGGCCTTCGAACGCGTCTCCTCCGTATCCAGTCTCTTCATACAACTCACGAAGAGCAGAGGTTTCAGGAGATTCTCCTTTGTCGATCAAACCAGCGGGGAGTTCGACGCAGATTGATTGAATTGGTGGGCGGTATTGAAGGATGCTGTCAAGTGAAGACGATGTGAGTACGATGGACGTCAGACAAAAGAGTAGAGAGAATAAGTTACATGGGAATCGAGATGGGTCGATTGGGATGTTTGAGGAGAGCAGCGATTGCGACGGCATCGATTCCTCCTTCGCTTGTCGTCTTTCTCGCTGCCATTTCCCAGTCTCGATCTTTCCCGTCTTCGTCTGTCCAATCGATCTTTTGCAATTCGATCCACTAGTAGCGAGAGATCAAATTTCGTCAATGACTGGAATCGCAAAGACTCGGGAGGAAGAGGAGGGGACAACTAGACTCACTTTGCCCTCCTTCATGGGCTCGACGTTGCGAATCTTTGCTTCTCCACCATTGTAAGGTTTGAGGTTCAATGATGACATTTTGTGGGGGGAGTTGATCAAGTTTGAGGAGCGAGTTGTCGGAGTTGAAGTGAATGATCGGGTCAAGTGTGTTAGTCTACGCTGTAGCATGCACTTTCTGTTGAGTGCTGACTGGTACAGAGTGTAAAGGGAGAGTTAGACTCGGCCGATTATCGGATTCGAAATCTCTCGCTTTTTCATTTCCAACTTCGTTTGTCACCTCGCGGTATCCCTCTCCTTAGCTCTCTTCTCCCCTCTGCCACCACCATCGGGGAGATGTATCGACCATCTTCACCTTCACCAGCAGTGTTAACCTCACTACCTCCAGAGCTCCTTCTCCGAATCTATCAATACTTCCTCGACCCTCTCTCAATCTCGAGAATCGCTCAAACTTGCCACCTACTCAATCATATCGCAAATTCAGAGCTTATATGGAAGGATCTAGTACTCGATCTAGTCGATACGTTCGGAGTCGAAGTGGAGGAATCAGTTCCGACCTTCATGCACCGCAACTCGCCTCCTGTAGCTAGTTATGATCACGATACAAGGGGAGAATCGACGTGGAGGGAGCAAGCAAAGTTCTTGCTGCCGAATGCACGTCACTTGGGTTACTTTGCATCGTCAATTCCGTTCAGGTTCGTTGAAATCAATTTCACTCAACTCTTTCATGCCGGAACCTCGCTTCTTCGACTCTCGCTGACCTTGGCTGTGATTGTACCTCTATCATATAGCTCTCGAGTCGTCAGAGTGTCGATTGTCATTCCGCCGAAACATCTGAATCCTTCTTCGACTAGTTCCGATGATCCACCTCGATACAGTATTCATGCTGCTCAACTTCGACCTTACAACAAATACACCGTCACTTCCCCTCCTCCTCTTCATCTCCTCCCCTTCGGCGCCAACCTCGAAATCACACTCGATGCCTACAGCATTTCTCGACTTCAGAACCCCTCTCACCCCGATGCCGGACTCTCAATCGACGTTCTTTCCCCTCGATACGATTTCTCGGCCAGCATGTTCGACATCGATTCGACACGAGGAGCGGTTCTCGCTCGACCCGGTCCGTCGAGCCGTCGAGGTCAAGGAGAAGGAGTACCCGTGGTTGCTCTCGATCCATCTTCACGAAATCCCTCTCAGCAAGCGAGACTACAACTACGACTTTCCCTCGAGCCCGTAATACATCTCGTGCACGGCGAGTCTCGTCGATCGGAGGACCCGAACGCAAACTCTGAGCTTTCGAGAGAAGCCCTCCTCGCCCTCTTCAGTGGTCGACTCCCTCAACGATTCTGGCCAACTCTCGAACTCGTCGGACTTGAGGAGGAGGAGCATACTCTATCAGCGGATTCGACACAGTCTGGTCAAGGCAATGGCGCGAGGAGGTCAAGGATCAGGCCAAATGGAGTCGGCGCCTTTAGAGGACTGCAGGAATGGGTATCGGAGAGAGCTATCGAGCAAAGTATCGCTCGGATCGTGAACAAAGGCTCGAATCGGGATGGAGTGCAGGTCAAAGGTCAGGACAAAGCCTACGTTACGGGATTCAGGCTACGTGCAAAGAGGGTCCCGTCTTCCGACACCTCACCAACGAATCCTTCGACACCTACGTCTACCTCATCGACATCTTCGAGTACACCGCAACCTCGTACTCGACGGAGAGGAGTTGGCAGAGACGGAGGAATGGCTGTACTCTGGCAAGGAAGGGAAGAAGATCCGGAAGAAGTCGAAAGAGTGACTATCTTGCGAGCTGGAGATCCGGAACAAGGTGTAAGTCTCTTCATTCATCGTACAGATTCTTGCGCCGTAGCTGATAGATTGCTCTAATCTCGTAGGGTGTGACTCTGCATCTCGAAGGACAACGGACTCGACGAACTCCTTCGCCAAACGACGACGCAGCGAGAGCTACTGGTGCCGACAGTCTAGCAGATACTCTCGACGCATCGGGAGAAGCCTTCTTCCCGATCAAGCCACCTGCGAAATCGATCGGATGGAATGATGCTACTTGTATGTCGGAGGGCGAAGAAATCACCGCAACTTCACTTCAAGGAATGTGGTGCGTCGATTGTCTTGACCTTACACCGCTCTCCATAGCTTGCTGACCTGTATCGAGCGTTCTCAGGGTCGGTACATACGGATCTCACGGTCTCGAATTCGTCCATCTCTCGACTTCTTTCGCCTCTCCCACTTCTCCCCCGGTTCTTTCACCCGCTTCACCTACTCCAGACGAGACGCTACCGGCCGCGACGAGCTCCAATAACCGAATCTTGACCGCGACAAAGCTCACAGGCGACACGAACGTTCCCTCGGGTGAAACGACTTGGATCGCTTTCCTCGATTCACCAATCCCTTCTCCAGCATCCTCTCTCGACAGCGTAGACGTCCCTGTTCCATCCATCTCCAAAGACAAATGGGACGCAATGAATCAACTCGACCCGATCACAACGGATGCGAGGTATTCTTCGCTAGATTGGTCGGAAGGTACTACTCAAGGTGTCGGTCAAATCGCGCTCAGCGGTTTCCTACAACCGGGATGGACATCAGCTCAAGTCCGATTCATTCGAAGCAAGACCAAGTTGAGGAGGAATCGAGTGACGCGGGAGACTGTGCGAGTCGAGAAAGGGCAGGAGATGAAGGGAGATGTGAATGAAGGAGATTGGCAACTCAAAGCGGTGGAGAGTGTTGAGGAGATTCAGCTGAGATGGGCAGAGTTGAACAAGATTGCAGTTTTCAAAAGAGTGCGAATTTAGCCTCACTCGTTCTGCGCTTAAAGTCCTTCGCATCTCAGCAGAGACTCGATCCTGAGACTGGTAGACCAGCTATCTCATCACGAAAGTTGCTCCTCACTAGCACGTTGTCGCTAGGAATCGATTATTTGGGTACTAAATCACTCATTATTCATATTTCGCAATGCATAGAATAGTCTGCTATGTACTCCCAAAGAACTCCTCGAAACTACTCTATATCTGACTTCCTTCTTTCGGGGATAAACTCGTCGTACTCTCGCTCAACGGATGAACTCCCTTCTTCCCTCCCCTGCTCGCTGTTGTTGAGGAAGACTCGCTCGGCGCGACAAGCATGTGTCCCATCCGTTCGATCTTCGTCCGTAGGTACTTGTCCAATTCTGGTGAAGCGGTTGTCGATCGACCAATCATTCCGACTCCCGAATGTCGAAGCTGATACATGGCGGATGATTCCGATCGATTGTCGTTGTCCTCGTCGTCATCAGATTGGGAAGAAGAAGAGTAGTAGGCATCTTCATCGTCTTGATCGTCGGATCGAGAGGGAGAGGGAGACCGTGAAGGATCGACGTAGAGGTGAGCAGAGGAATCGACTGAATCGGGACGAGAGTAGGGTTCTTCCGTATCTGGTGTCGAAATCGAGCCATTGAGGATTGTTGATCCATTCATCGAAGTAGTGGATTTGCTCTTCGACGTCCTCCTTTGACTCCTTCTCTTCTTGTCCGTTCCTTTGCCGAGATGATGGTGATGATGATGACGATGCCTTCTCCGCCTCGCCTCTTCCCGTTCCGCGAGTACCCAACTTCTCGGAACCATCGCGACTCGTTCCGCGACTCGTACTCCTTCCTTCTCGATCTGAGTAATCTTGTCCGGATTGTTGGTCAACAATCTCACTCCACCCGTTCCCTTCCCTCCCTCGTCTCCTGCTACTCCTAGATCTCTCAAGATTCCTCCTGCGATCCCATACGTCCTCAAATCTGCTCCATGTCCCAACATGAGATTCGCCGTAACCGTATCGTGACCCAGATCCTGCAGGTTGTACGCTCGCATCTTCTCGAGTAGTCCAATCCCGCGCCCTTCTTGTCGTAGGTATACGACGACTCCCCGTCCCTCCGTCGTGATCAATCTGAATGCCTCGTCCAATTGTTCACCACAATCGCATCGTTGAGAACCGATCGTTTCTCCTGTGAAGCACTCGGAATGGATTCGAACGAGTGTCGGGTCGATGGCGGGGAGGTCGGAGATGGATGATGATGGAGAGGAAGGGGAAGAGATGTAATCGGCGAGAGGACCGAGAGCGGTCGAAGCGATTTGTGAAGTCGCCGATAATCGACCAACGTAAGCGCCTCGAATGATCCTTTCTTCGTCGGATTCCTTCTCGTGCCATTTCGCGTCGAGACTTCGACTTCGAATGAAAGGGAGTGGTCGATTTGTCGTTTCGCTGCGGGAGAGAATCGGATCACCCTCGACGGCATTCGTGGTGACGGAAGTCGAGGCCATTTGTGCATGGTCTGCGACAAAGGCGAGATGCTCCTTTGTATCGTGATTGTTGGTGTAGAGGTGAAGGAAGACGTGGCCGTGTGGAGTTGGGATTCGGGTTCGAACTCGACATTGCACTTCGAGTGGCGGTAAAGGGTTGGGAGTAGACGAAGGGAGGGCGGTGCTCGCAGTAGGGAGGGAGGATGTAGCGGCAGGGGGAGTAGAATCGGGTTGAACAGCCGAAGGAGCGGTCGTATCGAAGGAAGGAAGGGAGAAATCGATAGTTCGTTCGAGGAGAGGAGGGGTCGAAGGTTGTCGGAGGAGTTTTGCTAAGGCTTGTTCTCGCAGTGATTTGACTGGTTTGTTCGATGCGACGTCGTTCTCAACCTTCTCCCTCCCTTCCTCCTCTCTCAGATCCGTCTCCAGCTTCCCATCCGACACGATTTCAAATCCACCATCTTCTAGAGGTACTGCAGCAGCTTGTGGTCGTCCCTCGGGTTGTTGTTCGGCGTGGGTAGCGAGTTTCTTGGATATTTCTTGCGCTTTCAACTTGTCTGCGAGAAGTTTACGTTTCTTGTCCTCCTCCTCGACCCTGAGTCTGATATGTCTCGGAGCTTGACGAGATTCCATCTTTGGTCTAGTCGGAGCGTGAGGTATCCGTTCTCCATCGCAAGAAGAGTAAGCGAGGGATTGAGGGAAGAAAGAGTGGAGGTAATGATTTCGAGTGTTACTATCGGAGTGAACAATCAGAGTCAGTGATCTATATTCTACTGCAGATCCTGTTTGATTGAAGTGAAGCATTGTTCGGGGTTATGTAAGATGAATCGGAACTTGATTTGTGACTCACTCTGGACCTGCACTCGCAGCTGCAGCTACCATCAGAGGGTCTACTGGTGGCCTCCTATCTGATTGCTTCTTCCTCTTGTTGTTCTTGTCTTGATTCGATTCGTGGTTGTGAATGCCGGTCGAAGGAGGAGAATCTCCCGTCAGCAGCGAGAGCATACTCAAATCGCTAGCGCTGATTCCATGGTGTTGTTGCTCTCGAGGAGCTTGAAGTGCCGTCATGATTGTGTGAAGCTGTGAGCGTATGGAAAGGAAAGAGAAGGAAGGGAAGATCCGCTTCGGCAGCTCCAAGGTTGCCTAAAATTCGACGGATGATAAATCCGCCGTCAATTCTACCAAGATGTACTGACACGACGTACACCTAAATGATACACTGGAGTAGCCATCGAGAAAGAAAGCGAAAAAATCTGAAGAGAAAAGTGGCTTCGTTGCGAAGACTCGCAAATGATGGTGTGCATCCGAGTAGGGGAATAACAATGAATGTAGAGGACGTTCTAGAATGAGCTAGTACGATAGGGTATAGGTGGAATGAGGGGAAGGTATGAAACGGAGACAAAGAGGGGAATTGCGAAAGAAACAAAATCTAAACGACGAGTTCTATAGCCTAGTTTCGCTACTGCCTGCTCTTCCTTGTTCTTCGAGGTCCATCGTGAGAGTCGACATCGCGTTTGGACTTTGCGATCGGTTCTTCGAAGCCAAAGTCGAGTCGGAGCGCGTGGAAAGAAGCGTGATTGAGAAATCGACGATCGTGTGAAGAGCGGGAGGAAGTAGTCGTAGCGCTCAGAGTGGATGTTGTTGATCGAGTGGTTGTAGCGGTCGTAGCAGCTCGAGTACTAGTAGAAGCAATCGAGGTGGTCGTAGAAGTTCGTCGAAGTGCCGAGCTTGAAACTGAACTTGTCGGAACGACCGTGCTAGTCCGAGCACTGGAGAGTCCGTTCGTGATACTCGTCTCAATCTCCTCGACTTCTGGTGCAGAGATCGAGGTTGACGAGATCCTGCTCTCGGGTTCGGAGAGGATGGACGACTGAGAGGAAATCGCAGGAATCGTCGACGAAAGGGAGGACGCCGCCGAAGAACGCACCTCCTTCGAGTTGAACACTATCAGAACAGCCCGGAATCAGTTCAAGCTGCAATATCTTTGCGGAATCGATGCTAACCTCCGAGATTGGGGATTTGGGGAGTCCCGTCTCCATTCGATTTGTGCTGAACGCCAATGACGATTCCGACGATAACTCTTAAGATCCGCATCCCGTCAGTATTATTCACTTCCGGCGTCTATGGAGAGAGGGACTTACGCGACGACGACGAGGATCGCTGCGAACCAACCCAAAACGTACCACTTCTTCGCCGTTCCCTGTTTCCTCTCCAGCCATTCACTCCTGTTCTCCTTCTCACTCGCATTGACCAAAACCGAGAACCGACTCCAATCGATCCCACTCTTCCTGACATCCGCAGCTCCTCTCCCTCCTTCGATCAATCCCGTTCCACTGCGAATCGAGCCTGCATCTCCGAACGCTTGCGCCTGCCTAATCGATACCGGGGACTGAAGGGGAGACTCCGAATGAGCGAAAGCTGCTTTCGGAGGAAGGAGGATAGGGGAGGGAACCGGCTTCGAACGTTCTCGAGTTTCGTACGAAGGAGGTGAATTCGACCATTGCTGCTGGTCGTATTCGTATCGAGATCGAGTCATGTATGCGTCTTTCTCTTGTTGTGCGAGAGTTCGTCGATCTTGAGGAGGGGACGAGTAGACAGGGAGCGAGGGAGGAAGTTGCGAAGGAGGGGAAGTCGGAGGTGCGTTGATTCTAACTTGTCGTTCTGCCATCGATACTTTGATGATTGGTGGAGGAGAGGTTGGATGCATATTCGTGCTATCTTAGGGAGGTCTAGTCGAGTGGAGGAAGAAAGGGGATCAAGCGACCGAGCGCTGCAGAGTCGGAAAGATAGGGAGGAAAGGGAAGAGGACGAGAGATGTTAAACGAGTGTGAGGTATAAGCGAATGTGTGAAGTCGGACGAGATAAGAGGCTGGGAGTCGAGATGAGGTGAGGAGGAAGAGTGAATAGTTGAAAGAAGAAAGGAACGAGGGGAATGTTGAAGCGGGAGCTTCGTGCACGATTGCATTCAGACCCTGCACGAGTCGACATCGAGCTAGGCATCGAGCAGCATATGGGGAGGCAAGCTGTTCGAGTCAATGAAGATAGTTTCGAAATACGAAGGTCGCAACCAAAATTACGAAGAAAAGTGGATTGAAGAACAACGACAAGCAATGACTACAGAACCTCGATACACAACTCTTATTCCTCCCTGAACATAGATCGAGCCGTCAACTCCTCTTCACAAACATAAACAACTTTCCTCCCATTCTTTCCTTTCCCTCCTTCCTCTGGTTCCGCCGCGACACACATCCTCTCCCATTCTCCCTGATCCATCTCACCTTGTTCGATCACCCGTGTCCTTTCGTGTCGGGTCAGTTCGCTTGGAGTGCCAAAACCTTGAGCAGTGAGGACGGCTTGAGCGACAGAATCCGCGAAAGTAGTCCAGTCTCCCTGAGTTTGAGAGCCGTAGGGGGAAGAGTCGAGGATGAGGCAGTCGAAGGAATCGGGGTAGGGCTCGGGATGAAAGCGTGTTTCGGGCGAAGAAGAACGGAGGAGCGAGGAGAGAACGGTATCGACGGGAAAGTCTGGAAGACAAGAGTGTCAAAGGGAGGGTCAGCTAACGCCGGGAAAGACCGAGTCAAGTCAGTGAGAACGTACAGGAAGTCGTCGACCATCTCGCAGCCTTCCTTTCGATGGGCGAAAGTCCGCTTCGTACTTTATTGAGCCAGAGATCGGACGGACTGCAACAGCTGCATGATCGACCACTCGAGCAGCTATCTCGAGGTTCGTTCGGAGTGTGAGTGAGCTTCTCCGCCTCTTGAGTCTTGCGAGCGAGAACAGCGAATCGCGATGGGAGAGCAGCCAGAGAGTCGAGGAGGAACTCTGATCGAGGGTCGTTGACGGGCTGTCGAGAGACCGGATAGTCAATACACAAGATTGCTCTTCAAGGGATGAAGGAGAGCTTACAAGTTTGACGTAAAGCCACGGTCTCTCCCATGATTCCACAAATACGACTTTCTTTCCCTTCGAACCTCTACCTTTCGGCGCCTTCTCCTTACTCTCAACTCTCTTGACCTTCTGTCCACTCTGCGAAGAGTTGCTGCTGCAGAGGATGATCCCGCTCAATCGGAAGATCTTGTCTGCAGTGCCAGAAAGTGCTTCGGAAGGAGACATCCAAGCGGGATAGTGACCGAGAGCAGCGAGTCGACGATTCCTCGTCCAAGTCTCGATCGAAGGCGTGCCGACGAGTACGCAACCTGTAAGCGACCAGAAGTTAGCTTTCGCAAAGATGGTATCGTAGAAGAAAAGACGAACCTGGACAAGCAACAAATTGATAGAAGAGATCCCAAGCCTCCCTCGACCAGTCTCCCTTGTATCCGTCTTTCCAAACCGATCCACCAAGAATTGCAACTGCGTTATCGTCGGTAACGTGTTCGTCCGGACGGAACAGATTTGCGAAAGCCTCGGCGAGGACACCGACTCCGAGTAAACCGTTTGACTCGTCTTGATCTGCTTCTTCGCCGCTGTCATCCGAGGACACCGAGGAGCGAGCGAATTTGAGGCCTTGCCAGAGCTTCTCCAACTCTCGTGTCCCTTCCGAGGCGAGTCTCGATTCGAGCAGATCGAGGAACGCTTCGATACTGTCGAGGTTCTTGACATAGCTTGCGGATTCTGGTCGTTCGTCGGTGCGCAAGGCGAGAGTGGCCAGAGAGGGAATGCGAAGGATGACATGTCTGAACAGATTCGATATGACTGCTTGCCAAGTCTCAGGTCGAACAGAGGAAGGGAGATCGGACGGAAGGATGAGGTAGGAGCGAAGGCGAGTGAGGAGGTCGGGACCATTTGTTGGAGGGGAAGGGTTCGAATTGGTGAGGAAGATATCGTCGGAAGAAGCGGCGACGATAGAGGATCTTGCTGCCTTGCGTCGAGCGGCTTTGCGTTGATTCTTATTGAGTGACGGCATTGTCGATTGGGATGACTGATCGCTCGGTAGCTCCCGATCGGCGAGAGGAGGCGTCGGAGGCGGAGTGAGTAGACCTGAGATCGATGACTTCTCGCTGCCTTGCGGTGCTGAGGCCGTCGGTTTGTCGTTGCAGACGAAAGAAGGACCTCGAGGAGTAGCGAGAACCCAAGAAGCCGACGAGTTGGCAAGCGTAACCTTGATTGAAGGAGCCAACATCAGAGAATCGTTCGCAAAGTAGAGTCTCTGAAATTATCGACTCACAGCGTAAGCTTGACGATCGAGAGCACGAAGGAAACGTTCCATCTTGATGCTTTCGTTCTTGCTGTGAACAAGCTGAAGATCAGACACTATCCGACCAAAGAGGAGCGGAAAGCAGAAAGCGACTCACAGCGTCTCGACAAACAGGCAGTGACCCCAATCTCCGCCCGCATAGAACTGCTGATGATGTTCAGCACGAGCTACGATAACACGTCTCACTAAACTCCATTTCTGTCGACAAGTTTCGCTCCAATGCCGCAATTCGTTCAGATCCTTTTCGTCAAAGATCGCTTCGTTGTTCTTCGGGAGCAACGAGTCATCAAAGGAGTCGACGGCGAGAGAGTAGCGCTTGTACGTCTTGAGGAGTTTCGCCTGTCGTCAATGCGAAAGATTAGCTGAAGTGCGAAAACGATTCTACCTTTTCCTCCTTACCTGCAGTTCCTCATGAACGCTACACCACTTTGACCGAGGAGAGGGAGCTTGTGTACAGATCGCTCGAGTGACGTTGTCGAAGGCGAGGCAGTGATCGCAAGAAGGAGGACAAGGAGGACTGGAGAAAGCGAATGAAAGTCAGCGAAAGTCAACCCAAACGTACGATCTCAAGACTGAACTCACGGGTGATCAAGGTGCAGCATGGCTGAATTTTGGGTACTTTCCGGAGATCAAAGAGTTGGAGATTGCAGTGTCATCTCTAGCTTGGAGAGGACCGGTCCAGTCTCGAGTAATCTTGACCAGTCATTCCCATTCAGGTCCTCTAGCTTGTCACGTGCGTGTACAGTTCCATTCTGCTTCGCTCTTGAGGCGTTCGACTGAATGTGGATGAAGGTAACCGCTTGTTGAGATGAGATTTGAGATCGAATTTTGAAGTCGAGGGATTCGATTGGGAGTTGTATCGAGCATGATCTACGCGTTCCTGGGTGACTTTTAAGGTCTTTGAGAGATGTCGAGAAGTGTAGGAAGGAAGTAGAGCCGGTGGACGCGCTGTTTCAAATTCTTGGAGGAAAGTTCCAACGAATGTTTGTCTTCCATTCCAACAGCCTACCTTCGACTCCGAACTCCAAGTAACAGTACCAAGCACCTTCAAGAAGTCTCCTCAAGCGACACGACCAACTCCTTCCACTCCTTTCGTCCAACTCGCCCTTCCTTCGTTCACTCAACTTCCTCACTCATTCCTCAGCTCTCACTACTTCAAAGCCGCCCATTCCTGCCAGTCCATCAGCCGCTGAACCAGGAGTAGAACCGCACGCTATAACCTTATCCGGTCGACCTCTCTCGCCTCTTTCAGATGCGTTCGAAACTTTCAACCTTCATCGCGACGGTTTCGCTCTCCTTGGCGTTCAGTACTATCGCGACTGCTTACGGGACTGGATTCACGGGTGAAAAGGTCGTTTCGGGATTCTACCCTTCGTATGCGCAGTCGCCTTCGGTATGTTTTCATTCTTTCGCAAGACTTCCTTCGTAAGCCACAGAAGCTGACCTCCCTCTCATTCTATATCTACAGGACGTCAACTACGCCGCTTACACACATCTCAACTACTTCGTCTTCACAACGACCCCTTCAGCTTCGGCAATCTCGCAAGCCGGAATCGACGACTCGACGATTATCGACTTCGTAGCGAGAGCAAAAGCAGCAGGTGTCAGAGCTGGCTACGTAGTGGGAGGTTTTACTGGCTCACAGTACTTCAGCACCAATGTCGCAACTGCTCAAAACCGTACAATCTTTGCTCAAACTCTCCTCGCGGTTTTGAATCGGTACGGCTTCGATGGCGGTATCTCGATTGATTGGGAGTACCCGGGAGTACAAGGTACGCCTGCTAGTTCTGAATCATCCTGAAAGGCTCCGCTGACGGTCTGAAGTGAACAGGTCAAGGAGACAACATCGTCAAGTGAGCCCACTCGTTTCCTCTGATTTCGTCGCCCTTGGCTATTCCACCTGCCCGCTATCGGATGCAATTTGCGCCACGGCCGAGGAGAGTATGACACTAACAAGACTGATCACGTAACAGTGCCAACGATGCGAGCAACTTTCTCCTGTTCTTGCAAACACTTCGAAACCTCGCTGGACCCAACGTCCGACTTCAGATCGACGTTCCGATGTACGGGATCACCGGTGCCAACGGTATCCTCACCAACATGTCGGCATGGGCCGCTGTTCTCGACTACCTCGCCATCATGACTTACGATGTGACTGGACCGTGGTCTGGTTATTCTGGTCCAAACTCTCCCCTCTTCTCGACTTGTCAACCTCCCGGGAACAAGATCAGTATCAACGACGCTATCAACGTTTACACGAAAGCCGGTTTCCAAGGAAACCACATCACGATTGGAGCTCCTTTCTACGCTTACTCATTCTATGTCAAGGCTCCTCTCGTTGCGACAAGTTGCTCAGACGGAACAACAACGATCATGGCTCAATACGTATGCTCTCTCTCCTCCTTTTTTTCCCTACTAGATGCGAGACTGACCAAACTCGCCGAACAGCCTTCATCGGGATCGACTTGTGGAAACTTCCTTGGCAGTGGTCCTCAATATACCTACGCAGAGCTCGTCCAGAACAGCTGGTTCAAATCCCAGACCGGATTCCGTCGTCTCCGTGATTCTTCCTCGCAGACTGTCGTTCTCTACAACCCGACTACATCAGTCTTCATTCCGTTCGTTCTCGGCCACTTCGACTCGACGCGTCTCGAGTATGCTGACGATATCTTCTACGTTCACAGTACTGAAGATCCCTTGACAATCTTCAACAAAGCACGCTACGCTTTCCGACGACGTCTCGCCGGCCTGACTGTTTTCGATACTTCCGGCGATTACAACGGACAACTCGTGAACCAGATTCGTAACGGTCTCTCCATCGTTAGGGGACAGTCGGCTCCGGTCGCTTCGAAGCGAAAACGCCACTTGGATCACAAGAAACTGCAGGCAGCGTTGAAACTATAGTTCTTCAGAATTGTTCGCAACCCATAACTTATCTTATTTATCGTTTTTCTTTCCTTGTGTGTATATCAATACTCTGGAATAGCAGCTGCCCAAGCGCTCTTGATACCCCTTCGCGCTCTCTCGTTCATCCGAAACGTGCTTCTCAAGAGTCGACATGAGTATTCGTTACAACAGATTCCATGATAAATAAATAAGCTACACCATCAATGAAGCAGACCCCGCGACGAAGACAATCAATCGAACCTCGAGATTGAAGTTTCCGACTTTTCTTCGCTGTCAATATCCCTCACTACTTCCCGATGTACGTTGATTGCAAGCGGAATAACTTGATGTGATGATATCGGAGGTCGTCGGATACTGGTCGAGAGGGATCTTCGAGGGTTCGCATCGTTCTTTTTCGTAGTCGAGCTCGAGGAACCGAGTCGCTGTTCTACGATTTGACGAGTCGAGGTGAGAGTCGTAAAGAGGGAGATGCCGTAGAGTGCAGATGTCGGCACCCAGAATGCGATTGGGATATCGACCTTGTATGGGTCCCACCCAGAGTACAGAGAGGACATTATCGCTGAGGTCGCAAATTCTCAGTTTTGAGTAACGGGGTCAAAGGAGAGAAAAGTTCTCACCTCCTGCGACAGAGAGAATCGAAGTGAAAGCGGCTGTCCGTAAGCCCATCAGGATCAACTTTCGAAGGACCGAATCAGTCGCAGTGTTGAAGTGCGCTATCCGCTGATTGAGGTTGTAGGAGAGTGCGATCGAGATTGAAACATCGGCAGCAGCACAAGCCCACAGCCATAAACTATCAACACGCACGAGATCAGTAGCAGTTGAGAAGCTACGAAACGAAATAGGCGAAACTCACGAAACGGCTGTATTGTAGGGTATTTTCTCCTCGCTGTACGGGCTCACGACACCCTACAAGCGACGAGCAGTCAGCAATTCTCCCTCTAGCAAAGGCAGAGGAGGTTCGACTCACAATGATACCTTGAACGAGAGATCCGATAGATCCGAAGAGCACTAAAATGATCAAACACCCCTGCCAGATGTAGAACGCGAGCTTCGCTGTCTTATTTGCAAAGAACTGGAATTGGCTCAATATTCAGCTTGAGCGAAAGAAAGAGTGAAATTTGAGAGTTTGAACGCACTGCACCTGCTCGCATTGTCAGAAAAGACTCTGCGACTGCCGCGATCAGCCCATTCAGGAAGGGCAAGAATTGCCAGAGGACAGATCCGTTGAATAGGTTGATCACTGTCCGATCGCTTGATGCTGTAGGAGCCCGAAGAGCAGAAATGAGCCCTCGAGGGAGGAAACGGAGCAAAGGAGAAGTTTAAACGTACCTGCCAAATCATATCCGTCATGAAAACATATCGCCGTGAATACGACATTCAGTCCAACGACAACTGCGACCGTAATCCAGCTCAACCTCGAATGACTCTTGAATTCCTCCCCGTACGAGACAACTTGTTGAATGAGGATCCCAAACAATATGAACTGAACTTGATATCCAGCTGTACATGGCCTGTCAGAAGTATGCAAACAGTCTCAGCTGAGTATCCGCATTCGCAACGAGACAAAGAGAGAAAGCGAACGAACCCGATAAGAGCGTTTTGCATTGTAGGAGGGGCTCCAAAGAACTGTACATCTTCAGCGTACTCCGCTGACATCTGCGGCGACCTTGCGGGTGACCACGGGAGATTGAAGGGAAGAGAGAGTTGTGGCCCAAGCCAAGTCGTCAAGGAAAGCGTTTGAAGCAAGAGAGAAGAAGGGGAGAGAAACAGAAGCGAGAACATCACTGCGGAGGCAGTTTCCATGATTTACAGTCATATTCGACGCAAGACCATTCGCAAAGAGCAATTTGACAAGCAAAACATCGATCTTGCTCTGGATGAGGAAGGTTTGGACTTGCGAATCGAGACTTGCGGCAATTGATCGATACAATTGATCTGAATCCTCGCTGTGCCCGGGACTTACTGCCGAAGGTTTATCGCTGTTCGAGAGCGTTTCCGTAATCGCTGCACCTGCCTTGCGAGCGTTGCGAGAGGAAAGAGAGTTTATGTTGCGAAGTAACGAATTTGAAGCTGAGTTCGCTCAACGCGAGCAGCCTGGGTTTACACCTTGCGTGTACACGGCCGTACTTGTCGTAGAGAGGCCCATCTCGACACTGATTGACGAGGTGAAGTGAAGAAAAGGAACAGCTTGATTCAAATCATCCACAACCTCGCAAGATGAAAGCAGTGATCCAACGCTGTAAGAGTGCTTCTGTTACAGTAGATGGAAAGGTCATCAGCTCTATAGGACGAGGTAAGCTAGCTAGATCTCGCTCTCACCTTTCCAAAGTTGACTGATTCCTCCCGCCTCGACAGGGATCCTCTGCTTGATCGGTATCGGCACAAATGACACAGAGTACGAAGCGAAATGGCTGAGTAGTAAACTCCTGGCGATGCGGTTGTTCCCGGAGGAGAAAGAGGGAGAAGAATGGGGTTGGAAGTATTCCGTGAAAGACGCAGGCTACGAGGTATTGTGTGGTAAGTTCAACAGTGTAGATGATCATTACAGACCGAGCTGACAGCCTCTTCACCCGCAGTCAGTCAATTCACGTTGATGGCGAATCTTCGCAAGGGATCGAAACCTGACTTTCATGGAGCTATGGTTCGTTCACGCTTCCTCTGCATCTCAGACGGCGTCGAACTGACTATGGAGATCGTCTTCAGAGCTCCGAAACCAGCAAGAAGCTGTACCTCGACTTCCTCGAAGATTTGAGAACGAAGCACCAAAGTGACAAGATCAAAGATGGAGAAGTGAGCTCAGCTTCGTTCGGTTTGCGGGTAACAAAGCGTCCAATACTGACAGAGAAGCTCCTGTGATAGTTCGGCGCAATGATGGACGTACAGCTCGTGAACGATGTGAGTTACCCCTCGATTCTATTCTTTGCGAGAGATACCACGAGACTGATTCGACTTGTCTCGACCATCAGGGTCCTGTGACTTTGATCCTCGATTCTACGACCGATGCTCCTGCTGCCCCAACTGCCAAGACACCGCTCAGTAATGATTTGAAGGCGAAAAGGAAAGCCGAACTCGCTGCGAAAGCACAGGCGAAATCTGAACGGATAGCTCGAGAGGCAGCAGACAAGGAGGAGACAAACGGTACTGGGGCAGACAAGAGCCGAGAAGAGCTGATCAAGCAGGAGGACGAGCTGGTCGCAGAGGCGGAGAGGAAATCGAAAGAGCTTGCGGATAGATTTAAAGTCGCAATGACCGAGTCGTACTAGCTAGAACAATGTATTGTATTGTATCATATTCGGTGTTGAAAGAGAGGTCTACTCGAGAAACTTCTCGACAATGTCTAACCAAATTTGCGATCCGTCAACCATCGGCAAGTGACCACAACCCGGGACTTGTTCGAATGCTACATCGACTCCATCTTTCTCGAGTGTCTCCTTCAACCCCTTCAACACTCCAGGTAAAGCTCCATCCCTCTCTCCAGCCATCAATAATACTTTCTTTCCTCTCAACTTCTCGCTCAACCCTGGTAGAACATCGTAACCTTGAAGCGCTGCTGCACCCGCTGCGAATCCTTCCACAGGAGTAGAGATGACCATGTCGTGGATGAAGAATTCCCTTCGACCTCCCTTGTTGAACTCGGAAGCTGGACCAGAAGGGAACCATCGAGGAACAGTAACGTCTGCCAACGAGTTCATGGACTTCTCTGACCTGGCGAGAGCGATACGTTCGTCCCACGCCTTCGCGTTGGCAGCGGGAGAGGTCGCTTGAGTGTCGCAAGCGATGAGACGGGAGAAGAGCGAAGTGTGGTGGTGAGCGAAGGAAAGGGCGGTTGCTCCTCCTTGTGAGACACCGATGATGGCGTGAATAGGAGTTGGGATAGAGAGTTTGGTGAGGATGGTTGAGATGTCATTGGCGAGAACTTCGAGAGTGCAAGGTTTCGAGGGAACCGATGACTGTGAGGAACTCTACGTCAATCGCAAGTCGGAGGGAGAGATGCGAACGAGGAGCTTACCTTTCCGTGACCTCGTTGATCGAAAGTGAGAAGATTGTACTTCTTGCTCAGGCGAGGAAGAACGCCCTCCCACATCGATTGATTCGTCATGAGTGAGTTGACGAATACCAACCAAGGTGCTCCTTCATCCCGTTTCGCGAGCCTGACGTGTAGCTTGACACCTTCTTCGACTTCGACATCATGTTCCGACTCTTCCGTCTCGGGAAGAGGAACGCTTGAAGAAGCCAGGTCTCCAACGTCGAGGGAAACGAGGAACCTCGAGACCATGTTGTAGGTAGCGACGACTGCTGCACATTCAAGCAGTTGTTGATCGTCTTTGAGATACTCCTTGAGGTCGTCTAATCGAGATTGAGGTACTGAAACGGTGTAAGTTGAGGCATCGGCGAAACGAAGTGCGGCAGCTTGGAAAGCGGAAAGAGGAGCGGGTGAACTAGGGAGAGGGAGAGGAGTGTTGAGGTCGCGAATGATCGTAAGTTGTTGAGGAGTGAGACCGGCATCCGTTCCGACGTGAGCGTGATCTATGAATGCTCGTTGTCAGTTTCCGCGCTCCGTCGCTTGCATCGAGATCTGGCGGCTCACGAATCCACTCGAACTTCGCCGAATTCCTCGCTGCGACACGAAGGATCTGAGTACATCACGTAGTCTTAGTCAGCTGATCGGTGCGTCTCGAATGAAGGGAGAAGAGGAACAAACGCACCATGAGTTCGCGAATATCATCCGGTAAACTATTCTTTGTCCTGACTGCGCCGAGGAGAGTGTTCCATCCGTTCTACATCGTAGCGCTCTGAGTCAGTTTGAATCGTCTTTCGCGAGTTTGAGGGAGGAATCGGAAACTAACAGCAATTTCGGGAGCGTTGAGGAGGGTTTGGTCGAGTGGAGTGAGACCTCGAGCACCTCTGCGTTGGCGAATAGCATCTCCTACTACTGAAGTGCCTGGTGCAGGATTCTTGTAAGGGATTCGGGGCATTTTGGAAGTCGATTCGTGTTGAGGGAAAGGTTGTGAGGTTTCAGGGGAGAGGCAGTGGATTTGGTCAGCGGCTTATTGGTCCGATACTACTGATTTGCTTGCTGATCGAAAGTGCGAGCAATTGGAGTGGGCAGAAGGAGGGAAAGAAGGAAGTTCGGATTGAACCGCGGCTGTCTCCTCTCCCTCGCTACATCACTCGCAGTCTTCATATCAGCTATGTAAGTATCAAGAGCTGCTCAACTGGAGATGTAGAAGCTACAGACCCGTCCCCAACCAAACTTCGCTGTTCCTCGACCTCGAATTTCGTTTCATCTCGGCTCGCTTCTCGCTCTCTCGTCAAGCTACGAGGAGGCCGACATTTGTCTGGGGTATAGTACAACTGTAGTGGACGGGAGTATAGGGGGTCACATAGGGGCAATAAGCGAGTTGGAAAGGTTGAGACGATGCTTCGATTGGTCGAAATCTGCTCAGATCAGGCTACCTGGGCCAGATGAGCGGGTCGAATTGTAAGAAACGCAATAAAGGTTGTCGTATTACCTTACCACTCGAGGCTCGGCGAAAATTGGGTCGGATCTGACTCTTCAACCTTTCGCAAACTTCAAAGCTGTCGCTGACAAGCGTCCTATTCTCCCTCGTTACAGCTTTCTATCCCTCGCCATGTCATCGCCTTCGTCACAATCCTCTCCAGGCTACCTTTGGGTTTTGAGCGATCCAGGAGAAGCCGCAACTCTCGAAGAATTCCAAGGTGAGCCCAATTTCACTCTGCGTTCCGTCGCTCGTTCAAGCACTCCGAATACAGTATTGACATGTCCTTGAATAGACTGGTACGACAACGAACACGTGCCTCTTCGAATGGAACAGTACGAACTCTTCGTCCTTTCGAAACCTACGAAACGCTTCCAAAGACTTACCTCTCCCATCATTGTTCGCAGTATTCCCGAATTCCTCACCGGAGCCCGCTACGAAGCTTCCGACTCTCTCGAACCCCGCTGGTCAGCAGCCTACGATATCTCCTCTGTCGCGCTCTTCTCCGATCCCAAATACACTCGACTTCGAGCGAACCGATCACCTCGAGAAGGAGCTCTCGTCGTACGCTTGGGAGTACTCGATCGTCGTACGTGCGAAACACTCGGACAGACTTCAGATCCGATCGAAGCGAAAGAGGCCGCAAAGTTTGTCGTTACTATCGCTGGGAACGAAGAACTGGGAGATGGCGAGCTGGAGGCGCTGAAAGGTGTTGAGGGGTGGAGAAGGAGTAGTAAACACAAGGTCTACGATAGTTTGATCATTGGACATGGGAAAGAAGCGAAGAGCAACGTTGCTCCCAAGTTTGTCGTAGTTCATGGTAAAGCTCCCTCTCTCGTTCAACTTCCGATCTCTAGACATTGAAGCTGACGACCGGTTTGTCTGTGTAGAGCTCGATTCGGAAAAGTATGTCGACTCGCCAGACTTCAAGAAGGCTTGCGAAGGAAAGTCTGAAGTTCGTCGATGGAAACTTTACAAAGCGACGCCCAATACCGCTTCTAAGGATGCATGAGATTAGACCGGAGCGGGTCGTAGAATATGTTGTATCCTAGACTATGCATTGGAGGAAGGGTCATTCTACGTTACGAGCGTCACAGACCGTCGTCGTTTTCGCTTCGCTCTTTATTTTTTCGATGCCAAGTTGTCGGAGCTGGCGGGAAGCTGAGCCTGTTCTTTGGAGTCGTTCCAGATTGACTCCAAGTATAAATGGGATCACGAAACGAGAATAGAAACTGGGTGTTTCGTCTCAGACTGCGACAAGTCGAACGAACTTCTAGCTTCTTTCAATTTCTCCACTTGCCACCTCCCGACTCGACTCTACCTAATGCGCTCATTCTCTCTACTATTATCGATCGCACTAGTATACATCACTTTAGTCGTTACTCTCGCTCTCGCTGAGCCAGTTCCGATCCAACGCAAACTCCCTCAAAAATTGATCCGAGAAAGGTCGAATGGAGAACGGGTTGGAATCGCATTTGGTAGACCTGGGGATGGATATATTAATCAGGGCAAAGGGAATGAAGCCAAAGTGAATGGAGCGAGTAAGAAAGGAGATGCAGCGTTGAATGAGGATGGAACTAGCAATTACGTGAGTCTCCTACTCCTCCCGATACCCTCCTGCGTATCTGAAGTGATGGATGAGAGCTGGTCGCTGGCCCGTGAGCCGGTCGAAGCAGCTGTCGTCGACTAGTTCGCTTCTTTTGTTCCCTCGCTGACTTCTGCTCTTCCTTTTTACAGCTCGTTACCCTTGAAAGAACAGTATCGAATACAGTCAAAGATAAAATTCTCGACGTGCTGCTGAGAAGTGGAGCCGTCGTCAAGCAAACTTATGATTATCGAGTGAGCCTTCGTTACTTCCTCTCTCTGTTCCCTCTCCTCTGGTTCCTCCCCTTCCTCCTCAGCCTGACGAGGCGTCCAATTCGATGACGCGACGACGCTACCTCGTCGAAACAGCGACTCACGAGGCACAACATCGAAAGCTTCTCGGGGACAACGAATACTAAAGCTTCTTTCTCTCTCAACTGTTGCAGGTGTTCAAAGGGATTCTGTTCACGATTCCAGCAACATCAGATAAAGGACTCGAGTCATGGCAGCAGTCTTTAGGGAAGCAGGAAGGGGTGAAATACGTCGAAGAGGACAGTGTCGTCAAGATCCAGTGAAAGAATTCCTTCGCATCTGTATCGAATCAGTTCCTTTTCGGTTTTGTATATAGTCATTTGTACCCTCTCGTACCTTGTCGGGTTGTCGTAACATGCCAATTCATCAGTGATATCTGTACGGACGAGTGTTGCGAAGAGAGGGGTCTTTTTTTGTCTTTTGTTCTACCTCGATCGGTCTTTTTTCTTTCGCGCTACAAAGAGAGTTGTATGCTACGGCCTACGTAGCTATTGGGCTCCTGAGTAAGGATGTTGGAAGTTTGTTGTATTTTTTTCGAACCCCAGATCCATTTCGAAAAAACGGTTTCCAAGTTTGTTGGCCACCAAATTCTCTCCTCTCCTCCCACCCACAGTCACTCAGTCTCTCCCCCTAGCGGTCTATCCATCACCTGCAGTCCTCTCCATTCCCTCTCTACCTCCTCCTTCATTTACTGCGCCCTCTTGCAACTCGTTCGAGCACTCGACCCCTCTCTTCTCTTCTCCTCTCTCCCCTCGACCTCTAGCCTTGACAAAGATGCGTTCATCTACATCAACACGGTCTACTCAACCTAGATCAATGAGATCTATCGCTTCAATCGCTGCCGTAGCTTCATTAGCCGTGTTAGGAGGAGTTACAACAACGCGTGCAGCTCCCGCCGAACCTCAAGGGAATCAAGTAATGTTGGGATTCTGGTTCGATTCTGCTGATCGTAAGTCATACTCCTATCCCTACTTTGAATGCACTGTCTCTCTCGAAGGAGTGTGAGGGAGACTTGGCGCGAATACCGAACGAATCAATTCTTTCAACTTTGAATCACACAAGATCGAACACCCTACGACTACATCCAGCTATTCACAGCACTCAACAGATCACCTAGCAACTCGATCCTCGTCGATGATCGCGCAAAGAGCGAAGAAATTCACCTTCGACGCGAACCAAGCGAGGGAATTCACATTAGGGAAAAGTTGAGGTCGGGAATCGGATCCTCTGGAGAATCGCAACGATAGAAAGATACAGGGATATTTGGTTGAGATGGTGAAAGGTAGAAGGAGAGCGGATTGCAGAGTCGAGGTGATGGGAAATTTAGGCAACTTTTACGAGACACCGCCTTTTCGCTCAACAAAACGAACTCCTCTTTCGCTTGTCCAGACTGAACTGACCCCATCTCTGATCGTCAAAACAGCTTATCACGACAGTCCTAGTATCATCAATCAGAAACTAGGATACAACGTTCCCGTTTTCCAAATGGCTCAAGCGATTCCTTTACCAAGGTACAACTATACGACTGGTGCTGGTGGACCCGCTCCTGAGAACGTACGTCTCTCCATACTTCCTCATCCATTCTCGAGACTAGGACTGACGAGAATCATTTTGAACTCCGACAGCAAATCGAACGATCTTCGACAGACGCTCACGTTTTCCTGACGGTTTACCCTGTCGACGGGTTCCAAACAGTGGCAGAATCAGACTTCACTGCTCTCGGTCAACAAATTCTCGATTGTACGTTCCACCTCCCAACCGATCTTTCGCTCGAAAACTAATCTCGAATCGTTCTCGAATTGTTCAGATCAAACGAACCTGAATCGAACAGTCTTCCTTCGTTACGCTCCTGAGATGCAAGGAAAGTGGATGCAATACGGTCAACAACCTACAGCATTCCGAGCAAGTTGGACACAGATGTACAACTCGGTGAAAGCGGTCGCTCCTGAAACTATCATGGTTTGGGCTCCCAACACTCCTCAAAAGTTCGTCCCCTTCACCTTGACTTCTGCTCGAAAACGAGACTGACAGTTTCGTATATCGACTTTAGCTACCCTTACGGTCAAACACAAGATTTCACTACCCTTTCAGCTGCCGATCAAACTCTTCTCGATACCAACAACAACGGTGTATTAGATGCCGGAGATGACGCTTTCTCTCCTTACTACCCTGGAGATGACGTTGTCGACTGGATCGGTCTTTCAATCTGTAGGCACAAATCCCGTCTCTCGCTTACTTTCGATTGAAACTGATCTCGTCGATCCACCTCGTCGATAGACTACAAAGGAGCTTACGTCAACGGTGCGACCGCGGATACAACCAACTCAGTACAAGATAGTGGATACTGTGCGCTCGCTATCAACGGAACCAACCCTGGAGACAACGCAGATATCACTCCTTGGTACGAGAACTACTGCGAGACTAAGCCCGACAAGGCTTGTATGGTACGTCTACCTCTTTTCTGCTTCCTCTGTTGCGCGACTCGAGCTGACTCGAGCGTTCGATCGATGGTTCGTAGTTCGCCGAAGCTGGTGCCGCCTACCACGTCAACGATGCTGGAACTGCCGATCAAGCTACTCTTCAACAAGCATGGTGAGTCCTCGACTCAGTCGAGATTGTGGAACGAGAAACTGAACTTTAGATTGTCATACTCACAGGTTGAAGGATTGCGTTGTCAACGACACCATGCTCGACCAATACCCTCGAATCAAGCTCATCATGCAATTCGAGTACGAAAAGGTTGAAACCGCCAACAACGGACAACCCGATCTCCGTGATTACCGATTGACCAACACTACCGCCGTCGTTGACGAACTCCGACTCGACCTCGCCTCGATCGGTGATCGATTCACCTGGGCTCAATCTCGAGCGATCCCTACTTCCATCTCTTCGGCTGGTGCACCCGCAGCGACCAACTCTGATGGATCCTCGATTCAATACGCTATCACCGCCACGACTCGAGCGAAACCTACTGGATTCCCCTCGCTGTTCGGAACCACTTCGGATGGAACCCAACGGGCAGAGTTCATCGAATTGGGTGTTATGGTTGCTGCTGGTATCTTCGGTGCTGGATGGGTTATGAGGAGTCTGTAAATGGAGAATCGAACGATGGTGCTTTACTTCTCAGCGTGTTTTGGTGAGGAAGGGGGAGGGAGGGAGAAGAGGAGCAACACGGGGATTGCTCCGGCAGCGGATAGACTTGAGATGGGCACAAGGGATCAAGAGTCTCCTCCTCTTTCGTCCACGACTCCCATTTTCGCCCTTCGACCTTTTTTTACATACATACATTCCTTTCCTCTTTCTTCATCTCCCCCCTCTCTACCCACTACACTCAAAGATAACGGACATTCATATCCTTCTACTACTTACTACTCACCTTTACAAACTGTTTACTCCTGCCCTTATTCTTCGACTGTTCCCTCTCTCACTCTCTCGCATCTTTCCTTCTAACGCATTGTCTCCCTTTTCACGCCCCCCGCTTTTGCTCTTCTCGTTCCTTTTAGCTCTCTCTCTCTGATGGACAATAAACCTCTATACCCCAGCTTCTCTTTTTACTCGCCTTTTCCCTCCTCTTGTTCATTTCTACTACTACTGCTCCTCCTCCTCCCTCTACAGTTTTCTGGTTTTTCTTATACACTGTGTGCGATTTTACATGCTTCTCCTCATATTCGTTCGCTTTGTGGGCTCGCGAGAACCGAGAGAAGACAGCAGTTCGATTCGGGGAAAGCCAGGTAATGATGTTTCTGCGTTGCGTGCGAACGAAACTTGCTGTTTTGCGAGGATCAAGGAGAAGTACAAAGTATATACAAGGGAGAGGCGTCTGATCTAGAACCCTCTGCCAGCGATCAAGTCGTTGAGGGCTTCCTTCGTGGGTTCTTTCGTTTCCTTCACGAGGCCGACGAGCGAACGGAAAGCTGGGTGTTTAGCGTCGTCTATGTATTCGATACGAGTCGCCGAGTCAGCTTTCGACTCGTGAGATCGAGAGGTGCTGAAACGTACGGATAAGTTGGAAGAGAGCGGATTCACTCGTCGTGACCATGGCACCAGCATCTCGCATTCTCTGCACGCATGCAAGCTTGCGAGATCAGCTGACGAGTAATGAGCTTGAGGTAATATGAACTTACCTTGAGTGCGATTCCTACTTCATCGCCGTTACAAGACGAAACTCCATCTGCCAAAACGTGAACGTCGATCCCCTTGTCCAAGCAATCGAGAGCAGTCTGAAGCACGCAGACATGTGACTGTATAGGAAGAGATCCATCATGAGAAGATTCTTCAAGCGGAACAGGAGGAAATCAACGACTGACCTCGATTCCGAAAAGAACGACAGATTCCGTCTTCCATTTCTCCAACTGATCTTCAACTTGCGGTACCATCATACTGAACAGCGTCTTCTCCAGTGGACTCCAATCGGGATGCAGATGTGGCGGTAAGGTTGAAAAAGGAAGAGGAACGGTGGATCCGAGAGCTATCAAAGCGGTAGGGTTTCCATCGGCGACGGGAAAGGGAAGAGCTGGCAAACGGGATCAGTTCGTCGCATTAGGACGTCGGTATAGAGGGGTGGGAGGAGAGAGGAGAGAGAAGGGAGCGAACGAACCTTGTGGTCTTTGTTCCGTTGCGATTACTGGCACATTGAGAATCGCAGCTGCTCGAATCTGTGGACGGGGCGGTTCAGCCACGTAGAGAACGTCGAGTATAGTATGATGCTCGTACCATCTTGTCTGCTATAGCCATGACTGAGTGGTAAGAATGAATGTGGAATCGAAATCGTTCTTGCTGTTGTTGCGAGCGATGAGGATGTCAGCTGGATTCCCTCAACTCGATAAAGATCTGCTCTCAGCAGAGCTAGTAACCTAGACTCACGATATCACAACATAGGAAAGCGGTCTAGAGAGGAAGAGAAATTCAAGATCAGGGGCTCATTCCAAGTTGAGCGAAGAGAGCAGCGGGGAAAGAACTCACCTTGCTAGGGATCAAGCGAGCTACTTTGCGAGCTATAGCATGAGACATCTTGAGTATTGTCGAGCGAGAGTGAGTGGATGAAGGGATCTTGGACTTCACCAAAAATTCCGATCCCTGAGCGCGCGAATTTCAGCGCGCAGGTCCGTCATTTTCTCGATCAATCAACTCTCTCCTGTTCACTTCTTCGCTTCATACCTCGTTTTGAGCTTGATTCCTGCTTTGACTCTGCTCCTCGCGAAACCTCGACTCTGCACCGATCGATTCTCTTTACATCAAATCTTCGCGGAGGTTTGCTCGCAATGATGTCGAAATCATCTCTACCAGTCGTGAAACCGTACGGAGGAGGTCAAGCGAAGATCCGCAGCGTCGAGCCGATGAAGGAAGGCAAAGTGAGTCTAAGAATCCCTTCCACCTCGTCCGAGATCTCGTTCACTGACAGAAAAGTGACGTTCTCTCTCTCGCTTTCTCAGTGGATCGAATTGCAAAAGATCGATTGGACAGACGAAGACGGGAAAGATCGAGTCTGGGAAATGGCAGCGAGAAAGACGACAAGCGAAGGAGGAATCGATGCCGTCGCAATCGCTGCTCTCCTCAAACATCCCAATCGACCCATCTCGATTCCCATGTAACTTATTCTCTCTACTCTTTTGTCTGACGTCCATCGTACTCACATCGTCTTCACTTGACAGCATCCTTCAATACCGTCCACCAATTCAATCAATCTGCGTCGAACTCCCCGCTGGTTTGATAGACAAAGGAGAATCTCCTGAAACTTCTGCTCTTCGTGAGTTGTATGAAGAGACTGGATACGGAGGGGACGCTTTTAAAGGCAGAGTCAAAGTTGTCGAATTGGGAGGAACCGTCGTCAGCGATCCTGGTGAGCTTTCGAATTCTTACGCTCTTGATCTCGTTCGACGATCGTATTGACTCTCTCTAGGTGCCTCGATTGTTGCTTCTTGACCAGGTATGTCGAAAGCGAACATGGTGCTCGTAACTCTCGAGGTTGAGCTCAAAGAGGGAGAAGAAGAACCGAAAGCGCATCTCGACGAAGGAGAGCACATCGAAGTTCGAGTAACCCCTCTCAAAGATCTTTATCGACATCTTCAAGCATACGAGGAGTTAGGATATGTCGTCGATATCTATGCGCATCATTTTGCAGCGGGAATCGAGATTGCGAAACGAATAGGAATCGAATTTTGAACACAGGCTCCCGGACCTGGATTCGCTCTGTGAATCTCTGATCGTCGAGAGGATTCCGACCAGCCCTCAGCGGAAACAAAGTAATTTGCGAAACACGAAAGAAATGCAAGCGAAAAAAAAAGATAGGAGTTCGCTTATTCCAATCTCACCAACCAACGCTAGACATGGCCAGCACCGCTACACCATCAGCTGAGACTACAGCGGTCACTGTGACTGGTGAACAGATTGCGAAACCCTTCAGATCTGCTATTCAGAACACTACTTCATCGCTCTCTCCTCGACCAAAACTCGTTGGAATCCTCGCAAACTCGAACGCACCTTCGAGGGCATACGCTTCATGGACTGCGAAAGCGTGTGAAGCAGTAGGAATCGAATACGAGTTGAGGGAGGTTGGAATAGTGAAAGAAGGGA
>Ga0308170_10000870_pt1 | contig 33193 bp, 26 predicted proteins | sample PhyBR2_2_FD_202136 | JGI IMG/M metagenome (GOLD analysis project Ga0308170, IMG submission 202136) | Phyllosphere microbial communities from UC Gill Tract Community Farm, Albany, California, United States - DLSLSB.R2 | ecosystem: Host-associated > Plants > Phyllosphere > Unclassified | place...
CCATCAGGAAAAAGGCGTAAGCGGTGACAACGATCGTCATCGTGATCACGGCGGCGGCGACGATGTACATGCCGAAATCGCCATCGAGTACGCCAGCCTTTGCCCAGTAGCGCGTGGTGAGTGCCAGCCCGTCGTTCAGCATGGCGTCCAGTCCGGTGATGACACCGCTGCTGCCCGGACTGCGCGCCAACCCGGCCACGAACTCATCGGGACCTCGCAGGAAGGTGTTGGTGATCAGGGTGTTGTAGTTCGCGACATTGAACCCGATGCCGAGGATGGCGGCGAGCTTGACCACGCGGTTGATGAACTCGTTGACGGGTTCCTTCACAAGTCCGCGCAGGCTGGCGAACCCCCACAAGGCGACATAGAGTCCCAGCATCGCCGTAAGGAACGGTCCCACCACCCGGGCTACCGCCGCGACGTTCTCGCCTACGTAGGATTCGCAAACAGCATTGATGTAGTTCAGGCTGTCGCTATACAGGGTTGGCGCCGCCATGATCCGGCCTCTTCAGGGTTTCATGTCGATATGAAGACTGTCGGCCGTGCCCATCGACGCCAGATGATCGGCGCGACGGACGTTGACGCAGTTCGGCGTCAGGCCGGTTCGTCCGGGATCGTTGTGGCAGTACGCGCTGACTTTCCGGCGCAGTTCCGGCTGGGCGAGGAATTCTTCGACAGTGAGGACGCGGTCGCCAAGCCCAGGGATCGCCGTGGCGCTCTCGCGGGTGCAGCCATCCAGGAGAGTGATGGCGAAGACGATGGACAGCATGGATTTCATGGACGCCTCCATTGAATGGTTCGGTTGGGTTTCCATCAAGGCTGGTCAGGGCAACGAAGTATCGACACGGGGAATCGTCGTGCCGACCGAACCGGCACGCATCTGGCTGACCATCAGCCGTTGGGCGCGGTCCTGGGCGGCTGCGCCGTTGGCGGCGGCTTCCAGCTGGTTCTGGTCCTTGACCAGTTCGGCATGCTCGATGGCGATCCGGTTTGCGAGGTCGTATGCAGCTTTCGGGTCTCCAGTCTTCGCCAGCGTATCGGTCAGGACTTTCAGGCGCGACTGGCGCATGGCGGCATCGTTGAATGCTGACTGCGACATCGCCTGGTTTGCCGCCGAGACGTTCTGGGCCTGCGCCAGAAAGCGCTGAAGGTCGGGTGACAGGCGTGCGGCCTGGTCGGGACGCAGCACCGCCTGTTCCTGGCGGATCTGTTGCGCCATGGCTGACAGGTTGCTCATTGATTGCGCCCAGTCCGGCGGCAGTACCGCCACAGCGGAGGGGAGCAGGCGGGACATGCCGCGATCGCCGGTCATGGACTTGATCTGGTAGTTCATGGACTCGATCTGCGTGGCCATCTGCTTGTACTGGTCGTTCCATGCCTTGACCTGCTTGACGGCTTCGGCAAGCACGGCGGGGTCAATGACTGCCATCTGCGCATTGGACTGGATCGACGTGACGGCCAGCAGCGCAGCGCCAATGAAGGTGCGGAGCTTCATGCTGATTTCCTTTCTGCGTTGAAGTGCGGAGCCCATGCTCCCGGGTCTTCGCCATGCTGCGCGATGAGGCGGTCCATGAGCTCCAGGTTGGAGGTTCGTGCCGACAGCACGGCAAGGTCTTCGTCCATGCCGCCCAGGGGCAGCTTGAGCACGACGGAGTGGCGGCCCTGCTTGAGCAGGAACATCCCGGACCCTTCCGGCAGGTCGGTCTTGACCAGGCTGAACTCGCGGCTGGACAGCCCGAGACCTTCCGTATGTTCGGCAAGGTCGGCGCCCGGATTGGGGAACAGGATGAGGGTCGCGACCTGCTCTACCAGGGTGCGTGCCATCGGGTGCCGCAGCGCATCGCTGGGTGATTGCGAATCCAGGACGACGAGCCCGTTCTTCTTGCGCAGCGTCTTGAGCAGGTCCTTGATGAATGCGGCAAAGTGTTTGTCGCCCATGGATTTCCAGAACTCGGAGAAGAAGACGGCAAGGCGGCGGCCGTCGACCAGGCGTCCGGCGAGGTGGAAAAGGTGCAGCGTGACCGGCGTGCGGAGCTCGCCATCGTCGAGGAAGGCGGTGGTGTCGAATACCGTCGTCCGTGCCTTGCCCAGCTCGCCGGCGATCGTGGCCGCGGCGTTGTCGAACACCCAGGCCAGCGGACCGTCCTCTCGTCCACTTTCACGGGTATGGCACCACCGGGCCAGCCGGTCGTACAGGTCGCCTTTCGGCAGGAAGTCCAGCACGCGCCCGAGCCGACGCGCAGCGGGCGCCATTTCCAGCACTTGGGCGATGGCCCTGTCGACATCCTTTTCTTCCTGCACGGTGAGCGGCTTGGTGTCGGCTTCCAGGCCCGATTCGGTCACGACCGGCCGGCTCATCAGCTTGCGGACCAGCAGCTGCAGGTGGCGGACGTTTGCCGGGTCTGCGGGGTCGAGCGCGAATGGCGCCAGCCCGGTGGGCTCGTTCAGCCGCAGCGGATAGACCTTGCCGCCCAGCCGCCGCACGACGATCTCGGTGTCGCGATCCTTCGAAAACAGCACCGAGGTCACGCCGGATTTCTGCATCATCGCAAGCAGGAAGCAGGCGGTTGCAGTCTTGCCCGATCCGTTGGGGCCGAACAGGATGGTGTGGCCGACATCCTTCTTGCCACCACCGTTGGCGGCCTGCGGGTCCGAGGCGTGCAGGCTGAAATAGTGCGGCGTACCTGCTGCCGTCACCAGCATGGTTAGCGCATCGCCCCAATGGTTGCCCGTGCGGCGCCCAGTAGGGAAGTTGTGCAGAGGGTGGAAACCGCAGAGGTTGCGGCTGTTGATCGGGGAAAGGCGGGGACGCATCGCGAAGTTTGCCGGCAACTGCGCCCAGTAGGCTGCCTCGAGCGCCAGGTCCTCCCGCGCCGGCCTGATACCTGTGTCCACCAGCACCCGGCGTACGTCGGCCACGTCACGCGCCAGGCTGTCGACGGTACGCGACTTCACCAGCACGCTGTAATGGTGGCTGCCCATCACCGCCCTGCGTGATTCCAGGTCGTCGGCCATTTCCGGAATCTCCTCGATCTGGGATTGGGCCGCATCGCCTGCGTTCTCCATGCGGTTTGCCTTCATCCGCATATTGCGCAGCGCCGTGTCCTTCGGCTGGAACTCGAAGGACTGCGTGATGACCATTTCGAAAGGCTGGGTCAGCAGTTCGTCCAGGAACAGGGGATTCGTTTCCGGTGGATAGGCCTGGATACCGAGCACGGCGCCGAAGTGGCTGCTGTCTGCGCCGCGTAGCTCGACTGTCTCGTTGCCGAACACAGGGCGGGCGCCGCCGACCAGGTGCCTGATCGGGACTGGAACATAGGGAACCCGCTCCCACCTGCCAGTGACAAGGAAGCTGAAGAACTCGGCTGGCTGGGAGAACAGGACGCCGTTCCGCACATACAGTTCCAGCCGTTCGGGTTCGTAATGGCCAAGCGATGCAGACAGGTCAGTGACGATGCGGTCGAGCTCACCGACCTGCTCCTCGCGCGCCTTCCTGGCATCGTTGTGGGAACGTGGCGAGAATAGCGTGGCCAGCAGGCCTTCCGCCCTGGTCCGGAACGGACGCAGGACGGCGGTCATGTACAGCTCGTTGACCATCAGGTGCTGGCTGGCGATCCTTGCCTTGTAGCGTTCGTTCAGGTCGCGCGCATAGCCCGGAGGGAAGTCGCCATCCGGGTACTGGTTTTCTTCGCGCCGGACGATGTGCTGCCAGATCGTGACACGCGGGTCCGCCAGGCCCATCACGATGCGGTTGAGCCGGGCATGGCGATTGTTGATGTCGCTGTCATCGGCACACTCGAACGACGAGCCGGCAAGACGCAGCACGCACAGGCATTCGCCGCCGGTCGTGTAGATGATGCTGGGCGTCAGGTGGCTTTCGTAGGGGATGTTCCGGGACGCTGGCGTTTCGCGCCGGATCGCATCTTGGCGTGCGGTAGAACTGTTCATGCTGCCTTCTCCTTGTCAAGGCGGCGTTTGGTACGCCACCGGTTGAAAGTGCCGAAGCGCTCCCTGAAGCCCAACGGGCTGTATGAGGATGCCGACCAGCACCATCGGGTCCCGATAAGCGTTCCCAGCCTGGTCCGCGTCCATAGCATCAGCAGTTCGAAGGAGCGCGGATCGTTCAGCGTGACCAGGTAGCAGATGCCGTGGACCGGAATGCACATCAGGAGCCACAGCAGGTTCTCGGTCAGGGACAGAGCCTCGACCGAGACGAGCAGGTTGATCACGCAGGCTTCGTAGGGAACACCCAGGATGGTCGAGGGCCGGGTAAGGGCGACCGCGAGCGGGTCGACGTCGATTCCGTCCTCGCGGTCCATATCAGGCGCCCAGCCAGCTGCGGAACATCGAGATGACCTGGTCGCGGCCGAAGAACAGGGCGGTACCGATCAGCCCACCCACGAACCAACCCCAGTTGACCCGGCCGGTCAGGCACAGGATGCCAACTGCCGCGACTGCGAGCGGGACGATCGGCGTGAGCAGCTGGACGAACCAATTGGTTGCCTGCGTTCCCGCGCCGGTGAACTGTGCGAATGCTGGCGATACCTGAAGCGCGAGCAGGCCTGTGCACAGGGCGAACGTGAGAGCACGTTGAGCAGTGTTAGTCATGGCTATCCCTCCTCGGGTGGGTTGAAAAATCGGTGCTTTCGGATGATCGGTTGTATGGGTCCCAGAAGCGTCCCTTGTCCTTCGCGCTGGCGGTACTGGCGGGCGGTCGCTGGGCCTTGGCCATGGCACGTCCCGGACTGCCGGGGGCCGGGGCGATGTTGTCCAGTTCACGCTGGAGCGACTTGATGTTTCCCTGGTGCCGGTGGACTTCCATCCCGCGATCGCGGGTATGGCTGGCCTCGAACCCGGCCATCGCCGCCAGCAGCGACTCGCGCTCGGCGGCGAGTTCCGCCTCGAGGATCAGCCGGCGCTCCTTGTCGCGCTCTACCTGTTCCGCTTTTGCGACAGTCGGGAACAACGGCTGAGCTCGCACACATACCGCGACCGTCGCAAGTAGCAAGATGGCAAGAGACCGATGTGTCATGGGTATCCCCGTTGGGTTATGCGACCTACATTAGCTCGTCCATACAAGCGCTGGCTTAACCAGGATCAGAGTTTGGCGTTGACTTAACGCGTACCTTCACCTTGCCCAGCGGTTCAAGCTGGCGGGGAGGAGGAGAGCCAGATGAAAGAACGAAAACGGCTGACACAGTCCGAGTTCGATTTCCTGCATCCGTACCTGGAGCGACAGAAAGAGCGGAACATCGAACACATTCGCCGCGTTCTCGTGGACGGGGTCAAGCAACGGGTCATCGCCGGGGAATTGCACATGACGGTACAGGGCGTCAGCGCGATGATTGCCCGCGCGTGGAAAACCCACGTGGAACATGGTGAGCGACCCGAGGGATGGCGGGTGGTGCACGTCACTCTCCCGGAAAATGTCGCAGACGTCGTCGAGGAAATGGCTGACATCGCACGGAGGAGGATGCTGAAATGAAGAAGTTCATTCCAGTGAACCAGAAGGGTGGCGTGGGAAAGACCACGACGAGCTACAACTTCGCGCACCACGTGGCCGACCGTGGCCTCCGCTCGCTGCTGGTAGATGGTGACGAGCAGGGTAATGCCAGCATGGCCATGGCGCCTTATGCACTCACTAGGCTTGATTCGGCCGACATGTTCGGCGATAGGGCCTTGCCCTTGCCTGCATCGTTCGACAGGCTTGTCCTTATCCGGTCCGACAGGGTGCGCCTGCGGGAGATCGAGCAGTCCGAGGTCGACGATGGGCAGCTGGTAATGAACCTGCGCGCGCGTCTTGCCGAACTGGCCCCGCATTTTGATTACGTGACCTTCGATACGCCGGGATCGAACAGTCGTATCGCCAATGCCTTCCTTGCCGTGAGTGATTATGCGGTCATTCCCTGCAAGATCGACCCATTCAGCGTGGACGTGTCCACCGAGGTTCTCAAGCGTGTCATGTTCGTCCAGCGGCACTTCAATCCCGGGCTGGTCAACTTCGGCATCCTCGCCAACGAGTTCGATCCGCGCCAGCCTGCCCAGGTGGCAGACTTCAAGGAGCTTCTGGCTTCCTGTCACGAGTATATGTTTCCGAGGCCGATCACTGACCGCCAGGCCTATCGTGAGGCCGCTGGCGCACAGGTACCTGTGTGGCGCCTGAAGGAAGGCGGGACAGGCGCGAACCGCAATCGCATCAAGTCCGCAGCGCGCGAGGCGGGCAGGGAAATCCGCGCAGTGTTCGACGTCTTGCTGGGAAAGATGGAAAACTGCGAGGTGAGGGCATGAACATGCGTATCAATCTTACAGGCCTTGCCGACCTTGCGAACACGCAGCTTGCTGCAAAGGGCAAGCCACTGGAAATTCCTCTCGACGATATTTTTCCTGACCCGAAGAATCCCCGGAACCTGGATGACGACAGCTCGCCAGCCGAGATCGAGGCGCAGGAAGAACTCGATGTGGACGTCGGCGAGCGCGGTGTGAAGACGCCGATTTCAGTCAGGCCGCACCCGACGATCACCGGGAAATACATTATCAACTACGGTCATCGGCGTTACAGGGCCGCTTGCAGGAACAAGCTTGCAACGGTACCCGCGTTCATCGACGAGCGTTTTGACAGCTTCGACCAGGTGAACGAGAACGAGCTGCGTTCGGGCCTTACCACCCGCGCGCGGGCGCTGTTCATCAGGAATCGGCTGGACGCAGGCGATACGAAGGGGGAGATCGCCAGGCGGATGCGCAAGAAGAACCAGAACTTCATTACCGAACACCTTGCCCTGATCGACGCGCCGGATTGCGTAAACCAGGCCTATTCCAGCGGCGTGACGTCAGCGCGCACGCTCTACGAACTCCGGCAGGCGTGGGAGGCGTTTCCTGAGCGGGTCGATGCGTGGTTCCGCACTGCCACGCATATATCGCGCGATGCCATCAGGGATGCACTGGTTCGGTTTCGTCATGACGAAATCGGGCGGGCGGACGGGGGAGGGCGCCAGGAGGCCGAGGCTTCGACGCAGGAATTTCGTCATGACGAAATTCCTGCGTCGCCGTTGCCGCATCAGCCAGCGGCGGCTCCTTTGGCCTGTCGTGGCAGCGGAGGCCAAGGCGCTGACGGGCAGACTGGCGCTACTTTGGCGCTGCCCAAGGTATTGCCCAATGGCGGCGACATGATCGTGCACTACAGGGGGCAGAAAGCCAGGATCGCGCCGGGTGCAACCGTTGCAATCGTCCTGGATGGCCATCCCGCTCCGGTCGAGGTGCCATGGTCGGAGATTGTCTTTGAGAGTTGACGTGCCTTTGCCTTTTTGTTCGCGGCACGATGGGGCGTCTTGATCATGCGTTGGAGGCTGTCATGGATCGGGTTCGGACGGGTGCTGGTGTGCTGGGCAGGGGAGTGTTGGGGGCGGTGCGTTTCAGCTTTTATGTGGTGCTGCTGGTCGTTGGCCGGGTGCTGGTGCCGGTTGCAAGCCTGGCGGTGGTTGGTGGGCTGGTCCTGTTCTTGTTCTGCCTTTTGTTCTGGCGGGAGCGTATGGGCTTGATGGTTGCTGGGGGCTGTCTCGCTGTCGGAGGTGTTTTCTTGCAGGTTTTTTACCAGGCTGCGCTGCGGCTTGTTGCGCCTGAAGGCGTCGTTGTCGTGAGCGAGCTGTGAGGTGTGCGCCCGCAGTCCCGGAGGGACGAGGACCAATGCTTGATCTCGAAGAGATTAAGCATTTAAGACGTCAGTCTATCCTGCCTCCCTCAAAAACCATAAGCAAGCCAGGACCGTTGAACGCGAAGTGCCGGGTGCCGGATCGAAGTCGAGATGCAACCGCTGTAGACATGTGGAGGTTCGAATGCCGACTATTGGAGCAGCCGTGAACGAGGGGACGAAGCTGCGGTTTGAAGCCATTGCGAAGGCGCGTGGGACCACAGCGTCGCGCCTTGCGGCGTCACTTATTACGGAGTTCGTGCAGAAAGAGGTTGCTGGCCCTGCGGCGGACTGCCCCACAGGGCTATCTGTCGTCGGGCTCGCTGGTGCTCGTGCTGGAAGCAAGACGGAACAAGTCCATGTGAGGCTCGATCCTTACTATTTCGCCGAGCTTGGCCGGCTCGCCACGGAGCGGAACTGGTATCGGGGGACTTATCTGGCCAATCTGTTCTGCGCGCATGCGGATCGACGTCCAGTCCTTTGCGATGCCGAGATCGGTGCAGTGCGCCAGGTCGCACGCCAGTTGGCGGACATCGGGCGGAACGTCAACCAGATCGCGAGGAAGGTAAATGCTGCGCCTGGCGAGGTGCACCTGCCCGAGGACTTCGAGTTGGTCAGGATGCTGATCGACCTGGAGACAGCTGCCGTGAAGGAACTGGTAAAGGCGAACCTTCGAGGATGGGGAGTCAGCGATGGCGAAGCATGAAGATATTCGTCCCGACATTTTCGGGCGCCGATCCGGAATCCGGCGGCTGGTTTATCGGACCCGGTCGGATGGACAGGCGGATGCTGGCCGGCGGCAGGGGCGATGGCATGATGCTCGTGACTGGTCGGCCATCAAGGACCAGCTGCGCCGCACCGTCAGGCGTGCACCGGAAGTCGTCATCAAGGTGAAGGGCAGTCGGCGCGGCAAGGATGACGATCGCGAAGCGATTGCAGGTGTCCTGCGTTACATGATGTACATCTCCCGGAATGGACGGCTCCTGACCATTGACGAGAAGGGCAACCGGATCGATGGGCGCGATGCAGTTCGTGAAACGCATGCATCGTGGGACCTGGACATGCAGCGCATGCGCAGCGCGAAAGGCGACGGGCTTCACCCTTCGTTCAACATCATTTTTTCGATGCCGGCCCATACCCGGGCAGAAACGATGCTGGAGGGCGTGCAGGCTTTTGCGCGGCAGCACTTCGAAGGGCATCAGTATGTCATGGCCTTGCACACGCAAGAGACGGACCCCGCGGACGACCCACCCGCGCACCCGCACGTGCATGTGGTATTGCGGGCTGAGAGCGAGGACGGGCGGCGTATCTACATTCGCAAGGGTACGTTGCGTGGATGGCGGGAAGCCTTCGCTGCGGAGTTGCGGGCACGCGGCATAGAAGCAAACGCGACCTCGCGTGCCGAGCGTGGAAAGTCGTTCAAGTCGAAGAGTGGAGCGGAGTGGCATATCGAACAGCGCTCCAGGCAAGGGAAGGGGGCGCCGCCGCGTGCCCTAGGCGCGCGGCTGGCGGCCGCGGCCGAGGATCTACGTACCGGACGCACCGAGCCCAAGCCATGGGAACTCGCCATGGCCGCTCGAAGGCGCGATGTCATTCGCCAGTTGAGGCAGGGTGCTGCACGCCTGCGCCAGGAAGGCGACAACCAGCTGGCAGACGAGGTGGATCGGTTCATGAGCAGCATGCCAGCGCTCGATTCGGAACGGCGCCAGATGCAGCGCGCCCTAGTCAAGCAGGTCCAGGACCGTTTGGAGAAGCGCGAACAGGAACACGACGGCAGGGAAAAGTAACGGCCGCCTGCAGTCGCCAGGGTTTAGTCGCCGGGGATGCCCGTTGGTGGAACCACACCGGTTTCGATCAGCAGCAGCCTCCATGCGGCGTACGGCATGGGGGCGTGGTTTTCTGCTTCCGGCGGTGCAAGCCACTTGCGGACGGTGCGAGGTACCACACCAGTAATGCGGGCGACGGTTGCCCCCGTCAGTTCGTACCGCTGCGTGATCGCACGGATATCGAGATGCGTTGGCGGTACGAAAGCCGGGTCGTGAAACGGCAGCAGGGTGGCTGCCTTCGGGCCTGTGGGCAGGCCCGAAACCCGTTGCTCTGCAGGGGTTTCGGACATCGTGTTTCCTTATAGTTGACCGTGCTCCGCAAATGAATAGCTGTCCAGTCCGCCCACAATTATATGGTCGAGCAGGCGGACCTCGACCAACTGTAGCGCGCTCTGGAGGTTGGCGGTGAGGTACTTGTCGGCTTCGCTGGGAGTCGGGCAGCCGCTCGGGTGGTTGTGGTAGCAGATCAGGGAAGCGGCGTTATGGTGGAGGGACTTTTTCACTATTTCTCTTGGATAAACGGACGTCTGGGTCAGCGTGCCGAAAAACATGTCCTCGTCGGCGATCAGTTCGTTTTTTGCATTCAGCCAGAGGGCACCGAAAACTTCATGCTCCTTGCGGGCAAGGCGCAGGGTGAGATAGCGCTTTACGGTGCTTGGAGCGGTCAGCAGTTCACCACGGGTAGCCAGAACTTTATGCAGGATCTTGATGGCGCGTGCCACGGTTTTCTCATCAGAGCTAGTCATTTCTATCTCCGGTAATGGCCTTGTCGGGTGACCGGCCTTCAAAATCATGATAGGACTTAAAGTCCTATTCATCTACCAGATTCACCGATGGATCTGACATGGGTCAAGCATAAATTTTGGCATTTTTCCCTTTAACGGGAAGTTCATGAAAGGGTGAACACCAATCTTGGCGTATCGGTAAATGCAAAGTCGATGGGAAATTGCAGCCGCCTTCAAGTGCTGCTGGATCCTGCTGTCAAATCCAGGTGGGAGGCATCTGAGTGACTTTTGCCCTTCCGGCTGCCGTTCGCGGGGCTTCGTGTTCCATGCACCGCGCTGGCAACTGCGAGTTCACGCTCTGCAAGCACTCGTGCTGCGCGTTCTTGCTCAAGCACTCCAGAGATTTTCTCCATCTTCTCGCTCAGCCCTGCAATGTTGGTGCGGGCCTCGACCAACTCGCCTCTCAGGTCACGGACCTGCCTGTCAAGCGCTTCTCGTTGGGTATCCAGGACTGCATTGGCCTGTTCCAAGCGCATGCAGGCATCGCGGTGTGCTTCGCACTGCAACCGCGCCGTGTGCAGTTCGCGCTCGAGTGGTGCGAGGGCCTCGACACGGAGTTGAAGCTTGACCAGGTCGATCCGGACCGCCTCGCTGGTGCCACGCTCCGTCGCCGCTTCTTTCCGCGCCATGGCAAGCTCGCTTGTCAGTTGCGCTACATGGCCCTCGATCACGGCCTTTTCAGCGGCCGTGGTTGTCAGCTGAGTGCGGAGTTCGTCGACTGCGGCGGTCAACCGTTCGTTTTCTGTTGCCAGGTCAGCCATTTCGAGCCGGCAGGCAACAAGTTCTTCGGCGATCTGCGCACGGGCGTCGTCAGCCTGCTGGTCTGCGAATCCCAAGATTGTGCGTTGCACGTCAGGGGGAAGCTGGCGGAAGCTGTCAGGCTTCCGGTCCTTGTCGTCCAACGATTTTTGAAGCAGTTTGTTGATCGTTCCCATGCTGCCGACATTGCCGAGCTTTTCTCGCACCGACCGGGATGACACTGGTTTTCCCTCTGCTTGTAGAGCAGTGACGGCGGCTTTCACATGGTCTAGCGTCACCAGCGCTTGGCGTCCCATGACTTCGGCTCCTTTGTTACGTTATCAATTCTTGACTGATACGTTACGTTATGCAAAACAGATGCGCATTGCGGGCGGTCAAGCGGGTTGGTAACAATCGCCTGGCCGAGGTCACGGGGCGAACGATGGTACGCCTTCCTTACCGCCAGCTTGATGAGCTTCTTGCTGATGGCAACCGCTTCAATGGCGTGCCATGTCCGTTCCTGATCGAGAGCAGATGCTCCGTGTATGAAGACCGTCCCCTAGTGTGCTGAACTCATCATTCGCTACGCGAAGATGCAGCCGGGTGCAGCATGGCATTCCGGCCTCAAAGCAGGTGCGCCCACTAATGTACGACCCTGACATCCCGGAAACTCCTCATCGGAATTGAATGCAGGATACAGTCCAAGGGAGCGGTGGGGGAACATCGCCGAGTTCTTCCCTAAGCGTCCAGGTGGGTCTCGATCAGGTGAGTTCGTGCGAAGAAGATGTTCGGTGAATTCTCTTTGCCGTCGCTGCTGGTCACCTCGTGTCTGCACGATGCAGTCTTCAGTATCAAAGCCGAACCCGAATTGCCTGTCATCTCCACCGGCGACCTTGAGACAGGTGGTCATGAATTCCTTCAATTCTTTATATGTGAACAACAGCATGCAAGCTTGATACCACTCCTTGCTGACAGGCTTTGTCCGCGCATGATCTGGCGCGTAGAGCCCAACCAGAAGGAAGAAGTCTGCGTGAGGAGAAGGATCAAAACGGTTGAACCACGTGTAGTTTCGATAGCGTATGGTTGACTTTCGTTTTGGCGGGTCGGGGATGTAGGTACGGGATGCCTTTACTTGGATCAGCGCAACTCGTGACGCGCCATTGTCGCGCTTCCTGACGAGTGCAAGGTCGATGCCTTTCTCCTGACGAGAAGCGGGGATCAAGACCGAATAGTCTTTCGATTTGGGGAAATGGCGTTGCAGAGCTTGTGCAGCGAGATATTCGGTCCACTGAAGAGTAAAGACTGGGTCCATACGAGTTTGACACTGACTGGTTGTTGGGTGGAAATGCGAGCTTGGCATGACCTGCAGGCGCTTTATTCGGGGCATTTCCAAAACGGATCGGACTGAACAAAAAGTCTGCCTTCAAAGCTGCGCACAAAGCATGGTTGCTCTTTCAATTATTTCGCTGTATATTTCATTGTAATTCAACGAAAAGGAACAGCGATGCCGATTCAATATATCAACGACGAGGGTGGCAAGCCTGCATTCGTCGTCATCCCATATGCCGAGTTCTTGCGTGGCGACAGTCGCGTTGTCCGGGAGAGCGAAGCATCTTCGTCGGATTCGCTGCTCGACACAGACGGGTGGTTTGTTCGTCTCCCTCACGGCGGGCCGGGGGCGCGGATCGATTTGCGTCAATTCGTCGACGCGTGGCAGCGTCGTGGGACGATCTGGATGTTGGCCATCAACAAACGGCGCCAAGCCTATGAAAAGTTCACCGGCGATGCTCTGAACGGCCTCGATGCGATCATCCGCCGTTGTTTTCTGCCCAAGGACTCTCCGTACCAGAACACGATGCAGGCTACAACGGCTGTGGTCGACGCTCTTGTGGAAACCGGCATCTTCTCGCGGACTGTTGAATCCATGCCCGGATATTACCGCCCGGTTCAGTGCATTCGAATCAATGAGGAAAGGGCAGCGGAATTTTTGCGAGACCACGGTGGACCGGAGGTACCGCTTGATATTCATCACTTCGTGTTGCCCGTGTAAACGTCTCATTAGTGACGCGGGCCGGGTTTCTTCGTCGTTTCGTGAGCGCACACATCCATAACTATCCTGTGCGACGCGTAAGGCGCGTGCCCGGCGCTAGCGCTTATGCATGGTCCTTGCAGTCTCCAGCACAGTAGCACGCGACTGAAACGGCCTGACGTACATCGCGGTGTTTTCGCTCCGCATCTCGATATCGAACAGTCCGCTTGCGCGGAGGACCTCGCCAAGCTTCTTGTAGCCGTAGTTGAGCGGAGAGAAGGAGCTTGTGTTGGAAATGTATTTGCCGACCTTGCTGAGATGTGACCAGCCATCGATCTCGGAGGTCTGCTCAACCGCGTTATGCAGCAGTTGCACCAGCGCCCGGTCTTCGATGAGCTCGCGGTCGTCAGTCAATGCAGCGGGCGGCTGGGGTTGTTCGTTTCTGATCGCCTGTGACGGCATCAGATTTTCGATGAAAATGAACTGCGAACACGCGTGCACGAATGCCGGCGGAGTCTTTTTCTCTCCGAACCCGAATACCGGCAAGCCGCTCTCCTGAATACGCATGACAAGGGGCGTGAAATCGCTGTCGCTCGTCATCAGGGCGAATCCGTCGACGTTCCTGCTGTACAGCAGGTCCATCGCATCGATGATCATGGCGGCGTCCGTGGCGTTCTTGTGGTTCGTGTACGCAAACTGCTGGAGCGGACGTATCGCGTTGGGATGGAGCTTTTCTACCCAGCCACTCAGATAGCTGCTCTTCCAGTCTCCGTGGGCATGCCGGACGTTGACGGTGCCATGCTTGGCAAGTTCGGCAAGAACGCCTTCCACTGCGTGACTGCTGACGTTATCGCAGTCGATCAGCAAGGCAATACGCATATCGGTCGGCTTCAAAAGTGCTCCTGTGCAAGAGTTGGCACGATCATATCGACAATCTTGCGCATTGCAAAGCGTTGCCTGCGGCGTGCCAGCGCTGCGCCACCGACTCACTATGTTCATCGAACGACTCATGCGATACGCAGCTGATAATGCACGCTCACTAACTCTTGCGCGTTTGTAAATACAAGTTCTTTGAAGCTCTTGTCTAATGGATAAGTGCCCTCATTGGCCACGCTTTGCGCTCGAGGCGCGGCAAAGGTACTCGTACGGAGTTGTGATGAGTGCATTTGTCCGACAGCATTTGTCGCACGGCATCCTACTATCCCATCCGAGCAGAACAATCGTCAGACCTGTTCGAGCTTCTGTTACGCGTAACCGAGAATTTCAATTTCGCAACAGATTTTCTGAAAAAACATGCGGTCCCCCTTTCCATTCGTCTTAACGAACAGCAAATAGTGGATAATGCTTTTCTATAACTTATTTTTCTATCGGTTAAGGTCTTCGTTGTAAGTGATGGCAACAGCGTCTTCATACTGCATTCGCATGTTCACCGTTCTGCTGGTCAGGAGCGCGCCATGCTAGCCGTGCCGATTGCTGAAAAGAAGCTGGGGGCGCTGTTTCGCCTTGCGATCAGATCCGGTGCGGCTGACGCGATCGGCCTGCATATTCAGCGCGGCGAGCCCGTCAATGGCAGGGATGGTGCCGGCCTCACGCCCCTGATGCTCGCCGCAATGCACAACCAGCTCGACGTCTGCGTCAGGCTGGTGGACGCCGGGGCAGACCCGGCGCTGAAGGACCCGGGCGGTCGTAATGCATTGGAACTCGCCGCCGGACAAGGTCATTCAGCCGTGGCTGACTACCTGTCCGGGTTCAGGATACCGGAACCTGGTTCTGCCGGCCTCTCGCAGCACGATGCCCTCGTCGTGGCGGACGACCATTCGGCAGGCGAGTCGACCTCCGATACCACAACCGAATCTGCTGCCGCCGAGGCCATTCCGTTCACGGAAATCGTACCGACGACGCTCCAGGTGTTGTCGGTCACGTCGCGAGAGTCTACGGACGCGTCGGCGCACGAGGAATTCGAGGACGATACGAACGGCTGGCTTCCCGACGAGGCTGTCGTTCCGCCGTCTCACGACGCGGAGTGCGCTGCGGCCGCAAGTCAAGCTCAGCAATTGTTGTCCACGCATCGCCGCGTCAGCACTGACGCGGATTGGTCCGACATCGAATTTGCCCTTCCCGAAGCCGCCTTGCAACTGCCTGTCGTTTCGCGTGGCGGCATATCGGCCATCGAGGAATTGATCGCGACCGGTCTCGGCAATGGTCTCGTCAGCGCAGAGGATTTCTGGCGGGCGCTGGAGTCGGACTGCGGGCCGCAGGTCGAGCGCGCGGGTGTGGTTCTGCAGTACGTGCTGGACGATCTGGGCGTCTTCGTCGAACAGGGCAGTCCGATGTTCGGCGCGCGTTCCGTCGTTGATGCGGACGAGGTGCTCGAGGCACTGGATGCGTTCGAGGCGTATCTCCCCGAACCGGCGGACCCGGCGGTGTTTCACGTTGCCGGCGCGCGAAAGTCCGAGCTCATCAAGCGCGAGGACGAGGAACGTATTGGCCGTCGCATGGACATGGAACTCGGGGCGCTTGCCCGGGCGCTCGTGTCGCTGTCCGAAAGCGAATGGCAGACGATCTTCCCCCAGGACGTGCCTCCCGATGCGAGAGAGGCAGCGTCCGAGGATGCTGATGAACTCGTTGAAACGACTGACGCCGAGGAGGAGCACGACGAGGGGCAGCTCGATTTCCGGACTTACGTCGCACGTGTCAGGAGCGGGATGGCCGAATACGGTCGGGAGGCGGCAGTTCCAAGGCCGAGGCCCCACGAACTGGCCAGGTTGCTTGGACTGGCGAAACAGAAGGCGTGGGCAGTGGCCGACACCATTGTCGGTTCTGTCGAGGCTTACGAGAAGGCGCGTGACCAGCTCGTCCTGGCGAATCTGCGACTTGCTGTTCACACTGCATACAGCTACCGCGGCCGGGGGCTGCCTCTTGAAGATCTCATCCAGGACGGCAATCTCGGTCTGATGCGCGCTGCCGAGAAGTTCGACTTCCGGCGGGGTTTCAAGTTTTCCACTTACGCGACAAACTGGGTACGTCAGAGCATCACGCGTGGTCTCGGCGACACCGCTCGACTGATCCGACTGCCCGTACACGCGGTCGAGAAGGTCAACCTGGTCGACCGCACGCGTCGAGAGCTGAGCCGGGGACGCGAGTGGGACGCCTCCATCGACGAAATCGCGGCAGCGCTCTCGTTGTCCGCCGAGGCCGTTCGACGGATCATGAACTTCGACAGAAAGGTGTTTTCCCTCGACGATTGCGGCACCGAAGAGGTGCCCGGCACACCGGGCCCGCTGTCGTTCGTCAATCCCTTGCCCGATCCGCTGCAGGCTGCAGAACACCGGAGTCTGTCGATGGCAGTCAAAAAAATGCTCGCCGAGTTCAAGCGGCGTGAGCGTGACGTGGTGATTCTCCGATTCGGTCTTGGCGGACTCGATCCCATGACACTCGAAGAAGTCGGAACGGCTTTCAATGTTACGCGGGAACGCATTCGCCAGATCGAGGCGAAGGTCCTTCGCAAATTGCGGAATCCCGCGCGTACCGAGATTCTGCGGCCCTATCTCGATGCCGCGCCAGCGCAGGAAGAACCAGAGGAAGAATGATGAGCAAACCGGGCTTTCGCCATGCCCCGCCACGTGCAGTGGCAATGATCGAGGCCCTGCGTGGGCTGGGCTACAGCACCGCAACGGCACTGGCGGACATCATCGACAACAGCATCGCCGCCGGTGCGACGACTGTCGATCTGACCTTCGTCTGGAACGGACGCCAGAGCAGCATCCGCATCGAGGACGATGGATACGGGATGAGCGCAGCGGGCCTCGACTCCGCAATGCGCCTGGGAGACAGGAACCCGCTGGACCAGCGCGACGAAAACGACCTTGGCCGGTTTGGTCTGGGACTGAAGACCGCGTCCTTTTCGCAGTGTCGCCGGCTCACGGTCGCGACGACGGGGAAGGATGGCCTGCAGTGCCTGCGCTGGGACCTCGATGTCCTGGCCGCCAGCCCTGACGACGGGTGGCACCTGCTTGAAGGGCCGGACGACAGCGCGACCGCGCTGGTCGCCGACTTCGGCACGCGCGGAAAGGGTACCCTGGTGCTGTGGGAAGTCCTGGACCGCATCGTCTCCGATGGATTCCGGGAGCAGGACTTCCTCGACCTGATCGACCGGGTCGAGCGGCATCTCTCGATGGTGTTCCACCGTTACCTGGAGGGGGCACGCCCGCTGCTGCGACTGCGCATCTCGGGCAAGCCGATCGTCCCATGGGATCCGTTCCTGAGCGGGCACCCGGCCAAGCCATGGCATTCCCCCGCGGCGTCGCCGCCAGGGATGCCCGGCGTCGAAGTGGAGTGCCATGTGCTGCCCCACAAGGATCGGCTGAGTGCAAAGGATTTCGAGTCGGCGCAGGGGCCGGACGGCTGGACTGCTCAGCAGGGGTTCTACGTGTATCGCAACAAGCGCCTGCTCGTTGCGGGCAGCTGGCTGGGTCTTGGTCAGGGACGGGGCTGGACCAAGGACGAGGCCCATCGGCTCGCGCGGATCCGGCTGGACATCCCGAATTCCGCCGACGCCGCCTGGAAGATCGACATCCGCAAGTCGACGGCGAGGCCGCCGGTCGAGATTCGGGCATGGCTCGCAAAGCTGGCCGACGACACCCGGGCACGGGCCCGGCGCGCCTTCGCCATGCGCGGCCAGGCTCCCCGCACCAGGAACGGGGAAGAGGTCAGCCAGGTCTGGCAGTCGCAGCATTTTTCGGGCGGCATGCGTTATCGGATCGACACCGGTCACCCGGCCGTCCGCGCGGTGCTCGATGACGCGAAGGGACTGGCACCGCAGGTACTGGCCATGCTGCGGATTATCGAGGAAACCGTACCGGTGCAGCGCATCTGGATCGACACGGCCGAACAGCGCGAAACGCCGCGAACCGGCTTCGCTGGTGAGCCGACGGCAGACGTGATGCATGTGCTGAAGGTCATGTACAGGAACATGGTGCAGCTCAAGGGAATGTCGCCAACGCTGGCGCGCAGCCGTCTCCTGCTGACGGAACCATTCCAGAACTTTCCCGAGCTGGTGGCTGCGCTGCCGGACGACTTCACCGAACAGGAAAACGGACAATGACATCACATGCAGATGCCAACAAGGCAAGCGTCATCAAGATCGTTCAGGAACTGCTCTTCAACGAGCCCGACAAGAGTGCCATCACGCCGGCGCTCATCGCGCAGAAGATCGATCTGGCCCTGATGATCAATCCGGGCTGGGCGGAAGGGCTCGACCGGAACGCGGTATCGGATGAACTGATCCGTCGCTTCAGCGTGTGGCGTGGTCAGGATACGTCGCTGGAAAACGAGGAAGGCCACCTGCCCTGGCTCACCCCCGAGCGCAAGAAGGACTGGCGCTACTGGCAGCGCTACCGCGAAATGCAGGAATCGAAGCTTCCCTGGCAGGCCGTGGACGGACTGGACAAGTCCACGGACCGCATCCTCGGCATGCTAGAGGATCCACGTCGCAAGGGGCTCTGGGACCGCCGCGGGCTCGTAGTGGGGCACGTCCAGTCGGGCAAGACGGGCAGCTACACGGGCCTGATCTGCAAGGCTGCGGATGCGGGTTACAAGATCATCATCGTGCTCGCGGGCCTGCACAACAATCTGCGCACGCAGACCCAGATCCGCCTGGACGAAGGCTTTCTTGGTTTCGAGACCAACCCGAACGCGGAAGGCATGCACCTGGTCGGCGTCGGCAGGATCGATCAGGATCCCTCGATCCGCCCGAACTACGCGACCAATCGTACCGAAAAGGGCGATTTCATCGCCAGCAATATCCGCAACCTCGGCGTATCACCCGAGGCGCTGCCGTGGCTGTTCGTCGTCAAGAAGAACAAGACCGTGCTCAATCGCCTGCTCAAGTGGATCAGGACCCACGTCGCCGACGCCACCGATCCGTCCACAGGACGCAAGGTCGTGACGCATCTGCCGTTGCTGATCGTCGACGACGAGGCGGACCACGCATCGGTCGACACCGGCGAGCAGTTCTTCGACGATAACGGAAAGGCAGAAGAGGACTACGAGCCCAAGGCCATCAATGGTCTGATCCGGCGCATTCTGCATTCCTTTCATCGCAAGGCGTACGTCGGCTACACGGCCACGCCTTTCGCCAACATCTTCATTCACGAGCGCGGCGAAACGAAGGAGGAAGGACCGGATCTGTTCCCTGCCTCGTTCATACACAACCTCGGCGCACCGTCGAATTACGTCGGCCCGGCGAGGGTCTTCGGACTCAATAATGGCGAGACCCGCGAGGGCGCTCTCCCCCTGATTCGGGAGGTCGCGGATCACTCCAGCGATGGAGGCACATCCGGCTGGATGCCGACCAGTCACAAGAAGACGCACGTGCCGCCGTACCCGGACGATACGGGCCTGCCGGCCTCGCTCCAGGAAGCGGTCGATGCATTCATCCTGGCCTGCGCCGCTCGGCATCTGCGCGGGCAGAAAGGGGAGCACAGTTCGATGCTCGTGCACGTGACGCGCTTCACCGACGTGCAGCGCGAGGTGCATTCGCGTGTCGAGGCACTGATCCGTGGCATGGACCAGCGGCTGTCGCGCAGGATCGGGCATGAGCCGGTGCTCGCACGCCTCAAGGAATTGTGGCAGCGCGATTTCGAGCCGACGACCGAGGAGATGGCGGCAATCCTGCCGGATGCGGGGCCGTATGTCGCGTCCGAATGGAGCGCGATCGTCGAGATCCTCCCGCAGATGGTCAGCGAAATCAGTGTACGGGTGATCAACGGTACCGCGGGCGACGTGCTGGACTACGCTGACGCGGCAGATGGACTGAAGGTCATCGCCATCGGCGGCGACAAGCTGGCGCGGGGTCTGACGCTGGAAGGTCTGTGCATCAGCTACTTCCTGCGCGCTTCGCAGATGTACGACACGCTCATGCAGATGGGGCGCTGGTTCGGCTATCGTCCGGGTTATCTGGACCTCTGCCGGCTCTACACGACATCCGAACTGGTTGAATGGTTCGAGCACATTGCCGACGCTTCCGAAGAACTGCGCGACGAGTTCGACATGATGGTCGAAAGCGGCGGAAAGCCGCGCGACTATGGTCTCAAGGTGGTGTCGCATCCGGTGCTGATGGTGACGTCGCGTCTCAAGATGCGTGCCGCGAGGACCTTGCATCTCTCGTTCAGCGGATGTGTCGTCGAAACGGTCTCGCTGCACCGTGACAAGGCGCGAATCAGGAGCAATTTCCAGGCATTGAAAGACCTGGTCTCGGGCCTGCCCGAGGGGATTGTGGATCCCGTCCAGGAGCGGCCCGGCGGAGCGGAACAATGGAACGGCGTCGTGTGGAATGGTGTGGGGCACCAGCACGTGACGGACTTCCTTGGCGCGTACAGCACGCACCCGGCCGCGATGAAGGTGAACAGCCTGGCAATCAGGGAATTCATCGCTTCGATGGTAAGGGAAGGGGAATTGACCGAGTGGACAGTGGCGCTTGTCGGCGGTGGCGTGACCGACAAGGCATCGGATCTCGAAGGCCTCAAGGTCAGGCGTACGAAGCGGAAAGCCAGCTCACCCGACGACGGTCGCTATTCGATCGGCAGGCTTCTGTCGCCGAGGGACGAAGCCATCGACTTCGACCGGGATGCGTGGCAGGCCGCGCTGGAGCTGACGCGGAAGATCTGGTCCGAGCACGCGGCGCCGACCAGGAAGCAGGACGAACCCGAGGTCCCGAGCGGACCGGCACTGCGCAAGGTGCGTGGCCACGGCGCCCCTGGCGTCGATGCCCATCCGGAGCGCGGCCTTCTGCTGATCTACCTGCTCGAACTGACGGAGATCACCGAGCCGCCGGAAATGCCCGTTGTCGCCTTCGGCATCAGTTTCCCGGGCAGCAAATCCGGCACCAAGGTCGCGTACAAGGTCAACAACGTTCTCTGGGAGCAGGAATATGCCGACGCCGCTTGACGAGGAGCTCGGCAGTGCATGGCGTGCGCTCGCTGGTGGAGCGCATGCGGAAAGCGGCTGGCGGAGCATTGCGGTCTCAGGCCTGGACGGACGCCGACTGCAGGCTGCCCGCAGATTCCCGGAAAACCGGGAGGCGCTTCTGATCGGATTCGAATCGGTGACGCTGCCTCCGGCTGCGACGCTGCCGGCTGCAACCGGATTCCGGGTCGAGCGGATCGCTCCCGGCCTTCCTGGAGACTGGCTCGCCCTTGTGCGGCAGGAGGAGGGCGGTATCGAGCTGTTTGCCCGGATGGCGACCGATGTCGTGGCCACGATCGCGGCAAGCACGACAGCTTCGCATCAGCGCCAGCTGCAGCTCTTTCTGGCGCGTGTGCGGGCATGGCAGCAGTTCATGAACAGAAGCATGGCGGGGCTGAATCCGGAAGCGGAGCTGGGACTCGCCGGTGAACTGGTCTGTCTCGACATGCTGATCGACGCCGGCGTCGATATGCACGCAGCCGTCGAGGGATGGAAAGGGCCCCTCGACGGCCTGCAGGATTTCGAGATCGGCAGCGGTGCAGTCGAGGTGAAGAGCACGCTGTCGCATGACGGCTTCCCGGCATCCATCCTTTCGCTGGAACAGCTGGACGATTCGGCGCGGCAGCCGCTCTTCATCTTCGGCTGCCGGTTTGCCGTCGCCGACGAGGGCCTGACGCTGAGCGAGAGAGTGCAGGCCCTGCGGCTCGTGCTGGAAGTCGATCCCGCTGCGGCGAGCCGCTTTGAGAACGCGCTGCTGCATGCCGGTTACGTCGATGCACACGCCGAACACTACACGCGCCGCCTCGTCGTGTCCGAATCACGGTGCCTTCTGGTGGACGGGACGTTTCCGCGTCTGGTCGCCGGCAATGTGCCCTCTGCAATCCGGCGGGTGCGCTACGAGCTGGATCTCGATGCGACGGGCGCGCGCGCATTCTCTCTCGGGAATGTACTGGAACTTACTGGAGCAGTCTGAATGGAATTGATCGATTTTTTACGGGGCACTCAGCAGGAAGTGCGGGAAGAACTGGCGGCGCGCGCCGCCGAGGCAAGCGAGGAGACACCGTTTCCGGAACTGGTATTCACGGAGGTCGTCACGCGGCACATGGCCGACATCGGCATGACGTTCGAACCGCAGATCTGTCGCTACATGGCCAGAATCGGCAACAGCACGTTGCGCCTGAGTGGCTATGCCATCTCGGATGATCTCGATCAGCTGGACCTGTATGTCAGTCTCTACGACGGCTGCAACGAGGTAACCGCCATTCCGGATTCCGAAACGACCCGCGCAGCCGGCCAGTGCGCGAAGTTTCTCGAGGAATGCGTGTCCGGCGCCCTGTTGCGCAAGATGGACCAGTCGCACGATGCCTACCCACTGGTGCAGACGATCGAACAAGCCTATCCGTCCCTGGAACAGATCAGGGTCTATGTTCTGACCGACCGCAAGGCGAAAACCCGTACCTTCCAGGCACGCGAAATCCAGGGAAAGACGATCAAGCTCGAAGTCATGGACATCGAGCGCCTGTTCAATCACTGGCAGAGCGGCAAGCCGCGCGATGAGCTGGTCGTAAACTTCAGTAACGATTGCGGCGGTCCGCTGCCCTGTGTATGGGTGTCGAGCGACGGTGCGGAATACGATTATGCGCTTACCGCGATTCCTGGAGAGGCATTGCGCTTCCTGTACGAGAAGTACGGCCCGCGCATCCTCGAAGCCAACGTGAGGTCGTTCCTCAGTCAGACCAACAAGGTGAACCGGGGCATTCGTGACACGCTGCGCGAGCAGCCGGAGCGTTTCATGGCCTACAACAATGGTGTGGTCATCGTTGCCGACGAGGCGAACCTGGAGCGCGCTGCCGACGGCAGCCCGGGCATTGCCTGGCTGAAGGGCATGCAGGTCGTGAACGGCGGGCAGACGATGGCGTCGATCTTCTTCACCCGGAAGAAATATGCCAGCGTCGACCTGAGCAAGGTGCGCGTGCCGGCCAAGATCATCGTGCTCCGGCGCGCGGATGAACTGTCCGAAGATGGTCTGATCGCCGACATCTCGCGTTATGCGAACTCGCAGAGTGCGGTAAAGGGTTCCGACCTCTTCGCGAACAAGCCATTCCAGGTGCAGATGGAAAAGCTTGCCATGACCACCTATTGTCCGGATGGCGTGAGCAGGTGGTACTACGAACGTGCGGCCGGCAGTTACAAGGTCATGCTCGACCGTGAAGCGAAATCGCCGGCGGATCGCCGTCGTCTCCAGGATTCGATGCCGCCGGCCCGCAAGCTGACCAAGACCGACTTTGCCAAGTACCTGTGCGCCTGGATGCAGATGCCCGACCTGGTCAGCCTCGGCGGGCAGAAGGCGTTCCCGGCTTTCATGAAGGAGATGACGTCGGAAGACGGCGAAGCGGTTGCGCTTCCGGAGGTCGCGCAGTACAAGCGCATGATCGCCCAGGTGATCATCTTCAAGTCCGCAGACAGGCTGATCAAGCCACGTTTCCCTGCCTTCAAGGCGAACGTGACCGCGTACACGGTGGCGCTGGTTTCGCGCCTGCTCGGCGAAAGGATCAGCCTCGACGCCATCTGGGAGCGGCAGGCCATCTCGCCGCAACTGGGCAAGCAGATCCTCGGCTGGGCCGATGAAGTCCATGCCCTGCTGCAGGATAGTGCAAAGGGACGCATGATTTCCGAGTGGGCCAAGAGGAAGGACTGCTGGGAAGTCATGCTGGACCACGTCTGGTCCCTGCCGGACATGAACATTCCTGAACTGACGAACGTACGGAAGGCTGCCTGATGAACAACGCCGATTCCAGCATGCTGCTGAAGGATTTTCTGTCGGTCGTGCACGGAGAGGTGCGCGAGCGGCTTGCGATGCAGAATGCCCTGAAGGACGGTGAAGTGCAGTTCGAAGAAACTGCATTCGTCGAGGTCTTCGCGGGTTACATGGCAGAGCGCGGCATCACGTTCGAGCCGCAACCCTGCCGTTTCGTGGCGACTGTGGAAGGCCAGGCGCTCCGGCTGAGCGGCTATGCACTGTCCGAGGCGCTCGATCGCCTGGACCTTCTCGTCACGGTCTACGCCGGAGAGGACGAGCCCCGCACCATGTCCGAAGAAGCCGCTCTGGAAGCGATCGAACAATGCGGGTGCTTCCTCGAGCTGTCTGCCTCCGGCAGGCTTGCCCAACGCGTTGACGAGAGTCATGACGCATTCCCGCTGATCTCGACGATTGCCGCAGCATGGAACGGCATCCGGCAGGTGCGCATCCATGTGCTGACCGATCTGTGCGCGGGAACGCTGCAGGTGCCGGACCTCGACATCCTCGGCCGTCCGGTTCCCGTCGAGGTTTTCGACATCGAACGGGTTTTCGACCAGCGCCAGGATGCCGAGCTTCACCACCGCTTCCGCGCGTTGACCTCCTTCCGGCACGACTGGCTTGCCATGATCGGCGAGACCGCATTCGAGTACGGGGAAGACGAGTCGGCGGTCTTCGTCGACGACGCGGGCAGGCGACTGACGGATGCGGAAGAATTCAGCGATTTCCAGCGCTGCCGCTTTTCGCGGTCCATACCCGGCGAACCGACCATCCAGGTCGATGGTTACGCGTTCGACGAGGCGGACGGATCGCTTGCCCTCGTCATTGCGGACTTCTGCGGCATCCCGGACATGGCGCCCATCACGGCCGACGAGGCCACGGAGTTCTTCGCCATGGCGGAACGCTACGCCACCACGGCATTTGCCGGCGACCTGTCCAGGGACGGCAACCCGCAGGGTGATCCCGGTATCGGTCTCGCTGCCGACATGGTGCGTCAGCAGGCCGGCATTTCCCGGCTGCGTCTCTATCTCGTTACCGATCGTCTGGCGGATTTCAGAGACGAGTCGCTCGGCGGTTCCGCTCCGGCCGGGATGGCGGTCGAGCGGCATACGTGGGATGTCGCGCGCTTTCACAGGGCCTGGGTATCCGACAGCGGCAGGGACGACCTGGAGGTCGACTTCCGCAGCAGCAGCGGCAACGGAATCGCCGCATTGCATGCGGGGTCCGCGGAGGACTACGAAGGATATCTCTGCACCGTGTCCGGCGCTCTGCTGGCGTCGATCTACGAGCGCCATGGCAGCCGCCTGCTGGAAGGGAACGTTCGCTCCTTCCTCAGCACAAAGGGCAAGATCAACTCGGGCATCCAGCAGACCATCGCCGAACGACCGGCAATGTTCTTCGCGTATAACAACGGCATCGCCGCGACCGCGGAGTCCGTGGAGTTCGACGAGCACGCGTCGAGGATCGTCAGGGCGACCAACCTGCAGATCGTGAACGGCGGCCAGACCACCGCGTCTCTTGCCGCTGCGGCCCGTGCGGGCCTCGACCTGTCGCAGGTAAGGGTGCAGATGAAGCTGTCCGTCCTGCCACCTTCCCGGGCTGCGGATCTCATCCCCCTCATTGCGCGCTTCGCCAACAGCCAGAACAAGGTCAACGAGTCCGATTTCTTTGCGAACCACCCGTATCATCTGCGGCTGGAACAGCTTTCGAAGCAGATTCTGGTGCCGGCTGTGGAAGGGCGCTTACAGACCCGCTGGTACTACGAGCGCTCACGCGGTCAGTACGTCAACGACCAGAAGAACCTGAGCAAGGCGGCGGCAAAGGATTTCCTGAGCAGGAATCCGAAGTCGCAGCTGTTGACGAAGCTCGACGTCGCCAAGCTCGAGAATACGTGGAAGGGCTTGCCCCACAGAGTGAGTGCCGGAGCGCAGAAGAATTTCGTCTTCTTTGCCGGGTGGCTGGCCAAACGCTGGACCGAGAACGACGCCGTTTTCGACGAGCAGTATTACAGGGACCTGGTCGCCATGGCGATCCTGTTCAGGCAGACCGAGCTGATCGTGAAGGACCAGCCCTGGTACGAAGGGGCATACCGTCCGAACATCGTGACGTACGCGCTGGCAGTGCTGCAGTTCTCGGTATTGAAAACCGGGAAGGGGAAGCAGCTCGATCTCGGCGCGATCTGGGAGGCCCAGAGCATAACGCCGGCGCTGCATACGCAGATCGCGGCGAATGCCCGGGCCGTGTTCGGTGTGCTCACCGATCCCGATCGGCCGAAGGCAAACGTGACCGAGTGGGCGAAGCAGGAAGCCTGCTGGGAGCGGGCAAGGGACGCTGCCGTACCGCTCCGCCAGGAGGTGATCGACGAGCTGTTCGATCCGGTTGCGCGGAAGTATGCGAACGGCACCGGGGTGCAGCAGGTCGGGTACGGGGTGTTCGCAAAGACCGCCGTGCTTTCAATCCGGGCCGGGCAGTGGCAGGAGCTGCTGGCTTGGGGCAATGAGCGCGGTTTGCTTGATTCCCGTGAAGATCGCTTGCTCAGGATTGCCTGCAGAATTCCGAGGTTTGCTCCTTCCGTCAAGGAGTGTGAACAGATATGGGCCATACGGTCCCGCCTCGTCAAGGAAGGTTTCGCAGATGATCAGAGCTGAAGGATTGAAGATCATTCCCGTGTTCTCGACCCGCAGAAGGAAGATCCAGTGTTTACGTTGACGGATCGGACGGCAACCGGCGGCGCCAGCGACTTTCTTCCATATCTGACCGACGCCGATCCTGACCTGGCGCGTGCCGGTAGCGGTCGCGATCCGTTAGGGCTGCAACCCGTGTGGAGCGGGTTCGGTCGCAAGCTCGTGCCGTACATTGCATCGCCCGTACGCAAGGTCAGCGGCATCAAGGCAGTGCTGCTGATTCACTGGCTGAGCAGTACCGGGCCGATCCGGAAGCTGCTGCCGGGCGCCAGGGAAGAACGCGGCTTTTTCCGTCTGATGGAAGGCTTGATCGAATACTGGCTCTACTCGACCAGGAAGGACGAATGTTTCGGCAGCCGAAGTCTGGTGGCTGCGAACGAGAAATTCTCTGTCACGGTCGATACGGGCAAGACCGTCGCCAACGGCCTGCACCAGTACTACCGGGGCACGTGCAGACGCGCAGGGCTGCTGGAGGACGACTGGAACGTCCAGACCGACCTCCGGCCCTGCTTCGAGCGTCTCTGGAGCAGCGCAGCGACGCAGGCGCTTGCTTCCACCATCCGCACATGCCTCCGAGGACAGTCACTCTTCCCCGCCAGGATCCTGGCCGACGAAACGATCAGCGAGGCGCTGCGGCAGGTGTTCGACAGCCAGGATCTCGACGGGATACTCCGCAGAACTCTGTTCGGCGGCGACATCTACCGCGAACTCGCACGCAGGTATTCGTTGTTGCGTGCGCGGGACAAGGCAGCAGCGTTCGGCGAGAACCATGTGGAACTCACCTGTCCCCGACTGGACGAAGAACTGGACTGGATGCGCAACTGCGAACCATTCCTCGTCATGTTGCAGGACGTGTTCGATCTGATGAGGGCAGACTGCGCGTCATCCGTCAGTTCGTTCGTGACGAAGCTCGCCCCTTACGCCAGTGCGATCCGCGAACGTGCACGCGAGTTCTCTGCTCTCGACGGCCAGCTCGACAGCAACCGCTTGCGGCAGTTGCAGACGCTGGCCTCGTCGATGACCGCGTCGCAGGGCGACGGCGATGTGGAATGCCTGAGCCGCTTCGCGAAGCAGCTCGTGCAGCACCACGAAGCAAGCATGGACGAGCGCGGGCGTGATCCCTTCATCCTGCTTGAAGGCGAAAACCTGGTGCAGTCTGCTCCGGGAGAGCGCGATGCAGAGGATGCGCAAAGGCGGCTGCGCGAAGGCTATCCCTGGATGAACGATTACTACCTGGGCGCGGCGGCCGACCTGTACGAGCAGTTGTACGGAGAAGCGACATGAGCGGTTCCGTCACACGTGCCCTGATGCGGGAGACGCTCGAATCCATTCGCGACCGTTTTGTCGCGGACGACGAGCGCATCGTCCTGTTCACCACTTTCAATTTCGTTCCCGGATTCTTCGAAATGAATGTCCTGCCGCTGCTCGCGGGTGAGTTCGCGGAGGACCTCAAGAACAATCCGCAGGTTCGCTACGGTCTCAACGAAGAGCTCAGGAGGCTGCGTTGCCTGGTCGTGTGCGATCAGTCAACGCAGCCGCCCGCAAAAGGAGATCTGCGATACGGACTGCTGCAGGTCGGACTGCCGAACGGACGGTTCCATCCCAAGCTGATGCTGATGGCGGGAACGCTCCGGGAGACGGGCAAACCGGGAATGTGGCTGGCCGTCGGCAGCGGCAACCTGTCACTGTCGGGGTGGGCCATCAGTCGCGAAGTGATCGGTGCGGTGCCAGTCTGCCTGCAGCACGCCGAGGAAATGCTGCCCTTGCTGCAGTGGCTTCTCGCGAAGGCGAATGACCAACTGCGCGGCCGGGACGTGAAGGAGGAAGGCGGCGTACGCGCCATCCTCGGCGATCTGGCGACACGGCTGGGCGATCGCGCGTGGCTGCAACCGGCAATGGATGGGACGCCGAGCCTCCACCTTGCCCTGCCGTGGCATCGGCAGCGGGGGCTGGTTGCCGCCCTGGCCGGCCAGCGACGCTGGCAGCGCGCCACCATCGTCTCGCCATACTGGGGCCAGGTAGACTCACTGGTGCGCGAGCTTGGCGTGAAGGAGTGCCGTTTCGTTCCCTCGCTCGCCGCTGGCCAGTTCCGCTTTCCGCTGGCTAGTCTGGGCGAGCAGAAGAACTGGAAGCGCAGCTTCGCCAGCTTCGGCGATGATCGGTACACGCACGCCAAGGTCCTGCTGCTGGAAGACGGGGACAAGAGCGCATTGCTGTGTGTCGGCTCGGCCAACTTCACCGGCGCCGCTCTCGGCGACCCCACGTCCTCGGGTTTCGCCAACATCGAGGCGGTGCTGAGGTATGAGCTCCCGGCGGTTCCGCGTCAATGGCGCAAGCTTCAGGTGCTTGACGAATCCCGACTGGAAGAAGCGGACGGCGCGGAAGAGCAGGCCCCACCGCTGCCGCCCTTCGAGGTCAGCCTTTTCTACGACTGGCAACGCAGGCAGTTCGACGGTGTCTTCACGATCGGCAAGCGTGAACCGGTTTCGAATGTCGTGCTGCACGTGGCCGGGATAAATATCCCGGTGGACGGCGCGCCCGGCGAACCGGTTGTCATCACGTGCGAATGCACGTGCCGGCAACCCGTTCGTTCCTTCAGCGTGAACTGGACGGACGGTAGCGGCAAGCGGGCCGTCTTCCAAGGCCTGGTCATCCAGGTCAATGCGGAGGACGACCAGTTGCTGTACCAGCCGCGCCCGCGGCTCGACGACGTCCTCGGTTTTCTGAGGAGCCTGAATCCGGCACAGAGTGCGGACGAGGTCCGGCGACGCTCCTTGCTGGACGGGGAAGCCGGCGGCGATGGCGACGAGGACGAACGGGAGCCGTCGTTCGATTATTTCGGATTGTTCCAGGCGACCTGGAAGCTCCGGGAATTCTACTCGCAGCAGGATGTGGCGAAGCTGGCAGCCATCGCGTTCGATGGCTCGTCCCGTCACAGCATGACGACGCTGTACCGCGCGATCTTGCTGCAACCGGACCAGACGGACGAGCAGCGCATCGCACGCTTCGTGCAGCTGTGCGAAGTGCGGGACCTGCTGGACTGGCTCCGCGCACGGAACGTTGCGCCGACGGCCGACAGTGCCATGGCCGACATCGGCCGCGAGATCGCGGGCCTGACGCCGGTCATCGGCCGCATGCTGCAGGATTCGCCTTCGTTCAGGGACATGTTCGGCAACGTGCCGGCGCCGGGGCGCATCGACGCGTTCATTGGCTGGTTCCAGCGTGAATTCAGCAACAGGGGAGCAGTACATGGCAGATGACGCCATCATTCCCGCACGCCTGACGGCGGCGACAGTACGTTCATACATCGATTTCGACGGACATGCTGCGACAGGGCAGACGCCGAGCCTCCAGGCGCAGTTGCAGAGCGAGGGCGTCGCCGGCCTGTGGGCACTTCTGGGCCGGCAGGGACACGCCTACCTCGGAGACGAAGTAGGCATGGGCAAGACCCGGCAGGCCATGGGCGTCATCGCGACCCAGTTCCTGCACAGGCCCGATTCGCGCGTGGTGATCGTCTGCCCGAGCCGCACCGTTCAGGTGCAGTGGCAGAGCGAATGGGCGCAGTTCCTGCGCTCGTGCTACCGGCTGCTCGACGATCGCTTGCTCGCCACTGCAGATGCGTCGCAGATCGAGGACCTTCACCTGCACGAGCGTCTGTCCGATCTTCATGAGGCGTTGCGAATCGGGGAGGGAAGAATCCACCTGCTCCGCTATTCATCGTTCAGCATACCGCTGTCGCTCGACGGTTCCACGCCCGAAGGCATGCTGGCCGACTATGCGGGGAAGGTGGGTCTGCCCGGCGTGGAGGCCCTCACCGACGACGAGCACGCACTGGCACTGCAGCATGCGGGCAGGACGTCCGACTGGCAGGACGAACTGGGTCATGCGCTCGGCCGCGCGTACTGCCGGCGCATCGGTGCCATGCTGACCGAGGGCGCGAAACGTGACGCCGACGGAGCGGTGGCGCCGGTGCATCCGCTTGACCTCGTGGTCTTCGACGAAGCCCAGTACCTGCGTCATCTCGACAATTATCGCAACGAACACATCAGACATGTCTTCGGCCGCAACGTCCGACGCTGGCTGTTTCTGAGCGCGACCCCGCTGCATGCGGGTGAGCAGGATCTGCACAGCCTGGATGCCTATCTCTGCCATCACGCGCCGACCGCGGACGAGAGCGGAAAGACCGTGAAGCCGAAAATTCCGGAGGATTGCGGCAGCTGTGCGCACGAGCAACGCTGCAGTCGGGTCAGGTGGCAGGCCGGCCGGCACGGCGAGGTCGTCGACATCCTGAAAAAGCTCATGATTCGGCGCATTCGTACCTACGGCGGGGCCGACCGGAAGCGTTATGCGAAGATCGAGTACCGTCATTACGCCCAGGTACGCCATTCGGGCTCGGAAGACCCGTTCCTGGCGCTGACCATGGCGCTGGTGCAGAAGCGACTGGTTGGCGCGCTGGCAGGGCGAAACAACCGCTTTCGTCAGGGCGAATGTGCATCGTTCGAATCCCTGTCCTCGTCGCTCGGGCGCCAGGAAGGAATCCAGGCACAGCCCGAATTCGAACCCGCGAAGGACCACAGGCAGAGCAAGCAGACCGAGGCGGCTCCGGATCGCAACGCCATTGACGACCTCAACCGAAGTTTCATCGATGCGATGCATCTTCCCGCGGGGACGGGGATGCCTCACGCAAAAGTCAACGGCACGGTCAGGGCACTGTTCGGCCGCAGTCTGGTTGAAGGGAGTACGGACAAGACGCTCGTGTTCGTGCGTCGACTGGACACCGTCGAGGAGCTGCGAGACCAGCTCCACCTGAAGTTCCAGGGCGAGCTGGACGATCGCATCCGTACCTGGCGCGACTTCCTTGCCGGGTCGGATTTCGACGGCCATGCCGAGGTGTGGAAGGACAGCCTGTGGGACCAGCAGGCCGACAACGAGACACCCGGCACGGAGTCCGGCAGCGACGAGGATGTCGCGCCAGGTGGTGGCGTCGGTGTCGGAAATGCCGGCTATCGCGAGGAAGTCGTCCTGCCATACTTCGAAGCGCTGCAGCAGCGGCCGAAGGGGCGCAACGGGGCAGGCCTCCTTTACGCTTTCCGTAGCCAGTTGTTGCGCTCGGACGAACACGGCTTCAATCCGCTGCAGCGTTTCCTGCTGAGGCAGCCGGACAGCTCCACGGCGGAACGCGATCGTGCCCGATGGGACAGGCTGCTCGCGGCGCTGTTCGATTCTTCAAAGCTGGGAGCGCTGCGCTCCGATCCTGCACAAGCCTGGCTCTTCACGGATCCGTCCGGGGAGGGGAGCGACGCGTATAAGCTCGCGTCGCTGCAGCTCTGCCTGCTGCAGTCGATCCGCCAGACGGAACTGCTGGTCGATCTTTTCATCCTGCACAGGTACGTGAAGAGTACACCGCACGGTGCGAGGACGCTGGCCGACAAGTTGCTGTGGTTGTTCGAAGATGGCAGTGCGCAGCTGCCGGAGAAGATCGGCCGGTACGTCGACAACCAGAAGGAAAAGCTGCGGCGCTGGATCCTGAATTTCGACCTGATCGTCGACAAGTGCTTCCGTAGGGGCGCGGCGGCGGACTGGAAGGTGATCCATGGCGACCGGATTCTGAAGACCTTTGCGCGTATTGCGCCCGTCGTCGTGCGCTCCGGTCGGCTCCACAGCGAGAACGCAGTGCAGCAGTTCATGTTTCCCACGCACCCGAACGTCCTGGTCTGCACGGACGTGCTGAAGGAGGGCGTGGACATGCATCTGTTCTGTGACCGTGTCGTGCATTATGGCGTGGCCTGGACGGCAGGTGATCTCGAGCAGCGCATCGGCCGAGTCGATCGTCTCGGAAGTCTGATCAGCCGGCGCGTTGCGGCGCACACGGAGGCAAGCGGAGATGCGCTTCCGCGGCTCGGCGTCGAATTCCCGTACCTGGACGGCACGCTCGACATGTACCAGGTCAGGAACGTCATCCGCGAAAAGATGGTCAGTGACCAGCGCCTCGATCTCGGAAAGCGGAAGAACGAAATTCGCGAGTTCGATGCTGCCAGCCTGAGCACGGAGCTGACGATGCATAAGGGCCGAGTCACCGTGCTGCCCGAAGACGGTGTGGTGTTCTTTCCGGAGAGTGTGCGCTTCGTGCGAGACGAGGTCGAGGCCGATCCGCTCGCTCTGCGCGAGGGCATGCGCTTCAAGACGGGAGCGGATGTGGTCCGGCCGCGCAAGCCGATCGACGACAGGAGCAGCGAGTCGGTGGTGCCGGTGCCCGGCTGCGATGCGGTGCTGGTTCGTCGTCCTGCGCTCCTGGAACACGTACTGGCAAGGCGCTCCATCTGTCCGGATACGAAGGAAACACTGCTGACGGAGGACTGCATTGCTCCGCGCAGCGCACTCCCTGCGATACCGGCGGTCGGGAGGGCAGCCATGCAGGCCGGTATCGAGGCAGTGGCCGTCCTTGCCGCCGACGGCTTCCGTTTCGAGGCAGTAGTGAATACCTGCGTCATGCGGGTTGTGCAGGGCGACGGAAGTGGCGTGGCCGGCAACACGGTGCCGGCCCTGGTGGAGTCGCTTGGCGAACGGTTCTGGCTGTTGCGAGTTCCGGTCCAGCGCACAGCGGACTGCGTGACCGGCAGAGGCGGAATCGACCAGTGGCTGGCCGAGCGCAATACAGGCCGGTCGCTCGGCTTCCTGATGGAGG
>Ga0308170_10000872_pt1 | contig 33094 bp, 42 predicted proteins | sample PhyBR2_2_FD_202136 | JGI IMG/M metagenome (GOLD analysis project Ga0308170, IMG submission 202136) | Phyllosphere microbial communities from UC Gill Tract Community Farm, Albany, California, United States - DLSLSB.R2 | ecosystem: Host-associated > Plants > Phyllosphere > Unclassified | place...
CCACGGTCGAGGACCTTCAGGTGCGTCTGTCAGCCAGCTCGCGCTCTCGCTGGGCCCGCTACTGACCCCCTCGTCCTCCTCCTCGCGCTCAGCTCTCCCCGGCCCTCGTCCTCCCCGTCTCGACTTTCATCGGCACCGCTCTCCAGCGTGCGTGGCTGCTCTCTCTCTCAGCTAGCCCCCTTCAGCTGTTGCTGACTCCTGCATCCTTCCTGCGCGCAGTGGCTTTCGAGCGCGACTTCAGGTCAGTGCCGTCGCTCACCTCGCCGTGCGCGGGCGCGAGCTGCAGTCGCAGCATGGCGCTACGTCGCAGGTTCCAGTTCGACCGGTCGCTGACGCCTACCGTTTTCCCGCAGCATCCTCCCCCTGCACGACCCCTCGTCTCGCGCGACCCTCCTCGGCTGGCTCTCGGTCGACGCCCTCAAGCCCGCCGCCGAGCGCGGCGACCTCGACCTCGACGCGCCCCTGAGCAGCCTCCAGTCGAGTGCGGCCGAGGACAGCGAGGGCGCGAGGCCCGTCAAGACCTTCAAGCGCGGCAAGACGTACAAGGGTGCGTCGTCGCTCTCTCTCTCTTCGAGCGGTTTGTCTTTCTCGAAGGAAACGCTGACGTTCTTCTTCGCGGTCTCGACACAGTCATCACGCCCAACACGCCGCTCGAGGAGCTCGAGGCGTTCTTCACGGCGCAGAGCGGGCCGAGCGGGAGCGGCGCAGCGTTTGCCCTTGTCACGGATGGCGGTGCGTTTCCCCCTCTCTGTCTACACCTTCCTGCCCCTCGCCGACTTCCGTACATGAGCGTCACTGACTATGGATCCCCCTCTGCAGCGCGCAAGTTCGTCCTCGGCATCGTGACGGTCGACGACTTGACCAAGTGCGTCTCTCGTCTTGCTCTCGTGCGCCGGCCGGCGACATCTGCTCGTCTCGCACTGGGTGTCAGCGCCAAAAGACGCACTTTACTGACTCTGTGACCTCCAGGTTCACCTCGCGTCGCTACGGCACCGGCCCTCAAGCTTAGAGCGTCGACGCCGACCCTGTCCTCGCCCTCTTCTTCGCCTCGCCCTCGCTGCACCACTCTCCTCCACCGGACACCTAGACGAACCCGACTCTACCGCCCTCGCAAACATACCCTCGCTCCAACACCTTCCACCTCACCGTGCCTGTAATGAACCTCTCGCAGAACCTCTCGCTCTCCGCTCGTGCGAGAACCGACGGCGCGCAGGCCCGCGAGCGTCTCTGTTCGCGGCTCGTGCAGCTGCAGGGTCTCCTGCACTGGTTCGAGAGCATGCTTGCGGAGGAGGAGCGACCGTCCCACGGTGCAACTCGGCCGTTCTGTGTCGGAAGCTGCGCCGAGTTGCGGTCGAGCCGCGTCGACTCGTTCGGCGGGGTGTTCTCGAAGGTCCGCTCGCCATTGAGGGCACTGTGAGCGAGCTACTAGGCTCCACGTACTGCTCAGAGCGGCTGGAAGGTCCACGTCGCGCTCTCTCGTCAGGCCGGTCTCATCGCTCGTGCGGGGCTCGGAAGCAGCTCTCTCCTCGACAACACGCTCTGCCGACCTAGCGTGCGCTCGACATGCCCTTGCCAGCACAGCAGACGCCGCTGTGGGCGCAGCGCGCTTCGACCCGCCCCTCTCGCCTCGCCAAGACCGTCCCGCTCGCCCTCGCCTTCACCCTCTTGTTCAACCTCGGCATCCTCACGACGTTCGTCCTCCTGGTTCTGCTCCTCCCCTGGGCCTACGCCGGGCCAACCCGACTTGCCTACCTGCGCACGGGCAAGGGCACGTTCGGTCGGCTCCTCGTCCTCGTCCTCGGGCTCTTCTCGCCGACCGAGCTGGTCCTCAGCGCGGGCAAGGGCGTACGGTCTGACTGGGTCGAGTGCGGGCAAGATGGTCGGGTCGTCAAGCTCAACCTGCCGGCCAAGGGTCTCTGGGTGCGCTCGCCTCCTCCTCCGACTTGTCGTCCTCCTCCGGCCCGCTCGAGCACAGCTGACACCTCGTCCTCGCGCGCGCAGATGTCCAACCACACGACGCTCGCCGACTGGCTGTATTTGTGGTCGTTCGCCTACCTGTCGGGCCACTCGAATGCGCTCTACATCGCCCTCAAGGCGTCGCTGCGCCGCATTCCCATCATCGGCTGGGCGTGCCACCTCTTCGGCTTTGCGTTCCTCGAGCGCAAGTGGGCCGAGGACCGCGCGCCGTTCGCGGCGCAGCTCGAGCGCATCGCGCGCGAGACGAACCGCGGCGGCGACGACGAGAAGATGGCGCTCCTCCTGTTCCCCGAGGGGACGATCGTGACGGAGAACACGAGGGGCATCTCGAGGCGCTTCGCCGACAAGTCAGGCGGTGCGTCTCGCTCTCTACGACGTGCTCCTTCTCTCCTGAGCACGCTGCTGACTCTTTGCCGTCGCAGTCGCCGACTACAAGCACCTCCTCCTCCCTCGCTCGACCGGCCTCTTCTTCGCCCTGCGAAGCCTCGCCCGCTCGATCCCGACCCTCCACCTCGTCGACCTCACCGTCGGCTACCCTCTCCCTCGCCCAACCTCGACCGAACCCGCCTCGCCGCCGCAGTACGCGAGCGAGTTCTACACGCTCCCCTCGGTCCTGCTCCACGGCATCCCGCCGCCCGAGCTCCACATGCATGTGCGCGCGTTTGCGCTCGCCGACATCCCGCTCGGCGACCTGTCGAGCACGAGCGCCGACTCGGAGGACGGCTCGCCCGAGGAGCGAGCGGCGTTCGAGCGCTGGCTGCGCGAGCGGTGGAGCGAGAAGGACGCGCTCGTCGAGCGCTTCCGCACGCAGGGCACGTTCGTCGATGCGGCGGCGGCGGCGGCGGCGGCGGCGGCGGCGTCGGCATCGTCGAGCAAGGCGAGCGGCGGCGCCGAGGCGAGCGAGGACGAGGACGACGAGGACGAGCGCCGAGCGGGCGAGGTCGGCTGGCGCGTCGGCCTGCGCGAGCCTGTGTGGGAGACGCTCGCCGCCTTCTCGTTCTTCGCGCCGCTCGTCGTGCTCTGGGCGCTGTGGCATTGGCGCCAGGCGCTCGGGGCGCTCGTGCTCAGCGTCTTGCTCGGGCGGCGCGGCGAGAGCGAGGACGAGGCGTGGGAGGACGACATCGTCGGGCGGGACTGCCCGTGCGGCCAGATGGGGCACGGTGCGACGGCGGAAAAGCTCGCCGGCGAGCTGTAGCGGACGCAGAGACGTATCTATCGCTGCATCGGGACGAGCTAGACCTGTTCTCTCTTCGTCCCTCTCGAGCTCGAGAGACCGACGAGAGCTCTCTTGAACGGCTCAAGATGCACTGCTCATGATTCAGTCTAGCTCGAACGTGCATCTACAGCGCTCAGTCGTCCTCGCCTCGGCCGCGGAAGGCGTTGAGAGCTCCTCGACCGGACCGGACCCGGTCGGCGTTCTGGCGCAGGACCTCGGCGCAGCGGTTGAAGTAGAGCTTGCTGAGGCCGCTCATGTGCGGCGTCAGGACGACGTTGGGCAGGGTGTAGAGAGGGGAAGAAGAGGGGAGGGGCTCGGGCGTCGTGACGCTGCGAGCGAGAGGAAGAGGGTCAGTGCGGCGCTTCTCGACGGCGAGCTCTGTCGAGCTGAGAGAGGAGGACGCACTCGAGGCTAGCTCCACCGATGCGCAACGTGCCCGTCGCGCCCTCGTCCTCGCCGTCCTTGGCCTTGGCCTCGAGCGCCTCGACGAGCGCGTCCTGGTCGGTCGTCGTCCCGCGCCCGATGTTGACGTACAGCGCGTCGCCCTTCATCGCCTTGAGTTCGTCGCGCCCGACAAAGCCCTGCGTCGCCTCGCTGTCCGGCAGCGTGTTGACAACCACGTCGCACGCTGCGAAAAAGTCGAGCGTCGACTGGCGCGAGTCGGTCGAGTAGTACCGGTCCGGGATCGAGCCCGAGGGGTCGCCCGTGTGCGGAATCGTGAAGCCCGTCTCGGGCGTCGGCTTGCCCGTGCGGTTGAGCGCGACGATCTTAGCGCCGCACGACGAGAAGAGGCGCGCCGTCTCACGAGCTGTTGCCGGACGAGGGGATCGGCGTCAGCGCGCGCTCCTCGATCGGGGCGAGGGGGGAGGAGGAGGACGACGACGACGACGCACCGATGTGTCCGTATCCTGCGAGCCCGACCGTGAGCTCGCTCAGCTCGCGGATGAAGTTGTTGCCGAGCTCGGCGTGCGGGACCCAGCGCTTGTCGTTGTGCATCGTGACGGCGAGGTAGTGCAGCTTGTGCGTGAGCATGAGGACCGTGCCGAGGACGTGCTCGCCAATGGTGCGGCTGCGGGCAGGCAAGGGCGAGAGTCAGCGCCTCGAACGAGGAGAGGAGGAGGACGAGGAGGAGGAGGAGGGGGAGAGGAACGCAGCGCACACGTGGATCCCGCTCGCGGACGCAAAGATGACCTCGGACTCGTCGGGGATGCTCTTGAAGTAGTCGGTCGCAGTCAGGTGCGTGTAGCCGGCGCTGAGCCCTTGCCAGAGCTTCAACCGCGGCGTCTGCTCGAAGCTCTTGAGGTTGTTGGGCACGGTGAAGGCAAAGATGGCGTCGGCTTGGCGATAGTCGTCCTCTGAAGGGATCGGGTGCGCAGGGTCGTACGGCGCAAAGGGCGGTGCGGCGTGGTGGATGACCCGGGGGAACTGCGACCGCAGGAGGTCGAGGACGTCGGGCGCGAGCGGCGTGATCACAAGGAGCGTGTCGAGCTTGACCTGGTGGGCGGTCATCGTGTGCGTCTGCTGTCGGAGAGGCTGCGCAGGAGGAGGAGAGCTCATCTCAGCGCCGTCGGCCGTCGGCTCCTCGGCAAGGCGGGGAGTCTCGCCTTTTCCGCTCGCGCGTTCGACCTGCACCTCTTGAGCGCTACCCAGGGAAGCGAGAGCACGGCGCTCCTGCGCTGAGAAATCGCCGCTCTCCAAAAAGTCGCGCACGAGCCGGTTCGGGGACGAGTCGCCGTTTCCGAGCTGCCGCAAGCTACACACGGTACCGCACCCGCTCGACGGCGAGCAAGAACTCCCTCCCCTTCCTGACCTCGCCCCCAGCTGCGCCCGCGCCCTCGCGCGCGTCGTTCTCGGCCTGCACCTCGAGCCCGAGGTCCCTCCCCTCCGTGTCGTGCCACCCGAGCGGGCCGTGGTCGCAGTCGGCGCAGGTGAGGTACTTGATCGTCGCGCCAGGTGGTGCTGCTGGTGCGACGGCCGACGAGGAGGAGGAGGAAGAAGAGGCCGAGGGAGGGAGGGCGTTGCGCGAGAAGCCGATGTTCTCGAAGGCGAGCGGGGACGCGACGGACCAGTAGCCGTCGGACGGTGCAGGTGCAGGTTCGGGTGCAGAGATGGGGCGAGGGAGGGCAGGGAGCTGCGGGCGAAGAGGGAGAGGAACGAGACGTCGAGGTCGGCGTCAGTGAGGAAGGCTCGAGCGCAGGCGGAGGGGGGATTCGTCGCAGAGGGAGCGACAGGGACGAGTTGTCGAGCGGACGCACCTCGAAGTCGCTCGCATGAGTACGCACCCACTTGCCCGCTCCTCGTCGCAGGAGCAAGCAGCGGCACTCGGCGCGCGGGCAGAAGAGGTCGGTCGCGTTGGTGCCGGACGCCGGGTCGACGAGCGCGCCGATGCCGCCTGCGCGAGTGAGGAGCCGGCCCGGCGAGCGCACGTCGCCCTCTTCGTCCTCTCGAGCTGCGCCCGCACCAGCAGCAGCTGCCGCCGCCGCGGCTCGAGAGGACGACGCCGAGGCGGACGCGCGGCCAAAGTCGACCTTGAGCTCGTACCAGGGCTTGGCGCCGTGGACGACCTTGCTGCGGCCGACAAGGTCGAAGCCGGCTTGCTGGTACAGCTTGATGAGGTTGTCGTGGGCGATGAGGCGCGCGCCGAGGACCGAGTCGTCGTTGACCTCGAGGCGGGCGAGGTACTCCTTGACGAGGGCGAGGGCGACCCCTTTGCGGCGATGGGCCTCGTCGACACAGACCGAGTGGATGGCGACGTAGGGTCCTTGAGGGTCGTGAGTGGCCATCGAGTCGTGGGTGAGGGTGGAGGACGAGGTGCGGGTCGCGCAGACGTAGGCGATGAGCTGCTTCGGGGAGCGGGTGTAGGCTCCGAGGAAGAGGTCGCCGGCGTGCGCTTGGCGGTACCTGTTGCAGGGCAGGATCAGCTCTGGGTCGTGCTCGTGGGAGAGGAGGGGGAGGTGGACGGACTCGAGCGAGTCGAGCGAGGCGGCTTCGTCTTCGGGGAAGCCTGCGTGCTCGATGGCGAGCGCGCGCGGGATGTCGGCAGCCTGCACGAGGGCGTAGTCGCAGTCCATGGTGGGGGTGAGCAAGAGCAAGAGCCGCGTCGTCGGCCTCATCTCGCTCCGGGCCTTGTTCCCTCCTCACCACCGCCACCACCTCCTGCTGGGTGCTGCGTCTGCTCAAGAGGCTCGACAGTGTCTCTATCGCCTCTCAGACCGCCCAGCTCGACCACACGCCGCGACCGCAGCCGCCCACACCTCTCGCCGTCCGCGTCCAGTGACCCGTCTCTCGCACCCGCTCGTCAGCCACCAGGACCGCCGCAGGACCTTGGCCAGCCTTCGGTGCGTGGTCTCACACCCTCTGTGCAGCTCTCGAGCCATCTACCGCGCGCTGCAGTCGAGCTGACACCGCTCGCACCTCCCCACCTCCGCCTCGTCCGGCCCACCTCGCACGGCTCCCTCGTCACACGCCCACTTGCAGCATCTCCTTCGTCCGACTCGAGCTTCAGACAGCTGGCCGCCGCACGACTCGCGCACCAGGATGAGCGGCTTTGCAGGTGCGAGCACCGGCACCGCCCCGCCCGCCTCCGCCGCCGACGACAAGAACAGGTGCGCTCCTCCCTCTCGCTCACTCACTGCGCTCACACACTGCGAACAGGCTGACACCGGCTCTTCACACAGTGTCGTCCTCAAGGTCGGCATGGTCGGCGACTCGCAGATCGGCAAGACGTCGCTCATGTCCGTCCTCGTCTCGTCCTCCTCGCTCGCTCGGGCGGGGCTGACTCTCTCTTTGCCGCGCAGGGTCAAGTACGTCGAGGGTTCGTACGACGAGGACTACATCCAGACGCTCGGTCCGTCCTCGCCCCTCACGTGTCTCTCTCCCTCGAGCCGAAGCTGATGCTTTCCTCCCTCTTCCGCGACAGGCGTCAACTTCATGGAGAAGACTGTGCGTGCCTTTCCTTTCCTCTCCTGCTCTCTATGCTCCAACAGCTGATGCTCGCCGTTGCACAGATCTCGATCCGCAACACCGAGATCACGTTCTCGATCTGGGATCTCGGCGGCCAGCGCGAGTTCGTCTCGATGCTGCCGCTCGTCTGCAACGACGCCGTCGCCATCCTCTTCATGTTTGACCTGTCGCGCAAGAGCACGCTCAACTCGATCAAGGAGTGGTACCGCCAGGCGAGGGGCTTCAACAAGGTGCGTCGTCCTCGTCCTTGCCGTACTGTCTCTTCTCTCCGTGACGCTGACCTGCTGACCGTGCGTACGCAGACGGCGATCCCCTTCCTCGTCGGCACAAAGTACGACGCGTACTGCACCTTCTCGCAGGACGAGCAGGAGGAGATCGCTCGACAGGTACGTCTGCTCGCTCGGACCCTCCCCTCCCCTGCATGCGCTCTCGTCGGCCACGCCCCTCGCCCCTCTTCACTGTACCACCGAGACCGGACGTACGAGCCCGCTGACTCCGATCGAACCGCGCGCGCAGGCAAAACGCTTCTCCAAGGCGATGAAGGCGCCCTTGATCTTTTGCTCGACGAGCCACTCGATCAACGTGCAGAAGATTTTCAAGATCGTGCTCAGCAAGGTGCGCTGCACGTCTCTCTCTCGTCGTTGCGTCGCCGTGAGCCGCCCCTTCGGCCGCCGTCGCTGATGCTGCGAGCGGTCCATCCACGGTGCAGGCTTTCGATCTCAAGTGCACGATCCCCGAGATCAGCGACGTCGGCGAGCCGCTCCTCATCTACCTCGACGTGCGTCTCTGCTCCGTTCGAAAGGCTCGCGCGCCCTCCTTCTCGCCGAGCGCTGACCTCGTCCTCGTCTGCAGGTCTGACGCTCCCCCTCGCTCGACCTCGTCTTTCGCTCTCGGCCTCTGCAGCATTACTCCTCCGCATACCCCTCTCGTTCTCTTCCCGCTCTTGATCCCTCTCGTAGTGCCCTCCCCTACCTCGTTGTCCCAGTACCCGTCGCGCTCGAGCCCCGAGCGCATCCACCCTCGCTCCCTCTTCCGCACCTGCAACTCTCGCCGTCGTTCTCTCCTCTCTCACCGAGCGTAGTCTGCAAGAGAACGTGATGCAAGAGAGAGCTGCTCGTCCCAGCTACACGGCCCTCCCTCGGCGCACTCGCCGCTCAGGCCGGCACCCTCCCTGCCGCGCCACACGTTCACGCCCTGCTCGCCGCGCCGCAGCCGCTTGACGTTGAGCGCAAACACGTCGAGGACGGCGCGCTGCCAGTACTCGGCCGAGAGCGCCGACGAGTGCGGCGTCAAAATGCAGTTCGGGAGGGTGTAGAGCGGCGAGGACGAGGGGAGAGGCTCGGGGTCGACGACGCTGCGAGCGCGAGGCGAGGGGTCAGCGGCGAGCTCGCTCGTGTGGAGAGCAGTGAGAGGATGAAAAGAGGACGCACTCGAGGCATGCAGCACCGATACGCAGCGTCCCGACGGCGTCTCGAGCCTCTCCCTCCTTTGGCTCGGCCTTGAGCGCCTCGACGAGCGCCTCGTGGTCGGTCGTCGACCCGCGCCCGACGTTGACGTAGATCGCATCGCCCTTCATGCCGCGGAACTCGTCGTCGCCGAAGCACCGGCGCGTCGCAGCCGAGTCCGGCAGCGTGTTGACGACGACGTCGCAGCGGGCGAAGAAGGCGAGGCGCTGCTCGCGCTGCTGGGTCGAGTAGTACGCCGAGGGGATGGTTCCCGAAGGGTCGCCCGTCGAGGGGAGGGAGAAGGAGCTCGAGGGGAAGGGCTCGGCGCGGCCCGAGCGCGTCAAGGCGATGACGGTCGAGCCGCATGCCGAGAAGAGGCGCGCCGTCTCACGACCTGCGGGCGGCGGCGAAAATGCAATGAGCTCGACATGTGGATGAGCTGTGAGGGAGCGAGAGGGAACGTACCGATGTTGCCGTAGCCCACGATGCCGACCTTGAGCGTTTTCAGCTCGCGGATGAAGTTGCCGCCGAGCTCGCGGTGAGGGACCCAGCGCTGCTTTAGCTGCTGCTCAAGGTACAAGTAGTGCACCTTGTGCGTGAGCATGAGGACCTGCGAGCGCACAAAGGAAGAATTAGCCGTCGAGGCTCGACGAGAGGGAGCGACGGAGGAGGGCCCGAGCGGGACGAGACGAACCGTCCCGAGGACGTGCTCGCCAATGGCCGATCTGCAGAACTTCGTTCGTCAGCTCGTGTGCGGGTTGAGAGGGCCGTGGCGGCGAGAGAGAGAGAGAGGGACACACGCTTGAATCCCGCTCGCGTTCGCCCACACGACCTGGCTCTCGGGCCCGAGCGCCTTGTAGAACGCCGTCTCTTGCAGGTGGTTGATACCCGCCGAGCAGCACTGGAAGAGGGCGAGTCGAGGTGCCTGGCTCGGGTGCTTGAGCTCGGCGGGAAGGGCGAAGGCGAAGATGGCGTCCGCCGAAGCGTAGTCTTGCGCGGTCGGGCGAAGCGCGTTCGGGTCGGCGTCGGGTCCTTGCATCGGGAAGTAGGCGACCGAGTGGAAGACGGCGCGGAGCGAGTCGAAAAGGTCGGGCCCGATAGGCCACAGGACGAGGCAGGTGTCGAGCGAGGGAAAGGCGAGCGCCGAGGAGGACGAGGGAGCGGCAACCCAACGCATGGCGGCTCGTCGTTCGCACAAGTGGGTGGTAGGAGGCCAAGGGAGGTCCTCGCGAGCTCGCAGCGCCCGACGCTCGATGGATAAGGCGGCAGACCGCGAAAGCTGGGGTGCAGCTGACCCTCCGCCGAGACCTCGGCCCGAGGCGACGGAGGTAAGCCAGGCGGGCGACCAGTGCGCCTTGGAGGCGAACAAAGCTAGCTCTGAAGCTAGCAGTCCCCAGTAAGAGCCCTCGAGAGGGCCCAGTCGGCCTCGTCGAGCGAGCGCGCCAAGATGAGAGAGAGCGAGGCGACGACGGCACGAGCGGCTGATCGGCCGGCGACCGTGCAGAGTGAGAGTACACGCTCAGCGAGTGAGCCGCTTTCGAGCGCATAAGAGGGTGAGGGCGAGGGGCGGGACGAGGCTGCTTGCCGACTCTCCGCTCGTCGCCGCGCTCGGCTCTGGCCCGTCCTCTCTTTCTCCTCCGTGCACCCCCCAGTCGCCAATCTCATTGACCATGGTCAGTTGAGCCCTCCTCGCACCGGCTACCCGCTCCTCGACCACCCGCCACACACCCACCCGAACCCGCCAGCTCGTCGCGACCTCCCTCCCTCGCCGCCGATTTTCTCCCGCCTCGACCTCGACTCGACCACGCCTCGCCTGCGTGCGGCTCATGCGCCGAGCACACGTGCACTCGGCATGATCACGGTGGCGGCAGTGCAGGCAGGAGCAGGACGAGGAGGGCGGCGGGCAGTCGGGAGGCAGGAGCCCAGCTCGTTTGGCGGTTCACCTCGAGGTGCACTCCGCGTAAGCCGTTACTGCGGCGGACGAGTCGGGGGCGTCGCTCGGGTACCCTGTCCCTCGCAGCAGTTCTCGTCGCCCTCGGGTGCGGGAGCCGCTTGCGAGCGGACGGTGCGCGGGTGCTCGTCCCCGCCGGGTTGACCTCAACCTCAGAGTCCATTTGCCGGCCCGCCTGCTATCGGGGCCGACGTGCGGTGCGCTGACCTTGCTCCCTCCCCCCTCGCGCAGCCCGCCGAAGTCAAGGAGATCAAGACCTTCCTCGAGTACGCGCGCCGCAAGGACGCCCGTCGTGCGTCCCTCTCTCCCCTCTCTCCGACGCTCCCTCGACTGGATGCTGACCCTGCTCCTCCTTCCTGCTCGCAGAGGTCACCATCAAGAAGTCGCTTGCCCGCAACGGCAAGGCCGGCGCGACCAAGACCAAGTTCAAGCTCCGCTGCTCCAAGTACCTGTGCGTCCTCCGCTCTCCCTCGCTCTCTCGCACCGATGCGCCGACGCTGACGCCTTCTCCGTCCCTCTCGCAGCTACACCTTCCAGCTCGCTGACGCTGAGAAGGCCGAGAAGCTCCGCCAGTCGCTCCCCCCGAGTGCGTCCTCTCCCTCGTCCGCTCGTCGCGCTCCGCTCGAGCGTGCAGAGCTGACTCTTGCCCCTCTCGTCTTGCAGCCCTCAAGGTCAACGACGTCGACGGCGCGTCGAAGGCCAAGAAGTAAACCCCCTGCTTCTTGCAACCCTCCTTTGACCCTCAACCAACCTCCGTGTCGAGAGCTCGGCGGCGACTGGCTTGGATTGGCGACAACGACGGGGCCTGTCTGCACGGAGAGAGCGGCGGTGGGAGCTCGGCCTGTAAAGACGAGCTGTTCATCCCGTCGCTCGGCATCCGTCTACTCGAGAGCGAGCAGCGGCTTGAGAGCGAGGAGCGCGCAGAGAGCGAGCCTCTCGACCGTGCAGCGTCCGCCTCTGCCTCTTCGCGCTCAGCGACGAGCCCCTGCGAGTGTCTGGGTTGCGCTCGGCAAGTGCTCGGACTGCTCGAGTAAGCGGTCTGCTCGAGTAAGCGGTCGTCTGCTGGAAGTGGGGCGGCTCGCCTCCACCTCTTCCTCTTGCCCTCCCACCCTCTCTCCGCTTCTCACGCTCGCCATGGACAGCTCTGTGCGCTCGTGGGTCTTCACCAAGCTGCCCTTCCCTCAAGCTCTCGAGCTCGTCGAGCGTCCCAGTCCTCAGGTGCGTCATCAGCTCCTGCTCCCTCTCGCCCTCTGTGGACCACGCTGACCCCCCGAGGGCGCGCACGCAGAAGCTCGAGCCGACCCAGATCGCCGTCAAGGTCGTCGCTGCGGCCCTCAACCCGGTGGACGGCCAGGTGTGCGCCCTCAAGGCGTGCAAGAGCGACGGCGAGAGCCTCGCAGCTCCGGCGGCGCTCGCGAGCGACTTTGCCGGCACGGTCGTCGCTGTTGGGGACGGTGTCGACAAGTGGAAGGTCGGCGACGAGGTCATGGGCCTCACGTTCGAGATGGTGCGTCCCCTCTCGCCCTTCACCTCCGGCTCACCCCTCTCGCTCTCGAGCTGACGGAGCCTGTCCACGCCCGCAGGAGCCCAAGACGCCTTTCGGCGGCTCGCTCGGCACCCTCTCCGTCGTTGACATCGGCAGCTCGTGCATCACGCGCAAGCCCGCCGCACTGGGCTGGCAGGCGGCGGCCGGCCTCCCTCTCGTCGCGCTCACCGCCAAGACCACCTTGTCCGAGCCGCTCTTCCGCCTTCCTCCACGTGCTACCGATGCACAGGAGCAGCCGACCGTCGTCGTCCTCGGCGGCTCATCCGGCGTCGGGCAGTACGCGGTCCAGCTCGGCAAGGCGGCCGGCCTGCGCATCGTCGCGACGTGCTCAGCATCGTCCAAGCAGTTTGTGCGCTCGCTGGGCGCCGACGAGATCATTGACTACACGGCCGGCTCGGTCCTCGAGTCGCTGCGGGCCGTCCGACCCGACGACGGCTTCGTCTCGATCGTCGACTGCGTCGGCGGCACCGAGCTCCTCGACGCCCTGCCGTCGCTCCTCACGCCCAAGTCGACCTCGTTCCCGCACGGCGGGTCGTACACGACCATCGTCGGCGACAAGACGGACCGGTCGACCATGGGCGGCGCGTTCCTCCTCGGCGTCGACCGCACGATGCGCGCGCGGCAGGACGCGAGCGACGCCGGCACGCTCGCGTACCGCTACGCGTGCATTCTCCTCGACATGAACGCCGAGTGGCTCGACGACCTCGCGGCGCAGGCGGCGCAGGGCGCGCTCAAGGTCCCGATCGACTCGACGTTCGAGTTTGAGCGCGCGAGGGAGGCGTACGAGCGGCTCGCGACCGGGCGGGCGAAGGGCAAGGTCGTCGTAGAGGTGCAGCAGGTGTAGAGGCGGCTACGAGCTGTACAGCGTGTTCGGGGCCCTGTTCGAGCTGCGCGAGCGAGGAAAGCAGGTCGCCAGCGCGAGAGGTCCGTGCCCCTCTCCTTGAGCCGGCTCTTGCGCGGCGCTCTTTGCTTGCATGCTCTTCTCTTGTCATTGCACTGTAGCATTCGCCGAAAACTGCAGTCAAGGCCCGCGGGCGACGACTCGGCGTGGACGAGGAAAGGCGAGACCTCGCTGGCGACAAAAATCCTAGGCGGGCTTGGGGCTGCTGCAAGCTCTGCTGAGTACCGTACAAGCAGCTGCAATGCCGACCGGCGGTGCCTGGAAGAGGTCCAGAGGTGCGAGGCATCGCGAGAGCTGCGCGGTCCTCGGCTGCGAGCTCTTGCTCCCTCCCCTCACTCGCCAGCTCCGACCTGCTCGTGCTGCACGCCGCGAAGCAGTCGTACTCGAGCACACCGACCCACGCCGCACCGCACCGGGCGAGAGCTCGCCCACTCGCCCCTCCTCCTCCCCGACCCTCGACCAACCAGCGCCCCGCCTCTCGCGCCGCCGTCACCGCCCGAGCTAGCCCGCCCAGCCGCGCAGCAGCACCGATAGGCACCAGGCGAGCCGTGCAACCAGCGCCGCCCTCTCTGCGCGCATCGACGCCGTGCCCCCTCTCGGCTAGCACCTCCCGCCACGGTCTTCGCGCCATGTCGACACCTCGCTCGACCCTGTTCCTCGCCCGCGACAGAGTCGGCGCAGCAAGCAGCACGACTTCCGCCCGCTCGACCTCGCACTACGCGCCCTCGCCCGCGCACGCCCACGGTGGCGCCAAACCTGCCCCCTCTTCCCCCACCTCCGGCCCTCCCGATGCCCTGATGGCCTCGCCCTCGACCTCGCTCGCCATGCTCAGCATGCTCCCGACCCCTCCAGCCTCGCTCCCGACCGCCGCGGCACACTTCGTCGACGCCGACGCCGTCGCGCACTGCGACTCGGCGCCGTTCGCCCATCACGAGCTCGACGCCGAGCTGCCAACGCCGCCTCGAGGCGAGCGCAGGGGCACGACGCCGCCGTTCGCGCTCGACGACCTCTTCGGCGAGGGCGACATCGACGGCGGGCACGACATCGCCGTCGCGATGGACCTGGACGGCTCGCACGACCTCGACAGGTGCGTTCTCGGCCGCCGCCTCTCTGCACCTTGCGCAGAGCTGACTCTCCTCCGACCGCTCGCAGCTCGGCACTCCTCCACGACCGCGTCGACGGCCCGTTCGCTGTCGCACCGTTCGGCACCGCCGCCCCGATCCGTCGCCCCTTCCGCTCGCGGTATGCCTCGTCGTCGACCGACTCGCTCGCCCTCGACGCTCCCGCCTCCGACCTCGCCGACGAGCGCCTCGAGATTGAGCTCGGCATGTCGCACAAGCGCTCGCACGCCGACGTCCTGCCGTCGACCGGGCAGACGCCGCCTGCGAGTTTCGGCGAGACGCTCGCCCGCCCGACGAGCCTCTTCAGCCCGCCCGAGCCGGTCGAGGACCGCGTCGTCTCGCCGCGCTGGCGCCGCTCGTTCTCGTACGATGCACAGCGTGCCGAGCCGACGACGTCGGTCGTCGCCGCGACGGCCACAGCCGCAGCTCCGCTGCCCGGCGGCGCGCCGTCCACGTCGCTCGGCCTCTTGCGCCGCAGGGCGCGCCAGCCGACCGAAGGCGACTCGTCGACCGCCTCGTCGCTCTGGGTGCCCGCGCCGGGCGCGAGCGCTCTCGACCGCGCGCACAGCAAGCGCCGCCGCTCGGGTACGCTCGGCGCCGCGAACGAGGATGCCGTCGGCGGCACCGGGCCGGCAGCATTTCGCGCCGTCCCCGGCGGCGACAACGCTGCGACGTGCCGGCAACGGGCGCACGCCGGGCGCGGCTCGTTACAGCTCGGCGCAGCCACGACGAGCACCGTCGCCGAGTCCGCCCTCGTCGTGCGCTCGCGCGCCGCGCCGCCGTCGTCGGCCTCGCACAGCCCGCAGGAGGCGTACGATGCGCTCCTGGCGCAGGCTGCGCGCTCGGACGCCCTCGCGAGGCGCGGCGAGGGCCTCCTGCGCGAGGCGGCGGGCGTGCTCGCGCGCGCAGAGGAGGAGGTCGGGCGCGCCGCAGCGCTCGTCGGCGCTCGCGAGGCGGATCGAGAGCGCGAGCGCGAGCGTGAGCGCCAGGTCGCGCAGCGCTTGCCGTCGACCGACGGGCTGTACGACCTGCGCGAGGTGCGCGAGCGGCCCGTCATCGGGATCCGGCTCGGCGAGGGCTGGACGCCGACCTCGCCTGCGCCTGCGCCCGTGTCACCGACGTCGCCGCACCAGGCCGACGGCCGTCGCCGTCGCTCGTCGCTGTGGAGCCTCTCGTCCGGCTTCTCGTCGCCGCCGCCGACCGCCGATGCGCACAGCCCGCCGCTCGACGGCACCTCTTCGTCGTCGGCGTCGCACCGCGCGCGCAGCTTCCTCACGCAGCTACGGGCTCGGCGCCCGCGCTTGTCGCGCAACTCGACCGCCGTCTCGCCGCCCGAGTCGGGTCCAGCCTCGCCGCCGGTCGTCTCGAGCACCTCGACCTTCGGCTCGCTCTCGACCAGCTCGACCTCGGCATCGTCGTCGACAGCGGCGCTCAGGACCTGGACGCTGCCGTCGCCGCCGCTCGTCGGGCCCTTCGCCGAGTCGGCGTACGACGAGTCGGCCGAGCTCGCCGCCGCAGAGAGGCTCAACCGGCGCCTCCTCGAGCGCCGCCGCGTCAGTGAGTCGCTCGACCTCGGCACGCCTCTGCCCATGGCGACGCAGCAGGTCCACCCAGCGCCCGAGACGTCCCTGTGGGGCGAGCCGAGCGGCGGCGGCATCGACCTCGGCGGCGGCGGCGGCGGCGCCGTCCGGCGCCTGCGCGGCCCGACCCAGGTCGCCAACGAGCGCAGGCGCTTCGGCCCGAGCGGCGGTGAGCCGCCGTTCCAGGTGACGGCGGGCCCGAGTACGGCCACGACGACGGCGACCTCGACGGCCTCGCGGCTCAGCACGCCGTCGTGGCGCCGCTTCATGCGCCCGGCGAGCGTCGACCGCCGAGAGCCCGTGACGGGCACGCAGCTCGGCGACGCGCACTTCATCGAGCGCGTGCGCGACGAGAGCCCGAGCCCGCGGCGCGAGCGCTTCGGCTCGACAGCAGCGCTCGATGCGGCCGAGGACGGCTCCCCGCCGCGCCGACACGCACTCGAGCAGCACCACCACCACCGCCACCCGCATGCAGGCGGGCCCGTGCGCCCGACGATCCGCCTGCCGCGGCCCGACTCGGCGGTCGACGGCTTCTTCTCGCGCGCGCGCCTTCGCTTCGACGACGACGGCGACGACGAGCCGGGGCAGCACGCTGCGAGGGTCGGTGGATGGGCCGCACCCCTCACGCTGCCGCTCATGCTGCCGAGCGGGCGCGACGGCATGTTGTTCCCGCACCCGGCAGCGGCGGCAGGTCCGGCGCATGCAGGAGCGGCGGTCGGCTTGGAGCGGCAAAGGAGCGCGTCGCCGTTCGGCAACTTCGGGCCCGACCATCTCTTCGTGCGTCTCTTTCCCCTGCGCGAGCCCATCGCAGCGTCCTGAGGCTGACTCCGTGCACGGTCCCTGCAGCACGACCCGCCTCGCGACGAGCCTACCTCCGGCGCCCGCCGCAGCATGCCCTGGACCGAGCACCCTGCGTCGGCGTACGCTTCGCGTCGCCCGATCGCACGCTTCGACCCGTGGGCCGACCAGCCGACGACCGACACGACTGCCACGAACGCCAACGCCGTACCGCTCGCGAGCCGCATCTCGCCCCGCCGCTCGTCTCTCACCGACACGCTCTCGTCGCTCGGCGCACGAGCTCCTCCTCCAGACGTCGACCAGGCCGACACGAGCCTCCGCCGCCGACGCGCCATGCCGCAGCAGGCGGGGCCGTCCGCCGCCGCCGTCGGCGACGACGCCGACGAGCCGTTCCTCGAGCGCCGTCGCGCGCTCGACACGTTCCGCTACGGCAACGAGACGGTCGAGGAGCGTCTCGCGCAGCACCGTGCGAGCCGCATGGAGCGGCTGCAGGCTCTTCGCCGCGAGCGGCACGCCATGAGGACCCTCCTCGGCGGCGCCGACGGCGCAGCCTCGCCGTCGGCAGAGCACGGGCCGCTCGACGCCGCCAATCCCTGGGCACCTCCCGAGCCCGTGCGCGAGCGTACGGGCACTCCGCCGCAGGCACGCGCGCGGTCGCCCGGCGCGAGGGGTCGTGGCTTGGGCGACTTCCTGCGCGGGCTCGGCGGCGGGACGAGGTACGCTTTCGGCGGCCGAGGAGGGCTCATCGGCATCTGGGACGACGACCTCGCCGGCTTCTTCACGCGCGACTCGGCGGCGCTCGACCCGCGCAACTACCTCGTGCGTCGGCCTCTTCTCTCCCTGTCCGGCTCGCCTGTCCCGCAGCCGAACCCTGACGCTCGCCCTCGCCTTTGCAGGACGACGAAGAGTTCGACACGAGCTACGAGGCCCTCATCCGCCTGTCGGAGCGACTCGGCGACGCCAAGCCCAAGGGCATCTCGACCGACCAGCTCTCGAGCCTGCGCCAGTTCAAGTACTCGGCCTGGCCCGTCCCGGCCCGAGCCTCGTCGCCGCCTACGTCCTCATCCGCATCGGCACCCGTCGCGAGCACGAGCGCGCACTCGCTCGACACGCCGGCGCCATCGTCGTCGTCGTCGCCGACGCTCGCCCGGCAAGGGCTCGACAAGGAGACGCGGTGTGGCATCTGCCTGTGCGACTACGAGGACGACGACGACTGCATGCTCACGGTGTGCGAGCACGGCTTCCACGACGAGTGCCTGCGGTCCTGGTTGACCCAGAAGGGAACTTGCCCGTGCGCCTTCCTCCCCCTCTTTCTCCTTCTCTCTCCTCTCGACCGACCCTGACTCTCTCTTCGTTCGCTCGCAGCGTCTGCCGTCGTGACCACGTCTCGGCATGAGCTCTGGGGCTGTGCCCAACCGCCCTCTGTACCTACCTCTCGCCCTCGAACCCTCCCGTTCTCTCTGTTGGACCTTGCCTCTGTTTTATCTTCCCCGCCCTCGCTCGTGTTACTTGCCCTCTCTACCGCATTCACTCCCTGTGCATTACTAGCCTTTGTAGCGTGCCTCGTCGAGCCTGCACATGTCCAGTCTCGCTTTTCCCCTCTCGACGTCGTCCGCTCCTCTCGATCGCTTCCAGCGGCTTGGCTCGTCCTCCCCTCGCTCCTCTCCATCGCTCGCCCGCTCGACTCGCGCGGCATGAAGCCGACTCGCCAGCTCTTGGCCTCGCCGCGCGCGCTCTCGCACCCTCGCCCTACAGCCCGCGCCTGCGCAGGCGTCACTCGCACCTCGGTGGGGGTGGCTGTGCGACCAGCTCTCGACACGGCTCGCAGGCCACAAGGCGCACGGCGCACCTTCTTCGGCATCGGCGAGGTCCTCGGCGTCATCTCGAACGTGCGTTCTCCTCTCTCTCTGCGGCGGAAGCGAGCAGTCGAGGTTGAGGGAGGCCGGAGCTGCGCGCGGCCGTCTCGTCGCCCTCGGGCGCAGCTGTGGAGGATGGATGGACTAGACAGATGTGATGAGGGGTCTTGCTTGGACTGGCGCACCCACTGGGCCACTGGGCAGGGATGAGCAGCCTCGCCGCCCGCCGAGCACAATGAGCTGACGTCCTCCCTCTCGTCCTCCCCTCTGCAGCCGAGCGAGGTCCTCAGGAGCTTGACCGAGTCGAAGAAGCTCCTTGAAGAAGCTCGCCAAGAACTCAGAGAGTCGCAGGAGCGGTCGCAGAGTGCGTTCCCCTCTTCCTCAGGCTCCTCCTCGGCTCCCGCTGGCTGCGTGCAGTTGCTGACCTGGGCTCTCCTCGCAGTTCCTCCGTCACACACCTTCTCCCCTCTACCTGGCTTCTTCGACCGCCCACGCGAGATCCAGGCCATCGAGCGCGCCCTCGGTTCTGTCCCAACCTTCACGACCCTCTTCGGCGCATCGAGTGTCGGCAAGACGGCCCTGCTGCGCCAGGTCCTCTCGAGCGACAAGTACCATGTCCTGAACTTTGACCTTCGCATCGCGGGCTTTGCCGAGTGCGTCGCTCTCCTTTCCTCGCCCTCGCCGTCGCAGCGCGCTCGAGGCTGACCCTGTTCTTCGCTCGCTCGCAGCTTGCCGTCCCTCTACTTTTCGCTCTCGACCCAGCTCGAGTCGTACTTTGCGTGTATCCCGAAGCTCCTCGGCGAGGAGTGGGGCTGGAAGGAGTTCGAGAAGGAGGGTTGGTCCTTCAAGCATCATCGGTGAGTTCCCTCGTCCGCCGTCAACCCTGCCCTGAACGCCTCGTCGCACGTTTGCGAGCGCGTGCTGACTCTCTCACTTCCACTCGCAGGCTCGAGGTCCAGAAGCGCGTCGAGAACGGCGGCGAGGTCAAGACGAGCGACCTCGCGGCACTACTCGAGCTCTTCCAGTCGGCCCTCCTCTCCTATTGGGCGTTCGAGCCGATGAGCGCAGCACAGCGCAAGCTTAAGGAGCAAGCCGAGAAGGAGCACGGGAGCGAGGGCTCGTCGTCGATCAAGGACGACAAGAAGGAGCGCCCGTCGTCGCTGTCGGGCAGGACCCCAGCCTCGTCGTCCTCCTCGGCGACCAGGAGCAAGGGCGACGGCACCAAGTTCCGCTCGTCCCTCGGCGCCGTCCCCGAGCCCGTCCCGGAGAAGTCGACCGGGCCCGACCTGATCGACTCGAGGAGCTTGGGCGAGGTCCAAGAGCCGGCGGCCGACGTCAAGGCGGGCGAGCAGGGCGAGCAGGGCGAGCAGGAGGACGAGCCGCAGCCGCCTCCAAAGCGGATACCCGTCTTCTTCTTGGACGAGGCCCACAAGGTGCGTCCCTCCTCTCCCTCCTCTCGCTGCACCCCTCCTCGGGTCGGCTTCGCCGAGATGACCTCGCCGGCTCGGACACGGTGTGTTGACGCTCTCAGTCTATCGCGCGCAGCTGCCGGCACTCATCCAGTCGCCCGAGGGCATGAAGACGCTGCTCGACGCCTGCCTCGTTCTCAGCAAGCAGGACCGACTTTGCCGTGCGTTCACTTGCTCCTCCCGCACCTCTCCCTCAGCCTTCTCTCCCCTCAGCCTCTTCTTCTTGAGGTCTCAGTCCCTTGACTGACTCTCCGCGAACGATACAGACATCATGCACGCCACCTCGGACCCGTTCTACCTCCACGTGCGTGCTCGGACCTCCTCTTGCATGTCGTCGACGACGAGGGCGCTGTGCTGACGCCCATTCTCGCTCGCAGTGGTTGCGGCAAATGAGTGAGTCTCTCATCCTCTTCATCCCTCTCGAGAACCCTCCTCTTCGGTCCTGCACCTCGCCGCTCCTCCTCTTGCGCTCGAGCCCCCTCCCTCCCTCCTTCTCCTACCCGAGCTCGGTCGCTCTCGAGCGACTTGTACTGACATCCACACTCAGATGTCATGCAGCACTGCATCATCCTCTCGGTCGGCGACGTGTCCAAAGACGAGGCGCGGCGCTTCTTCGAGGACAACCTCCTGCCGCATCTTCGAGAAGGGCTCGCCCCGCCCGCCTTCGACGACCTGCACAAGGTCTTCGGCACCAAGCTTGCACACCTGAGCGACTTCATGGCCGAGTACAACAACTCGGACGGCCAGATCACGCCGCGCGAGGGCAGCCACGCGCTCCAAGCGCACAGCCTCCTCAACCTCCAGCTCATCCACTCGACCCCTCATCCTCCCGACACCGACTCGACCTCGCAAGGCTTCAAGATATACTCGCCGCTCCGCAACGCCTCGCCGCATGCCGCCCCATCCCCCTTCGGCGACTCGGAGGGCGCCGACTTCAAGCCCGTCGACCTCCTGCGCGTCATGCAGCGCCTCCAACCGGGCGCCGACGACTCGCTCCCCTACTTCCCGCTGTGCCGCGAGCTCGGCGCGCGCGCCGTCGACGGCATGGTGCGCGGCCGGCTCCTCGAGCTGCGGTGGAGCGCAGCCGTGACGGACGAGAGCGGGCCGAGGGCGGACGGGCAGCTGAAGCAGAAGGTTGTCGGGCCCGTCGTGCTCCCGACGACTTCGGTCGTGCGGTGGGCGATGGGCGAGGTGCTCAAGGAGTACGAGGCCGAGGGCTTCACGGTCGAGGCGCTCGACAGGGAGCTCGAGCGGGAGAAGGAGCAGGCGTGAGTGCCACCTCGAGGGCTCTGTATTGTCAGCGGGTCTGTGCAAGAGTACGGGCTCCAAGTCTGTGTTAGAGCAAGCGAGAGCGGCGGGGTGGAAAGTGCGCGAGCGCTTCGTGGACGTCGCTCGCTCACTGCACGAGTCGCGCGGTGTCAAGCGGCAAGTCTTCCAGTCACGCGCGCATGAGCGCTGCAAAGCTTCCAGTAGAGTGTCGACGACGGCTCCTAAGCCGTGCTCAGCGCTCTCGAGGGAGAGGACAGGCCCGAGCGCGCCGTTCGAGACACGCTCTCGCGCACGAGCCTCCTCTCTGCGCCGGGTCGAGCAGCGCACTGTCTCGAAAAGACTGCTGTGCTCTTCAAAGGTGCTCAGCAGGAGCACCTCTTGGCCGTGCGAAGGAGCGAGCCATGCTGCTCGAGCGTTGAGATGGGGAGGAGGACGAGGTGCTGCCGGTCTGACCCTCTCGCCGCGCCGCTCGCCCTCGAATGGCTCGAGAGGTGCATTCGGACGCGCTCGAGCCTGGTCGCACGAGCTCTGCGCAGCACGAGCGAGCTAGGAGAGGGCAGGAGGTGAGCAAGGAGCGGTCGATGCCGCGCGCGCGCCGCGCGCGCTCTCCTCGTTCACGCTTCGGCTCGCTCTCCCTCCTCGCCTCGTCGCATTTCAGGGGCGCAGTGACTTTCTCATGGAGCAGCAGAAAATGCTCGAGTCGCTCGTGACCTTCCCAAGTCGAGCCGTGTCGAGGGTGAAGGAGGAGGACCGGGAAGGCGAGGCACCGGGTGCGTGTTGCGGCTCTTTGCAAAACAGTACTTTCCTTTGTCAGCGCACCTAGGTTCATCGGCTCTCCCTCGTCGCACCACCGGACGGCCATATACACTGCGTTGCTTAGCCTTGCTCACAGCAGGCCGTCCACCTGACGATAGTAATGTTCTCGAGACGTCTCTCGACCCGGCTTGGTGCACCGGGTCTTGTCCGGCGGATCGCGGCGCATTACGCCTGTCGAAGTTGGGGTTCGCGCCCCCCAGCTTTTGTTCCCGCCGCTTAGCTTTTTTTGCAGTCGACATTAGCCGCTCGCTCGAGGCGCGCTTTCCTATTCGCGAGTCGGCCACTTGACTCTTTTTGTAATCAAGCTTGTATTCACTCGGGCTCGATTAGCGGTCGTCTTGACTTTTTCTGATCGCTCGCTGCTCGGTATTCGGCGCGTTCGTCGCCGTTCAGGAGACACGCTCTCGCGCACGAGCCTCTTCGCCACGCCGACTCGAACTAATCCATTCTCTCGAGCGCGCCCAGTGCTAAAGGCTCGCTGAGCAGGAGCACCTCTCGCCCGTGCAAAGGAGCGAGCGGTGCGGCCCGAGAGCCGAGAGGAGGAGGACGAGGAGGTGCTGCCGGTCTGGCCTCCTCGCGGCGCGACTCGCTCTCGAACGATTCGACAGGTGCAGCAGGATGTTATTCCAGAGAAACCGGAATCCAGCTACGCCGACCTCGGCGTGCCCGCCCAGGGCAGTTTCGCAAACTCGGCCTCGGAGAACCGGAGGAGGCTGCTCGTGCCGTTGTCGACGACGGCGAGGAGGATCGTGCGCCGCCCGGTCTTGAGCTGCGGGTACGGCGACGGCTTGCGCGGCGGGCGGCGGGCGGCGGTGTCTGGTGCGGAGGGGAGGGCGAGCGAGGGAAAGAGGCGAGGGAGGAAGGGGATCGAGGAGAGGAGGGACTGGATGCGGGTTGGGGGAGGGGCGGGTGCTGCGACGGAAGGAGAGTTGCGCGGCGGGCCTCGGGTGGAAGGAGGTGCGCGTGACTTGGCGGCGGTCGAGACGGCTGTGCGAGGCGCCGACGAAGAGGGCGTCGGCTGCTCCGGGAACGGCGACAACTCGAACATCGCCGTGAACTCGAACAGGTCGGGCATGGGCGTCGTCGTGCCGCTGCAAGAAGGAAGAAGAGAGTTAGTCGAGGAACTCGTAGCGAGAGGTCGAGGAAGAAGAACGAGAAAGAGGACGCACTTGATGACGACGAGCTTGAAGTCGGGCGGTGGCGGCGAGCTCTTCTTGTACTTGGTGACGGGCTTGTAGACGTGGAAGAAGGGCTGGAACGGGTACTCCTCGAGGCTCGGCAGGCCCTCGGGCCGGCTCGCCTCGGGTACGGGCACGAGCGGGTTGAAGACGGACGGCTCGTGCGCGAGGGGGCCGCGAGGAAGGGCGCGGTCGTGCCCGCTCGGGATGATCTGCAGCCGAGAGAAGATCTGGTCTGTGTACACACGCAGGAGCCCGTCAACTCGGAGTTTCGGGCGAGGCTGTGCATAAAGAGAGGGAGAGAGCGACGCACCGTACGAAGTCCACCTCCCGCCGGCCGCCAAGCACGACATCTGCCCCTCGCGCTTGCCGACTGCGCGCGTGACGTGCATCCGGATGCGCTTGGCCGTCTTGGGCGACTGACGAACGAGCGCCTTGACGGCGTGCGCGAGCCGCAGGACGAGGTCGCGCGTCGAGAGGAAGGGGAGCGAGAGAAAGTCGAGGAGGGTGCGGTAGAGCGGGACAGGCTTGACGAAGACGGGTCGCTCGGTGCCGGCGATGGGTCGAGCGCGCGTGAGGACGTAGCCGAGTCGTCGCAGAAAGGCGTAGACCTGTTGCCGCGCGAGGAGGTCAGTCGGGCGAACGCTCGGGCGGGCGGTCTCGATGAGCAAGAGAGGGACAGGGACGCACCTGGTACCGTTCCGGCGTGAGCTCGTCGTGCCCGATCAGCTCGTTCCACGCCTGCTGCACGCTCATCGGGACCCTCGAGCCGTCGTCGCCCTGCCACCACAGCTCGACGGCGCCGCGCTCGACCATGTACAGCGTCTCCTCGGGGAGCAACTCGAGCTGCTTGCGGTACTGATTGAAGTGGCCGATGTTGCTGAAGTGGATGCCGTACGAGGCGTTGCCGGCGTCGCAGGTGGCGCGGCCGCCGTCGAGGTCGGGGCGCCAGGTGAAGGCGTTGTGGGCGCGCGACGAGTGGTGGCGCGAGCCGGACGACAAGGCCGTGTAGAGAGCGTTGCGCGAGTCCTGGAGGAGCTGGCGCTGGTGTGCCGAGAGGGTGGCCTCCTTGCTCGCGGGCGGGAAGGCGTCGGACGAGGTGATGGGCTCGAAGTCCTTCTCGCCGCGCTTGGGGATGAAGGGGACGAGGACGGCGCCCTCGGACTTGTCGCGGTTGGACCTGCAAGGCGAGCGGAGAGTGGGTCAGCTACGAGTGCGGGTTGAGCGAGGTTGAGCTGGGGGAGGGGGAGGGGGAGCTCACTTGGCGAACGAGGCAAAGCGGGACCAGTCGGGGAGGGCATCCTCCTCTGCCTCCTCCATGTCGACCTGTGCGGCACTCGGGCGGTCGTCTTCCATCGTGGACGAGGCGGAAGCTGTTTCGACAGATGAGGATGAGGCCGGGGTCCAGCGAGACGAGGGCGGGCTGGGACAGGTCACGGACGCACCAGTGGGTCCTTGGGAGCACGAGCTGTGGCCCTGCACGGTCGACGAGCTTGCTGAGCGGAGTGAGCGGTCGTCTGCGAGGTCGCGCTCGCCGCCGCTCTCCTCCTCGTCGACCACTTCCCGGCTTCTCTGCCCTGCGACGGCTAAGCTCTCGCCGGCAAGCCGATCGATCTCCTGCTCGTGTGCGCGCGTCACAGCCCCACCTCCGCCAACGCGCGGCCCTCGTCTCCGCCCTCGGCCAGCTCGCCGTCCGTCCAGGAGAACGACGACCCTCGGTCGCATGCATGAAGGCGGCGGCACTCGATCTCGTCGGGGCCGGCGAGAACAAGCTTCGAGCGCGCTGTGGTGCGCAGCGGTGGCCGGTGGAGGGCGGCGAGTGCCTTCTGCGCCGACGAGCCGCTCAGCTGCATACGCTTCCGCTTCTCTCTAGACTCTCGCATGCTTGAGACCGAGCGAACACCGCTAGCGTCAAGCGGCGAGCTCGAGACCGGCGCTAAAAGGTGCCTCCTCTCGTCGTCGCGCTCAGGCCGGCCCGGCCGACCCAGCCTGCGTACGCAAAGCTGCTCTCTCTTCTCTCCATCCCTCCCCTCCTCCTCCGTCTCTCAGCCTGACCCCAGTCCTTCGTTCGCCATGCTCTTCTCCCGCCTCTCCCTCGTCTCCCTCCTCGGCCTCGCAGCCACCGCCCTCGCCTCCTCGCCCTCGCACGAGCCGGCCGCGCTCGAGAAGCGCCTCTCGGTCGCCGCCGAGGCGAGCATCCAGGCCGCTCTACAGGTCTGCGTCGTCAGCGTCCAGGAGCTTGGCGTCGAGCTGGCCGGTGCCCTCGAGGGCGTCAAGACGGGCAACGCCGCCGCCGTCGTCCAGGTTGCCGGTCCGATCCTCACGGTGCGCTCCCCTCTCTCCCTCTCGTGCGCGCTCGAGGTTAGCCACGTCTGACGCCAGACCCTCGCAGGACATCACGTCCGCCGTCACGCTCGCCGCACACGCCGTCGTCAAGGTCGCGAAGCGCGACCTCACGACCCGCAACTTTGACCTGAACACGAGTGCGTCCGCTTCTCTACGCTGTTATCAGCCTGCAGCTCGGCTGACATTGTCGCCGTCACCTCCTGCAGTCGGAGCTCTCGTTGCCGACCTCATCAAGGCCGTCCTCGTCGCCCTCAAGCCGCTCGAGGAGCACCTGTCGGCCTCGCCGGCGCTCGGACCTCTCCTCGCGCCGTTCCTCCTGCCCCTCAACACCCAGTGCGTCTCATGCCCTTTCTTCCACTCACTCTTTAGCTTCATGCTGACTCTCACCTCCACTCGCAGGCTCGTCATCCTGCTCAACTCGCTCTTCGCGGTCGTGGTCGGCCTTCTCAACGTCGTCCTCGACCTCCTGCGCGGTACCGTCGCCGTCCCGCTCCTGCGTCACCTCGGTCTCGGCCCTGTCCTCTCCATCCTCACTCTCTGAGCTCGACAAACCCCTCCCTCCCTTTCTTTGCTCCCTCCCGCTTCCTCTTCCTCTCCCACCTTTCCACCTTTCTCTCGTCCATCATACCTCACAGCTTTCGCATAGCACTATCGTCTGCACATAAAGCTCGTTGCACCGACTATGCACGCACGGAAAGGAGAGCTATCTACAAGAAGAGAGCGCGCGAAATTCACCTCGAGACCTCGCGCACGGACCTCGGCGCACCTAGGCTGCCCAGGCCTCGGCAGCCGACAGTGCCAAGAGCACGCCGAGAGCTGCGAGGAGGCTGCTCGTCGCCGATGCTCGGTGCGCTGCGCTCGTGCCCGGGCAGGAGCGGTACTGCGACGGCGGCGTGTAGTTCGAGACAAGGACGACGTCCGAGCACTGCGTCCAGGTCGCGCCGTCCGACTCGTCGTAGTAGACGCTGCAGTCTCGCCTAGAGTCAGTCGTGTGGAGCATAAAGAGGAAGGGCGAGAGGGAGAGGAAGTCGACGCACATGAGCGTGCCGACCGCACCCTCGGTGACTTTGCCGCCTTCGACGTCGAGCAGGAGGTTCTGGACGTTCGTCTCGTAGCAATCGTACTGCAGGGCTCACGTGAGCTTGTCGAGCGCGCAATAGCTAGAGAAGGAGAGAGTGCGAGAGGACGCACGAGCCCTTTGCCCTGCCCGTCCAAGTCGTCGAACAGCTCGTTGGCGACCTCGGTCCCGTTTCGCAGGTTGCCGTCGTACGGCCCGTACGGCGCCGGATCGTCGCCCCAGCTGATCGTCGCCGAGACGTCGGCCTTGGTCGAGTTGTCGCCGGCGCGCAGGACGAGAGGGAAGGTGCCGCTGAGGGGGACCGGGATGCGCGTGCCGGACGTCGTGTTGCGAGGGGCGCAGTAGCCTGTCATACTCGAGAGTCAGCCACCGTCGACGAGAGCACGAGAGACGAGACGCACCGGTACGGCCCGAGCCGTCGGCGAGGTCGCGAGCGGTGGGATAGAGAAGCGCGAAGCCGTCGCCGCGCAGGGTCTGTGCGGCGAGGAGCGGCAGCGCAGAGGCGGATGCAAAGAGCGCGAACGAGCTGGTGCGCATGCTGCAGGAGTGGGGACAGCGGCGTAGTCGAGGAAAGAGAACGGGGTAGCGAGACGGGGACCGTCGAGCCGGCGGAGGACAAAGGCGAGCCGAGCGGCGCGCAGGTGCGCAGGTGACGCAAGCAGAGGCAGAGCGAGCTTCTCGTGGGAGATCCGTTCGAGCAAGAGCGTCGGCCGAAAGGGTTCGACCGCACGCCAAGCCCGCGCGCGCGACCCGGTCCCAGTCGAAATCCAAATATCGTCGGACGAGAGCTCGCACCCGCAGCTGCGGGTCTCAGGGTCCGCTTCTTGAGGGCAAGCGCAGACGAGGAGAGACAGCAGCGGCCATCGCACGCGCGAAGTCGAAGAACCGGAGCTTGAGAAGGTGGAGCTCTCGTCCGGCGGCTCGGCCGACGCAGACCCGCTCGCTCATGCTGACAAGGAGGGGGACTCGGCGCTGCATTTCAGGAGAGAGCGTCCGTGCACACATAGTACTGACACAGAGGGCGCTGCGAGATGGCTGGGAAGGGGAAGAAGGCGCCGGCGACGCTGACTTGGGAGAGCGCTCGCTCCACGCGAGCGGTAGCTCATGCTCTTCAGAGGAGCCCGAGCACGCTCAGGAGCGAGCCGCAGCCCATCGTGTTGAGTACGAGGGTGAACTTGGTGTCGAGGAGGGCAACGACGGCGGAGAGGAGGCCGGTCGAGACGGCGAAGAGGACGTGGCAGAGCGAGGCGAGGCTGCGAAGACGAGCGTCAGCAGTTGCCGCAGGGCAAAGTGCGGAGAGAGGCAGTAAAAGTAGACGCACGTGAAGACGAGTGGGAGGAGGTGAGCTGCGAGGAGGAGGACGAGGCCGGGTGCGTGCGCGACGAGGGCGAAGAGCGGTAGGAGGGCGGCGAGGAAGGCATTGAGGAGGCCGGCGAGGAGCTCGGCGACTGCGAGTGCAGGCAGAGAGTCAGCTGTGCGACCCGAGGAAGACTCCGTGGATCGAATGAGGGGGACGCACCGACGCTGACCTCGAGCGCGAGACCGCCCCGCCCGGCGATCGACACGCAGGCCCGAGCGGCGACCTTGATCGCGGCGTGCATCTCCTGCAAGATGCGACCTCGAGAGTCAGCTCGACTCGAAGCCCAAGCATGAGAGAGAGGGGGGAAGGAGGACGCACCACGAAGATCTCGGCGCAGGCCCCGACCACCGCCGACGCACTCCTCGTGTTGCACGACGCGAGCGCCGTCTCGATCTCGACGCCGAGCGAGCGCACGGTCGACGTGCACGTCTTGAGCGACGCCTCGATGCCGGCCTGGCCCTTGAGCGAGCCCGACGTCGAGCTCGAGCCCATGCCGCCGCCCGACGAGTGCGACGACGAGCTGACCGCCGAGTGGCTCGCGGCGGCTGCGCCCGACTTGTGCGGCGTCGGGTTAGCCGTTGAGGAGGGCGAGGCCGACATGTGCGAGCCGGATGAGCCCTTGTGCGTCGCCGACGCCGCCGCGCCGCTCTTGCTCGAGCCGTGGGCGCCCGAGGTGCTGCTGCTCGACTTGTGCGGCTTGGACGCAGCGGCCGACGAGTGCTTGGCCGAGCTGGACGATTTGTGGCCCGAAGTTGACGACGAGGACGAGTGCGAACCGTGCGCCGACCCGACGCCCTTGCCCGACGACGCGTCGCCGGCCGAGCTCGAGGCCTCGTGGTGCGCAGCCGACGACGAGCCGTGCCCGCCCTTCGAGCCCGACGTCGACGAGGCTGCGCCGGTGCTCGTGCCCGCCGACGAGCCCTCGCAGGCGCACCCGCTGCCGCCGGTTGAAGCACCCGCGCTCGCGCCTGCGCCGAGGCCGAAGCCGCCGCCGAGCCCAGCTCCGAGTAGGCCGAACGTGCGCTTGTCGAGCGCGAGGGAGGCGTCGTCGGCGAGGAGGGAGGGAGCGCTGTCGGCGAGCGCGGAGGAGGAGAGGGAGAGGAGGGCGACGAGGGCGAGCGAGAGGCGCATGACGTCGAGGGAAGAAGAGGTTGCGAGGCAGAGGGTGCGGCGAGGAGGAAGAGGAGTGAGGGACTGTGGAGGACGAGGTGTAAGGACGAGGAGGAGTGAGGGAAAGAGAGAGGAGAGGCGCACCTCGCTCGACGCTCGCTCTTGCACTCGCCCGCACTCGCACTTGCACCGCGCGCTCCACACGGCGACGAGCCCGACACGTTCGAGCTGCAGGAGGGAGACGACGTGAGCCGGTGGTCGGCGGGGAGAAGCGAAGGGGAAGGGTGCGCACCTTGAGGGATGCACGGCCCGCTTCTCGATCGTCGCCGTCTTGCCGCAGCGCCATCATTCGACGAAGCAGACGGCCGATGCGAGACGATGCCATTGGGCGCAAGGTGGCAGAGCGGCGCGAGCTGCATGCGGACGGGCAAAGTAGCGCAGTCAACGGCTCGCGGCTGCTCCTCGGCGACGGTCCGGTTGCGCGCGCTGGTGCTGCTGCATCGGTACGAGCGACGATGCGCAGACGAAAGGAGAGACGAGAGACGAGCGACGAAGGCGGGTCGAACTGGCGGACGAGGCGTGAGCGGGGGCGGGGAGGAGGACGAGGCGCTCTCGATGGGCGGGTCCGAGCGGCGCAGGCGGGCGAAACGGTGCGCGTTGCCCTTCTTAGACGCCCCAGCTCCCACCGCCGCGCTTGGTGTACACCTCGACTGGTCGGCGGAATGTTGAGCCTGCGTGCGAGAGAGGGACGGAGGGCGAGAGCGCTCGTCAGCTGCGAGCGTCGGCGAGAGCGAGTCAAAGAGGAAGAAGAGAGGGGTTGACGCACCGACCTTGCCCGTCTCGCCGAGCAGTTCCCGCTTCTCGAACCCGACCAACTCGATCAAGACCCGCTCAAAGTCGCCCTCCTCGGCGCGCCACCCCTTGTCGGCGCCCTCGACGAGCCGCGCGTAGTTGTCCTGCAGGTCCTGCTCGTGAGACGCGCGTGCCGAGCGCGCGTACGTGCTGAACGGCTGCGGCTCGAGGAGGAGGCGGCCGCCGGGCAGGAGCGCGTCGAAGCACCGGCGGAAGAAGGTGAGGAGGCCGACGTTGAGCGAGCGGAGGTGGATCCACTTGGTGATCGAGAATCTGCGAGGTTGGGCGTGCGAGTCAGCGCGCGCTCCAAGGAGAGGACGCAGAGGAAAGAGAGAGAGAGAGGGACGCACGCCAAGATGACGTCGTAGCCGTCGCGGTCGTCGGGGATCTCCTCGTTGACCCAGTCGGCCTGGATGAACCGAACGTTGTCCGGGAACGCCTTGACCTCGAGCGGCATGACCTTGCGCTTGCCCCTGCGCAGGACGCCGACCGTCTGGACCTCGGGCTGCGGGTGGTGCGTCGTGAGGAGGCCGCGCGGCGTCGGGAGGTAGCCGAACATGCGCGGGAGCGACAAGGGGAAGTAGGGCGGCGCGCGCGAGGTCGAGGCGAAGGGCGACTGGGTCGTGTCATCGAGGTGGAGGGGTGCGAGGGTGTGGCTGGGCGAGGGCGAGCGCGACGAGCGGTGGGCGTGCGACAGGTAGGCCGCCTCGTCGACGAGGCGCTGGAGCGGGGCTTGGCGCGACCACATGAGCTCGGCTGCGGGCGAGGGAGGGCTGCATCAGTTCCTCGTACTGTGTGAGCCGGACCTGTGAGAGCAGAGAGGAGCGCACCGTGTTTCCTCGCCGCGCGAACCAAGTCGGCGTCGATGTCGACGCCCGTCACCTTTGCCGCGAGCGCATGCTGGGCGACCTCGACCGTGACGACGCCGCCGTTGCACCCGACGTCGAGGACGCGCTTGCCCCTGAGCCACTCGGGCGGCACGAGGGCGAGTCGCTCGTCTGGAGCGTCGACAGCGCGAGGGGCGGCCGCTCCAACGCCGCCCGCCGAGGGCACGACGGCGCGCCTGCGGGCGTAGTAGCCGCGGAAGTTGCCGTTCGGGGCCGAGGCGCGGTCGCGCTTGCGGCCCTTGGTCCCGTCCGGGTGCGCAGGGTCGGTCGAGGCGAGGGGAGCTGATGAGGACGAGGGCGATGGCTGGTACAACGACGGCGGCGGCTTGCGCGTCGGGTTGAGGTTGGGCGCAGAGTCGAAGAAGGTGGTGCGCAGCCGCTTGGCGTGCGACTCGGGCTCGTGCGACATGGCCGGTGAGGGTCGAGCGAGGAGGGGGAGGGGCGAGACGAGGTGGAGTGGGGCTCGCTCGCGCTCTCTGCTGCTTGGACAAGCATTCTCTCGCAAGCAGAACAACAGAGCAGCTCCGTGAGCGATGCCGAGAGGGATGGGAAACGACATTGCGAGCTCGCGAGCGACAACTCCAACCCCGACAACGAACCGCCGACGACCCAGGCCTGAACCGCGACAGAACGAGCGCACGTACTCCTGCGCCTGCTCCACCACGACCTGCATCTGCCCAGCTGTCCACCGCAGAGAGAAGAAGCGACCGCCAACGAGTCCCTGTCCCGCAGTGCGACCACGAGAGACGAGTAGGTCCGACGCTCGAGCTGCTTAGAGCTTGAAGCCACGCGACTTGCGGCGACCGCGACCGATCTGTGAGCAGGCAGAGACGGCGTGAGAGTCAGTGAGAGGCCCGAGCAGCGAAGAAGAGAGGCGCGAGACGTCGAAGGAGCGCCGGAATGGACCGCCGCTCTCGAGGCCGTCTCGCCGCCGTTCTCGTGCAACGAACGAGTGAACAAACGCACCTCCTCCTTCTTCCCCTTACTAATGACGTAAGGCTTCGCATGCGTGACGCCCGAGCCTGTTGCGAGAGAGAACGGACGGGGAGTCAGCGAGATCCGGGTGGGGAGGTGAGCGGCGACGACGACGACGGACCGAAGTGCTTGTTGGCCTCGCGGGCCGTCTTCTTGCCGCGGAGGAGGAGCGTGTTGGCGCCGGTGGGCTTGCGGAGGGCGAGCTGGTCGAGGGTGAGGCACTCGCCGCCGGCCTTCTCGATGCGGGCGCGCGCGGTGCGGGTGAAGCGCAGGGCGGCGACCGACAGCTTGGGGACCTCGTTGAGGCGGACGTCGTCGGTGATGGTGCCGACGACGACGACCGTGTTGTCGGCGGCGATGGCCTTGCCCGACTTGGAGACCTGGCGGGCGATGCGCGAGATCGAGACCGGCGGGCGGTTCGTCTTGCTCATGTACAGGCGGCGGAGGACGACCTTGTTGAAGCGCGAGTCGGTGCGGCGGGCGAGGAAGCGGTAAAGCTGTGGGGCGCGCAGCTCGTGTCAGAAGACAGAGCAACACTCGCTCTCCCGAAGGAGAGCTCAGGTGAGGGCGACGAGGCGCACCTTGACAAGGAGGAGGAGGTACGGGTCCTCCGACTTGGGCGCCGAGCGGTTGCCCTTCTTGACGTGGTGGCGCTCAATGTCGATTCCCTGTTTGCGCCCGAGAGACGCAAGCGAGGGAAGGGACGAAGAGGCGGGGAGGGGGGAAGGAGGAGGGGAGGGGCAAGGCAAAGCGTAGGTCAGCTTGGTGCTCCCGGGTTGTTCCTCGTGTCCATGTGCCCCTCCTAACGCAGCCCTAGCCCCAGCCGGCCCGCCGCCAGAGCGAGATGGCCGCCCGCAGAGGTCGCGCTCGTTCCGCGTCGAGCTCGATCGACTCCCTCGCTCGCCGCGGCGAGCTGCAAGCGCTCCTCGTGCGTCACACGAGGGGAGTAGACGCTGCAGGTGCACCGGGCTGTGCTCGGCGAGGCGGTCGCGGTGTGGTCGAGGGCGGGTCGGGCAAAACGTCGAGCTCGAGGGGAGGGTTGGCGAGGGTGCGGCGCGGTGGTGGGGAGGGATGGGTGGTGGGTCGGGGCGATTGGGTGTGTGCAGGCTGGAGGAGCATGACTTGCCATGGTTGACGAGTCGGCAAGGTGGAAAGAGTCGCGAGGAGACAAGCCGAGGCGAGGGCGAGGCCGGCGAAGGCGAGGCCGGCGAGGCGCGCGAGGCGGGGCAAAGCTTTCGCTCGTCTCGCTCGCCTCGTCGCGCCCAAGTCCTGCTCCACCACGGCCTCACTCCTGCGCCACCCACACACTCGACCCATGGCCGACCCTGCACCGAGCGACTACTCGCGCGACCGCGACCACGACATGGACCGCGACCGCCGCCCCTCGCCCCCTCCTCTCG